>PVBE011727609.1_pt1 | contig 51347 bp, 42 predicted proteins | sample 1631181 | NCBI WGS metagenome assembly PVBE01 (sample SAMN08397723, study PRJNA350692) | Marine metagenome, whole genome shotgun sequencing project. | isolation source: water | place: Pacific Ocean | collected 2012-04
CGCGGACCAAAAAGGTGGCCGCGCCCGCGCCCGCGCCGGCGCCCAGGGCCGCGCCCGCTCCCCGGCCGACGCCCAGGGAGGCGCCCGGGCCCGCGCCCGACGGCCCCGTGGGAATCTACGAGTGTGACGACCTGTTAAAGAAGCTGGCGGCCTGCGCGGCGACGCAAAAGAAGAGCCGGCGGCACTACATCGAGAAGCTGCTGCCGGTGTACCGCGACCCGTGGGTCAAGGACTCAAAGGACCCCGACAAGCGAGGCACCGTGACCCGCTCCTGCCTCAAGGCGGCGGCCCACTTCCGCATCACCCTGGCCGAGGCCGGCTGCGACCTGTGACGTCCTGGAGCGGCCGCTCTACTTGGGGGGGAGGCTGCCGGCGAAGGCCACGCCGCGGCCGACCCAGGCGCGCAGATTGCGCTTGGTGCTGACGCCCTCCCGCTCCACGAAGACGAAGCCCTTCATCGGGCGCCCGGTGAAGTCCATGGGGCGGGCGTGCTTGAGCGCCAGCGATTTTTCGTAGGCCTCGGGGCCGACCCGCACCATCAGGGCGTCGTCGCCGGTGACGCCGCAGGCCATGTTGCCGCCGACCATGAAGCAGAGCCCGCCGAACATCTTCCGCTCGGAAAACGGCGTCTCCTCTCCCAGCACGGTCCTCACGCGTTCAGCAAAGCTCTCGTCGATGGCCATGGTCTCACCTCGCGTTGTGGTTTTGGGTAGTGATACCACGCTCACCCGGGGGCTGTCAGCGCCGCGCCAGATCGCGGTGCGCTCCATAGGCCGGCTGCCGCGTGGCCCGGCGTGCATTTCTGTGCCATCATCGACCGATGTTGCGCAGGGTGGCGTATTGGCTCGTCCTGGTGTTTTTGTTCATGGGGGCTTCACCGGCGCGGGCGGGAGAGGAGCCCGACATCCTGATCACCTCCGACCGGCTGCTCTACCGGCCGGGTGAGCGGGTACGGCTGCGCGTGCTGGTGCTGGGGCGGGTCAGCCGGCGCGCCCTGGCCAAGCAGGGGGTGAAGCTCACCGTCGACAGCCCCGAGGGCGAGCTGCTGTCGAGGAAGGTGGAGACCAACACCCACGGGGTGGCCGCGGTCACCCTGCCCCTGGATCGGGCGGCGCCGGTGGGCCGCTACCGGGCCACGGCCCGCGCGGGCTCAGCCGCGTCACACCGGTACCTGCGGGTCCGCGAGTACGAGACGCCGCGGCATCTCATCGAGGTGCAAACGACCCCCGGCCACTTGCCCCCGGGGGGCGCCGTGACGGTGCGCGTTCGAGCACGCTACCAGCACGGCCCGCCCGTGGCCGGCGGCCGCGTGACGGTGCGGGCCAGCACCCTGATCGGAGCCGAGGGCCGAGCCTTCGCCAGGGCCCGGCTGACGCTGAGCGGCGCCGGGGTGGGGGAGGTGCCGCTGCGCGCGCCGGCCTACCTTGGCAAGATCAAGGCCCTGGCCGACAACGCCACGGTCCACCTGGAGGTGGCTGTGACCGATCCGGCCGGCCACCGCGAGGAGACCACGGCGAGGCTGCCCGTGGCCCGGCAGGCGCTGATGCTGGGGGCGCACTGGCTGCACCCGCCGCTGGCGGGGGTGAAAAACCGCCTGGCCCTCACCGCCCAGAACCCGGACGGCTCACCGGCCGACGCCGCCCTCACGGCACGCAGCGCCGCGGGCCGCACCGTGGCGGCGCGCACGGGCGCTGACGGCGTGGCCCTGGTGGACCTGCTGCTGGGAAACAACGAGCCCGTGACGGTGACGGCCCCCTGCGGCACGGGGCGCTGCACCCACGAGGCCTCGCCCCCGAGGCCCGCGGCCAAAGAGCCCCGGCACCGCTGCGGCCTCGACGACGCGGCCAAGCCGCCGGCCTTCAACCGCCTGGCCATGGTTGTGGAGCGCCCGGTGGTGCGCACCGGAGAGCCGATCAAGGTGGAGCTGCGCACCGGGCGGCCGACGGGCACGGTGGCGCTGGAGCTCAGGGCCGGCAAGCGCACGCTGCTGCGGCGGGAGGTGTCTCTCTGACAGCGGCAGACGCGGGTCTCCCTCGCCGTGCCCGCCGGCACCCGGGGGGTGCTCAGGGTGCTGGCCTTCCACCACCACAGGGTGACGTGGACCCGGGCGCTGGTGGTGGGCGACAGCAGGCTATCGGTGACGCTGAAGGCCACGCCGCGGCGGGGCCGCCCCGACGGCGAGCTAACCCTCACCGTCACAACCCGCGACGCTGCCGGCAAGCCCACCGCGGCCGCGGTGGAGCTGGCCGTGCTGGACCGCGGGATCCACACCCTGGGCGCCCAGGGGCTCAGCGGCAGGGAGCCGTTGTTCGGCGTCATGTCTGCGCCGTCGCTGTCGCGGGTCTCCGCCATGTCCTTCCGCTGGCCGGCCAGGACCGTCGTCGGTTCCCGCGAGGAGACAGACTTTCAACAGGCCATGGGCTTTTTGCTCGCCACGCTGCCCGGCACCGAGGAGATGACGCTGACGGTGCCGCCGCCCGAGGGGGCGACGATGGCGGTCACCCCCCCGGCCTGGCTCGCCAGCATGGCGTCGCTGCTGCGCAGGCTGCCCGCGTTCGGCCAGGCGCCGGTGACCCACGCCGCCCCGGTCCTGGGGTTGTTGCTGCTGTCGCTTTGGCTGTGGCGCCGCCGGGCCACCAGCCGCTGGGTCTCCCTCTTCGTGCTGCTCCAGGTGCTGGCCCTGTTGCTGCTGCCCCTGCTGCCCTGGTCCAGGGCGCCCCGCCTCGAACCGGCGGACGCCGGCCTGCAGGCCGACGAGGAGCTCGACGAGAAGCAGGCACACCTGCTGCGGGCGCTGGCCGATCCCCGGCGCTTCGAGGGTCTGCACCCCCTGGCCGTGGATCGCAGCACCGCGGACCTGGCCCACGAACGCTTCCCCCCCATGACCGGACCGCTGGTGGAGATCTCGCCGGGGCGGCTGGTGGTCAACGGGCGCACCGTGGCGCCGCTGAAGGACTTCCGCCTCGACCCCCGCTTCAAGCGCGACGGGGCATCGGGGTACCTGATCACCCCGCTGCTCAGGCGCATGGAGGCCACCACCGTGGCGCTCAAGCGCGTGAGCAAGGCCGAGGAGGGCAGGCGTGAGTTCAGGGGCCTCGCCACCTTCATCGTGCCCCCGCGCGCGCCCTATCGCCTGCTCTCCGAGGTCCTCTATACCGTGGGTCAGGCCGAGGTCGGCACCTACGGCATCATCGCCCCGCAGCGGCTGCGCATCGTCAACCCGCGGGCGGGCCTTGGGGCCGGGGCCCTGGCGGCCCTGGCGCTGCTGCTGTTGGCCGCAGGGGTGCTGGTGATCCGGGGCCGCTGTCGGGCGCCCTCCTACCTCGCGCTGGTCCTGCTGGCCGGCTACATCGGCCTGCACTACCTGCTAGTGACCCACCCCTTCGACGACCGGGCGGCCCTGCGCTTCCCCCTGGAGGAGGGGCTGCGGGCGCTCCACCCCTGGTTGGCCGGGGCGCTGGCCCTGACCATGGCCTGGGAGGTGGCAGCCTCGCGGCGGGTCTCGTCCGCCCTGGGCGCCATGGCCCTGGTGGCGGGGCTGCTGGCGGTGCCCCTGGGCCGCGACCACGGTATGTACTACGACGCCAGCGCCGTGACCCTGATCAAGTCGCCTCACTACGGGGCCGCCCCTGGCGCCTCGGCCGCCCCTGGCGCGGGTCGAGGCGTGGGCGTCGTGGGGCCTCCGTCCGCCGAGGCCGTCCGCGCCTCGCTGGTGCGCCGCCGGTTCCCCGACACGCTGCTGTACGATCCTTTGGTGATCACCGACGGCCAGGGCAGGGCGGTCAGGCGCCTGCGCCTGGGGCACCAGCTCACCACCTGGAAGGCCACCGCCCTGGCCAGCAGCCGCGGCGGCGCCATGGGCCTGGCCCGGGACCAGGTGGTCTCCGCGCAGCCGCTACAGCTGGAGCTGGAGCTGCCGCCCCGCCTCACAGTGGGCGACCGGCTCCACCTGCCCGTGTCGGTCTACAACCATCAGAAAAAGGCGGCCACCGTCACCGTGCGCCTCAAGCCGGCGCCCTGGTTCGAGGCGCTGAAGCCAGCCGGGGCGCAGCTGCGCCTGACCCCGGGCGGCGGGGCCATGGCCTACCTGCCCCTGCGTGTGCTGACGCCGGGGGACCACCGCCTGCAGGCCACCGCCGCGAGCCCCGGCGCCGCCGACGCCGTGGAGCGGCCGGTGCAGGTGGCGCCCGCCGGCGCCGTCACGGTGGTCAAGACCGCGGCCCTCATGCAGGCGCCGACCGCGCCTGGCCGGGTCACCCTCCGCCCGCCGGCTGCCGCCGTGGAGGGCAGCGCCAGGCTGCGCGTCACCGTCTACCCGGACCTGGCGTCTCAGCTGCGGGCCGGAGCCAACGCGCTGCTCTCCATGCCTCACGGCTGCGCCGAGCAGACCATCTCCTCCACCCTGCCCAACGTGCTGCTGCTGGAGGCCTTCCCCGACCTGTCCCGCGGCCGCTCGCGCCTGGCGCGGCAGGCCCGCGACAACGCCACCATGGGCTACCAGCGGCTGCTGAAACTCGAGCGCCCTGGCGGCGGCCTCTCCGCCTGGGGTACGGGGGCGGCCGACGCCTTCCTCTCGGCCTACGCCCTGGAGCTGCTGGTGCCGTTGAAGCGGCAGCTCGGCGTCGGCGGCGCCATGATCTCGAGGCTCACCCGGGTGGCCCTCACCTCGTTGCAAAGCCAGGGAACATACCGCCAGGCCGCTGTGGTCAGGAGCCTGGCCCGCGCCGCCCGCAAGACCCGGCTCCCCGGGGTGCGCGACGCGCTGACCCGGGCTCTTGTGCGGCTTGTGCCCGCCGCCCGCCGCAGCGCCGATCCTTACCTGCTGGCGCTGGTCGCCGGGGCGATGCTCGACCTGGGCCACGATCCCCCGACGGCCCGGGCGCTGGCGGCGCGGCTGGCGCGCATGGGCAAGCGCCGGGCGCAGCGCGGCGCCCACTGGTCCAACGCCCGGGACACGGTGGCGGGCTCCCGGGGCGGCGGGGCCGATGTGGAGACCACCGCGCTGGCCGCGGCGGTGCTGCTGCAGGCCGGCGACCGGGCGGCGGCGCGTCAGGCCATGCTCTGGCTGACGCTCAACCGCAGGGCCGGCGGCGGCTGGTGGGCCAGCCAGGACTCCCTCAGGGTCCTCGGCCTGCTCGCGACGCTGGCCGCACAGCGCAGCGGGCCCGCCAGCGCGGCGCCCGTGCCGACGATCAACGGCGCAACACCGAGCGTTGCGCGCGACAGCGGCAGCGGGCTGGTCTACCGGCGCCCCGGCGTCGCAGGGCCGAACACCGTGGAGCTCCCGGCCGGCGGCAAGGTAACGCCGGCCGTGGCCCTGGTGCGGCTCTCCTGCCGCGTCCCCTGGGCCAGCGTCGACGCCGACACCGGCGGCCAGAGGCTCAACCTGAAGATGGACCACGACCGCACCGAGGTGGGGCTGCTGCAGACGATCACCGCCCGCTTCACGGTGAGCAACCGCGGCCGCACCGTGGCCATGCCGATGCTCCGCTTTCAGGTGCCTCCCGGCTTTCAGGTGGAGCGCGCCGCCCTGGCCGCGCTGGCGCGGCGGGACGTCATCCGCCGGCACGAACTCGAGGCCCCCGACGTGATCCTCTACCTGCCGCCTTTGGCCCTGGGCCAGACGCTGCGGCTGGAGGTGCCCCTGTTGGCCCGGGCCCCGGTGGAGGCGGCCGCGCCCGGCGCCAGGGTTCACGACTACTATGATCCCACCAACCAGCACGTGGTGCGGTCCGCGCGGCTCAAGGTGACTCGTCGGGAGCAGGGCGCCGCCCCACGCGCCGCCAGCGAGTCCGCCACGGTGAAGGTGCTGACCGGCGCGCCCTTCGCCCTCCAACGCTCGCCCGCCCACCGCAGGTGGGCCGCGCCTCAGGCCGCCGCCAGCGCGCCGCTGTTTATCAAGCGCTGGTTCGTACACTGGCGGTCCCAGAAGATCACCAGGGTCTTGGGCGTCGTCAGTAGCTGCGACAAGGCGTGCCGGGCCACCAGAGCCCAAAAGCGGCGCGCCCGCCTGGCAGCCCATGTGGCGAGCATGGGAGTGCTCAAGCTCCTCGGCACCAAGGGGGAGCCGCACACCACGGGCCCGGACACGGACCGGGCGTCCAGCGGCGTCGGCGGCCTCATTGTAAGCGGCGGACGGTCCGGTGCCAGCTACCTCCACCTGCCGACCCGTACCGCGCCGGGGCGCACCGTGGCCCAGCTGCGCCAGGTCTTCCCGTCCCTGCCCACCCGGCCGGGGCGCAGCTGGTCCCAAAAGGAGACGATCCACGGCGTCGCCGGGACGTGGCGCTTTCGCCTGGCGGCCGACAAGGTCCACAGCGTCACCTGGTCCAGCCAGCGAGGCTCGGCGGAGGCCTGCACGCGGTACCGCGAGGTGATGACGACGGTTGCCCGCGAGTACAAACGAGACCACGGCGAACCACGGGAGCGGTCAGGCAGGCGCGGCCGGGTGCTCCGCTGGCGGACGTCCACCGCCCGCTTCAGCGTCCGTTACCGCACCACGGGGCCACGGCGGCGTCCCCGCTGCACGCTGGCCATCGAGCTGCTCCAGCCCTGACGCTGCGCTACATACGGCGGCTACCCCCGCCGCCAGGAGCTGTAGATCCCCTGGAGGAAGGCCGCCCCCGTGAGCAGCCCCCCGCGCAGCCCGGCGCGACGGACGAGGTTGTGGTAGGCCCGGGCCGGCGTGGCGTAGAACATCAGCAGGCCCAGCCGCTGCAGCCGCTTGAGCTCTTTGGGGCCGAGGTCGTTGACCGCGATCACCGGATCGCCGTAGCGCTGGTAGCGGGAAAAATCGGTGGTCAGCAGTCGCAGCCCGTCCTCGCCGCGGCGGGCCAGATCGTACAGCTCGGTGCCCGGGTAGGGGCAGGCGAAGTTGAGGAACAGCTGCTGGCAGTGGCGCAGCCCCCGCACGAAACGGATGGTGGCCCAGGCGGTCTGCCGCGTCTCGCCGGGGTGACCCAGCATGGCCGCGCCGCGGGTCTCCAGCCCCACCTCCCGGGCCAGGCGGAAGGCGCGACGGATCTGCGCCAGGGTCAGGCCCTTTTTGATCCGGCGCAGGATCTGTGGGTGGCCGCTCTCGATGCCGAAGCAGATGCGGGTCATGCCGGCGGCGCGCATGGCGGTCAGGGTGGTCCGGTCCACGGTGGCGGCGTGGGTCCAGCCCTCCCAGGTGAAGTCCAGCCCCGAGCGCTGGATCGCCCGGCAAAGCGACATCAGGCGCCGGCGGTCCAGGGCGAGGTTTTCGTCCATCACCACCACGTGGCCCACCCCCTGGTTCACCACGATGTCGGTCAGCTCGGCCATCACCCGCTCCACGCTGTGGTAGCGCATGCGCCGCCCGTACATCGTGTGCTGGCTGCAGAAGACGCAACGATAAGGGCAGCCCCGCGAGGTGAAGAGGCTGGCGTAGCGCACGTGCCCCTTGCCGGGCACCACGTGGCCGTAGCGCTGGCGGTCCAGCAGGTGGCGGGCCGGGCTGGGGATGCTGTCGAGATCTTCGGTGGCAGGTCGCGGCGGGTTCTGCGCCACCTGGTCTCCGCGGCGGTAGATCACCCCCCGGATGCCGCGGTAGCGCTCACGCCCCGCCCCTGGGCGGGCCACGGCTGCCGCCAGCCGACGCACCGTCTGCTCACCCTCGCCGGTGACCACCAGGTCCCAGTGCGGGCACTGCTCCAGCACCTGGCGCCCCATGATGGTGGCGTGGACGCCCCCCAGCGCCAGGGGCAGCTCGGGCCGCCGCGCCTTGATCTGCGCCGCCAGCTCGCAGGCGGTGTGGTACACCGGCGTGGTGGCGGTGATCCCCACCAGGTGCGGCTCGAGGAGGGCGATGCGGCCCAGCAGCTCCTCGGCGCCGACGCCCTCGGCCTCCATGTCCACGATGGTGCACTCGGCGCCGTCCTGCAGCAGCGCCCCGGCGAGGTAAGTCAGCCCCTGGGGCGGGCTGACGCAGGCGAAGCGAGCCGCGGCGCGGAAGTCGCCCAGAAGCTCCTGCCACGGCGGGGCCACCAGGAGCACGCGGGGCGTGTGGGCTGTATCGTCCATGGAAGAGATCTGGCCCGGGACGGTCTATCCCGCAACCACGCCGAAGTCGGCAAAGGCGATGTAGAGCAGCAGCACCGCCACCAGCAGGGTCACGCCCACCCTGCGCGCGCCGGGCCACGGGGTCATGTCCACCGCCTGCGTGTCCTGCTGGACCCACTCCTCGTCCAGCGGCCGCACCGCGCCGATGATCAGCATCAGCAACACGAGGTAGGCGAAGACCACGCCGAGAAAATGGAACTCGTGCATCGAGGCCACGATGGCGTCGAACGGCGGCACGAAGTAGCCCACGGCGATGAGCACGAAGCCGGCCACCAGGCCGATCTTGGCCGCCAGCGGCGGCACCCGCCGCGAGAGCATCCCCACCAACACCACGGAAAAGATCGGGATGAAGTAGATGCCGTTCATCTTCTGCAGGTAGCCGAAGATGCTGCCGGTCTTGGCCAGAAGCGGCGCGCTGCTCATGGCCAAAACGGCCATCACGGCGCCGAAGGCCCGGCCCGAGCGCACCACCTGCTTTTCGCTGGCGTCCTCGTTCCAGACGCCCTTGTACAGGCCGAGGGAAAAGAGCGTGCAGGTGCTGTTGAGCGCCGAGTTGAAGCTGGAGAGGATGGCCCCCATCATGGCCGCGGCGAAGAAGCCGGTCAGCGGCGGGGGCAGCACCTTGTTCACCAGCAGGCCGTAGGCGTGATCGGCCTTGATGCCCTGTTCGGCGAAGACGACGTAGGCGATGATGCCCGGCAGCACGAGGTACAGCGGGCCGAGCAGCTTGAGCCCGCCGGTGAGCAGCACGCCCTTCTGGCCCTCGGCCAGGCTGCTGGCGCCGAAGGTGCGCTGGATGATCTGCTGGTTGGTGCACCAGTAAAAGAGGTTGAGCAGCATGATGCCCGAGGGGATGGTGCCCACCGGCACCGAGGTGCCGGCGCCGCCGATGCTGTTGATCTTGGCCGGCGCCAGCTCACCGAGGGCGGTCAGGCCAGCCAGCGGCCCGTTGCCCCCGCCGGCCGCGTCCAGGCCGAAGTAGGTGATCAGCAATCCCCCGATGAGCAGGCCCACGCCGTTGACCGTGTCCGAGACGGCCACCGTGCGCAGCCCGCCCCACAGCGCGTAGACCGAGCCGATGACGCCCACGACCCAGACGATGAGCCACAGGGCGCTGGTGTGATCCAGCTGCAGCATGCCCTTGATGTCGAGGATGCCGATCATGCCGGTGGCCCCGGTGTAGAGGATGATCGGCAGCAGGATGCCGGCGTAGGCCACCAAAAAGATCAGGTTCGTGATCACCTGGGTCTGGTGGTCGAAGCGGATCTGCAGGTACTGCGGCACCGTGGCCACGCCGCTGCGCAGAAACCGCGGCAAAAAGAACAGGGCCATGCTCACCAGGGCCAGCACCGCCACCACCTCCCAGACCATGACGCAGAGGCCGTCGGTGAACGCGGCGCCGTTGAGCCCCACCATCTGCTCGGTGGAGAGGTTGGTCAAAAGCAGCGACCCGGCGATGAGGGGGAAGGAGAGGCTGCGCCCCGCCAAAAAGTACCCCTTGCTGCTGCCCACGTCGTCCTTGCGGGTGACGAACCAGGTGATCAACCCCACCATGCCGGTGCAGGCCAGAAAGGAAACGAGCGTCAGCGTGTGCATCCGTCCTCCCGCCGCCGGTGGCTACACCACCGACAGCGTCTCCTCGTGGTCGTCGAAGCCGATCTCCTCGGCGGTGAGCTTGCCCGTGGGCCGGGCCTCCACCACGGTGGCCAGCACGTGGGGGTGGGTCATGATCACCTCCTTGAAGGTCTCCCGCGGCATCCAGAGCATCCAGCACTTGCTGGCGGTGCGCACCGTGTTGCTGGACACCGCGCGGGCCAGCAGGGCGGTCTTGCAGAACATCTCGCCCATGCGCAGGTCGGCCGACGGCGCGCCCTGGCGGTGCACGGTGGCCTCGCCGCAGACCAGCATGTACAGGCCGTCGGGGCGCTGCCCCTCGCGCACCAGCACGCGGTTGGCCGGCGCCTCGAGGAAGTGGAACTGCTCCACCAGCCCGGACCGCTCGCCGGCCGAAAACGGCTTGAACAGCGGGTGGTTGGCGGTGAGGTTCTGGATCAGCCGCCGGCGGAAGAACGCCAGCAGCACCTTGAGCACCGGCGGGTGCTCTTCCAGCAGCTCGCGCACCACCCGCCGCGAGACGGCCAGCACGGTGCAGTCGTCCATGGCCTCCACCGAGGCCGTGTGCCGCAGGTTGGTCAGCAACGCGTACTCACCGAAGAAGGCGCCCTCGGTGAGCATGCCGAGGGTGAGCACCCGCTCCAGGGTCTGGCAGAGCAGGCCCACCGTGCCCTGCACCAGGATGTAGAGGGTATCGCCCCAGGCGCCCTGCTCGATGATGGTCTCTCCCTCCTGGAACTGCTCCACGCTCACCTTGTCGATGAACGAGCGCAGCTCGTCGGCGGACAGCGACGACAGCAGCGGCACCCGCGGCAGGTGCTCGATGAGGTCCCCGCCGCGCGGAGCGGTGTCGTCCATGTCGATGTCCACCCACTCCTCCTCCAGCGGGATCTCCCACACCGGGTCGCCGGTGGTGGAGCTGTCGGTCCGGCGTACGTCGGGCAGGGTCACCTTCAGCGGGATGTTCTCCAGGGTGTCCGGTCGCTTGCGCCGCGGGGGCGCCGCTCGCTCCTCCGCGGGCTTCGGCCGCGGGGTTGGCTTGCGCGGCGTCGGGTCGGGCAGCCGCGGGGGCGCCGCGCTCTCCTTCGCGGGCTTGTTCTCCGGCTTGGCCGGCGGCAGGATCTGCTGCAGCTCGTCGCCGGCCGGCTCCGCCGACAGGATCTGGCCCGTGTCCACCGGGGAGATGGGGGCCGTGTCGGGCGGCGCGCTGGCCGGTCCGGTCCCCTGCTTTAGCTGCTCGGGGTCCAGCACCACCTGGTGGATCGGCGCCATGGCGGGCCCCGCCACCTCCTCCGGCGGCGGCATCTTCATCGACGGTGGCGGCCCGTCCTCCGGCTGCTGGCGCAGCCTGCCCGTGCGCCGCGGCCTCGGGTTCTGCTCGTGCAGCAGCAGCAGCGTCTCCTGGATCCGCGTGTTGTCCGGGTCCTGGTTGAGGATCATCTTGCACATGGCGATGGCCTTGAGCACGAACCCCTTGTTGAGGTAGTTCTCCGCGGCCTTCTCCAGGGCGTCCATGGCCTCGGGCGCGCGCCCCAGCTGCTGCAGCACCTGTCCCAGCTTGTGGGGCCAGGTGGGGTTGACCGGGTCCAGCTCCGTGAGCTGGCGGTAGGCCGCGGCAGCCTTGCTGTAGCGCTGCTTGGTGCGAAACTTGGCGGTCTCCTTCTTCAGGCTGGCGATCTTCTCCTTCTTCTTTCGGCTCATGGCGGCGGCTCTCCCGTGGGTTGGCTGCGTGACATCCCGTGCTGCATGACGATAATACTGCGGGTGAGGTGCTTTTGGAACAACCCCTGATCCTGGACGGCCACCCCATGCCCGGCGCGTGGCGCTGCTACCTGCCCGACCTGGAGGCGCTGCGGCTCCCCCGGGAGCGGCTGGCCACCTGCGACCGCTGCTACCGGGCGGCCCTCGGCCGCTGCCGCCCCGACTGCGGCTGCTGCACCCACCTGCCGCGGCTGCCCAACACCATGATCGGCCTGGCCCTGGAGGACCCGCGCTGCGCGGGCGCCGTGGAGCCGCTGCTGGCGCGAGGGCAGCTGCTGCCCCCCGGCCTGGTGCCGACCCCGCGGCAGCACCTGGCCGCGGCCCGGGACGCGGCCGAGGAGCGCTTCGGCCAGGACCCCCACCGGCTGTGCCCCTTCGCCCGGGTGGTGGACGCGCCGGCGGCGGGCGTGCGCTGCGAGATCCACCCCTACCGCGGCTCCATCTGCGCCAGTTATTTCTGCGCCTTCGATCACGGCCCGGCCGGCGAGGCGTTCTGGCGTGAGGTGCAGGCCACCGTGGGCGCAGTGGAGAGCGCCCTGGCCTGGTGGGCCATGGAGCGCCTCGGCCTGGATCCTGCGGGCTACCGCCAGGCCCAAAACGGGCTGGCCGACCAGGTGCCGTCCATGATCGCAGGGGCCGACGAAGGCTGGCCCGTGGCTGCCCGGCGCCTGCTCTGGGGCCGCTGGTTCGGCAAGGAGCGCCAGTTCTTCACCCGTTGCGCCCGCCTGCTGCGCGACCACCGCCACGAGCTGTTCGACCTGGCCTGCGCCCACCCTCACGCCGAGGCCGTGGCCTACGAGCGCGCCCTGTTCGACGCCACGCCCGCGGCCCACCGCCAGGGGGCGCCGCCGTCCGAGGGTGACGTTTTTTTGCCGGTGGAGACCCGCTGGTACCGGCTGCAGTTGGCCTCCCGCAACCTCTGGGCTCTGCCCTTCGGCGAGGGGCCGGTGAGGCTGAGCCCCCGGGTGGTCCTGACGCCCAACCCCGGGGACGACGCGGCCGCGCGGCTGGCGGCGGACCGGCCGTTTTGCGTGGCGTCACCGGCCGACCCCGGCGAAAGGACCTTTCTGACCGCCGCGGAGGCCGCCCTGCTGGAGCTGTTCAGCAGCCCGCGGGAGCTGGGCGAGGCGGTGCTCGACAGCCCCGAGGCTGACGCCGTGGACGACGCCCGTGAGTTTTTGTCGCGGATGATGCGGTTGGAGGTGCTGCAGCTGATGTAGGGCGGGGGCTCGTCCCCCGCTTTGCCTACAAATGCTTGCGCAGGCGGCTGGAGACCTCGGGGGCCTCCTTGAGCGCCGTGCCCACCAGGCGCAGGCCCATGCCCATGAGCTCCTTGGAGGCCCGGACGAAGTCCGCCGGCGGCTGGCCCAGCTCGGCGAAGCCCTCCTCGTTGGGGGTCAGGTTCTCCCAGTTGTGGAACAGCCGGCCCCAGTCGCTCTGCAGCACCTGGTGTACCTGCCGGTTGCCGTTTTGGGGGTACCAGTAGACGTCGTGGTACAGCACCGAGGCCACGTAGGCCCAGGGCGCCATCCAGGTCTTCAGCGACCACTCCATCACCGGCTTGAGCGGGCCCCAGTAGATGCGGTGTTGGTTCTTGGAGGCGAAGGTCATCTCCTTGAACGGGCCGTCGAAGTGCCAGTTCTCCTCGGCCGCCGCCTTGTCGCCGACGATCTCGATGTCCTGGGGGTCGCCGCAGCCGAGGCCCATGTCGTGGGCCGTGCGGATGAACTTGATGCTCATGGGGTCCATGCCCATGAGCTTGGCCGCCACCGCGTCGATGGCCACCTGGTCCGCCGAGGCCAGGATCACGTCCTTGACGTGGGGCACCATGCAGCGCGGCCCGGGGCCGTCGCCGGCGAAGGTGCCGTCCATCACCGCGAACACGCCGCGGTGGATCTTCTTCTGGATCATCAGCAGGTCGACCAGCGTCTCGTGGATCACCGGGTGGGTCCAGTGACGGTGCTCGTTGAGCAGGCCGCCGAAGGCGTTCTTCATGGCGCCGGTGGTCGTGGTGAAGACGTGGGTCTTGACCGTGGGCAGGTGGATGATGTTCTCGCCGATGAACCGCCGCGGGATGTGGAACCCCTTGGGGTAGACGTCGTTGAGCACGAGAAAGTCGTTGGCCAGGTCGCCCACCGCCTCGCGGATCGGCATCCACTCCTCGCCCTCGTAGAGGTGCACGTTACGCAGGCCGTGGTCCTCGGTGACGTTGAGTTGCTTGTTCTCCCGCTCGCCGAGGTGGGCGTCGATGACCACGGTGCGGTTGTGGCAGCCGTGGATCAGCGACGGGTCGTAGCCGTCGGTCTTCATGGCGTTGATCACGCCGTCGAGCTGCCACGGCGTGGTGGAGCTGGCGGGGTAGAAGAAGTGCCAGGAGATGTTGATCTTGAGCCCCGTGTCGGCCTCGCGGTCCACCACGTCCTGGTAGCCGGCCAGGTTCATCAGCTCGTGGTAGTCGCGGCGTACGGTGCCGGGGGTGGTCTTCAGGATGGCGACCTTGGAGCGGGCCATGGTTATCTCTCCTCAAAAGTCCTATGCCGCTTACCTACAACGATTGCCGGCCGAACGCAAAGAGTGCTTGCCGGCGGCTACCAGCCGAAGCTTGCCGGCGGGGCCTTGACCGAGGCCGGGGTCATGGACTTGGCCGCGGGCAGGTGCAGGGGGTAGCTGGTGATGACAGCGGTGCCGCCCTCGCCGGCGTGCTTGCCGATGATGTAGGTGCGGTTCGTGGGCACCTTGGCCGCCGCGTAGGCCTCGATGTCCGTTGAGGCGTTGCCGTAGGCCGCCCGCAGGGCCACCTTGGCATCGCTGGCGGTGAGCTTGAGGAAGTCGGCCTTGTACCTGGCCACCCCGGCCGAGGTGGGCAGGGCCTGGCTCAGCGAGTCGGTGAGGTGCAGCGGCCCCGGCGGCAGCTTGTGCTGGATCAGCCAGGACTGGGTCATGGCGCGCAGGTAGTCGGGCCGGCCGGTGACGTAGATCACGAGGTAGCCCCCCGCCGCCCAGGCCGCCGGCACGTCGGCCGCCCCGGCGTAGGCCTTGGGCACGTAGGTGCCGTTTTGCAGCTTGGTGAAGATCTGAGACACCAGCTGAAAGTCGTCGGTGGTCAGGGTGCCGTCGATGTCGAAGACCACCGCGTCGGTGGCCGGCGAGACCACGTAGAGGGTGTGGGCGGCCACGCTGTTGTCGCCGCTGACCAGCATGCGCACGGGGTATCGCCCCACCGGCAGGGCCTGGGACAGGGTGAAGAAGATCCGGCCGCCGTCGTCCTTGATGCCGTACTTGATGCCGTGCTGGCCGTCCTCGCTGGTCAGGGCGCTGCCGACCAGGACCCACGGCCCGCAGGGCGGGCTCTTCTGCATGTAGACCTGCACCTGCTCGTCCTTGAGGTCCTTGTCCAGGGGGCCGTAGGCGAACTTGCCGATGAGCGTCTGGAGCGCGCCCTTGACGGCGATGACGTCCTGGGCCCGGTGGTTGGCCGGCCCCTGGGTCACCACCAGCAGCTTGGTGCTGCTGTGCTTCCAGCCCGCGGGCTTGCTCGGCGGCAGAAACGGCCTGGGCTTGGCGCAGGTCTTCTTGGCGTCGGGGGTCGCGGCGTCGGCGCCAAGGTCCGTGGCGCCGTCAGCGGCGCCCGGTGTGTCGTCGGAGCAACCGGCGAGAAGAACAAGGATCAGGGGCAAAAGAATAACTTTCATGGGCTCCTCGTCTGAGCAACATAGCATGATCTAAAGGTGACACTGTTACCCGCTAACTGTACGATGACGCACATAGCAAAACACGTCCATTTCATCCCGCCACAAGGAGAATACGTATGAAACTTCGAACAACGGCTGCCGTGTTTCTGCTTACCGCGGCCCTGGCCGTACCCGCCTACGCCGGCCCCAAAATCGTGGGGAACTGGCAGGTGGTCAAGGTGGTGGCCAAGGGCAAGTCCGAGGCGCCGCCGCCGCAGGTCAAGGTGACCATCGAGTTCACCAAAAAGGGCGAGTTCTTCATGAGGATGGTGGCCAAGGCGCCCGACGGCAAGGTGCACAAGAAAGAGGACGGCGGCACCTACAAGGTCAAGGGCAACAAGCTGGTGACCAAGGTGAAGAAGAAGGTCGAGGAGAGCACATTCTCGATCAAGGGCGGCCAGCTGACCCTGGAGAAGCCGGGCCAGAACGCCAAGCTGATCCTCAAGCGCGCGGCCAAGGCGGCCAAGAAGAAGAAGGGCAAAAAAAAGTAGCACCCTCCGCCCCCGCTCCCACCTTTTGAGTTCCCACAATCCCGTGTAGACTGCCGCCATGGCGACAATCGTCGAGCTGCTCAGCGGCGACCGGCTGGACCTGCGGCTGGTAAGGGGACAGGACCGTAAAAAGCTCATGGTCGAGGACCGCAAGGGCCGGCGCAGCAAGGTGGCCGCGGACAAGGTCTTCTTCAGCCACAACGCCGCGTCCCTCGACGCGCTCACCGCCCGGCTCGACGCGCTGACCCAGGAGGTGGACGTGCCCCTGCTCTGGGAGACCGTGGGGCAGGACGACGGCCCCCTGGAGGCAGCGGAGTTGGCCCTGCTCTACTTCGACGAGGACGGGCCGGCCCACGGCTCGGCGGTGTTCCGCGCCCTGACCGGCGACCGGCTGCACTTCCGCCGCAAGGGCAAGGCCTTCACTCCGCGCACGGCCGAAGAGCTGCAGCGCCTGCGAGACCAGCGGCAGGCCGAGGCCCGGGCGGCGCGGGAGCTGGCGGAGCTGCAGCAGGCCCTGGACGACGGGGCCCTGGACGAGACGCTGGTGCGCCGCCTGGAGCGCTACGTGCGCGGCGGCGACGACCGGCAGCTGGACCGCGTGCTCGAGGCCCGCTCCTCGGATCCGCGGCGGGGCGCCTTCAACGCCCTGCTCGGTGGGGGGCACCTGGAGTTCACCGACTCGCTCGAGCTGCTGCAGGCCAACCTCCGCCACCACCACCCCGAGGCGGCCGTGGCCCACGCCGCGTCCCTGGAGCCGCCGCCCGCCCGCGAGCCCGCCGTGGTCGCGGCCTTCGCCATCGACGACCCGGACACCCGCGAGGTGGACGACGCCGTCTCCATCAGCGAGGACGCCCGCGGCGTGCGCCTGGACATCGACATCGCCGCCGTGGCCGCCGTGGTGCAGGCCGGCGACCCCGTGGACCGCGAGGCCCTGCGCCGCGCCACCACCGTCTACCTGCCCACCGGCGTGTACTACATGCTGCCCGAGCGCATCGGCTGCGACCTGTCCAGCCTCACCGCCGAGGAGCCGCGCCCGGCCCTGCGCACGTCGGTCTGGCTGGCCGAGGACGGCGAGGTGCTCGACTTCCAGCTGGAGCAGGTGTCGGCCACGGTGACGCGGCGGCTGACCTACGAGGCCGCCGACCAGCTGCTGGCGTCCGGCGAGGGGGAGACCGCGGCGACCCTCACCCGCCTGCGCCGGGCCACCACCCGCCTGGCCGCGAGGCGGCGGGACCGCGGCGCGCTGTTCTTGCAGCGGCGGGAGTGGAAGATCCACGTCTCGCCCGGCGCCGAGGAGATCACGGCGCAGCAGATCCCTCGGGGCTCGGCCAGCCGCAACCTGGTGGCCGAGGTGATGATCCTCTGTAATCACCTGGCCGCGCGCATGGCCCGCGAGCGCGGGGTGCCGATCATCTACCGCAGCCAGCCCGAGCCCACCGAGCCGCTGCCCGACATGGACCACGACGCGCCGGGCGCGGTGGAGGCCCTGCGGCCGTACATCAAGCCGGCGTCGCTGTCGGTGCACCCGGCGGCTCACTGGGGTCTCGGCCTGGACTGCTACACCCAGGTCTCGTCGCCGCTGCGCCGCTGCTCCGACCTGGTGGCGCAGCGGCAGCTCTGCGCGGCGCTGCACGACCGCCCGCTGCCCTACTCCACCGAGGAGCTGCTGCGCGTGCTGGCCACCGCCGAGGCCACCGAGCGCGAGATCAAGCGGGTGGAGGCCGCCGAGGTGGAGCGCTGGAGCCTGGAGTATGTGGCGCGCATGGACCGCGACGCAGACATCGACTGCACCGTGGTGGGCGAGCACCCGGCCGGCGGCTACCGCGTGGAGGTGGACGCCTGCGGCGCCCGGGGCGTGCTGTTGGACGACGGCCGCCACGGGCCGGGCGAGCCGCTGCGCGTCCAGATCAAGACGCTGAGGCCCCGCAAGGGCGTGCTGCGCGTGGTGCTGGCCAGTTGACGGAGGCGCTGCAAGACATCACCTGGGCCGACGCCGAGCGGGTCCTCATCCCGGTGCAGCTGCTCTTGGCCATGCTCGGCATGGGCGCCACCCTCTCCCTGCGCGAGTTCCGCAACGTCGTCCGCCACCCCACCGGGGTCTCCCTCGGCCTCGGCCTGCAGTGGCTCGCCGTACCCTTGTGGGGTCAGCTGCTGATCTGGGCCTTTTCGCTGTCGCCGGGCTGGGCCGCGGGCATCATCCTCGTCACCGTCACCCCCGGCGGCGCCTTCTCCAACCTGCTGACCTACCTCGGCCGCGGGCACCTGGCCCTGTCCATCTCGGTGACCGCTGTGGCCACCGTGGCCAGCACCTTCACCGCGCCGCTGCTGCTGCGCCTGCTGGCGTCCAGCTTCCTGCGCGAGGCGTTCTCCTTCCCCACCGGACGCATCCTGCTGGAGGTCACCCTCTACCTGCTGATCCCCCTGTTCGCGGGCATCGCCATCTACACTTACCTGCGGCAATACGCCAAGACCATCTCCAAGGCGGCCATCTGGGCCAGCATGACCCTGGTGCTGATCATCGCCGCCGGCGCGCTCACCGCCGGGCGGATCAAGGTGGCGGCCCACGGCTGGGGCCCGCCCCTGTGGACGGCGCTGTTCGCCGTCGGCATCCACTTCGCCTCCCTGGAGGTCTGCCGCCTGCTGGGCCGCACCGACGACGAGTCCGTGGCCCTGGCCGTCGAGGTCTCGGTGCGCAACGGCGGCGTGGGCCTGCTGCTGATGCAGTTCTTCTTCCCCGGCCAGGTGGAGCAGGACCAGGCGCTGTACACCATCCTCTTCTACACGGGGCTGCAGATCTGGATCCCGCTGCCGGCCATCCTGCTGCACCGCTGGGGTCGCAGCCCGCTGCTCTTGCGCAAGGCGCGGCCAGGGAAGGGTCAGAGCGAGGGCTGATAGGCGTCGCCGTGGTTGATGATCTCCACGGGCAGCTGAATCTCCTCTGCCAGCTGCACCACCTCGTCCACCCGCCGCCGGCACTCGTCCGCGGGCACCAGGTCGTCTCGCGGGCGCGCGGCCAGCGCCGTGCCGACAAAGGCCGTGGGCGTGGAGAGGTTGAGCAGCTTGTGGATCATTGGCCGGTTGTCCCGCAAAAACGTCAGCGTGCAGAGAAAGTCGTCCCGGGTCTCGCCCAGGAAGCCGACGATGAGGTTGACGCCGGTGCGGACGCCGACCTCGGTGGCGTCTCGCAGCACGCGGATGGCCTGGTCCACGGTGTACGGCTTGTGCATCTGCCGCAGCACCCGGTCCGCCCCGGACTCCAGGCCGAGGTGCAGGTCGAAGCAGCCGGAGCGGAGCATCCGTTCCAGGGTGGGCCGGTCCAGGTCGGGGCTGATCATGGCGTAGCTGGACCAGGCCAGGTCCAGGCGCAGGTCCGCCACCAGCCGGCACAGTCGCCGCAGCTGGCCCGGGTCGCCGTTGCAGATCAGATCGTTGAAGGTGAAGACGCGGGCGCCGTGGCGGTGGTAGTGGTGCAGCAGCTCGGCGGCGGCGTGCTCGGCGCTGCGGCAGCGAAACCCCTCCTGCAGCAGCCGGTCGGCGCAGAACACGCATCGGCCGGTGCAGCCGCGGCTGAAGAGGAACGGCAGCTCGTCCGTCTGGTAGCGCTGCAGGTTGAACTCCTCGTAGGTCGGCCAGGGGCGCCGGTCCAGCCGCCGCGGGGGCGGCCGCGGCACGAACCCTTGCAGGGCAGGGGCCAGCTCGGTCCGGCAGGTCAGGTGGGGGCCGGCCACGGCGCCGGGCACGTGCCCCAGGGGGCCGCCGCCGAGATAGCGCCGGCTCAGCTCGAGCAGGGTCTCCTCCCCCTCGCCGGGCACGAGGTAGTCCACGTCCATCACGCCCTGGCGCCTGTCCAGCACCATGTCGCGCACCTCGGGCCCGCCGAGGACGAGCAGCCGCGGGCTGCACCTCTGACGCAGGCGGTCCACCAGCCGCTGCACAAAAGGCCGGTTGGTGCAGCAGGTAAAGAGGCCGATGACCGGGGCGCCGCAACAGAGCACATCGTCGGCCGCCCGGTCCAGCAGCGGCCCGAGCAGGGGCTCGAGGCGCAGGTAGCGCTCAAGGGGGTCGGCGTCCCGCGCGGTGCCGATGTTCCACAGCCCGTCTTGCCCCGCGTCGCGGGCGGCGAAGAAGGCGCGCAGGTTGAGGTCCCACACCCGCACCCGCAGGCCCTGGTGGCGCAAAAAAGTGCTCAGCGAGGCCAGGCCCAGGGGCGGGCGGTTCACCCCCCAGATGGGCGCCAGGACCAGGGCGACGTCAGGGCGGCGCATGGCCCCAAAGGGGTGGGGGCATCATTGCTCGCCGCGCTCCCGGCGGATGGTGGCCAGATAGCCAACGGCCCGGGAGCGCCTGCGGTTGGTATGGATCTCCACCTGCTCTATCACCTCCACCCGCCAGCCCGGCGGCGAAAACGGCGCCTCGATCTCCTGCCGCTTGACCCGGCGAGGGCCGTCGTCGCCGGGCTCGTGCTCACTATAGCAGAGCAGAAACAGCGCCCCCCCCGGCGCCAGCACCCGGGCCAGCTGTCTTTGGTAGACGGCCATCTGCTCGTCGGTCAGCGAGTGGAAGAGCATGGAGTCGAGCACCGAGTCCACCTGCAGATCCTCCCAGGGCAGCTTCAGCGCGTCGCCCCGGCAGAGGTGCAGGCTCATGGGGGGCAGGCCGGCAGCCCGTGCCTTGGCCCAGGCCAGGCTCACCGCCGTGGGGGAGATGTCCAGGCCCCAGACCTCGTGGCCCGCCGCCGCAAGCAGCAGGGCGTGCTCGCCGGTGCCGCAGCCCGGGTCCAGCACGCGCCGCCCGATGACGCCCCGCTGCACCAGCTGCGCGATGGCCGGCTGGGGCCGGTCGATCTCCCAGGTGGGGCGCCGCTCGTAGAGGTTCTCGAAGCGCATGCGGGCGTCGTCAGCCCAGGTTCTCCTTGGATCGTCTGCCATGGTCGAGACCAGGGTAACACGGCCTCTTTTTTGTTAGAGTGTGGGCCGTGAAGCCTTGCATCCTCATCGCGGGCGCCGGCGAGACCGGCGCGTACCTGGCCCGGCGCCTCAGTGAAAACTGGGAGGTCGTGGTCGTCGACCCCGACGCCGCGGCCCTGGAGAATGACCTGCTGGCCGCCTGCCAGACCCGCCACCGGGGGGACGCCACGTCGGCGCTGGTGCTGCGCAAGGCCGGCGCGGCCGAGGCCCACGCGGTGGTGGCCTGCACCGGCAGCGACGAGGTGAACCTGGAGGTCTGCCGCCTGGCCCGGCAGGAGCTGTCCGTGGAAAACCGCTACGCGGTCATGGAGAGCCTGGAGCGGGAGGCGACCTACCTCGAGGTCGGCGTGGACGCCGTGGACCGCAGCCAGGCCTCCGCCGTGCTGCTGGAGTCCCGCATCGAGGGGCGCAAGGTGGCCACCTCCATCGGCCTGGGCGAGGGAGAGATCCAGGAGGTGGAGGTGCTGGCAAACTCCTCGGTCATCGGCCAGCGGCTGGCCGACCTGCGGCCCCGGCGCTGGCTGGTGGGCGCGGTCTACCGCGACGGCAACCTCATCGTGCCCCACGGCGACACCGTGATCCATGAGGGGGACCGGGTGGTCATCGTGGGCCAGCCCGACATCCTCTCCGCCATGGCGACCCACATCGGCCAGGGCGAGTCGGAGTTCCCCCTGCACTACGGCTGCAACCTGGTGGTCCTCGACGCGCGGGTGATGATCAGCGCGGCCGACGAGATCCTCTACCTCTTCGCCAGGACCGAGGCCCGGGCCCTGCGCCTGGTGGCGGCCAGCGGCGAGGCCGTGGACACGGTGCAGGTGGACGGCGGCGTGGACCTGACCGAACGGTTCGTGGAGGCCGGCGTGTCCACGGGCTGGCTCGAGGTGGACCGCGTGGACGGCGACGCGAAGCTGGCGACCGCGCTGGAGTCCTCCGACATGGGCCTGCTGCTGATGTGGCCCGAGCCGCTGCCATGGCTCTGCCGCGTGGGCTTGCAGCGCTCGGCCACGGTGAAGCTGCTGGACCACCTGGCCTCGCCGGTGCTCATCTGCCGCAACACCATGCCCTACGAGCGGGTGCTGCTGGTGCTGGCCGAGCCGGACCTGCCGCTGTCGGCGGCCCAGCTGGCCATCGACCTCGTGCGCAAGGTGGGCGGGCGACTGCACCTGGGCGTGGTGCACCAGCCCGAGCTCGTGGTGGGCGGGCAGCTGCGCGACGAGATGGAGGAGCGCCGGCGCCAGGTGGAGAACCTGGCCTCGATGTACCACGTGGAGGTGGAGGAGGTGATCATGGAGGGCAACCCCATCGAGCAGGTGGTCACTCGCAGCAAACAGTACGGTGTGCTGGTGACGGCCTACAAGCGCGGCCGCGCCTCGTCGCTCACCCGACCCGACGTGGCGCAGAACCTGCTGCACCGGGCCCACTGTTCGACCCTCGTGATGCCATTCTAAAACGATAGCTCATATGCACACCGGCGACGCCATAACCCTATTGCTCTTCGCCCTGGGCGCCTTCCTCATCCCGCTGGCCACCGGGCGCATCGGCCTGCCCGTGGCCGTGGGCGAGATCCTCTTCGGCGTGGTGGTGGGGCCGCACCTGGCCGGGCTGGTGCACGCCAACGACTTCATCACGTTCCTCGCCGAGATGGGCTTTTGCTTTTTGATGTTCCTCGCCGGGCTGGAGCTGGACTTCCCGCGCATGGAGCGGGCCGGGGCGCGGCGCCTGGCCGTGGGGGGCGTGGTGGCCGTGCTCTTCTTCGTGGTCTCCTACGCCTGCACCCTGGCCCTGGGCCGGCCGCTGTTTCTGTTTTTGGTCTTCGGCGCCACCAGCGTGGGCGTGCTGCTGGTGACCCTGTCCGAGGTGGGCATGACCAAGACCGCCGCGGGCCAGGCCATGATCTTCGTCGGCTCGGTGGGCGAGTTCCTCACCATCGTGCTGCTCACCGCCGTGGGCTTCTACTACCAGTACGGCTTCGGCCTGGAGCTGATGATGGAGATGGGCAAGCTGGGGTTGATCTTCATCGCGGCCTACGGCGTGCTGGTGCTGCTGCGCACCCTCATCTGGTGGCGGCCGGACCGCTTCATCCGCGTGGTGGCGGCCCACGACCCCGCCGAGGTGGGCGTGCGCTCCGGCATGGCGCTGATGCTGGTCTTCGTCGCCCTGGCGTCGCTGCTCGGCGTCGAGGCCATCCTCGGGGCTTTTTTGGCAGGAGCGCTCTTTTCCTTCGTCTTCCGCGAAAAGGGCATCCTCGAGACCAAGCTGTCGTCGCTCGGCTTCGGCTTCTTCGTGCCGATCTTCTTCATCTGGGTCGGCACCGAGTTCGATCTGTCGTCCATCATGAGCATGCAGGCGGTGACCACGGTGGCGCTCTTCCTCGGGGCCTCGCTGGCCGCCAAGATGCTGCCGTCGATGCTGCTGCTGCTGGCGGGGCTGAACCTGCGCGAGTCCGTGGGCGCCGGCCTGCTGCTCGGCTCGCCGCTGACCCTGCTGGTGGCCATCAGCCGCATCGGGCTGGCGGTCAAGGTGTTGGACAAGCCCACCGCGTCGGCGGTGGTGCTGCTGGCCATCGTCACCGGCGTGGTCTTCCCCTGGACCTTTCGCGCGCTATTTGCGAAGAGAGAGCCCGAGACCGAGAAACACTAGTGAGGAACGCAGAATGAACACGACACGTACCGCAGCGGCGCTGGCGCTGAGCGCCAGCCTGCTATCCTTGGGTTGCAGGCCCCCCTGCCCCGCGCAGGTCAAACCCCTCGCCGGAGTCAAGCCGATGGTCAAGGTGAACATGGAGCAGCTGGTCAAGTCCCTCGTCGCCAAGCACGGCAAGGCCGCCGAGGCGCGCGCCCGCCTCGGCCTGGCCCAGGTCAACGCCCGCTGGCGCCCCGAGGACGGCGACGGCGAGGCCTTGATCCGCTTCGCCACCAAGCACTTCATCTCCGACGCAAAGGTGCTGGCCGAGACCTTCGCGCACCTGGAGTACGCCATGGAGATGCTCGACGGGCACCACAACGAGATGGACCGCGAGATCTCGCGCTTCCAGGTGTTGGACGGGGGGCCGGTGCGGCCGGTGGACGGGCTGTTGGCGGCCTACAGCCCCGGGGCCCACGCCCTGGAGGACATGTTCAAGAGCAAGATCGCCTTCGTCGCCCTGCTCAACTTTCCGCTGTCCACCCTGGACCAGCGCCTGGGCGCGGGGCAGAAGTGGACCCGGCTGCAGTGGGCCCAGGCGCGGCTCACCGCGCGCTTCGAGCACCGCATCCCGGCGGCGATCATTCAGAAGATCGAGCGCACCAACGCCGCGGTGGAGACCTACATCGACACCTACAACATCCACATGGACCGCCTGCTGCCGCCCGCCGGCGGCAAGCCGTTCCGCAAGGGGCTCAAGCTGATCAGCCACTGGGGGCTGCGCGACGAGATCCGCGGCCAGTACGCCCGCGGCGCCGAGGGCCTGGCCCGCCAGCGGCAGATCGCCGGGGTCATGGAGCGCATCATCCACCAGCAGATCCCCCAGGTGGTGGTCAACTCCGGCGAGGTGGAGTGGGACCCGGCCAAGAACGTCATCCGCAACCCCGGCGGCGCCACCTGGCGCGAGGCGCCCCGTGAGCCGGACACCCGCTACCGCCACCTGCTGGCCGTGTTCAAGGCCTACAAGGAGGCCGACCCCCTCTACCCGCGGCTGCCGACCTACGTCGACCGCATCTTCAAGCGGAGCCGCGAGATCCCCGAGGAGAAGATGCGCAAGCTGCTGACCGACGTGCTCTCGGCGCCCGTGGCCAAAAAAGTCGGCGCGCTGGTGGCCAAACGCCTGGGCCGCGAGCTGGAGCCCTTCGACCTGTGGTACACCGGCTTCCAGCCCAAAAGCGGCAAGAACGAGTCGGAGCTCGACGACCTGGTGCGCAAGCGCTACCCCGACGTCAAGGCCTTCGAAAAAGACATCCCGAACATCCTGGTCAAGCTCGGCTTCGGCGCCGAGACCGCGGCCTTCCTCGGCGAGCACATCGTGGTGGACGCCGCCCGGGGCGCGGGCCACGCCCACGGCGCCCAGCACCGCGAGGGCAAGGCGCACCTGCGCACGCGCGTGCCCAAGGGCGGCATGGACTACAAGGGCTTCAACATCGCGATCCACGAGCTGGGCCACAACGTGGAGCAGGTCTTCTCCATGTCGCGCATCGACCACACCGAGCTCGAGGGCGTGCCGAACACTGGCTTCACCGAGGCCTTCGCCTTCCTCTTTCAGGCCCGGGACCTGGAGCTTTTGGGCCAGGCCAAGGACGACCCCGACGCCGAGGCCATGCGCACGCTGCGCCGCTACTGGAGCACCTTCGAGATCGCCGGCGTGGCCCTGCTGGACATCGAACTGTGGAACTGGATGTACAAGCACCCCGACGCCACGCCGGCCCAGCTGCGCGAGGCCACGGTGCGTCTGGCCAGGGACCTGTGGAACACGTACTACGCCCCGGTGTTCGGCAAAAAGGACGCCATCCTGCCGGCGATCTACTCTCACATCATCGCCTTCGGCCTCTACACCCCGGACTACCCCCTGGGCTACCTCATCACCTACCAGGTGGAGCAATATATAAAGAGCCGCAAGATGGCCCCGGAGATGGAGCGCATGTGCCGCCTGGGCCGCCTGGCCCCGGACGTCTGGATGAAGCAGGCCGTGGGCGCCGCTATCTCGGCGCAGCCGCTGATCACGGGCACCGAGGCGGCGGTGGCGGTGTTCGAAAAGAAGTAGCTCAGCGCGGGTGCAGGGCCGTCCATGTAGTCGGACCATCGGTCCCTTGTACTCCTCAATCGCCCATGGCATCCCCCCGGGACCGTGTTATTACTGTGCCCCACATCAAGGAGACAGCCCATGGAGCAGAGCCCGTTTATGATCAAGGAGTACGTTCGCTGGTCCGACGTGGACAAGGCGGGCATCATCTTCTACGGGGCCTACGTCCGCTTCTTCGAGATGGCCGAGACGGAGCTGTTCCGCGCCGCCGGGGCGCCCTACGGCGAGGTGTTCGACCGCTACGATATCTGGCTGCCGCGGGTGCACCTGGACTGCGACTTCATGTACCCCACCCGGCTGGACGACCACCTCGGCGTGGCGGCCTACTTCACCAAGTTCGGCACCAGCTCGCTGCACCTCAACTTCGACGTGATCCACCTGCCGACCCAGATACTGGCGGCGACGGGCAGGGAGGTGCTGGTCTGCAGCGATCGCAAGGCGATGAAGTCGCGGCCTCTGCCCGAGGACCTGGTGTTGCTCTTCCGTCCGTTTTTGATGGACGTGGAGACCGCCCGCCAGGGACTGGGCATCATCGAGCGCCAGCGCTGACGCACGGCCCGTTACGACGACATGACCCAGCTGGAGCGCGTCCACAAGCCGTACCCGCACCAGGTGTCCGGCATCGTCGCGGGCGGCGCCCTGGAGGTCGAGGTCTCAGCCGCGGAGGTCCGGGCCGCGCTGGCCGACCAGCTCACCCCCTGCCACGAGGCGCTGGCGTCCATGGCTGACGAGCACGGCCTGGACGAGCTGGCCCTGCGGGGCGCCGCCGCGGCCCTGCCGCCTCTGGAGCGCTGGGCCCAGGAGCTCTTCCCGCGGGTGACCGTGCTGCGGGGGTGCTGCTCGCCCCGCCCCGCGGCCCTGGAGGGCGCCCTGCGCCTGGCGGATCTCTGGAGTTGATTAATGTAGGGCTCGCCTCATGCTTTCAGGGCGCGTCGCACGAACGCGCCAAACCGGGGCGGCCGGGACATGTTCATCAGCCGGGGGTCCGCATCGTCGCACGGCATCTCGAAGCCCACGTCGGGGCCTCCGCTGAGGCCGGCGAGGGTGTAGGCGTCCGGTGCCACGGGGAAGATAAACGGCGGCACCAGGGCCGGCGGGCCGGAGCGCTTCCACGCCTTTGCCTCTTTGACGGCCTGCCCCAGCGGGTAGACGATGAAGGGCTTGTTCCCATTTTGGGCCGGCACCGAGATGCCGTCCATCAGCTCGTAAAACGCGCGCACGCAGGGCGGCAGCGGTCCGAGCCGTTTTTCCAGCCGCGTCAGCTGCGCCTTGCGCGACCTCCTTGGCGCCTGCCAAAAGTCCGGCGGTAGCGCGTCGCGCAGCTTGCCCATCCTGGTGCGTCCCTTTTCCAGCTGCTGGACCCGGGCCGCCTTCATCTCGTTCGTCATCTCCGGTGGCTCTTCGGGGGGAAAGAGGCTGTCCAGGTCGTCAGGGTCGAGGCCCCTTTGCAGCGCGCGTCCCGCGGCCGCGCGGGCAAAGCGGTCCCCCTCGCGCACGGCGCGCACCGCCAGCGCGGTCCACCGTGGCTCGGCGGTGAGCTGCTCGGGGGTAAGCGCTCCCAGCACCGCTGCCGCGCGTGGTTTGTTGAGGTCGAGCTGGGGCGACAGCCGTTCGTAGGCTTCCGTGGGCCCGAGGGCGAACACGGCCCTGGTCGCGACGGTGATCTGTCGGTCCTTGACCGTGGGCAGGTCGTCCGCCATGGCACGCACAGACGCTTCGTCGCCCATGGCCAGCAGCGCCTCACCGGCCTGATCCGACAGCCCGCGCCGATTGGCGCGCCACACGTTGATCAACTCGGGAACCGCTGGTTTGAAATTCAGCGCGCCGAGGTACTGCACCAGATACCGCATCTCGTCCAGGGCCTCCACGTCGCGGCAGATGGCCTGCAGCGGTGGGCCGAAGCGCTGGTCCTCCCGCAACGCCGTGCGCACCTCCTGCGCCGCGTCGCTCGCCAGCGCGTCGCCAAGGCGCCGCACTGCCAGGCTCGGCTCCACGTCGAGGGAGGCCAGCAGCTCATCCACCGCCGAGCTCACGCCGGCGCTCCTGGGGAATAACCGTTTGGCATCCACAAACCCTAGCACATGGGCACGGGGCGAAGATCGACCTGCGGCAGGGCAAGCCGTGACACCGTCAAAACGGACCAAACAGGTCCGGCCCGGGCCCCTTGGAGACGGGGCGTCTTTTTTCGTCGCGCTCACATCGTCCATGGCCCAATATCCGGTATGCTGAGCAGATCCGTGAGCGTCGACCTCGGAGAGAACGTGGACTTCGAGGTGCTCACCAGTGGACGCGACGCGGTGGACGCCGCCCTCGGTACCGACAACGTCCTGATCGTGGAGTTGGACTACGAGGACTGGGACCTCGTCTCCGTGGTCGCCGACGCAGAGGACGAAGTGGACCCAAGGGGCGGCGCAGAGGCCCCGGACGATGGAGACGATCCGTGGAGCCTGGTGGCGACGAGCGAAGGGACGGAGGAGGATCTCGACCTGGTCGACGAGGACCTGTACGAGGACGACAGCGACGACGACAGCGAAAACGACGATGCGGCGACTGGCGGATGGGACATCGACTCCGCGGCCTCGCTCCAGGTCGACGGCGAGTCCGAACCTGGCTGAATCGCCCCGTCGAGCTGGTAGGCTGACCGCTACCCCCCGCAGGTCAGCACCACCTTGCCGAAGTTTTTGCGGTCCTGGATGTACTGGTGGGCCTCGGCCGCCTGCTCCAGGGGGAAGGCCCGGTCCACCGTGGGGGTGATCTGGCCGCCCCCGAAGAGCTCCAGCAGGGAGGACAGCTGCCCCCGCATGACCTCGGCCTCGTCCCACAGCTGGCCGAGGTTGACGCCGAAGACGCCCTTGTTCTCCATCATCAGCTTGATCGGGTGAAAGATCGGGAACTGCACCAGGCCGCTGGCCGCGGCGAGCAAGCTACGCTTCTTGCCCGGCGACAGCGACGAGATGCCGAAGCAGAAGAGGCGCCCGTTCTTGGCCAGGCAGCGGTAGCTCTTGCCGAAGGAGCTGGCGCCCACCGCATCCAGCGCCACGTGCACGCCGGCGCCGTCGGTGATGCGCCGCACCTCCTGCTCGAAGTCCTGGTCGCGGTAGTCGATGCAGTGGTCCACGCCCAGCTCGGTCAGCCGCGGGTGCTTGGCCGCCGAGGCGGTGCCGAAGATCTCGGCGCCGCGCAGCCGCGCGAGCTGGATCGCGGCCAGGCCCACGCCGCCCCCCGCGCTGTGGATCAGCACCCGCTCACCCTGGTGCAGGTTTCCGAGGTAGTAGAGCATGTGGTAGGCCGTCAGGTAGACCACCGGCAGGGTGGCGCCCTGCTCGAAGGACATGCCGGCGGGGAGCTCCACCGCCTCCTGCTGGCCCACCACCACCATGGTGCTCTGGCCGCCGAACTGGGGCATGGCCAGCACCCGCTGGCCCAGGCGGTGGTCCTCGACGCCCTGGCCCACGGCGTCGATGACGCCGGCCACCTCGTAGCCCATGACCGCGGGCAGCGGCGGCGCGTCCTTGTACATGCCCATGCGGGCGAGGATGTCGGCGAAGTTGATGCCCGCGGCGCGCACCGCGATGCGCACCTCGCCGGGGCCGGGCTCGGGGTCCTCGGCCTCCACGATGCTGAGCACCTCGGGGCTGCCGTAGCGTGGAATCTGTACCTGTTGCATGGGGCAAAGGTTAGCCGAAGCGATCGCGAGGTCCAGGGAACTTCAGCCGGCGCCGGGTCGTGGGCGGCGCGCGCTGCCCGGGGCTACCAGCGGTGGCAGATCTGGCCAGTCACCAGGGCGTGGCGCGCCACCTCGCCGGCCTCGCAGGTGCACTGCTCCACCAGCAGGTCGCCGGCCAGGCGCTCCACCAGGCGGCCCAACTCGATCCAGCCGTCGTGCACCTCGGGCTCCTGGCCCTCGGCCTGGGCCAGGTTCTTGATCGCCATGTGCAGCTGCAGCTTGGGCGTCTGGAAGGGCGGCTCCTTCTGGTGCAGCCGCCGCAGCAGCTCCTCGGCCTGACGGCGCCGGCCGAAGAGCAGGGCCAGCAGCAGCAGCACCGGCCGGGCGCGGTCCTCGAAGGGGACCTCGCGGGCCCGGGACTTGATCAGGCGGTGAGCGTTGACCGCCCGACCGGCGGCGCGGGGGGTGTCCAGCAGCGGCAGCAGTGAGGCCAAGAACTCGCGCTCCGGGGCCGTGACGGTTACGACGCCCGTGGCGTCCACCGGGGCCGGCGCGGGCGCCTCCTCGTCGTCGGGGTCGGCCAGCCGCTCCACGTGGCGGGCGAAGGCCGCCGGTGCCATGGGCGCCAGGGCGTAGGTCAGCTGGAAGACCTTCTCCAGCTGGCCGTACAGCACGGCGTCGCGGTAGGCCTCGTCGGCCCCCTCCAGCAGCTGGTGGTGGTGCACCGCCAGCGCGCGCAGCAGCCAGCGGGCGTCGGCCGCCAGCACCACCGCCAGCCGGTCCAGGGCCAGGTGCAGGTGGATCGTCTCCAGCACCTCCACCACCGCGGCCGGCGGGCAGCGGTCCAGGTCGTCCACCAGCAGCACCACCCGCCCGGGGGCGCCCTCGCCCGCCAGCAGCGCGTCCAGGTCGGTCCAGGCGGCCGGGGCCGTGGTTGACTCTTTTGCGGGGGCGCCGTGGCGCCGCACGGCGTCGGCGACCCGGGCCAGCAGCGCCGCCCCGGGCTGGCCGCCAGCGTTGCGCCAGGCGTTGAACGGCACGCGCACCACGTCGCCGTGCTGATCCGGCTCGCCGGCCAGGGCCTCCGCCATGGCCCACAGCCGCGCCATGAAGGTCGACTTGCCCGCCCCCGAGGGGCCCAGCACGCCGAGGCAGAGTGGCGCCCGCGTCCGCGCGTCCATGATCAGCCGCGCGAAGGGCTCCGCCTGGCGATCCAGGCCCAGGGTGTCCGGCCCGCCCACGAGGTCGTCGCAAAGGCCGGGGCTGGCCGCGCTCAGATCTCGCGCGCTCATGCTACGGCAGCGGCCAGCTGCGCGGCGACATGATCCCCTCGGGATCCAGCAGCCCGCGCACGCGCTTGAGCAGGTCCTTGAAGCCCGGGTCCAGTCGGTCGCGGATCTGCTCCACGGTCCAGGCCGGGGTCTTGTAGGGGATGAAGCCGAGCTCCACCCCCGCGTCCACCAGCGCGGCGTTCATCGCCCGCACGTTTTCGCGCTCCTCGGCGTTGTCCTTGTAGAAGGTGGACAGAAAGCGCATCACGCCGAAGTGGCCGCCCTTCATCGGGCGGCTGACGATGGACGGCGGCATCTTGTGCTTGGCCATGATCGGCAGGGCCGCCTCGGCGTAGGCCTCGAAGCGGCTCATCGGCCCGTAGGTGCCGACCCAGGAGAGGCCGCCGCCCGGGTGGTCCACCAAAAACTCCAGCCGCGTGGGGAAAGTGGCGAACTTGCCAAAGTTCGGGTTGAGCTTGACCAGGGTCTCCATGTCCAGGGGCTTCTCCAGCCGGGCGCCCTCGGCTTGCAGGCCGTCGAGGTAGTGGTCCAGCTGCTCCAGGCGCAGGGCCAGCTCGCGCTCGCTGTTGCCGGAGATGTCCAGGTAGAGGAAAAACTCCGGCTCCCCCGGGTCGCGCTCGGTGGGGCGCTCGACGCCGAAGAGCATCTTGCCCGTGGGCCAGGAGAGGCCGCCCACGTCGTCGCACAGCTGCAGCTGCGCCAGGTCGCGCATGGCCTGGAAGGTGACGTCGCGGTCGTACATCAGAATGAAGGCCCGCTGGCGGAAGGCCGGCACCGGCTGCAGCTGAAAGGCCAGCTTGGTCACGACGCCGGTCATGCCCTGGAAGCAGACGAACAGCCCGGTCAGGTCGGGCAGCGGCCCCCGGCCGAACCATACGTCGGACAGCGCGGCGGCGCCGGTGCGCACGATCTGCCCGTCGGGCAGCACCACCTCCAGGCCGCCGATCCAGTCGGACATGGAGCCGAAGCGCATGGAGAGGTTGCCCAGCCCGTCGAGCACGCAGTTGGCCAAAATCGACGTGTCGGGGGGCGACAGCGGGTAGCCCATGCGCAGGGGGATGTCGTTCTCCGCCAGGTGCGCCTTGAGCTGCTCCCAGGTCACGCCCGGCTCGACGATGGCGTACATGTCGTCGCGGTTGACCTCCACCACCTGGTCCATGGCGGACAGGTCGAGGATCACGCCGCCCTCGGGCGCCATGGCCAGGGCGCCGACGTTGGAGCCCATCACCCGCACCGTGAGGGTGGCGCCGACCTGTCCGGCCGCCTTGACCACGGCCTGCACCTGCTCGGTGGAGCGCGGCCGCAGCACCAGCGCCGGCTGGCTGGGGGCCTCCTCGGTGTAGTCCGAGGCGTAGTCGGGGTCGACGTCCCCGGGCATCACGTCCGCCTCGTCGAGGACCTCGCAAAAATGTTTTTTCAGCTCTTCGGTTTGCATCTTCACTCCGTGGCCAGCAGGGGCTTGAGCGCCAGCAGCATCAACAGGTTCCCGCGGGTCTTGATGCGGCCAGCCAGCCAGGGCAGGACCATGCCCCCGCCCAGGGCCAGGCCGAGGAGGGAGTCCATGGCGCCGCTGACCACGGCCTTCGGCTTGTCGGCCGGGCCGCGGAACACCGTCATCTTGCCGTCGGCGAAGGTGAGGGTCACACACATCTCACCGGCGTGGACCTCCAGGTCCCCGGACAGTTTCTGGAACCGGCGCAGCTTGGCCTCGTCCGACAGGTTTCGCTGGATGATGTTGGCCAATAGCAGGCCGAGGAGGTTCATGGTGGGCGGATCGTTGATGGTCACGTGCTCCAAGTGCTTGCTCCTTGAGACCTTGCACAGGGGAGTAAAAGACGGATACGCTTGAGTGTCAAAGGAGACCGGCAATTATCCCACGATCATATCCACTCCTGGCGCTGGCCCTGCTGTTGGCCTGCGACAGCACCTCTGCGCCTGACGCGGCCGCGCCGGACGCGGCCAGGGACATTTCGATCAGCAAGGACGCGGACGGGGCCACGGACCAGCGGCCCCCGGACTGCTGCGGCGACGCCAAGGTGACCGACGCACGCGATGAGGCCGGGACCACCGAGGCGGGGCCCGGGGACGCCGCCTCCGAGGCCGCGCCCCCCGACGGCGCCATCACCTGCACGAGCAAGAAGAACTGCAGCGCCGACGGCTGGTGCCTGGAGACGCCCCTGCCGCAGAAGCACACCCTGGTCAGCCTCTGGGGCAGCTCGCCCAAGGACGTCTACGCCGTGGGCTTCGGCGGCACCATCTTCCACTTCGACGGCGCCAAGTGGTCCAAGCAGACCTCGGGCAGCACCAAGTACCTCTACTCCGTCTGGGGCTCGGGCCCCGGCGACATCTACGTCGCGGGCAAAAACGGACAGATGCTGCACTCCACCGGCAACGGCGCCTGGAAGGTCCAGGCCACGCCCTCGTCCTTCGACCTCTACGGCGTCTGGGGCAGCTCGGCGACCAACGTCTTCGCCGTGGGCAACCTCGGCGCCATCGTGCACACGACCGGCAACGGCAAGTGGACCTCCCACATCTCGGGCACGATCAAGAACCTGGACAACGTCTGGGGCCTGGCCGCGGACCAGGTCTTCGCCCTGGGCTCGGGCGGCGTGGTCATGCGCCACGACAGCGTTGACTGGCTGTCGTCGGCCACGGGGGTCAACGTGCACCTCAAGGACATCTGGGGCACCGCCCCGTCCAACCTCATCGCGGTGGGGGACATGGGCACGGCCCTGCATTTCAATGGCAAGAAGTGGACCTCCCACAAGACCGGCAGCTCCATGGCCCTGCGCTCCATCTGGGGCACCTCGGCGACCAACGTCATCGCCGTGGGCGACAAGGGCACGGTGCTGCGCTGGGACGGCAAGCAGTGGAAGGCCCAGAACACCGGCACCACGCTGTACCTCGACGACATCTGGGGCACCAGCCCGACCCAGATCTGGGTCCTCGGCTCCGGCGGCGCCATCCTGCAGTACTGCTACCCCTGACGGGCCGCTCGCGGCGCCGCTCTGGGCTGCTATGCTTCTGCATGAGGTCGCGCGCGCTCCTTTTCCCTGTCATCGCCCTCTGCCTGGTCGGGCTGCTCAGCCCGGCGGAGCTTCACGCCGAGGCGCGCCAGGGCGCCGCGCCCGAGAAGATTCCGAACATCCTCAACCCCGACTTTCGCCACCCCAAGCGCCACCAGGTGGAGCTCGTGGCCTTCGGCGGGACCTACCTCGGAGCCTCAATCCAGAAGTCCTGGCTCACCGGGGCGCGGGCCTTCTTTCACCTGAACAACATGTTCGCCCTCGGGGCCAGCTACGCCTACCAGTGGACCGCGGTGCGGGGCCTGCACGCCTCGGCCCCCGACCTCAGCGATCGGCACACCCAGTTTTTGGACCTCGAGGTCGCCATCTCCAACGACGTGGCCATGCGGGTCGGCACGCTGCTCATCGAGCTGGACCTGTACGCCACCCTCGGCGCAGGCGCCGTGCGGCTCGACGGCGACTGGGACTTTCTCGGGGTCGTCGGCGGCGGCCTCAAGGCCTACACCGGCGTGCGCTGGCTGGCGGTGCGGGTGGACGTCAACAACTACCTGCACCGCGTGCGCAAGCCCGGCGGCGACAGCGTGGACATGGACATCTCGTTTTCCCTGGGGCTCAGCTTCCTGCTACCCCCCCGCTGACATTTCGTGCAGCTTGACCACCGTCCTCCAGTTGCGGGTGGTGGCGGACAGACCCAGCGTGCGCTCGAGCAGGACGTTGGTCAGCTTGGTCTTGCCGAAGCCGCCAGGGCAGTACAAAAACAGCTCGCTGCCCCTGGCCACCAGCCGCTCGTGCGCCTGGGCGCTCTCTGCCAGCTGCTGCACCTGCCGGGCCGCCGGCTCTCCCGAGAGGAACACCACTCCAACCCGGCTGCCCTCGGCGGTCAGGTCCAGGTCCTCAAAGGGGCAGCCCGTGATCACGGCGTCCAGCTCCTGGTGGGTGCGCACGCGCACCGGCACGTCGAACTCGTAGGCCTTTTTGATGCCGGCCTCGATGGTCTGCTCCAGCTCCCGCCGCTCGCCGCCGTCGGCCGCAAAGACCACGTTGCCGCTCTGGATATAGGTCCGCGCACCGGCAAAGCCCATGCGCTCGAACAGCTCGCGCAGGTCGGCCATTTTTATTTTTTTCTGACCGCTGACGTTGATGCCGCGGAGCAAGGAGATATGGAGCATGGGGCTTAGGTAGCACCGCCCGGCATGAGCGGCAACCCGGGTCGCTTTAGCTAAACCACAGTTTATGATTCGTGGTCATCTCGCGCCGCGAGTGCAATGGCTCCGGGCTCCGGGCTCCGGGCTCCGGGCTACAAGGCCGGCCACATACGTGCCACAGGTTGGCTATTCTCCGGCAGTTCCAGCTGACGCCGCCGTACGGTGACGGAGGACCGCAGGCTACCCCCGAATGCTTCACCTGTCCGATGCCTCGAAGCTGGCAAAAGATGGCCTCGTGGCCTGTAGCCTGTAGCCCGCAGCCCGCGATGGCGAAGCAATGGCGCCATGATCTCGAACCGCGATCGGTCGTTTAGGGCCCTGCCCGGTGCAGGATGGTGCCGTCCTCCCCGACGAAAAAGTAGTTCGTCGCCGAGCTGCCCCACACGCCGTAGATGTGCGCGTCGGTGCCCGCGTTCAGCAGGTTCCAGGCCTTGCCGTCGAAGTAGGCCACAACCCCCTTGTTGCCGACCATGTAGGCGTCGGTGTGGCTGGTGCCGAAGATCTCCCGCGGCTCCTCCTTGGTCGGCTTGGCCATGGGCGTCCACTTGAACTTGCCGTCGAAGTGGACGATGTTGCCCTGGGAGCCGAGGAAGTAGACGTTGTTGGGCCCGCTGCCCCACACGCCGTCCACGTTGCCCGGGATGGAGTGCGTCAGCTCTTTCCAGACCTTGGACACGCCGTTGTAACGCAGCACCAGCTTGTAGCCGGCGGCGTAGATGTCGCCGGGGCCACTGCCCCAGATGTTGTAGACCATGCCGGTGCCCGTGAGGTTTTTGATCTGGGTCCAGGATGTGCCCTTGCTGTGGAGGACCACGGGCGGCCCGGAGCCGTGGGTCCCGCCCACGGCGTACAGATCTGTGGGGCTGCTGCCCCAGACCTCCATCAAGTCGTAGTAGCCGGCCGCCACGGTCATGCCCTGCCAGCCGTAGCTGGAGCCGGTGTAGGAGATGGCCGTGGCCTTGCCCGCCACCTGCTTGCCCACGGCGACGAAGCTCTTGGGCCCCCGGGCCCAGACGCCGAAGAGGTGCCCCGTGGTGCCCGAGGTCTGCTTGGACCAGGCCTTGCCGTCGAAGGCCAGCACGGCGCCGTTGTCACCCACGGCCATGACCTCGTTGGGCCCGGAGCCACGCACGTCCCGCAAAAACGCTGCGGAGACCTCGCTGGAGAGCATGGTCCAGGCCTTGCCGTGGTACCGCGCCATGACGCCGCGGTCTCCCACGGCGTACACGCCCTTGCCGTCGCCCCCCAGGCCGTTGAGGTCGCGGGAGGTCTTGACGGCCCCGGGCGCCGACCAGGCCATGCCGTTGAAATGGTACACCGCCCCGGCGGCGCCCGCGGCCAGCACGTCGCTGGGGCCGGCGGCCCAGATGGCCCGGATGGTGGCGCTCAAGAGCTTGGGCGTGGACCAGGTGCCGGTGTATCGCGCCACGGTGCCCCAGGCACCGCCGACCCAGACGTCCTTGGGCCCGGTGCCGCCCACGGCGTAGAGGTGCTGCGTGGTCTTCGGCTTGGCAGCGGGCGCCTTCCAGCTAGAGCCGTTGAACTGGATCACGGTGCCGTCGTCCCCCACGGCCCACACGTCGCCGGGGCCGCTGCCCCACAGGCCGTGGAGGGTCTTGGTCACGGTGCTGCTCTGGACCGCGAAGCCGCTGCCGCCATGATGCACCATGGCGCCGCCGCTGCCCGCGGCGAAGATGTCGGTGGCGCTGCTGCCCCAGATGGCGCGCAGGGTGCTCGTGGTCTTGGAGCCCACCACGCCCCAGGCCTTGCCGTCGTAGCAGACGATGGTGCCGCCGTCGCCCACCGCGCAGACGTTGGTGGAGCTGCTGCCCCAGACGGCGCGCAGCGTCTTGGCCGTGCCGGAGCTCATGCCGGTCCAGGCCGCTCCGTCCCAGCGGATGATGGTGCCGTGGTCGCCCACCGCGAAGACGTCGCTGGCGCCGGCGGCCCACACGCCGCGCAGGTGGTTGCCCTGGGGCAGCGGGTTCATCCAGCAGAAGTTGTCCTCGCTGCAGGTGCCCGTGGCCGCCTTGTTCGGCGGTGCCGCGTCGGGGACCACGGCGTCAGGCGGCGCCAGGTCGGGCGGGGAAGTGTCCGGCTGGGCAACGTCGAGTGCGGCGCTGTCCGGCAGGGCCAGGTCGGCAACGGCGCTGTCCGGCTGTGCCATGTCCGCAGCACTGTCGGCCCGCTCCACGGCCCGATCAACGGGGGCGGTATCGGGGCGGCTGTCTGCAGAGTCAGGGCCGGCGTCATGGCCAGGCCGGGGGACGTCGAGATCGTGCTGGCACGCAGACCCCAGGGTGGTCGCCCAGAGGACGTAGAGGGCGACCTTGAGGTTTGAGCTCATGGCCTCATCATAACGCCCGCGCCGAGTAATATTCCACCCCCCCGCCCGACCCACCTACATCAGAGGAGCTCCATGTCTCGACGCGGTCCACATCTTCGGGCGCTGACAGCGGCCATCGCGCTGGCGCTGACGCCGGCCCCCGCCGGAGCGCAGGCAGCGGAGCCGACGCCCCGGTCCGGGGAGGGGCGGATCACAAAAACATCCCAGCCCAACCTGGCCCTGGGCGCCGAGGCGGTCACCGATTTTCCCGTGCTGCTCGGCGGCCGGCTGTGGCTCGAGCTGCCCGGCCGCCTGCGGCTCAACACCTCACTGGGCGTGCTGCCCGGCGCCTACAGCCGCGTACTCGGCGGCCTGGCCGAGAGCGTCGGCGGTGTGGAGGACGAGGAGGTGGACCTGGTGCGCGACGCCCTGAGCTCCTCGTTCATCTGGCGCATCAACGCTGGCTGGCGCCCCCTGCCGGCCCGCGGCGGCTACGTCGACGTGGGCTACACCCTGGCCACCCTGGGGGCCGACCTCGACGCCGCCACCGTGCTGTCGGTCTCCGACGTCACCGTGCCCGCGGCCTTCAAGGCCGGCGACTACGCGGTGCGCGCGCACCTGCACATGGTCAACCTGGAGCTGGGCTGGATGTGGGATCTGTTCAAGGGCGTGACCCTGCGCGCCGCCCTGGGCGCCACCTTTATCGCGGGCGTGGACACCACGGTCAGCGGCGGCCCCCCAACGCCCCTGGGGCGGCAGATCACCGCCAGCGCCGAGGCCTTCTTCGACGACGCCTTCACCTCGCTGCGCGTGATCCCGACATTCACGCTGGCTTTGGGCTGGCACATTTGGCCCTTTGGCGGGCCGGGCTGATCAGGGGCCCGTCTCAGTCAGCCTTGAGCGCTGGCAGCTTCGACGCCACGGCGAGGAGCAGCACGACGACGAGGGTTCTGCGCAGCATGTCTCCTCCCGGGCTGATTCGCTGGCTGCCTTACACCTGCACCGAGGGCGGCACCGCCGCGCGGATGTCCTTCCACAGCTCCAGGGCGGACTGGGTGCGGTAGTAGACGTGGCGCCGCAGGGCCTTGGCGATGGCCCGCGCGTAGGGCGAGTTGAGCTTCTCGGCCAGCTGCCGCGGCTTGCCGGCGAGGATGTCCTGGGTGGTGAACTGCGGCACCTCGTTGACGAACAGGTTCAGAAAGAGCAGCCCCGCGTGGTAGATGTCCACCTGCTTGCCGATGGTGCCGAAGGTGCCCGGGTCGATGGACTCCGGCGGCAGGATCCACGGCGCCAGGATGGTGGAGAAGACGTTGATGTCGGACTCCAGGCGGCTGATGCCGAGGTCGCCCACCTTGAAGATCAGCACCGGCGGCTTCTTGGGCACCATGCGGTCCCGCACCCACTGGGAGAAGACGTTGCCGGCGTGGATGTCCTTGTGCACGTAGCCGCTGCGGTGGATGTAGTCGATGGCCTGCAGGATGTCCCGGGCGAGGTACGGCAGCCAGAGGTTGCCGTCGATGTCCGGCCACTGGATCAGCGTGAACAGGTTGTCGGCGCAGCGCTCGATGATCAGGTGAAAGGTGTGGCGGTACTCGAAGGCGTCGTAGACGTAGGTGATGTTCGGGTGGCGCAGGTTGACCAGGTTGGTCAGCTCCCGCGTCCACAGGTTGCGCACCTGCTCGTAGGTCTGATTCTTCGGCACCATGACCTTGGCCACCAGGTCGTTCATCCAGTCGTCGGAGCAGGCGTAGACCTTGCCGAAGTACCCCTCGCCGATGGGCTCGCCGAGGTAATAATTGGTGCCCGCGTTGTTGATCACCTCCCCCTGTTGGGGGGGCGAAAACTGCGGCGGGATCATCGTCCCCGGCTGGCTGTGATGTAACGACATCTTAGTAACTGTATTTATAATAGCTTTTTGTGAAATAATCCAAAACTTCAACGTCGGAATAACACCGACTCCGAGGTGGGAAATGGACATCGGCATCCCCCGTGAGCAGCACGACCTGGACCTGCGCGTGGGTCTGGGCACCAACACCGTGGCCCAGCTTTGCGCCGCTGGCCACGCAGTCTACGTCGAGCGCGGGGCCGGCGTGGGGTCGGGTTTTTCCGACGAGTCCTACATCGCCGCCGGCGCCACCATCGTCTACTCCGCCGAGGAGGTCTACATGCGGTCGCAGCTGGTCTGCCGCGTGACCACCCCCACCCTGGACGAGGCCGCCGAGCTGCAGCAGGGCCAGGTGGTGGCCGGCTTCGCCCACCTGTCCGCGGCCTCGCAGGCGCGCATCGAGCGCATCCTCCAAAGCGGCGTGACCATGCTGGCCTACGAGATGCTGCGCGACGAAAACGGCGCCCGCCCGATCCAGCGCCCCATGAGCCAGATGGGCGGGCGGCTGGTGTCCCAGATCGCGGCCTCCCTGCTGCAGAGCCCCGAGGGCAAGGGCACCCTGCTGGCGGGCATCCCCGGCCTGCCCCCGGCCGAGGTGACCATCCTCGGCGCCGGCGAGGTGGGGCTCAACGCGGCGCGGGCCTTCGCCGGCCAGGGGGCCCAGGTGACGGTGCTGGACGACGCGTCCCGCCTGGGCGATCTGGACCGGGTCTTTGACGAGCCGGGGCGCGTGCGGCTGATGTACGCCGGCCCGACGCAGATCGCCAAGGCCGCGGCCTTCGCCGACGTCTTCGTCGGGGCGATCCTCATCCCGGGAGAGCGGGCGCCCCACGTGGTCACCGAGCAGATGGTCAGGGACATGCGGGCCGGCTCGGTGATCATCGACGTGTCCATCGACCAGGGCGGCTGCGTCGAGACCAGCCGCCCCACCACCCTGCGCGACCCCACCTTCGTCAAGCACGAGGTGATCCACTACTGCGTGCCGAACTTCACGGCGCTGGTGGCCCGCACGGCCAGCCGCGCGCTGAGCAACGTGGTGCGGCCCTACGTGCAGCGGATGGCCGATGACCCGGACACGCTGCTGCGCGATCCGGCCCTGCGCTCGGCGGTGATGATCCACCGCGGCGAGATCGTCTCGCCGGCCCTGGCGGCGGCCCACGGCCTGCCCGCCGTCAAGCTCGAGGAGGTGAGCTGATGGGCTGGATGGAGAGCTACAAGCGCAAGGTCACCGACGCGCGCGCCGCCCTGGAGAACACCCTGACCTCGGGGGACCGCATCATCCTCAACGCCAACTGCGGCGAGCCCCAGACCCTGGCCGAGGCCCTCAGCGAGATGGCCCCGGATCTGCGCGACGTTGAGGTCTGCCAGCTGCTGGCCCTGGGCCGCGCCGACTGGGTGCGCGAGGACCTGCGCGGGCACATCCGGCTCAACGCGATGTTCATCGGGCCGAGCGTGCGCGACGAGGTCAACGCGGGCCACGCCGACTACACGCCGGTCTTCCTCTCGGAGATCCCGCGGCTGTTCGCCAGCAAGGCGCTGCCCCTGGACGTGGTGCTGGTGCAGGTCTCGCCCCCCGACGAGCACGGCTTCTGCAGCTTCGGCGTGTCGGTGGACATCATCAAGCCCGCGGCCGAGGCGGCCAAGACCGTGGTGGCCGAGGTCAACCAGCAGATGCCCCGCACCCTGGGCGACTCATTCATCCACGTCAACAAGCTGTCCTACGTGGTGGAGAGCGACCGGCCGGTGCTGGAGCTGCCCCGGGACCCCTTCACCGAGGTGCACCGCCGCATCGGCACCCACATCGCCGAGCTGATCGACGACGGCGCCACCCTGCAGCTCGGCATCGGCGCCATCCCCGACGCGGTGCTGTCCCAGCTGGGCGACAAGAGGCACCTCGGCATCCACACCGAGATGTTCGCCGACGGCGTGGTGGAGCTGTTCGACCGCGGCGTGATCACCAACGAGCAGAAGACCCTGCACCGGGGCAAGATCGTGACGTCCTTCGCCATGGGCAGCCGCAAATTGTACGACTTCATCGACAACAACCCGGTGGTGGAGATGCACCCCTCCGACTACACCAACGACCCGTTCGTCATCGCCCAGAACGACAACATGGTCTCCATCAACTCGGCGATCAGCGTGGACCTGACCGGCCAGGTCAACTCTGACAGCATCGGCACGCGCTTTTACTCCGGCATCGGCGGCCAGGTGGACTTCGTCCGCGGCGCGGCCCGCTCCAAAAACGGCAAGGCGATCATCGCCTTCCCGTCGACGGCCAAAAATGGTGAGGCCTCCCGCATCGTGCCGCTGCTGGCCCCCGGCGGCGGCGTGGTCACCTCACGGGGCGACGTACAGTACGTGGTCACGGAGTACGGCGTGGCCTACCTCCACGGCAAGAGCATCCGCCAGCGGTCCCACGATCTGATCAACATCGCCCACCCCAGGTTCCGCGACGAGCTGGAGCGTTTCGCCAGGGAACACAGCTACTTTTAGGGCGCGTCCCCCCGCGCTGTTTCAAGGGCCCGTCGCCCGGCGGATCTTGTATAGTTCCCCATCAGGTGGTATATTAGAAGTGTTGGATTTTTCAGGACAATAATCCAACCTGGGGCAGGGGTATCAGGGGAGCAGGCAGCGGCAGCGGGAGGCCAGCCATGGCAGGATTCTTCAAGGGGTTGTTCGGCAAGCGAGGCAAGCTGGTCAAGGGCAAGAATCTGCCCCACACAGAGACGAAGAAGCGCTCGAACGTGGCTCCGCTGAGGCACGCCGACTCCCCCGCGGAGGCGCCCGCCGCGGCCGGCCCCTGCAGCGGCAGGCCACCGGGCCCTTCGCGCCCGGCGAGGCCTCGCCCCTGCAGCGCGTGGGCAGCAGCCCCTACCGCCTGGAGGCCAACCGCCGCAAGTACGCGCGCGCGTCGTGGCAGGAGTGGGCCCGCTGCGTGGGCGCCGGCGGCCTGGAGCGCAGCGAGCAGGTGCTGGACCTGTCCGAGGGCGGCCTGCGCATCAAGCAGAGCCCGATGTTTCAGCTCTTCGCCAAGATGGAGGTCTTTTTGCACCTGCCCTCGGACGGCCCCGAGGGGCCGGTGCTCTGCCCGGTCAGGGGGGTCATCGTCTGGCGCAACCAGCACGGCATGGGCATCAAGTTCACCGACCCGTCCGACGAGACCGTGGACAAGCTGCGCAAGTTCATCGAGACTCTGCAGGGCTAACCGAAAACGTCACTTCCAGTTCGAGCAGGAACACTGGCGGAGGTTCACATCTCCTGCTTGATGAACCACTTCAACCCGCAGCGCCGGGCCACGTAGGCGATGGGATCGTCGAAGTTCACGGCGAACTTGTAGAGGGCCACGGTGCGGCGCAGGTCGCGCCCCATGGCGCGGTAGACCAGGTAGTGGAAGCGCAGGCCGGTGTTGTAGCGCCCGTATGACAGCAGCACGGCGTTGTTCAGCGGCCGCCGCACAAAGCGCCCCCAGTGTTTCGGGCTGGGGAACAGCTCCTTGTAGCGGCGCTGGGCCCAGGCGAAGTGCTGCTGGCGCCGGACCAGCTTCTGCGCCCGCGGCAGGTCGCTGCCATAGAGCCGGTCCAGCTTGTCGTAGAGCGTCCCGACCAGCTTGCTGAAGCGCTTGCGCCGGACGATGCGGCGGGTCAACGCCCTGACCTGTTTGCTCTGCGGCCCGTACACGCCGGCGAGGAAGTTGAGCGCCCCCTGGTTGCCGACGAACACCGCGAAGCTCTCGTTGAAGGCCGAGCTGTTGGGCAGGTGCAAGGTGGTGTGGGTCATCTCGTGAATCACCGTGTCCACCAGGCGGCCCTCGCCGCCGTCGAGCATCTGGGAGTAGACCGGGTCGGCGAACCAGCCGAGGCTGGAGAAGGCGGGCACCGGCCGCAGGTAGGTGTCCAGGCCCTGGGCCTTGAGCGCCGCCTCGGCCTCGACAGCGTCGGGCTTTTTGAAGAAGCCGATGAAGGGCAGCCCCCCGACGATGGGGAAGCGCCAGATCTTCGGCCGCAGGCTGGTCTTGTCGCAGGCCGAAATGTTGTGCGCCATGGGCCGGCCGCTGGTGTCGTAGAAGCGGGTGTAGGCGTCGGTGAGGGCCAGGCCGATCTGCTCGTGGGCGTAGCGCCGGGCGCGCAGCACCATGATCAGCTTGCGCCGGCGGTCCGCCGGCAGGTCCCGGCGGCGCAGCATGTCGGTGATGCGCTGGCGGTTTTGCATCACCTTTAGCTGACCCCAGGCCTGCTGCACCACATAACCCGGCGCGCTGCAGCCGGAAAACAGCAGCACCAGGGCGGTCAACATCGCTGGGTTTCGGGAACCGAACATGCTAAGCATTGCCTCGGGGCGATCATAGCCCCCTTCGAACGCAACACCAAGGGAGGTGAGGCATGTCTCAATTCCAGTCCAAAGTATCCAAGAAGCTGATCACCCTGGGGGTGGCCGCCGCGGTGCCGGTCCTGGTGCTGGTCTTCGCTGCCGGCTGCGGCGTCTCCATCGACTCCGGCCACCGGGGCGTCTACTACAACTGGCGCTCGGGTACCGAGATGAACGCGGTGCTCGGCGAGGGGTTCCACTGGCTGGCGCCATGGAACAAGATCATCGCCTACGACGTGCGGGCCAAGGACCGCATGGAGAAGCTCACCGTGCTGAGCAAGGACCAGCTGCAGATCAAGACCGACATCTCCATCCGCTACCGCGTGGTGCCGAACAAGGTGGGGCAGCTCCACGCCAACGTCGGCCCGTCGTTCTACCGCATGCTGATCCAGCCGGTGTTGCGCAACTCGCTGCGCGACGTGCTCAGCCGCTACTCCAGCATCGAGGCCTACCAGAGCCGGGCCAAGATCCAGGAAGAGATCCGCACGGCCATCGAGCCATCGCTCAAGAAATACCAGTACTTCTCCGCCGAGGCCATCATGCTGCGCAACATGCAGTTCCCCAAGGCGGTGGTCAACGCCATCGAGCTGAAGCTGGCCAAAAAGCAGGAGGTCGAGCGGGAGCAGTACGCGCTGGAGAAGGCGAAGAAGACCGCTGAGCGCAAGATCGTCGAGGCCACGGCCTCGGCCAAGGCCCAGGCCATCCTCAAGGCCGAGCTCAACGACACCCTGCTGCGCTGGAAGGGCATCGAGGCCACGCTCAAGCTGGCCGAGAGCAAAAACACCAAGGTCATCGTGGTCGGCAGCGGCAAGGATGGCATGCCGCTGATTTTGGGTGGCGCGGGCTCGACACAGTAAACATCCCTCAAACGGGAACTTTTTTCTCGAGGCCACCTCCGCTCCCGCCGGACAGCGGCAGCAAGCTCTGCCCCAAGGGCTGCTGCGGCGCCGGCTGCGCCAAGGCTTGCCCCGGCGGCGCTGGTAGGGACTACGGCCCCCTGGCCTGGAAGCTGAACAGGCTGATCCCCTTGCCGGAGTTTTTGGCCGCGAGATGGAGCTTGCCCGCCGTGCCCAGGCGGAGTGCATGGTTGGTGCCATCGAGCTGACGGCGGCGTGCTCAAGGGCTCGGGCGACGCCTTCTCCGAGGACGGCGGCTGCTCCCTGAGCGGCGAGGGCTCGGGCCACGTGCTGCTGGTGCTGGTGCTGGTGCTGGTGCCGCTGGTGGGGCTGCGCCGGCGGCGCGCCTGCTAGCCGGGCCCGCCGCGCGGTGCAAGTATGGTGCACGCGCCCGCGCGCCCACCCCCTTTGCCGGTTGACGTTCTGACGTAGCCTGTTAACGTTGGCCCAATTCTGAATCCAACGTGCAGGAGATATCATGGCAAGCGTCAACAAGGTGATCCTTCTGGGGAACTTGGGAGCGGACCCCGAGCTGCGCTACACCAGCGGCGGGTCTGCGGTGGCGGATCTGAGGTTGGCCACCAACCGCAGGTTCAAGGGACGTGACGGGAACTGGCAGGACGACACCCAGTGGCACCGCATCGTGGTGTGGGCCAAGCAGGCCGAGAACTGCAAGGAGTACCTCTCCAAGGGCAGCCAGGTCTACATCGAGGGGCGGCTGCAGACGCGCCAGTGGGAGGATCGCGACGGCAACAAGCGCTACACCACCGAGGTGGTGGCCGACACCGTGCAGTTCCTCAGCGGCCGCGGCGGCGGCGGCGGCGGCGGCTACGACGAGCCCCCGCCCCCGGACGATCGCGACGCCTACAACCAGGCACCGGCCCCCGCGCCTGCCAGCAACGTGGACGACGACGACATCCCGTTCTAGGGAGCAGTTAGCTGTCAGCTATTAGCTGTAGGCCACCCACCGGCTGACCCCATCTCAAAGGAACATCACATGAACCTACGAGCGACGATCCTCGGCGGCTGCGCCTGCCTGCTCCTGTTCGGCTGCGGCGCATTGCAAAAGCGCAAGCCCGACGACCTGCGGGTCACGCGGGCGGTGCTCTACCAAAACGGCATCGGCTACTTCGAGCGCCAGGGCAAGGTCAAGGGCCAGCAGATCAAGCTGCGCATCCTGCCGCAGCAGATCACCGACGTGCTCAAGTCGCTGACCGTGGTCGACCTCGGCTCGGGCCGCGCGATCAACGTGGCCCTGCCGGTGGAGAAGACCCGCTCCAGGCGGCTGTCGGCGCTGCCACCCCAGGTGCGGCGCGGCGGCGGCATCATGGCCATCGCGCGGGCCTTCCGCGGCGCCCGCGCGTCGGTGCGTTCACGTGACGGCTCGGGCACCGGCCGCATCCTCGGCGTGGAGGGCCTGGCCGCCTCCGGCGAGTGGCGCCTGACCATACTCAAGGACGACGGCACGCTGCAGTCCTTCGACCTGAAGAAGGTGCGCTCGATGCAGATCAAGGACCGCACCCTGGAGGTCGGCCTGCGCAAGGCCCTGGACGTGGCCCTGGACTCGGGCAGCTGGAAGCCCGTGGAGCTCACCGTGCACCTCACCGGCAAGACGCCCCACGACCTGCTGGTGAGCTACGTCGTGGAGATGCCCACCTGGAAGCCGGCCTACCGCGTGGTGCTGACCTCGGAAAAAAAGAAAGGCCTGCTCCAGGGCTGGGCCGTGGTGGACAACGTCTCAGGCGAGGACTGGCAGAAGGTCAACCTGTCGCTCACCGCCGGCACGCCGCTGACCTTCACCTATGATCTGTACTCCCCGCGCTACGTGCGCCGGCCCGACCTGTCCCCCAAGCAGGAGCGCTGGGCCGCGGCGCCGCCGCCCCCCACCTCCGGGGCCGCCCTGGCGGCCGACGAGGCGGAATCGGACGACGACGCTGGCATGGACAGGGCGTTCTCCAAGAAGGACTACCGCCGCCCGAAGAAGAAGCGCAAGAGCCGCTACTCCCGGCGCGGCAAGCGTATGCGGAGGAGCGGCGGCTCCGGCGGCAGGTCCCGGCCCTCCGCCCGGGCGCCCTACCGCCCCACGCCGAAGCCGAAGCCGCGCATGACCTCGCGCCTGCTGGAGAAGAGCTTCCGCGCCCTGGTCTCCGGGTCCCGCGTGGGCAGCCTCTTCCGCTACGACATCGAGGAGCCGGTGACCATCCGCGACCGCCAGAGCGCGCTGGTCTCGCTGCTGAACAAGAAGGTGCCGGCCGAGGACGTGCTGCTCTTCCGCATGGAGACCTCCCGCACCAACCCCTACCGCGCCGTGCGCCTGACCAACACCACGGGCTACATCCTCGAGGGCGGCCCGGTGGCGATCTACAAGGACGGTAACTTCGTCGGCGAGGCCGTGGGCGGCAAGGTGGAGGCCAAGACCTCAACCTTCATCCCCTACTCCCTGGACGGGCGGGTGCTGATCACGCTCAACGACCGCATGGAGAACCAGGGTGCGCGCCTGCTGCGCATCATCAACGGCCAGTTTGAGATGGAGGTCAAGCGCGTCTCCATCCACAAGTACACGGTCTACAACCGCAGCGGCAAGGAGGCGACGCTCTACATCCAGCGGCGGCACCGCACGGGCTGGAAGATCACCCAGCCGAGCAAGGGCGTGCTCATCGAAAAGCAGTACGTCTTCATCCCGGTGAAGGTGGCGGCCAAGGGCAAGACCGAGTTCGAGGTCAAGGAGGAGACGCCGGTGCGGCGCTGGAGCGGCATCAACTCCAGCCTGGGCAAGGAGGCGATCAAGCTCTACCTCAACGACCCGTCGGCCGACCCGAAGATCGGCGCCAAGCTCAAGGAGGCCGTGGCTCTGCAGGACCAGATCGGCGGCCTCAACCGCAAGATCTACAAGGTCCGGCGGGACAAAAACCTCTGGAGCAACCGCATGCGGCAGGTGCGCGAGAACATCAAGGTGCTCGGCAAGTCCAAGCTCAACCAGCGCCTGGCCCTGCAGCTGACCAAGAAGCTCAGGGGCCTGTCGGCCAAGCTGGACAAGGTCACCGGCGAGATGGTGGCCCTGGACACCAAGCGGGCAGCCCTGCGTGACCGCCTCACGGTGCTGCTGCGCTCCATCTCCCTGACGGTGAAAAAGAAGTAACCCCCCCGATGTTCCTCGGCCGCAGCATCGCCGTCGTCATGCCGGCTTACAACGTCGCGTCGCTCATGGTTGACGCCGTGCGCTCGGTGCCGCCCCTGGTGGACCACCTGGTTGTGGTCAACGACTGCAGCGCCGACGACACCGCCGAGGAGCTGGCGCGCCTGCAGCGGCCCGGCCTGGTCCGCCTGCACCACACCGCCAACCGCGGCGTGGGCGCGGCCATCGCCACGGGCTACGCCGAGGCCCTGCGCCTGGGCGCCGAGGTGGTGGCGGTCATGGCCGGCGACGGGCAGATGGACCCGGCCGACCTGCCGTCCCTGCTGGAGCCGGTGGTGCGCGGCGAGGCCGACTACGTCAAGGGGAACCGCTTCCGCCACGAGGACGTCTGGCGGGTCATGCCCCGCGGCCGGCTGCTGGGCAACATCGTCCTGAGCCTGCTGACCCGGGCCACCTCGGGCTACTGGAGCATCTTCGACTCCCAGTGCGGCTACACCGCCATCTCCCGCCGCGCGCTGCAGGCCCTGGGCGAGCGCGACGGCCGCCCCGGCTTCTTCCCGCGCTACGGCTACCCCAACGACCTTCTGGCCCGGCTGCGCGCCCTGGACGCCCAAGTCAGCGAGGTGCCGGTGCGGCCAGTGTACGAGGGCCAGCCCTCGGGCATCCGCCTGCACACGGTCTTCTACCCCATCCTCTTCGTGCTGGCCCGCTCCATGGGGCGGCGGCTCTGGACTCAGCTGCGGCCCGGGAAAGCTGTCAGCTATCAGCTGTCAGGCGTCAGCGGGCGCACCACGCTCTCGCGAGAGCGGGACGCCAGGCTCATCGGCCACCACAAGAGCTGACCGCTGAATGCTGAGCGCTGACCGCTTCTCCATCGGCCTGCTGACCACCTGTTACCCGCGCCAGCCCCATGACCTGGCCGGCCGCTTCGTGGCCGACCTGGCGGCATGGCTGGCAGGGGCGGGCCATGGGCTGGAGGTGCTGGCGCCGCACCCCGCCGCGCCGGATCCGCACCCGGCGGTGACCGTCCGCGCCCTGCGCCACACCCTGGGCCCCACGCGGCTGCTCTACGGCGCCGGCGCCCCGGACAACCTGCACCTCGATTCACCAGGCAGCCTGTTGGCCGTGGCCGAGGTGCCGGCGTTCGTGGCGCGCCTGGCCGCCGAGTGCCTGCGGCGTCGCGGCGGCTGGACCCACGTCATGAGCCACTGGCTGGCCCCCTGCGGGCTGGTGGCGGCCGAGACCTGCAAGGACCTGCCGCACCTGGCCGTGGCCCACTCCTCCGACGTGGCCCTGCTGGCGCGGCTGCCCGGCGGCGCGGCCCTGCTGGGGCGGCTGGCCCGCAACCGGCGCACCACCCTGGTGCTCACCAGCGAGGCGCTGCGGGGCAAGCTCCAGCGCACCGCCCGCACGGAATCGGCCCGCAGGCTGGTAGACCATGCCCCCGTCATCCGCATGGGCATCCCTCCTCACCCCCTCACCCCCTCATCCCCTCACCAGGCCAACGCGCCCTTCCGCGTCCTCTTCCTCGGCCGCCTCGTCGAGGTCAAGGGCGTGGACCTGCTGATCCAGGCCCTGGCGCCACTGCGGAACGTGACCCTGACCATCGTCGGCGACGGGCCCGAGCGCCCGGCCCTGGAGCGGCTGGCCGTGCAGGCCGGCGTGGCGGCGCGGGTGCTCTTTGCCGGACGAAAGCTCGGCCCGGCCAAGGAGGCCCTGCTGGCCGAGGCCGACGCCCTGGCGTTGCCCTCACGGGTGCTGCCGGACGGGCGCACCGACTCCGCGCCGGTGGTGCTGCTGGAGGCCATGGCCGCCGGCCTGCCGGTGGTGGCCACCCGGGTGGGCGGCAACGAGGAGCTCATCGACCACGAGCACAACGGCCTGCTGGTGCCGCCTCACCGCATCGGCCCCCTGGGCCAGGCCCTGGCCCGGTTGGCCAGCGACGCCGGGCTCTGCCGCCGCCTGACCCGGGCCGGCCGCGACACCGCAGCGGACCACAGCTGGGACCGCGTGGGGCCGCGCTTCGCGCGCCTGCTCTCCGATCTATAATGCAGCGGCTCCCATGACGTGATCGGGAGAGCAGCACAACCGTGGAGGGTTCGATGAAGATCGCTCTTGTGGCCATGCCCTGGCCTCAGTTCGACGCCCCGTCCGGCGCCCTGGGATCGCTGAGCGCTTATATGCGCCGCGAGCGGCCAGACCACGAGGTCACCTGCGTCTACGCCTACGTCGAGCTGTGGCGGCGCATGGAGTCCGTCTACGAGTCCAGCTCCGCCAGTCTCCACGCCGAGCTAATGTACCTGCCGCTGCTCTACCCCGAGTCCCGACAGCGGGTGCGCGAGTTTCTCGTGGGCCAGCGCCGGCGATGGTGCATGGCCGATGACGACGCCGAGGCCGGGGCGATGTTCGACGCCATGCTGGAGGCCGAGGAGCAACACGCCGCCGAGGTGGCCCGGGCCCTGACCGGCTTCGACGTCATCGGCTTCACCGTGACCTATGCCCAGCTGCACTCCAGCCTGGTGGTGGCGCGGGCCCTGCGCCGGCTCGGCTGCGAGGCCACCATCGTGCTCGGCGGCGCCGGCGTCGACGCCGGCTGCGGCCCGTCGGTCATGGCCCAGCACCCCGAGGTGGACCTGGTGGTCCAGGGCGAGGGGGAGCGCGCCGTGGTGGACCTGGTGGACGCCCTGGATCGCGGTGAGCCCGTGGACCTGCCCGGCGTCATCACCCGCCAGACCGATCTGTCGGCGTGGTCCTTTTCACCCGCGCAGCGCCTGGCCAACCAGGTGGAGGACCTCGACTCGCTGCCCGTGCCGGAGTACGCGGAGTACGCCGAGCTGGCCGAGGAGTTGAGCATCTTTTGGATCATCTCCACCGAGACCTCACGGGGCTGCTGGTGGAACCGCGCGCTGACCACCGGCGACCCCCTCAAGGCCTGCTACTTCTGCAACCTCAACATGGGCAGCTACCGCGAAAAGAGCGTGGCGCGGGCCGCGGGCGAGATCCGCGCTCTGGTCCAGGGGCACGGCAACGTGCGCCTGCGCCTGATGGACAACGTCATGCGCAACCGGGGCCTGCCCGAGATCTTCGACGCCCTGGCCGAGCCCCCGATGGACCTGCGCTTCTCCACCGAGGTGCGGGCCTCCATCCGTCCCTACGACCTGATGCGCATGTGGGAGGCCGGCTGCCACCACGTGCAGATCGGCGTGGAGGGGCTGTCCACGGCCTACCTCAAACGCCTGGGCAAGGGGGCCACCACGATCCAGAACCTCCAGGCGCTCAAGACCTGCTTCGAGCTGGACCTGCACAGCACCTCCAACCTGTTGACCCATTTTCCGGGCGCCACCGCCGAAGAGGTGGACGAGACGGTGCGCAACCTCGAGGCCTACGCCACCGGCTACCACCCCACCTCCGTCTCCCGCTTCACGCTGTTCAACAACTCGGCCGTCTGCCTCGAGCCCGGGCACTTCGGCCTGACCAACCTGCGCAACCAGGACTCCATGGCGGCCCTGCTGCCCCCCGAGGTGGCGGCCGAGGCCCACCTCTTCCAGCGAGACTACGACGTCGACAGCGGCGAGGCGGCGGACTGGGGCCCGGTGGAGCAGGCCGTGGAGCGCTGGTCCGAGCTGCACGACAACCTGCCGCGGCTGCGCACCTTCACCGACCGCCCGTTCTACTACACCGACGGGGGCACCTTCCTCGAGATCGTGGACCGCCGTGACGACTTCCGGCTCATCACCCTGGAGGAGCTATGGCGAGAGGTCTACCTCCACTGCATGGAGATCCGCGGCATCGACGGCGTGATCCAGCGGTTCGCCCCGGTCGAGGGCGAGGCCGAGGTGCAAAACATCCTCGACGCCCTCTGTGAGGAGCGGCTGATGTACCGCGAGGGGAAGCGCTGCCTCTCTCTGGCCCCGGCGGTGCACCCCGTGGTGGCGGCGCGCAGGATCCGCCGCGCCCACCAGCAGGCTCAGTAGCCTGGAGCGCTCTCCATTGAGGTTGATGCGGCGCCTCGCCGGCCCCCGCCGCCGCTGACTGTGTCGCGCCTCCTTGACGTACCTCTGGTACGCCTGCGTCGGCGCTCCTTGTCAGGCGACGCCGCATGGCTCGCCGAGGCTTGATCAACCTCTTCGGA
>PVBE011791791.1_pt1 | contig 51333 bp, 36 predicted proteins | sample 1631181 | NCBI WGS metagenome assembly PVBE01 (sample SAMN08397723, study PRJNA350692) | Marine metagenome, whole genome shotgun sequencing project. | isolation source: water | place: Pacific Ocean | collected 2012-04
ATTTATGGAGTTAAAACAACATTACCCATTTCTAATAAAACAGTTGAAATAGTAATGGCTAACACCATAGAACAAAAAGAGTTACTTGCTGTTTTTAATATCGAATTTTAGCTTTAGGTGACCCATTTGGCGAAAACAGGAGAATGCTAATTTATATATTTTTCATAAACATTTGATCTTGCAAGTATTGTTATCCTCTTGAGGAGTTAAAGTTATTACAAATATTAATAATTTAAAATAACTTAATATTAAATGCAACAATGTTGCAATTATATATTATCTTTGCTGCATTGTAAAATAATAAATAACATTAAAAAATGAATAAATTAATTTTAAGCCTATCTATTCTAGCATTGTCTATGTTGCTATTCACTGGTTGTAAAAAAGATGATCCAGTTATTCCTAATGAAGAAGAGGTTATTACAACACTCAACTACACATTAACGCCCTCTGATGGTGGAACTCCTGTTGTATTTACCTTTCAAGATTTAGATGGTGATGGTGGTAATCCACCAATAATAACAGGGGGCACTCTTGCTATGAACACTACCTATATTGGTTTTTTGGAGTTATTAAATGAGTTGGAGACCCCGCCAGGAAATATAACCGAGGAGGTAGAAGAAGAAGCGGACGAACATCAGTTCTTTTTTCAAACTTCTCTAAGTGGAGTTAACTTTTCTTATGATGATATGGATGCAAACGGCAATCCCATTGGTTTATTAACAACAGTAACCACAGAAGGGCCAGGGAATGGAACAATTACTGTAATTTTGCGCCATGAACCAGACAAGTTTGCTTTAGGTGTTTCAAATGGTGATATCACTAATGCTGGAGGTGAGACAGATATAGAAGTTGTATTTAATGTGGAAGTTAAGTAAATATATAGCCGTTATTATCATTTTAGGCTTATCTGTAGTCACTTACGCTCAGAACTGTAACTTGACTGTTTCGGGTTTTGTAAAAGATTTGAGTACAGATACGCCTATTATTTATGCTAATATCTTTGTAAAAGAACTGCAGTCTGGATATGTGACTGATAGTGCGGGTTATTTCAGTACTAAAACCATGTGTCCTGGAAAATATCATGTTTCCATCAGTCACATTAGATGCGAAACACAGGAGTTATATTTACATATCTCTGGTGATACTGTTTTAACAATATTTTTAGATCATAATAGCCATCTTTTGAACGAAGTGTCCATAACAGGGGAGGGTGGAGAAGTTACCACAGAAGAAACTCAGTCGTTAAATTCGGAAAACATAACGCAAAATTCCAATAAGAATTTAGCATCGATGCTTGAAAATATTTCAGGTGTAAGTACCATTAATAACGGTAGTGGAATTTCAAATCCAGTTGTGGACGGGCTTTACGGAAACAGAATTTCCATCTTAAACAATGGGATTGTACAAAGTGGACAGCAATGGGGTGTTGACCATAGTCCTGAAATTGACCCTTTAGCTGCCAATAGGATTACTGTTATAAAAGGTGTTGGAGCATTGGAGTACCAAGGGAGTTCTTTGGGAAGTATTATACTGGTTGAACCTGAAAAAATTGACATAGAACCACATTTACATGGAGAAGCCAGGTACTTTTTTGAGACAAATGGATTTGGAAACGGCCTTAATCTCGAATTGCAGCAATACTCTAAAGTATTTGGGTGGCGTGCCATAGGAACGCTAAAAAAAAGTGGCGATAACCGAACTTCAAAATACTTTCTACGAAATACGGGTAACCAAGAAGCCAATATAGCTTTGCAATTTGAGAAGTTGTGGAATAATAAGTGGTATAGCGATTTATACTTTAGCTCTTTTAATGCTGATTATGGAATTCTAAGAGGTTCGCACATTGGTAACCTTACTGATTTGGAGGAAGCTTTTGAGCGCGATGTTCCGTTTTTTACACAAGACCAATTCTCCTATTCCATCAGTGCCCCTTACCAGAAAGTAAATCATATTTTACTAAAGTTTCATACAAAATATAGTGTTAGCGAAAAGCAATGGTTTGATATTACCTATGCTGGTCAATATAATTTGCGAAAAGAATTTGATGTGCGTAGAAGCGGAAGATCAGACATACCAGCGTTGAGTTTGAAGCAGTCTTCAAATTATTTTGAAGTTAAATATAAAAACTATCTAAAAAATAATTGGGAATTAAAAAGTGGTATTCAATTGAATAGGATAGATAATACGAACCTGCCGGAAACAGGCATACTGCCTCTTATTCCTGATTATATTACATATGAGTTTGGGGTGTTTGGTATAATTTCTAAAACCCTTGAGAAGACTACCTTTGAATTAGGGGGTAGATATGACTTTGAAAATAGAAAAGTTGCTACAATTTCATCCAGTATTCCACGAGAAATTATTCGGTTTGAAAACGATTATCATAATTTTAGTGGCATGGTTGGAATTAGTTATCAGCTTGGTGATGGATGGGAGGTAGCCTATAATTTTGGCTCCATATCTAGAAATCCAGAAGTGAATGAGTTATATAGCAATGGCTTACATCAAGGGGTTGCTGGAATTGAAGAGGGTGATCCAAATCTTGGCAAAGAAATTTCATTTAAAAACACATTATCAATAAAAGGTGCTGTCAAGGATAAACTGTTTTTTGAAGGCTTATTTTATTTTCAGCAAATTGATAATTTCATTTTTCTTAATCCACAAGATGAAGTTAGGTTAACAATACGCGGAGCTTTTCCTGTGTTTAAATATGAGCAAACGGACGCTAGACTGATTGGATTTGATTTAACTGCAACCTACAAATTAACTGAACGGCTAAACATTACAGGAAAATATAGTTACCTAAATGGGCATGACCTAAGCAATGATATACCGTTAGTTTATATGCCACCAAATAACCTTTATGCCGACTTTAGTTATTATATTCCTAAATTTGAGAAGTTACAAAATATAGAATTTCAAATTAACAGCAGGCTGGTCTTTGAACAAAAAAACATACTCCCTTCTCAAGATTTTGTTGCACCACCCGGGTCATATTACTTGATTGGCCTCAAGGCATCAGCTGAGAAGCAATTAAGTAAACTGAGGTTAAACATGTATGTCAGAGTAGAAAATTTACTCAATGAAACATACCGTGATTATCTTAATCGTCAACGCTATTTTGCTGATGACCTTGGATTCAATTTGATTGTAGGTATAAATATTTCATTTTAATAAATTATTTTATATGGAAGAAAATATTCTTTTAAAACAGCTTCTGAGAGAACGAAAATTAAAAGCTACATCCACCAGATTGGAGGTGCTATCAGTAATCTCAGGTTATAACAAAGCCATTCCATTTTCTGAAATTCAAAATGCTCTTCATGACTTCGATAGAGTTACATTATATCGTACCATTAATTCTTTAATGAAAAGTGGTATTATCCACAAGGCATCAGTAGGGGAGAAGGAAACATTTTATGCGGTATGCAGCAGCAAATGCTCCTCGGATTCTCATACTCACAAACACATTCATTTTAAATGCTCAAATTGTAAAGCGGTAACATGTGTTCAGGCAGATAGTGCTATAAACTTTGCCATACCAGGTCATACCATTAATAATTTTGAAATTGAAGCCACTGGCATATGTGTAGCATGCAATTAATAAACACTAAAATGATGCTCTTGTTTTCATTATTACATTTATAATTTTCACTGAGCACGCTTTCATATGACAATACTAATTTTCTGTGTGAGGACTTCTTGGATAACCTATTAAAGGTGTTTCAACAGGTGCTGCTAGCCCAATAAATACAACCAACTGATGACTGCCAGGGTTAGTCTGAACAGGAATCATTTCCCAGTTATTACAACACCAAACGTTTCCTGAAGGATCAACTTGCACTCCCGTAACTCTCTCAAATCCGTCGAAAGTGTATCCGCCATCAGGTGAAATTGGATCACCAGTATTAAAACCTGGAGGTAAGCTAGATGTGTTTGCACCAGCTATGTAGCTTAATCTCTTACCATTGAAATTGGCTACAAAAACGTTGTCGTTGCCATCCACTGCAATACCCCATGGCATATATAAGCTGCTCCTAAATAATAACTTTGTAAACAGCTATTACAATTTATACTTTCTGTAACTTAACTTCCACAAACTTAGAAGTAGGCGTATTACTTTTTTTAGCAACACTATCAATTGGAACCAATACATTAGCTTCAGGAAAATAAGTTGCTACACACCCTTTTGCAATATCATACTCAATTACTTTAAAATTGTTGGCATGTCTTTCCTTTCCTTTATAAATACTTGTGATGTTAACAATGTCTAAATGGTTTAATTGCTGTGCCAGCATGTCTTTTTTGTTCATTAACAACACTCTTCGTTCATTAAAAATACCTCTATAACGATCGTCCATACCGTGAATTGTAGTATTGTATTGATCGTGTGATCTAATGGTCATTAAAATAAAATTATTGGCTGCAACAGTTCTGTTAGGGATATTGTTTATTGTAAAAACTGCCTTTTTAGATGCCGTGTTAAATTCTGCTTCTCTAGCTCCATTTTGCAGATAAAAGCCAGCAGCTTTTCTAACACGTTTGTTATAATCATTAAACCCGGATATTGTAGATTCTATATGGTTTCTTATGGTATCGTAATTTTTAGTCATTTCATTCCAGTTAATGGGAGTATTACCATGAAGTATCTCTGCTAGTCGGGCAACAATAGCTGGTTCGCTCATTAAATTATGAGAAGCAGGGGTAAATTCTCCTTTACTAGTGTGTACTATGCCCATAGAATTTTCTACGGTTACAAATTGAGTTCCTGATTTTTGCTTATCTGATTCGGAACGAGAGATAGATGGTAAAATTAGAGCCTCTTTTCCAGTAATTAAGTGCGATCGGTTTAATTTGGTTGAAAATTGTACTGTTAAGTTACACTTTTGCACAGCTTTACCTGTAAATTCACTATCTGGTGCAGCAGAAACAAAATTACCACCCATTGCCATTAATAACTTAATTTTTCCTTCATCCATTGCTTTAATAGATTCTACTACATCATATCCGTGTTTTCTTGGAGAAGTAATAGAGAAGTTTTTATCAATACTATCTAAGAGAGCTGTTGAGGGAGCTTTCAAAATACCCATTGTACGATCACCTTGTACATTACTGTGTCCTCTAACAGGACAGGTTCCTGCACCGGGTTTGCCTATGCTCCCTTTTAGTAATAATAGGTTTACTACTTCTCTGATATTATTGACACCGTTTTCATGTTGAGTAAGTCCCATTGCCCAGCAAAAAATTATTTTCTTCTTTTGTATTAATAAGTTTGCAAAAGCTCGAACTTGTGCTTCAGGAATACCACTTGCAGTAACAGCTTCCTTATAGTTAGTTTTTCTAAGATCTTCTAAAAAGATATCAAAACCAGTGGTTTTATTGTTAATAAACTCTAAATCAAATACACTACCAGGTTTCTTGTTTTCTTCTTCAAGTAATAAAAACATTGCAGCTTTTAAAAGGGCTATGTCTCCATTAATTTTTACTTGTAGAAATAAGTCCGAAAGCTGTCTTCCTCCTTTTAATATTGATAAAGGGTTTTGAGGATTAACAAATGCATTGTTTCCTGCTTCAGGAATAGGGTTAACAATAACTACTTTACCACCATTTTTTTTGCATTTTTCTAATGCAGACAACATTCTAGGGTGATTGGACCCTGGGTTTTGTCCCATAACCACAATCAATTCCGATTGGTGTAAATCTTCTAAGGTTACAGAGCCTTTGCTAATACCTACTGTTTCAGACAATCCTATCCCACTTGCTTCGTGACACATATTTGAGGAATCAGGAAGGTTATTAGTACCTGTTTGCCTAACAAATAACTGATATAAAAAAACCGCCTCGTTACTAATTCTTCCGGAAGTATAAAAACAGGCTTCATCAGGAGAAGTTAAACCTTTTATTTGAGTTGCAATTTTATTAAAAGCTTCATCCCAACTAATAGGTACATATTTTGAACTGTTCTTTGCTAAATACATTGGATGAGTTAAACGTCCTTGTTTTCCGATCCAAAAATCGGTTTGTTCACTTAGTTCTTCAACAGTATATTTTGCGAAAAACTCAGGAGTAACTCTTTTGGTTGTTGCTTCCGCTGCTATGGCTTTTACTCCATTTTCACAATACTCACCTAGTTTCGATCGTTTACCATCTGGATCTGGCCATGCACAGCCGGGGCAATCAAAACCACCTTTTTGATTCATCCGTTTCAGTACTTTAATTCCATGTAAAATACCTAATTCCCTACTTACATGCTTAATCGAAGAAGTAAAAGCAGGAAGCCCCACAGCTTTTTCTTTTGGCCTAGACAGACTAAGGTTAGCAAACTTTTCTGGGGGAACAATTTTAATAGCTCTTTTCATATATAATTAATTTTTATTTTCCAACTCTTTAACCTAGCTGTATCCGAAGATGAATCAAGTTTAATATATTTTCGCTCATTATCTCTCTTTTTGAAGGCTAATATGCTGTGCAGGGCTTGAATATACTTATTTAATCTTTAGTCATAACAATTAGGACGTTTCATTATTGCTGTTAACGTTAAATTGTATGAATAGCGGCAGATTACGTGCTTTATTTCTACCAAATTTAATTATAGTTTGAGAAATTTAAAATTAAATCAACTATTATTCATAAAAAAAAGATACACAAAAAAAGAGGGTTAAAGCTCATGTTTTCTGAGCCTTAACCCCCTTGTTAATCAGGTAATTAATATTATTTTGCAAAACCTAGGTTGAAACCTAATGTAACTTCGAATGCAGTATCGTTAGCATTTTCTAGGTTATCCATATCCCACTCAGTTCCCAACCAAACAGAACTTCCGTTGTTGAGCATTTTTTGTAAGATAACACCTAGCCCTGCTCCGGTACCTTGAAAATTCTCAGTTTTGTCAGCGCCATCGACCTTGTCTTTTTCTGTTGCAAACACTCTTCCTAACCATGTGTATGGTTGAAGACGCCATCCATCTTTAACAGCGAAGTCGATTGAAAAATCAATACCAAATGCAAAAGCACTCCCAGATATCCACTCCTCTACCATATCCTCTGTGCCTGGTTCACCTGGAATTAAGAGTTTGGAATCTGTGTAATTTTCCATTTCATACCCTGCCCAAATACCAACATTTACACCACGATCACTACCAGGGTCTGTTCTTAGTACCCAATATTCTGCGCCAAATGCTAGTACAGACTCTTTTGGTACATTAGGAAATGTTGCACCATATTTATTGACATGACCTTCTAATTTGTCTCTGTCATAGGTAAAATTACCATATTCGAAAGATAAGTCTAATGCTCCTTTGTAGGTATACTGTAAACCAGCATAAAATCCGTCTTCCCAATAGCTTTCTTGTATTCCTGCATTAATTGAGAATCCACTTACGCCTTTGTCAAACATGGTCTGAGCCTGAGATATTATGGCTAGTCCCATTACTAGTAATAAAAGAGTAATTTTTTTCATCTTATTAATTATTAAGAGTTTGGGCCCTGTTTATTTCCTTTTTCTAATATTTTTCTCAAACACAAATTAGAACCCTTTAGAATTTGCGTGAAGAATTTAATGCAATATACCGTTTATGAAATAAAATAGTTATAGCATATTCTATACTTTTCAATAGTGGAATGTGAATAACTTTTATTTAAACATTGTGTGTAATGCCCTAGAAACCAAACTACAAGAATATGAAATCAATAATATTAGTATTCATTCTCGTCACATTATCCTTTGGTGAGAAAGCAATTGCACAAGAATATTTTCCATTTCCAGACTCTAATGCAGCGTGGAATACAGTTGGACATAATATATTTTCGGGATTCCAATGGAATTTTAGATACGCTGTTTACGGTGACACTACAATTAACTCAGTAGAATACCATAAAGTATATAAAATGTTTGATTCAACATTTTTAAACCCTAACTCAACATATTTTGCAGCAATTAGAGAGAATCAGAACAGACAAGTATTTTGTGTAATTCCTGGATTTGAAGAAACAATTTTATATGATTTTAACCTTGAAATTGGAGATACAATATGGTATAATATTGGAGGGGCATTATGTGAAAATGAAGTAGTCTTTGAAAATCAAACACATTTGAAAGTGGTCAGTTCTATTGATTCAATCCTTCTTGAAAATAATCAATATAGAAAAAGTTGGACATTTCAAGAAGAATCAGTAATGTGGGACACATGGATTGAAGGTATTGGTAGCATAGAGTTTTATGGACTGTTTTTTCCATTGCTCTCAGACATGACATTATGTGGTGACTTTTATCAATTTGCATGCTTTAAACACAATGACACCACATTATATTTAGACAATCCTAATTGTGAAAGATGTTTCTATAACTTGTGTAAAGGATGTACCTTTACGAACATTTATATAAAGGTTTATAAGAATAGAATTTCGTATCAGAATTAATGGGCATGTATTTAAAATAGAGAAACTAAAAACAAATATTTAAAAGAAAATATCATGACAAAAGGTAAAGACTCAAAGAAGAACGTTAAAAAAGCTCCCGCTAAAACTCCAAAAGAAAAAAAAGTAGAAAAGAGACTAAAGAAATCTAAATAAGATTACTTGTATTATCTTTTACTACAACTGCGCTCACCCTTTTTTTGCGAATTGAACGAGAAAGCTGGGTGCAGCGATTATCAGGAAAGCAGCAAGTTGTTTGGAATGCCGAGGGGCTACCATAAGGTATTTACTTTTACCGAATTCAAACTGGCCAACAAGTGGCCTCCGGGAAGATGGTGCTGCTGAAGTGATGGTGCCATAATTTGGGTACTAAACAAAAAAACCTCTCTGCTAATGGAATTGCAGAGAGGTTTTTAAGTGAACCATTTCAAAGTAGATGAAATAGTTTTTTTGGAAATGTACTAATCATTAATCTAATTAGGGTAAGCCACTGTATCCGAAACAGCTTTATAAAGGTCTCTTACTTCACTAACTGTGGCCTCAAATTGTGCTACTATTCCAGAACCTGGCTGACCATACTTAACTTTATGCTGTACTTCATTTGGTTTACTCCTTAAAAACTTACCAAGTGTTTTATCTTCCATTATTAAAGTTGTGCCATCATCACCATGACATGCTGCGCATTTTGCAGCATAATAAGTATTACCAGCTGCAGCATCTCCGTCAAGGCCGATATCTGTGAAAGTTGCAGAACCTGTTGGATAAGTACCGGTATAAGTACCAACGTAAAGTTCTGATACATCAAACATTCCGTCTTTCATAAATTTAACCATGTTCCAAATTTCATCATCGGTAAAAATCTGATTAAGGTTAGGCATTTTGTCACCTTCAGTAAAATTCGTTGCAGGATTATAACTTGCCAAATCATATGTAATATCTCTTCTGTTGTCAGTAGTCTTCATGCCGTCAAATAATTCCTGAGCGGTTTTTGATTGTGCCCACTCATAAAGATTTAACGAGGCAACATTTGGACGAGTTGTCTTAGGGGCTCTGCTAATGTACGAACCTGCATTGCCTAATCCATCCCATGCATGACATTGTTTACAACGGAAAAAATTACTTGATGAAGTAAAAACGTCCATATATTCATGACTTTGATCAAAACCTGATTCCGGAGTCCAGAATTTGTCATACATAATACCTCCTAAAGCAAAATCACCAGTGGTAGGAGCTTCATCAGGAAAATCATCAGTATTGGCAAGTGCTTTGTAAAGATCTTTAACTTCTGTAACTGTAGCGTCAAATAATCCAACCATTGTAGAACCAGGCTGACCATAATGAACTTTGTGTTGTACTTCATTTGGCTTGCTTCTTGTAAATTTACCTAGGGTTTTGCCTTCTAAATCTAATGTTGTACCATCGGCTCCATGGCAAGCAGCACAATTTGCAGCATAATATGCCTTTCCTGTTTCAGCATCTCCATTTAAGCCAATGTTTGTGAAAGTCGCTGTTCCGGTTGGATACGTACCGTCATATGTACCGTCATAAAGGTTGGATACATCAAACATTCCTTCTTTCATAAACTTAACAATGTTCCACATTTCTGCATCAGTGAAAAACTCATTCAAGTTAGGCATTTTGTCGCCTTCTTCGTGATTTGTTTCAGGGTCATAAGTTGATAAATCATATGACATAGATCTTCTGTTTTCAGTAGCTGTCAAAGCATCAAATAACTCCTGCGGAGTTTTCGTTTGGCCTAGTTGATACAGGTTTAATGATGCAACATTTGGGCGGGTCGTTTTTGGTGCCCTGCTGATGTAAGATCCAGCATTGCCTAATCCATCCCATGCATGACATTGCTTGCATCGGAAAAAATTACCCAATGTGGTAAAGGTTCCCATGTATTGGTTACTTTGATCAAAACCTGACTCGGGAGTCCAAAACTTGTCATACATTATACCTCCCTTTGACATAACCGCGTTTTCGTACGGATCATCCGGATCAGGATCAACAGTATCCTTTTTACAACTTGTAAAGATCAATGCAAAAATAAATATCGCCATAAATAATCTTAAAATTTTCATAATAGTAGATTTAGTTTAAATTATTAAGTATTATTTTTTTGTAATTATCTGTATCAAAAGGAATATTGCTTTATTATTTTTTGTAAACATAATTATTGTTGAATAAAAGCGCAATACCGTAGAATACGGAAATATGTATTAATTATAAAAAATACCATAAACTACGTAGGCGAAATATCGGCCAATACTTAGTAATTAAATACCATGAGATACTTACAAAAGGTAATGATTAATTTGTAGGTCTTGTGTAAACCTGTAAGTATTACTTCACCAATTATTAAATCGTCTCATCTGGCCATGTTAGCAAACTATGAAGCAGAGATTTGTTACATAAAGTTGGTATAATAATCACGTCAGTTCAAAATTTTTAACTTTGTTTGCATAGTTCAAAGAAAAATTGAATACCAACTGAATTAAAACAAAATGAAATCATTTATTTCCTTTTTACTGGCAATTTTATTTCTTTCCACATCATGCCAAAAGATTAAGAATCAAGAGATATACATAATCCCCCAGCCTCAGCAAGTTAATTTTGGAACATCTCTTTTTAGTTTTGATACTAACACCATGATAGTTTTCAGTACAGATGAGAACCTCAGGCAACAAGTTGTTTACTTTTCGGAATTGATTGATGCTGCTTTTGGATTTAAAATAGAAGCAATACCTGCTGTTGAGGGAAAAAGTAAAAATTCAGTAAGCTTGGTGATAGTTGATGACTTAGAAGATTTGGGAGAGGAGGGATATAAGATAAAAATTGAAAAGAATAATGTATTGATAGAGGCAAATTCTCCCAAAGGAACTTTTTATGGCTTACAGTCTTTGTTTCAATTACTGGCATCAAATACGCAAGAAACAAAGCAAAACGCAATTGAAATCCCTACTTTAGAAATTATTGACTTTCCACGTTTCAAATACCGAGGCATGCACCTTGATGTGTGTCGACATATGTTCCCTGTTGAGTTCGTAAAAAAATATATTGACTTGCTCGCGTTATATAAATTTAACACTTTTCATTGGCATCTAACTGAAGATCAGGGTTGGCGAATTGAGATAATGAAATACCCTAAGCTTACCGAAACCGGTTCATGGCGCAAGGAAACCTTAATCGGACATGGAGGCAAGAAACCTTTTAAATATGATGCCAAACCTTATGGTGGTTTCTATACACAGGAAGAAATTCGTGAGATAGTTGATTATGCTTCAAACAGACAAATTACAATTATTCCGGAAATTGAAATGCCCGGTCATTCACTTGCAGCTTTAGCCTCTTATCCAGAACTAGCTTGTACGTCTGGACCATTTGAGGTGGCAAAGCGATGGGGTGTTTTTAAAGACATATATTGCACAAAAGATGAAACTTTTGTGTTCATTGAAAATGTGTTATTGGAAGTTATGGAAATGTTTCCATCAAAATATATTCATATTGGTGGTGATGAAGCTCCAAAAGCCAGGTGGAAAGAATGTAGTACTTGTCAGGGAGTTATTGAAAGAGAAGGGCTGAAAGATGAGCATGAATTACAAAGTTATTTTATCCAGAGGATAGAAAAGTTCCTAAATAAAAATGGCCGTAGTATCATTGGGTGGGACGAAATACTTGAAGGAGGTCTTGCTCCAAATGCAACAGTAATGTCGTGGCGGGGGACTGAAGGTGGAATTGCTGCTGCCAGGCTGGATCATGACGCAATTATGACACCCGGTTCTCATTGCTATTTTGATCATTATCAAAGTAACCCTGATACAGAACCACTTGCAATTGGTGGGTATACAACACTAGAAAAGGTATACTCTTACAATCCGGTTCCGGATACTTTAAGCGAAGATGAAACAATTCATATACTTGGTACACAAGGCAATGTATGGACCGAATATATGGAAACGCCTGATTATGTAGAATACATGGTATTGCCCCGATTGGCTGCACTAAGTGAGGTAAACTGGTCAAGTAAAAAGGACTGGGAATTATTTCAAAAGCGAATTCAAGAGCACTTTACGATTTATGAAAAGTTAGGTTATAATTATTGTGACCACCCGTTTTAAATATATTAATATGATAGTTACTATTCTGAAATCAAGACATATTGCACGTTACGCAATTATTATGTTAGTTGCATCAACTATACTTGCAGGATGTGATTCAACAACTAAAGAACCAGCAGATTATGTAGTTCCTTTTATTGGTACTGGAGGACATGGACATACTTACCCCGGAGCAACACTGCCATTTGGAATGGTGCAGCTTAGCCCCGATACTCGGAAGGATAGTTGGGATGGCTGCTCAGGTTACCATTATTCAGATGATTATATTCTTGGATTTAGCCATACTCATTTAAGCGGAACAGGAGTTGGAGATTATGGCGATATTAGGTTTATTCCTACGGTTGGTGAACTGCAGTTTACCCCTGGCACTTCAGAAAATCCAAACTCTGGATACGGCTCAAAGTTTAGCCATGATAATGAGAATGCTACTGCCGGTTATTATAGTGTAAAATTAGATAATGGTATTGATGTAGAATTAACGGCTACAAAACGAGCAGGGTTTCATAATTATCGATTCCCAAGATCAAAAAAATCTCATGTGTTGATTGATTTGATTGAAAGTGTGGTTAGTGAGAAAATAATAGAAGCGGAAATAAAGATAATTAGCGATCATGAAGTACTTGGTTATCGAAGAACAAAAGCATGGTCTGCAAATCAAAGGGTCTACTTTTATGCATCATTTTCAGAACCTTTTGCTTCACACGGAATTGTGGTACAAGGAGAATATTGGCAAAATAAAACATCAGCTACTGGTGATAGTTTGATCGCGGTTCTAAATTTTGATACCAGCGAAAGTGAACCAATCTTAATTAAAGTTGGTATATCTGCTGTTGACTACAATGGAGCTATGGAGAATTGTAAAACTGAAATACCTGATTGGGATTTTAGCAAAACGAAGAATAATGCTAAAGCTATCTGGAATGAAAAATTAAGCAAAGTAAATGTCACAGATGATAATATTGATAAAAAGACAATTTTTTATACATCGCTATATCACACAATGTTAGCACCAAATTTGTATTCGGACATAGACTTCCGTTATCGCGCTCACAATGATAAAATAGTTAGGGACAATTCCTTTGAAATGCATACCGTATTTTCATTATGGGATACATTTAGAACCCTGCATCCACTGTTTACAATAATTGAACAGAAACGTACAAACCACTTAATTAATTCAATGCTCGACATGTATAAATATGACAGCCTTTTACCGGTTTGGGAACTTGCTGCTAACGAAACAAACTGTATGATAGGTTACCATTCAATACCTGTAATTGTAGATGCCTGGGTGAAAGGAATAAGAGATTTTGATGCTGAACTTGCTCTAAAAGCAATGCTGCAAACAGCAAATGCTGACCAGTTTGATTTAGAATATTTCAAGTCCAAAGGGTATATTCCTTCAGATAAAGAAGGTGAGTCAGTCTCTAAGACTCTTGAATATGCCTACGACGACTGGTGTATTGCACGTTTGGCAAAGGGTTTGGGTGATAGTGCTATGTTTAAACTTTTTACAGAAAGAGCTCAATATTATAAAAACATATTTGACAAGCAAACCGGCTTTTTTAGAGGGAAAAGTAATGGTTGTTTTGTAAAGCCATTCGATGCTACACAGGTAAACTTTATGCTTACAGAAGCAAATACTTGGCAATATAATTTCTTTGTTCCTCAAGATATTAATACGCATATTGAGCTTCTTGGCGGTGATGACAGTTACGAAGCTAAACTCGATACTTTGTTTAATACAACCACTGATGTGTCAGGCAGGCACCAATCAGATATTACAGGACTGATTGGGCAATACGCACATGGCAACGAGCCAAGTCATAACATGGCTTACCTTTATAACTATATAGGGAAACCATGGAAAACACAAAAACTGATACATCAAATAAGTAGTGAACTTTATTCTGATCAGCCTGATGGATTGAGTGGTAATGAGGATTGTGGTCAGATGTCTGCATGGTATGTTATGAGCTCATTGGGATTCTATCCAGTTACACCTGGGAGCGAGATATATGTACTTGGGGCTCCGCTTTTTGATGAGTTAGCGATAAATCTTGAAAACAACAATGTTTTTACCGTGAAAGCTTTGCATCGTAGCGATAATAACATTTATGTACAAAAAGTAATGTACAATGGAATGGATTATACACGTTCATATATTACTCACAATATGATAATGGATGGCGGAGAACTTGTATTTGAGATGGGTAAAAATCCAAACTATGACTATGGATTTAAAATTTCTGACAGACCTAAGCAAGAAATAACCGATTTTATCATAACTCCGGTTCCGTATTTTGAAGCTACATCTAAAACCTTCATAGATGAAATGGAAATTTCAATTGGAGATATACAGAATGACTCAAAGATCATTTTTTCTGTTGACAAGAGTAATGAGGACTATACACAACCTTTAAATATTAGTAACACAACAAAACTTACAGCAATTGCCAGAAGTAATGGAATTAATAGTTTTCAAGAAAATGCGGAGTTTATTAAAATACCTTCCGGCCAAAAGATAGCAATCAAGACGCCTTATAGCAATCAATATATTGCAGGAGGTGATAAAGCTCTTATAAATACAATTAGGGGTGGTCATGATTTTAAAACCGGTAATTGGCAAGGTTATTACGGAACTGACTTTTCTGCTGTCGTTGATTATGGAAAAATTGTAAATATTTCAAAAGCTGGTATTGGATTTCTGCAAGATGAAAATTCATGGATATTTATGCCGTTATCTGTTACATTTGAAGGATCGGTTGATGGTGAAAATTTCATTATGATAGGTGTAGTTGATAACAATATAAGTCAGAAGAAATCTGGAGCTATTATTAAGGATTTTGTTGTTGAAAACATTGATATGCATTTAAGATATTTAAAGATTACAGGTAAAGCAACAGGCAATTGCCCTGACTGGCATAAAGGCGCAGGCAATCCCGCATGGATTTTTGCCGACGAGATTTGGGTTGAATAATCGTAGGTTGACATCGACCTTATGGAGACATAACAATTTTAATAAAAATAGCTTTAATTTTGCGTAAAATATGAAGACTTGATAAATCCTGCCACTATACAAAGTATATTCGAAACTGCACGAGTTGAAGAGGTCATTGGCGACTTTGTATCTTTAAAAAAGCGCGGAGTTAACTTTCTTGGATTATGTCCTTTTCATAATGAAAAAACACCTTCTTTCAGTGTATCACCTACAAAAGGAATATTCAAATGTTTTGGCTGTGGTAAGGCCGGCAATGTAGTTGGGTTTGTGATGGAACACGAACATTACTCCTATCCTGAAGCACTTCGCTATCTCGCAAAAAGATATGGAATTGAGATTGAAGAGGAAGAAGTAACACCCGAAATGCAGCAGCAATTAGATGAAAAAGAAAGCATGCTTGCGTTAAACACTTTTGTTACACAATACTTTACGAAAAATCTTTTTGAGAAAGAAGAGGGAAAATCAATAGGGCTTAGCTATTTGAAGGAAAGAGAATTTAGGGAGGCAACAATTGAAAAGTTTGAGATTGGATATGCAATAGACCAATGGGAGGATTATTCGCAACATGCTATAAAAAATGGTTATAAAAAAGAACCTCTTATTTCAACAGGACTTAGCATTGAAAAAGATGATAAACTGCTTGACCGTTTCCGGGGAAGAGTAATTTTTCCTATTCATAATCTAACAGGCAGAGTTATTGGTTTTGGAGGGAGAATTCTTTCTTCTGAGAAATCAAAAGCAAAATATCTTAACTCGCCTGAATCTGATATTTACAATAAAAGCAAGGTACTTTATGGCATTTATTTCGCTCGCAATGCCATGGTTAAAAATAACAAGTGCTATCTGGTTGAAGGTTATACCGACGTCATTTCTTTACATCAGGCTGGTATTGAAAATGTTGTATCATCTTCTGGCACCTCTTTAACTGTTGAGCAAATAAAGCTGATTAGCAGGTACACTCCAAACATCACTATACTTTATGATGGTGATCCGGCGGGAATTAAAGCCTCATTTCGTGGTATTGATTTGATACTGGAACAAGGCATGAATGTGAAGATTGTGTTATTTCCTGAAGGAGAAGATCCTGATTCTTTCGTCAGAAACAATAGTACCAGCGAAACAGAAGATCTTATTAATAACACAGCAGTTGATTTTATAAAGTTCAAAACCTCTTTGCTAAAAACCGAAACTGCTAATGATCCTTCCGGAAAAGCAGCACTTATTAAAGATATTGTTCTTACAATATCACTAATTCCTGATGGAATAAGTCGTTCTGTTTATATTAAAGAGTGTAGTATACTTCTTGATGTTCGAGAACAAACACTCATGAATGAGTTAAATAAACTGCTCAGACAAAAGTTCAGAAAACAAACCAACATACCTCCCGAGGTAATATCTCTAGAAGATATAAAAGACAAAAGGCTTGCTCAAATTGATATTGATCCACTTGACTTAAGTTATCTGGAAAGTGATTTGATAAGATTATTGTTGCTTTTTGGTGATGTTCAAGTAGAGGAAAGTGTAGTTAGTGATGAGGTTCAAAATATTTCAATTTCCGATTTTATAATTAATGACCTTGATAACGATAACTTAAGTCTTGAAAACCAACAATATCAGAAAATCATTGATGAAATAAAAAATGCCAGAAAAGATGAGATAACTCTAAGTTCCACACACTTTACAAACCATCAAGATCCACAGATTTCATTAGTTGCAATCGAACTTATTTCCACTCCTTATGAATTAAGCGATAATTGGGAAAAGAACAAAATTTTTGTGAAAAAAGAAGACGATGATTTGTTTCATCTGGCACTATCCACATTAATGTCTTTTAAATCAAGACATATCAGCAAAAAACTCAGTGATATTTCACATCAATTAAAAAATACAACCGATGAAGCTGAAATATATCTCCTGCAACAGGAATACTTTGAGTTAAAAAAACTCACAAACCTGATTGACGGTGAATTAAACAGGCCATTTAATTATTGAAATACCACACACCTTTTTTGTCATTCTGAGCGTAGCAAAGAATCTCAAAACATTGATTATCCGAACATAATAGGTTATTCGATTTTCCATGGAGAACAGAGATCATTACAATTCAATGAAATTCATAATAATAATAAGCTCATATATCCCTGAAATTTAGTTCTTTTGCAATTTAAAATTATTAGAAGTGAGAAGAACTGAGATCAAATCATTACTCGAATCAAGAGATTACGGTAAAGAAGTAGTTGTTAAAGGCTGGGTACGTACTAAGCGCGGAAGTAAAAATGTAGCATTCATTGCGTTAAACGATGGATCGACAATTAATAATATTCAAATAGTTGTTGATGTTGACGATAATTCTGCAATGATCCTTGAACAAGTATCCACAGGAGCAGCTTTGTCAGTTATTGGTGAGCTGGTTGAATCAACTGGCAGTGGCCAAAACGTTGAAGTACACGCTAAGGAAATTGAAGTTCTGGGAACAGCTGATCCGGATGAGTATCCCCTCCAACCAAAAAAACACTCGCTTGAATTTTTACGGGAAAAGGCACATTTACGGTATCGTACTAATACTTTTGCTGCAATTGCACGTATAAGGCATACAATGACATTTGCTATTCATAAGTTTTTCAACGATAGAGGATTCTACAATATACATTCACCAATAATTACCGGCTCGGATGCGGAAGGTGCTGGAGAAATGTTTCAGGTAACAACATTAAATTTACAAGATGTTCCAAAAACAGAGGATGGAGAAGTTGATTTTAAGCAGGACTTTTTTGGAAAAGTAGCAAACTTAACAGTGTCAGGACAATTGGAAGCTGAGCTTGCAGCTCTTGCTCTGTCAAAGGTTTATACTTTCGGTCCTACATTTCGAGCTGAAAACTCAAATACTGCACGACATCTTGCTGAATTCTGGATGATAGAACCTGAATTTGCATTTGCCGATATTATCGATAACATGAACCTTGCTGAAGACATGCTAAAATATGTCATTAGTTATGCTCTTGAGAATTGCATGGAAGACCTTACTTTTTTGAGTAAACGTTTAACTGATGAAGAAAAGAATAAGAAAGCTGAAGAACGTTCGATGGAACTTATAGAAAAGCTAAGATTTGTTATTGATAAGCCATTCGAAAGATTAACTTATACAGAGGCAATAGAGATTCTTATAAATTCAAAACCTAACAAAAAGAAAAAGTTTCAGTTTGTTATCGAAAAGTGGGGTGCCGATTTGCAATCGGAACATGAGAGGTATCTGGTGGAGAAACATTTCAAAAAACCTGTTATTCTTACCGATTACCCAAGCTCTATCAAAGCCTTTTATATGAAACAAAACGATGATGGAAAAACCGTTAGGGCTATGGATATCCTCTTTCCTCAAATTGGTGAAATCGTTGGAGGTTCGCAGCGCGAGGAAGAATATGATAAATTAAGTAAACGAATTAAGGAGTTTGAAATTCCGGAAGAACTGATGTGGTGGTATCTTGAGACCAGAAAATTTGGTACTGTTCCTCATGCAGGTTTCGGGTTGGGATTTGAACGTCTTATGTTATTTATTACCGGTATGGGCAATATTCGTGATGTTATCCCTTTCCCACGAACACCTATGAATCTGGAATTCTAATCAGGTTCACTCGTTAATTAATACTAAAACCGTATAAAAATTCAAAAACATTTTGGTTATCCTTAAAACGATAAGTACTTCGTAATCCAAGTCGGAAATTAGGTATGAGACTTAAGAAATGCCAGTCAGTGTAAATTTCAACTCCGGCAGAATTGTACAATTGTTTCTGATTATTACTGTTTTTTCCGGTAGCATGATCATAGTATAGTTGAGCATATACTCTTTTTAAGTAAGCAACTGCCTGAATATCAAGATCTGGATATATAATGGGAAATGTATAATCAGCTTTTAGACTGAACATTTCTTTTAAACTGATTCCTGTATAGCCTCTTGGTGATCTAATAAAATTACTGTAGCTATAATTTCCGGTTTTTCTATGTTGATAGCCCGAATAAAATTTTAAACTGTGATGCTTTACGATGCCTGGGAAATAAAATGTTTCCCCAATTCCGTATATAACACTCGCAGAATCTGATAATGGAGTATGCCGGTAAATTATATTTGTAGCATAACCCCATTTCGGATAAATATCTCTCTTCGACCTTTTTAGCTGGGTATATGCATAAAACCCATAGGACATGGAAGTTATCTGATTTTCCTTGTCGGCATTATCATGACTAATTTTATTAAGAAACTTTTCTGCTACACTGGTATATGGTCTCATAACCATGATCCATTTACTGCGAGTTAAATTTAGTGGTAGCGAAACTCCAACGGATAAATTTGTTTCCATCCATTTTATCTCCTGAAGCTTGTCATCATTGTCTAGATAGTTACTTCTACGCATACCGTAATCGGCTGAAAGATTAATTTGTGGATACCATCCGGCGTATACAAAACTCATCTTTGCTTTACCTGCTCTTTCATTAGGATCGTAATAATATCCTAATGACCCATAAGCTGTACTCAGAATGTTTTGTGTTAGAACCGACACCCCGGGAGTAAAATCATAATTATTCAGATCAATAGCAGCAAGACCCCAACTATGTAAATTAAATAAGTGTCCGGCTCGGCTATATTTTTTGATTGGGTATTCTTTGTGAGGAACAATCTGATTGTCGAGAATAAAATCATTTTCCGGCTTTAGCTCATCAATTAAATAAGTGGTTTTAAGATTCTCAAGAACAACTTTTTGAGATGGTTTTAGGGTAGTTAATGTGTTGGCAATCCGATAACCATTGTCTGTATATGTTGTAAAGTATATCTTCTCTTCTTCAATTGAAAAAGTTGCATCAGTAGCTCCAAATCTAACATTTGTAAGTTTAAAAATCTCTCGTGACTGGATGTTGATCTTGTAGAGATCACTTGTTCCTAAATAGGAACCAGAATAAATTACCGTGTTGCCATTCATCACGGGCCGCGCAATATTTACAAAACTAAAGGGAAGCAAAAACTCATATTCCCAGGTTGAGGTGTTTATTACTATTATCGACTTTCCCTTGTCTCCCAGAACAGTTGAAACAATATGTTTATCATCATCAGACCATCGTGGAAACATAAAGAATAAGTTGTCAAGGGTATGAAACTCCTTAAGAATTTCACCTGACTCAATATTATATATCCTTAGGGAATAGTTATTTGTTTCGCTGGCATTTACTGCTACTAATTTTGGTTCTTTGTTAGCTAATGAAGGGGCAAACAACCTGCTTTTTCTGGTCAACCATTTTAGTTTCTTGGTCTTATAATTATAAATCTTAATAGCCGAATAGTCTCGGTTTGACCATCGTGGGTCATAAGTTTTTTCATTCCAGCATAATAGACTATCGTTTGCCGAAAGTGATTCGTTGAAATCATAGCCAGGTGTAAACAGCTTCTCTTCAGTACCATCAGGAAACACCTTTACAAAACTATTAATATCATCAATCCCACTCTTTTCAACAATAACACTACCATCAGATATCGGGTTAACAAAGCGGTAACTCGTAAAATCCTTATTATTTTCAGGAAGAATAATGGCAGGATCATTTTTAGTGGAATCAATTTTTGACCACTGATTTTTTCGAGCTTGTAGTACACTTTTATAGTATTTCACTTTTCCTGTGCCAGTAATGTCTTTTATTGATTTTGTAAAAGGAACTAACGTGTACGGTCGTTGAGCAACATTATTCAAAGTATTATTCCAAAGATCAGGACCATAATTTATCCATCCATTAACCACAAGTTCATAGCCAAGTGTATAATGATTAGGTACATAATCGCGATACGATCCATAAAGTGCTTTATCGTAAGGATAAATCTTTTTATTCAATACCTGTGCTTTAAGGTCCATTGTAAAATCAGGAGATCTGCCTCTGCCGCTTTTGCTGAAAATAGTTTCACTAAAAACTGCATCACCTTCAATAAACCACATTGGCAAAAACACACCCATAATCCCTCCAATAGCTTGATCCCCAAACATATAATATAGACCTTTTGTCATCCCCTGATTTAACTTTTGCATTTGTACTACATGTCTGTATTCATGAAGAGTTAGCTGTTTTGGCCATTGTTGTGCGTAGGTAGTTTGATCTGGCATGTTAAAAAAATCGGCATGCATAGGGGTGGGCGAAACATATGCATTTGATATCACTGACTGGTTATGAAGTACTACTTGAAACTTTTTGTTCTGATGTAAATATGGTAAACTGATACTTGTATGCGATATCTGAAGCAGATTTGCATATCGTTTTGCCTGATTTTCATAATTTGATGGAAAGATTATTTTAAAATCAGGTGAATTTAGTTGTAGCCATTTTATTGATGAAGGATCTTGCCCGACGATATAATACTGAGCCACGATATTATTAAAAGGAATAAATAAAATCAGAAATATTATTATATTTAAAAAGGAAGCTCTGATTAAATTCATGGATCAAATATATAGGATTTTTCGTGATGGTTTTGATGGGTGTCTTACAGCTGAAGGATTATAAATTAGAAAAATAATCCCACAATGGATCTTTAGGAGGACTAGCTACAATTTTTAAAATTTCTTTTTTTACTGGATGCATAAACTCTAGTGAATGAGCATGAAGACTGATTGAGGCATCCTTATTGCTTCGTGGAGATCCATATTTTAAATCTCCCTTTATTGGATTGCCAATAGCAGCCAATTGAGCTCTGATTTGATGATGACGGCCTGTTTTTAAATCAATTTCCAGCAAGTAGTAACTATCACTTTCGCCTATTAATTTATATCTTAATACTCCTTCCTTTGATCCAGTTACAGATTTAGAGTATGCAAATGATTTATTTTTCTTGCTGTTGCGAACCAAGTAATGCTTCAGTTCGGCGTTGAGTTTCTCAGGTTTATTTTGAACTATTGCCCAATATATTTTTTTAAGATCACGATTTTTTACCAATTCATTCATTCTGGTAAGAGCTTTTCCTGTTCTCGCAAAAACTACTACACCACTTGCCGGACGATCGATCCGATGAATTACCCCCGTAAAAACGTTACCTGGTTTCTGATATTTTTCTTTCAGATATGCTTTAACTATTTCACTTAAAGGAGTATCGCCAGTTTTATCACCTTGAACAATTTCAGAAGGAAGTTTGTTTACTACGATGAGGTGGTTGTCTTCGTAAAGTACCCTGGTGGATAGAGGATATTTATTGGTTGTTATTGTTGTCATGGTTGTCGTCGTTGTCAATGGTTGTCATTGTAGTTAACGGTTATTATCATTTTATAGGATTATAAACATGACAACCTGATAACCCGACAACTTCTCTAATACTGCTCTTTTTTATTTGGGAACTTCATTTCCTTCACATCATCTATGTAGGACTCAAAAGCTTTGATCATTTCATCGTGCAAATTGTGATAACGTCTAAGGAATCGGGGAGAGAAATCCTGATTAATACCAAGCATATCATGCAACACAAGTACTTGCCCATCAACTTCCGGTCCGGCACCAATGCCTATTGTGGGAATTGAAATTGCATTAGTGACATCAGCAGCTAGTTGTGAAGGAATTTTCTCAAGAACCACACCAAAACAACCGGCACTTTCTAAAATTTTAGCATCTCTTTTTAACTTCTCTGCTTCTTCAGGTTCAGTGGCACGAACAACATAAGTTCCAAATTTATTTATAGATTGAGGTGTTAAACCCAAATGTCCTAGTACTGGTATTCCAGCACTTAATATTCTATCGATTGATTCCAGAATTTCTTCACCACCTTCCATTTTTATAGCATTTGCACCCGACTCTTTCATTATTCGAATTGCCGAATTTAAAGCTTCTTTTGAGTTGCCCTGATATGTTCCAAAAGGCATGTCAACAACAACTAAGGCTCTTTCAACGGCACGCATAACCGAAGATGCATGATATATCATTTGGTCGAGGGTTATGGGCAGGGTGGTTTTGTGTCCAGCCATTACGTTGGAAGCTGAATCACCCACAAGGATAATATCTATTCTGGCTTCATCCAGTAATTGAGCTGTTGAATAATCGTAACCTGTCAACATTGCAATCTTCTCACCCCTTTGCTTCATTTCTTGTAGCACATGAGTAGTAATTTTTGGAAGGTCTCTGGTTGTATTCATTGATTTACATTTTTAACACAAAGCAAATGTATGATAAAATAGTTATCAGATATAGGTTCAATCAAGTTTAATATACATTTGAAATCTACCTTATTTTGATGGTGGTTATGTATTGTTTGTTTCACATGATATTTTCAACTGGAGTAATGGAGTAATGGAGTATTGGGAGTACTCGTCAAGCTGCATTAACACTTCTGCTTGTTTCCATTTTCATGTTATAACTCATTGATACAGTTCTCCAACACTCCAACATTCCAATGCTCCATAACACAAGTTCATATTATGATGTTCATTTATTCATAATCAATTTCAAACTCTCAACTTCTTTTCCATTTTCAAACATAACTACATAATAAACCCCCGTTGGCAATTGGTGGTTGTTATCATCATCACCATTCCATACTATATGTGATACCCCCGGTAAGGTTGTCGCATCCAAAAAAACTTTTACCCTTTGGCCGTAGTTGTTGTAAACCTCAAGTTTAATATTGCTTTTGGATTTGAAAGTTGCAGTAATTATTGTTCTATTACTAAACGGGTTTGGTGCAGCTTTCAGCAGGCTTTGCTTTTCTTTTTTGATTGGAAGGTATTCGTTAAAACCAACAGTTGGGTCCCACTCATAAGCCCCCATATCAATAGCATCATTAAAAACACGGGGATTGCCGGCAAGGTCTGTTTCCGGCAGTTCTATCCAGTCAGGTAGGTCAAGGGTTCCGGTATTTATACATGGTGAGTTATCGCTTAGGTTGTATGGGTATTCCCACCCTCCATAGAATAGGGGGTCTGTATCTATATTGGTTTCATCGTAGTATAAATTATTAAATGGTGAGTAAATTTGAATGGCTGATTCACCACCATCCACCAGCGAGTTATATATATTCAAATTGCACTCACCTGCCCAGTCTTGTGTGTACATATACGCAGGGCCATATTCATTATTGTAAATAATGGAGTTGTAAATATGCAAACCTGCACCATAGGTAACACCAATACCCGCAGCTTCATAACAATCAGTGGTATTGTCGGCTATAGTACTGTTAACAAGGTAGGCCTCACCGGCATTTGTTACTGACAAGGCTGTTGCACCAGCACCATTGTTAATGTCCTGCCCTTCATTATCAATAAACAAACAATTGTACATTATGCAAGTTATATGATTTGGAGAACTTGTTTGACCGAGAACAGAAATACCTCCTCCTGCTGCCATGTCCGGAATTGAGTAATCAGGGAAATTCTCAATAACTCTGCAGTTATTAATAATTACTGTGTCGGCTGGTTCAACCAAAGATCCATATCCTACCCGAATAGCCCCTCCACCAATATTATTAACAAGATCTATTTTATCAAGTACAAAGTTATTTGATGTTGATATGCTACCTCCTCCACTTGTTGTACCATAATTTTCTTTGAATAAAATATTTGTCAGGCTTGAATTGTTATTCAATTGTAACAAAATACCGCCATAGCCGTAAGGACTTATAACATCCCCATTGCCATGTTGAATTGTTAAATTACTTATATTGTAATTGTTCGCAAAAAATATTCCATGCATTAAATAAATCTGATCTTCGGCATCCAAAATGGTTGAATCACGGTTTTGTCCTAAAATTGATATATCCCGTTTTAAGCTTAACGGAAATCTTTCTCCTCCTGAGAGTGTATAAACACCATTAGCAACATGGATAGTGTCGGGTGAAATACTATCAGAAGCCATTTTTAATAATGCAAAGCTAATATCCTTCAATGGTTCATCCGGGGTTAAGCCACTATTCTGGTTATTGCCAACCGGGGATACAAATAAATCTCCTGTAGCCGGCTGTACCTTACCGGTATTTATTTCAAATGTAATATCATTGTTAGGATACCCCATACTGCCTTGTGAGTACATATAATAGTAATCGGGAGATTCAACAGTAAATGTATCTACCACCAGATGTAATAATGGATAGTCTCCCATCCTGTAAATATCGGTACCAATAGCTGAATAATTCAAATATATATTGCATTTGTTAACTGTATCAAATTCAACATTACTGCTTAATAATAATATACCACCGCCACGTTTATATGAGTGATTGTTTTTTATTGTTAAGCTTGACAGATAGCCTGTTGAATGATAATAATAAATACCTCCCCCATAACCTTGTGCATGGTTGTTAGTGATTTCACAATTATATATATCCATATTTGAATACTTCACTATTATTGCCCCTCCACTAACAGAACCGTGCCATGTTCCACTTCCGTTGGTTAAAGTAAACCCATTTATTTCAATTAATAACTGGCAATCCTGAATATTAAAACAGCTTCCCGTTTTATTACCATCAATAATGGTTTGTTGAATATATGAAAGGTCACCTGTTGTAAGTGTTAAACTTCCAATTGTTATATTCTTGTTTTCGCAATATATATTCTCGTAGTAGATACCCGGCCAAACCAATACCGTATCCCCATCAACAGCAGCTTCAACAGCATTCGAGATTATTATGTAATCGCCTGTGCCATCTTGTTTTACGGTAAGTGTGTTGGCAAGGGAAACCATACACAAACACGTGAGAATAATTACTATAGGATATCTTATTTTATATTGATAATTGGTCATTGAATAATTGGTTTAATAGTTATTGGCTGATCGGTAATAATGACAACCGTTTTTTTAATTAACAACAACTTTCCTGCTCATTACTACATTATCAATTTTAAGTTTAATTATATAAAGACCTTTAGGCAGTTTTTTGCCATTGTTTCCTGCTAAGTTCCATTGTATGCCATACAAACCTTCAGGCTGGGTTGAACTAAAAAGGGCTGTAATATGCCTGCCATAACTGTCATAAACACCAATATTAACCAATGCCGTTCTTTCAACATTATAATTAATGTTTAGTGTTTTGTTGACCGGGTTTGGAAAAATGTTAAACAATTGCTCATTATTATTTTCTTCTTTTTCCCTTCCTGATTTAAACGAAATGAAATAGTAATCCTGCTTTTCACGTGTATTGATTGTTCTTTTCCTCCATGTACCGGTATTTTTGTTTCTAACTAAATATTCATCGATTTCAGGGTTGGCTGATTTCTGACTTCCGTAATACTCTTCGAAAACCACGTCACCACTTATTCCTTCAGTATATCCCGGTATTAGCACAATAGTATCACCGGCAAGTACTGTTGAAGCACCAACACATGAATCCTCAATAAATGCACCAATTTCCTGTGGGTATTCAGTTGTATCAAGTTCAATAAAAAATGAGGTGTAATCGGATTGTTCGGTAAATTGATAGTATTCGGTTGCATCTTTATCAATTATTGATGATGGATTACCTGTACTTTGCCATTGAAAACTCATATCGGAATTTGTCTCTAAGATTACCATGTCGCCATAATCCATTGATACATCATCTTCATGAACGGCGCATATCCAATATGGTACAGCATATCCATCCGGATAATCCCAATCTTTTACACAACACCAGGTTTGTGCTTTAATTATGGTTAACTCGTCAAGTACATTTTCAGGTATGGCATCAAATGGCGACTGGCTCTCATAAAGCCAGTAACCAACCCAGTTATCATAATTCTCATAAATATTTACATCCTCGGCAGGATCTAATACATTGCCTAGTAGGTGAACCCACTTATTTTCGGGGGTGGTGCCGTACAATAATTTAAGTTTATAGCCAAGCGTACTTTGGATATTAATTAAGTCCCCTGTCAGCTGCCATTGTGTACCATCATAAATATTATCTTCAATCACCCAGCTTTCCGGAGGTAGGTTCTCCAATTCACTTTCATCAAGATAACCATCTGGCTCAATATTATTTAACAACACAGTATTAACTGGAACAGCATCATCTCCATCCCTGTTCATACGTGGGAATGATAACCATGCCCATTCACCATCATTAAGCAGAAGGGCTTCGTTTGGTGTAAACCCCACCTTGCTTACACAACTGTGGCCACCATTGGGGATGTAGATGTGGTTGGTGTACGGGTTTATGTATGGGGTAGTACGATTATTAAAGAAAAACATTGCTATGTCAACTGTATGGTCATAGTCAGGAAAATAAGTAGCCATACCGAGATCTGTTATTTCCCAAACCGGATTATCAGGATCAAAGGCATATAGTGCTGCTTGTCCGTCCCCTAATTTTGCAGCATCAACCTTTCGATGAATATATATTTTTCCATCATATGGGTTTGCGAACATACAAGCTATCTGGCCATCTATGGCAGGCAAGTTGGTTGGGTTAACTAATTCAGTTTGTATATTACCCATTCCATCAATGTTTATTTTCCATATTTCAAACTTACGATGTTCTAAAGATAAGTCATTAGTTTCTTTTACACCAAACAATTGGTCATGTTTTTTACTATATACAATATCTATGAAATAACTTTCGTCAGTTAAAAGACCTGACTGAGATGATGGAGGATTCAGGTAATTATATGCATATAGGTGATATCCTACAATAAATACTTTACCATAATATTGTGAGTTATAATCGGCTCCAAAATTTCCGGGACAAACTGTCTTGTAAGTATAATCATCAATATTAATCTCATTAGTAATATCATCAGTAAGTGCAATTATTTTCGAAGGAGGAGGAATTGGAGATTCATCTACAATAGTGAAGATGCTGTTTGGTTCAGTATTATAGGGCGGTAGCTTTTGTTCCTGGATTGTGATTGTTGCATAAGTTGTTTCATCATAAGTGTTGTAATCGAAACTTGCAAAATAGCTTAGAAATGGTTCAGAGTAGGTATCAAATCCCGTTAGCAGTTCCGTTTCTTGTATTGGATAATCAGGAAGAGCAGCATCGATAAAGTGTATTTTTGGATTTGTATTATATTGCATACCCGAAGTAATATAAAGCTTCCCCGTTGGAGTAATAAACATTTCTTTTACAAATTGTTCATTAGATATGCTAATGGTATGGGCTGTAGTATAATCACTTGCTTTTATAGCAATGATTTCAGCATTATTATGCTCAAATTTTGAAATCAGAAAATGATCCTGAAAGGGGTTGTAAATTATATCACCGATAGGGGTTGATATATCATAATGGAAAGTTGCCCCACTTGAATTAATATAAATATAAATACCGGTATTATATGAATTGAGCTTATTAAAAAACACCATTTTTGAGCCATCATTATTAGCACATATGTGATATGCAGGATATGCAGTTTTTTCTGTTTCCGAATAAACAGGAGATCCATTACTTTCAATTAGTATTTCTATTCCATTTTTAACAGTATTGTTAATAAATGCCTTATTTTCTATAACAGCACCTTTGCCAAAAAAGTTTGATTCGCCACCATGTAACAGAGAGTAAGCGTAATCTGAACCATTATGTTTTAACAACGCAATCCCATCTTTTTTACTTATTATAGCAGTAGATTCATCAAATTTGGTTAAGTGGATTGCTGTGTTAGTGTCGTAATCTGATGTACTAATTGAGTTATCATTGTCAAAGTAATTCGATCCTAACACAAAATTATCATCTGAGTTGTAATGTAGAACAAACGTATTGGTATTGTAATATGCATCATTTGGCAATGGAGGTGATGCTTCAAGTATTTCAGCATTATTTGGTCCATAAGTTAATACTAAATCGTTATGTGATCTTAGGAATACTGCATCTGTAATCATTGAACTAGGGCAATCAAAGAATTTTACATCATCTGTCGTACCATCAATAACACAAAACCTGGGATTGTTTACAACTCCGGAAAAAGATTTATATGGTAATACAATTATTTTATGAACTGCGGGATCACCAGGAACACCAGGTTTATTAACATACAGCACTTTACCCATTTTAAACCAACCAACCCCACCATCGTTTTCAAATTGTATAGTAGTTACATGTTCAACTTCACCAGGTGTTATGTTTTTTATGTCGATTAATGCAGTAGAAATAGGATCTGGCTGGGCATTGTCATCCCTTAACCCCAATCTTATCAAATAGAAATAGTTATTCTCTTCATTAAAAACATAATTGTTAATTTGGGCTCCATAATCGTCTGTTGGTATATTTTTTTCAGTATAAAATAAACTTGTATGTCCACTCAGTTCGGGAGCGATACTATAATCAATGTCGTAAATACCAAAAATTGTTCTCTTCTCATGAAAATTACCAGTTTGGTTATTATTAGGGTCTTTATCTCGCCCATTCACCAATACATATAATCGGTGATGTCTATCAGCAGGGTTAACCGTATTAGCATCATTATCGTACCTGAGGATAACACGTCCATCTTGAGAGTCAAATTCATTATCTAAAAAAGCTTCACCACCTCCTACAATAGTACTTAATGAGGTTAACCAATACTGATGTGTTGCAGGGTTTCCTGTTGCAACAGTGTTAATAACAAGCAATTTAAGTTTGGGAGTGAGAGCGTAAACATATTGATTCCCTGGTTCATCATTATAAACCATTATACTTTGGTCAGGTACATACAACCATCCGTTAAAGTAAACAGGATTGAACTTGCCCATTGTTTCTGTAAAATAAATTTTTTCCTGAAATGTACCTGAAGAGTTGTAAATCGAAATACCATCTGCTGAGTATGCAAAGATTTTGGTATTCGCTTCAATGATACTTCCAATAAATGAACCACCGCCCCCATTACTTGATGGCAAATTAATATTATCTACTGTTGTTTGTCCACTTAATCCGACCACAGATAATATAAACAGGAACAGAATAATACGCATTTTACTAATTGCTAACTTTTGTCTTTTGTCTTTTGTCTTTTGTCTTTTGTCTTTTCATAATATTAGGTCTTAAGTTAATTGAATCCGTTAAAGATATAAAAAACTTGCGATGGCTAATTAGTTTATAATAAATTTGCACCTTTTAAGTTTACCATGTAATGAAAGCCAGAGGCACTATATATATATTAATATTTTCATTTGCAATCATGCTGTTATTTGGGTTGCAAGGTAATATAGTTGCTCAAACTGCAACTGTTGAAGGTAAGGTAACGAATAGTAAAGGTAAAGCTATCGAGCTCGCGAATGTCTCCATTGTTGGTAAAAAGGGAGGAACAACAACTAATAAAGATGGAAATTTCACACTAAAAGTGCCTGCAAATAAAGATGTTACAATTGCAGTAACATTTGTTGGCTTTGCTGACAATAGTATGAAATTAAATCTCAAACCTGGTGAAACCAAATTGTTGAAAATTGATCTTAAAGTAATATCAACAGAGCTTCCCGGATTTGAAGTTAAAGATGAGCAACTGCGGACACAGAGTATGATACGCTTGAACCCCAAGAATGCTGTTCTAGCACCATCTTTAACAGAAGGTCTTTCAGATATTTTAGTAACGTTACCGGGTGTTTCTTCATCAAATGAAATGAGTTCTCAATATTCGGTTAGAGGTGGTAATTTTGATGAAAACCTCGTTTATGTAAACGACATAGAAATATACCGGCCCTTTCTTGTAAATTCAGGGCAGCAGGAAGGCCTTAGCTTTATTAATTCATACCTGGTATCTTCAATACTATTCTCAGCAGGTGGATTTGGAGTTCAATACGGCGATAAAATGTCTTCAGTATTAGATGTGAAATACAGAACCCCTACAGAATTTGGTGGTTCATTTTCGGCTAGTCTGCTTGGCGCTGAACTGAATTTTGGAGGTTTAGCAGCTAATAGAAAGCTCACATATCTGGTTGGTACAAGATATAAAACGAACAAATATTTGCTAAATAGTCTGCAAACTCAAGGTGAATACCAACCAGAGTTTATGGATATCCAATCTCTAATCACTTATAAGTTGAGCAGTAGGTGGAATTTGTCTTTTCTGGGATATTATTCGCACAATAAATACAAAGTGGTTCCTGCCAATCGTGAAACAGATTTCGGGACATTTCAGGAGGTGATACGGTTTAAGGTTTATTTTGATGGTAACGAAACTGATCGCTACGATTTATTTCAGGGGGGATTAACTCTTGAGCACAAACCAAACAGAAATACTAACTTAAAACTTATTCTATCAGCATTCAATACTGATGAATCAGAAACATACGATATACAAGGACAATACTGGATTGGACAAGTAGAAAATAATCCCGGTAGTGAGGAATATGGTGACGCTGTTCAAACACAAGGGGTTGGTACATATTTGCTGCATGCACGTAATTATTTTAATGCAAGCGTGATTTCTGCGGAACATAGGGGCACTATGATAAAAGATAAAATCAATCTGAAGTGGGGTTTACGTTATCAGAACCAAACTGTAGATGATAAGTTACGTGAATGGGAAATGGTTGATTCAGCAGGTTATTCGTTACCAAACCCTACGGACACTCCTGGTAATCCAAATCCCCAAAATCCAAACTTTGAGTTAAAAGATTTTGTAAGTGCAAATAATAACCTGAACACTAACAAACTTACCGGATATTTGTCAAATCAATGGAATCTGGTCAGAAAAAATAATGATGAAGTTTCTTTTACGGTAGGACTAAGGGCTAATTATTGGGATTTTAATAATGAATTTTTGCTTGCTCCAAGGGCTAATTTCTCGTATAAGCCAGCAAAGAATCCTAATTTAGTTTTCCGGTTTGCTACTGGAATTTATTACCAAACCCCTTTCTATAGGGAGATGCGTAATGTTGATGGAACAATCAACCACAATATTAAATCACAAAAATCAACTCACTTTATTGCTGGTAGCGATTTAAGATTCAGATCATGGAATCGGCCTTTTATTTTTACTACCGAGGTTTATTATAAAATTCTGGATAACCTTATACCTTATTATGTCGATAATGTTCGAATTCGATATCTAAGTGATCAACTTGCAAAAGGATATGCAACAGGTATTGATTTTAAAATTTATGGTGAGTTTGTTAAAGGTGTTGATAGCTGGATGAGTTTGTCGTTGATGCAATCAAAGGAGGATATTTATGATGATTTTTATTATGATTATTACAATGCTGACGGAGATAAAATTATATCGGGAATTACAATTGATACCGAAGTTGCTGATAGTGTAAGAGTTGAACCAGGATATATACCACGCCCTACGGATCAGCGAGTTAATTTCTCAATATTCTTTCAAGACTACATTCCAGGTCACCCTTATCTCAAAATACACCTTCGGCTACTATTCAATACGGGATTACCTTTTGGAGCACCTGATACCGAGAGATATGAGCATACATTAAGGATGCCCGATTACAGAAGAGTTGATATTGGCTTTTCATATCAATTCATAAACGAAGGATCAACGTTTGGTTCAGGTAACCCACTTAAGCATTTTAAGAATATGTGGATAAGTCTTGAGGTTTTTAACTTATTGCAGATATATAATACTGTATCATATATTTGGATAAAGGATATAAATAACAGGCAATTCGCTGTTCCAAATTACCTAACACCTCGTTTGTTAAATATTAAATTAGTAGCGGAGTTTTAATCTACTTAACAAAGAAAAACACACAGTTAGAACCCAAGTCAATTACTGTATGTCAACCAGGAAGATTACTAAAGAAAGAAATAGATAAAAGAGTATAATGAAGGGTATTGCGATTGTGTCTAACACTAAGAGCATTATTAAGGATACCCCAAGAAATATGTACTTAATCATATTATTCTTCCAGCTAAATCCATTAAATTTTAAGTCAAACATTGGAAACCTCGACACCATAAGTAGTGATCCGATTACTGCAATCGTAATATAAAAGTAAGTATTGGTCATTACCATGTAAAAGAAACTTTGACTCTCATATAGGTCAGCCCGAATTAGTGGCAAAGAGGCTATCAATATACCTATTGCGGGTATTGGTAAGCCACGAAAAGTTTCGGTTTGTTGAGTGTCAATATTAAACTTTGCTAATCTAAGGGCACCAAATGCGGGCACAATAAAAGCCGCAAAAGGAATTATATTAAACTCTTCACTTGAATCAACCGGCTGGCCATGACTTATACTAATCATATGAAATAGTATAAAACCAGGCGCGACTCCAAATGAAACCACATCAGCTAACGAATCAAGCTGTCCACCAATTTCTGATTTTGCGTTTAATAATCGGGCAGCAAGTCCATCTAAAAAATCAAAGGCTGCAGCGATAAAAATAAAATATGCAGCCAAATCAATATTCCCATTCATAACCGAGTATATCGAAAGTATGCCAGAAAGCATGTTGAAAAGCGTGATGATATTTGGAATGTGATTCTTCATGGTTTATATGCTTTAACAAAGAACCAAATGTACATTAATTATCACAAATTTGGTCTAAGTAAGGTATAATTTTATTGAGCAACTAACCCGTAATATTGTAAGTATTGGTAATAACTTTACTTTTGCCGACACAAATGGCCGGGATGCATATTACTAGTAGCATAGAAATTGAGGATTACAACTATGATCTTCCTGATAGTAAAATAGCAAAGTTTCCGCTTGAAATGAGGGATGGGTCGAAATTACTGTTCCAATCAGGAAATGCAATTACAGAAAAGAGATTTTCAGATCTGCCAAAATTACTACCAGCAAACTCGCTTCTGATATTGAATGAGACTAAAGTTGTAAACGCTAGATTGCTATTTAAAAAAAGGACAGGTGCTACTATCGAAATTTTTTGTTTAGAACCGATTGAACCGGTAACCGATTTTCAGCAAGCATATCAACAAAAATCACCAGTAGTTTGGAAATGTTTTATTGGAAATGCCAGCAGGTGGAAGAGTGGGAGATTAGAGCTCGAATTTTCAATTTATGATATAACTGTTACTTTATTTGCTGAAAAAGTAAGTCAACTTTCAGAAGGATTTTTAGTCTCATTTAGCTGGGATAATTATGATCTAACTTTTTCAGAGATAATACATGTAGTTGGACAAGTTCCAATTCCTCCTTATCTCAATCGAAAAGCAAACACAGAAGATAGCAAATGGTATCAAACTATTTATGCGAATCATCAAGGATCAGTGGCCGCACCAACAGCAGGATTGCACTTCACTAAAAATGTAATCAACAATCTGCAGAAAAATGGGATTAAAACTGATAAACTTACTTTGCATGTTGGAGCTGGTACTTTTAAACCAGTAATATCACAAACAATTGCTGATCATGAAATGCATACAGAAAAAATAGTTGTAGAGATTGATACATTAAAACATATCAGGAGCAAGCTCAACCACCCTGTAATACCAGTTGGTACAACTAGTATGCGAACACTTGAAAGCTTGTATTGGATGGCGGTTAAGTTAAATAATGGAGATGATGAGTTTTTTGTTGATCAGTGGGACCCTTATGAACTAATTGTTAAGCCTGATTTCAATTGTACAAAGGCTATGTCGTTATTAATAAGCTATTTGGAAGAAAAAAAACTAAGTGAGTTAAATGGCGAGACACAGTTAATGATAGCTCCGGGTTACAGCTTTAAAATAGCTTCAGGTTTAATTACGAACTTCCATCAACCCAAGAGTACTTTATTGTTGTTGGTATCAGCATTAGTTGGAGATAGCTGGAAGCAAGTCTATAACTTTGCTTTGCAGAATGATTTTCGGTTCTTAAGTTATGGTGATAGCTGCTTATTTTTACCTTGAGTGAAGTGCAAAAAGGCTATACCCGTATATATGTATTTAATTTGAGTATTGTTAAAATGTTCATGTTACAAACATGAACAAGATGTATTTTCCGTTAAGGTTGTGCTAAACTACAAATTGACAGCAACAACTTCCTTAATCTCAGGAATAACTTTCTTTAGAGTTGTTTCAACCCCATTCTTTAGTGTAACTGTACTAAATGCACACGATCCACAAGCTCCTGTAAGTTCAACATTAACAATGTTGTCGTCAGTAATATTAACAAATTTTATATCGCCACCATCAGCCTGTAAATATGGTCTTACTTGTTCTAGTACATTTTGTACTTTTTGGATTAATTCTTCATTTGTATTATCCATAGTGATATTAATTAAGTTTATGAATTACAATTTATCAATTTCATTTTGAACGTTGTTTGCAATTTTAGCAAACTCAGTCCCAACTTTTTCATTCTCATCCAACACAATCGGTAAGCCACCATCACCTGATTCAACTATTTTTTCAACTATTGGAATGGATCCTAGTACTGGTATTCCCAGTTGTTTTGCCAACTCATCCGTTGCTCCTTTACCAAAAATAAAATATTTTTTATCAGGAAGTTCATCTGGTGTAAAGTAGGACATATTTTCGACAATCCCGAGCAATGGAATTGTAAGTTTATCCTGTCTGTACATCATCGCGGCACGACGCACATCTGCAGTCGCAATCCTTTGTGGTGTAGTTACAAGTACGGTTCCTCTAATATTATATGATTGAGCTAATGTAAGCTGAATGTCACCGGTTCCGGGAGGCATATCAATAACCAGATAATCAAGATCGTCCCACTCAGAGTCTTTCATTAATTGGTTAAAGGCGTTGTTTATCATTGAACCTCTCCACATTAATGCTTGATCAGGTTGAACAAAAAATCCCAAAGAAAGTATTTTTACCCCATGATTTTCCAATGGTACTAAAAGTGATTTTCCTTCCCTTTCAAGTATACCAGGTTTTTGACCCTCAACACCAAACATAATTGGAACGGAAGGTCCCATTATATCAGCATCCAGAATGCCAACCTTACTGCCGGTTTTAGATAATGCAATAGCAAGATTCGCTGCAACGGTTGATTTTCCAACGCCCCCTTTTCCAGCAATAACTGCAATAATATTTTTTACACCTGATAAAGGACCAAGTCCTTTGTCCTTTTCAGATATTGGTTTAACATCTATATTAATTTCATCTCCCAGTTTCTCTTTCAAAGTTTTTGTAATTGAATTACTGACAATCCCAACAGCCGGGTCATCTACCTTTGGAAAAACAATTGAAACTTTAATGTCGTTATCTTTTATTTCAATATTGTCGACCATGTTTAAATCAACAATGTTGTTTTGTTTTGCGAAAAATATTACCTCTTTTAATGCATCCGTTACATCGTGATTTGTGATGAACTTTGACATATTACTTTTTATTTAGATTAAATTATAATTAAAAAAATTGAAGGGGCAAATTTACTATTATTTTTGATGATGATTCATATTCAGATAATTTATATAGCATTCTAAATAAGGGAGTAATTTTTGAATTGATTTGCAAAAAAAATAATTTCAAAAATCATTTGAATAATTGAAAAATTATGTCTTATTTTGCACTCCTTTTAAAAAAGGGTTAAAAAACTACGGAAAGATGTCAAGAATTTGTCAGATAACAGGAAAGAAAGTGATTTCAGGAAACAATGTAAGTCACTCACATGCCAAAACTAAAAGAAAGTTTCATCCAAATTTACACACAAAAAAGTTTTTTGTGCCCGAAACCAGTAAATGGATTACTTTAATGGTAAGTGCTAATGGTATTCGTATAATCAATAAAAAAGGTATAAGTGTTGCTCTTAAGGATGCAGCAGAAAAAGGTTATTACAAAGTATAGATAAACTTTAGATAGTTATAAAAAAAAGAGATTGGTATTATTGCCAATCTCTTTTTTGTTTTTAAGAATATTTTTTTTAAAAGTTCTTTTTTAAAGTCTCTTCCACTTCATCCGATAACCTGTTAAAAACTTCTTCCTCACTTCCTTTAGCATTTATTTTACTGTATTTGTTCTGCTTTTGATAATAGGCTATTGCAGGATCGGTTTTTTTCCGATACTGTTCTAACCGGTTTATAATTAGCTCAGTACTTAAATCGTAAGGTCTGGCTCTTTTCTTGTCTTTTCCTCTTTCGCTAAGACGTTTTATTGCTTCAAGAGTATTTAGTTTAAGCTCTATCATATTAGATACTCTCATATTTACTCGTTGCAATAGACCGTCAAGTATGTAAGCTTGTAATATTGTCCTTGGGAATCCTTTGAAAATAAAACCATTAGCATTAGGGTTTTCTTTTATTTGATCTGCAATTAGCTTAATAGGGATTTCATCGGGTACAATTTCACCTTTTTCCATATATGGTGCAGCAATACTTCCAATTTCTGTACCGTTAATAATTTCCTTTCTGAGCAGTTTCCCTGTTGATATATATACCAAGTTATGTTTGTTTGCTAACAATTGACCCTGTGTTCCTTTCCCAACACCCGGTTTGCCCAGTAATACGATGTTTGTATATTCTTTGCTTTTATTTTTTTCAACATGGTCCACAATATTGTCAAAAATAGTATCTAACTCACCAACACCACTCAGTTTATAATATTTACCCTGATCCTGATAATAATTAGCAACAGGTGTAGTTTTTTCCTCATACTCCTTTAATCTTACTTTTATCACATCCAACGTATCATCAGTGCGGTTTGAGGCTTTGGCTCTCAGCAGTAGTCTATTAATAAGCTCATCCTCAGGAACTTCGAGGCTTATCATCATATCGAGTGATGTATTAAGTTTAAGCAACAATCCATCAAGGATATAAGATTGCACAACTGTTCTTGGAAATCCGTCAAAAAGGATACCTCGTGAATCTTGATTTGTTTTTATTTTCTTTTCAATTATTTCTACAACTAATTCATCAGGTACCAATCCGCCAGACTCAATTATACTTTTTGCTTTAAGGCCAAGTTGTGTTTTATCAGCAATTTCTGTTCTTAATATATCACCTGTTGAGATGTACGTAAGGTTATATTTATCTAATAATTTCTTCGATTGTGTTCCTTTGCCGGCACCAGGAGGTCCAAATAAAGCAATGTTTAGCATATTAGTAATATTTATTTACTCAATTATTTTATAAATGTCTCTCAGGTTCCTTCCCTGATTATCGTAGTCCAATCCGTAACCTACAATAAAATCATTTGGAATTTTTATACCAATGTAATCAATGTTATATACTTTTTCAAACGCATCAGGTTTAAACAAAAGTGTTGCAATGCGAACATTAGCAGCTCCCATTCGTTCAAGTTGTCCCAGAACGTTTTCCATTGTTATCCCTGAATCTATAATATCTTCTACTATAATGATGGTTCGTCCTTTAATATCCTCATTAAAACCAATTAGTTGTTTTACATTTTTCGTGCTTTTGGTGCCAATATAAGAAGCAAGCTTAAGAAAAGATACTTCACAAGATAAATCAATTTTTTTTAGCAAATCGCCAGCAAACATAAAAGAACCGTTTAGAATAACAAGAAATATTGGAGTTTGGCCTTCATGATCTCTATTAATGCTATCGGCTATTTTACTTATTGCATTGTCAATTTTTTCAAACCGAATAAAAGGTTCAAAGTATTTATCATGTAATTTGATGTTATTCATTTAACGTTTGTTTTGCGTAACACGTAAGATTATGAGCCTCTTATTATTAAAGAATCAAGTTCGCAAAGATAAAATTTAACGTATAATTACCAACTGCATTTTAATTATTTTTGCAGACTAATATTTATTAATAAAGCCGGTTTATATGAAAGCAATCGTCAGTATAATTATGGGTAGTACATCCGATTTAAAGGTAATGGAGAAAGCAGCTGCATTTTTAGATGAAATGGAAATTCCGTTTGAGATAAATGCACTTTCAGCACATCGCACACCTGATGAAGTTGAGACTTTTGCAAAGGATGCAGACAAAAGGGGTATAAAAGTTATCATTGCCGGAGCAGGTATGGCTGCACATCTTCCTGGCGTTATTGCTTCAATGACATCTGTTCCTGTAATTGGTGTTCCAATTAATGCCACTCTTGATGGGATGGACGCTTTACTGGCAATTGTGCAAATGCCTCCGGGTATTCCGGTTGCTACAGTTGGTATTAATGGGGCACTAAATGCTGGTATATTAGCTTTACAAATGATTGCAACTGGCAATTCTGACGTGCTGGAGAAAATAAAAAACCATAAGAAAACGCTTAAACAAAAAATAGTAAAGGCAAACGAAGATTTGAAATTAGTAAACTATAAATTTAAGGTAAATTAGTTTTTGTTAAATGCAATGGTTGTTTAGTTATCTAAAAAAGATACTCCTCCACAATCATAATTTCAAGATTCTTTTGGATAAAAAGATATTATAGTTAATATCAAGATTAATCCCCAGCCTTATAAATTAATGTACTCAGATGTAATGGATTGAATATTTCATTGGCAACTTCAAGTATTTGTTCAGCAGTAATTTTTTCAATATCAGCAATGATTTCTGTGATGCTATTAACTCTGGATTTGTAAAGATTGGTTTTGGCAATACCTAACATCTCATTAAGGAATGATTCGCTTGAAATAGCAAGTTGTCCGGTTAATTGACGCTTTGCAGTATGTAGCTGCATAGTCCCAAGTTTATCTTTTCTAAGCTTTTTTAACTCTCTGTGTACAAGATCAATACTTTTATTTACATATTTTTTATCCGAACCAATGTAAACGTTAAATATTCCGGTGTCAGAATAGGGCTGATACATTGATTCAATATTATATGCATATCCATATTTTTCACGAATTTGTATACTTAGTCGTGAATTTAATGCTGGACCGCCAAGAAGATTGCTTATCAATAACAGTGGTAGTTTATTAGGATGAACACGAGGGTATGCTATATTACCAATCATACAATGTGATAAATATGAGTTCTTAGGTGTAGTTTCATCTTTTGGTTTATAAGAATCAAAAGCAGAACGATCTACTTTGCTGAAGGAGGCTGGGATAGCACCAAAATATTTTTCTGTCAAATAAATAAGTTTAGAGAATTTTATTTGGCCTACTGAGGCGATAACCATTTGATCAGTACTGTATTTCGTTTTTATAAATCGAAATATATCTTTCCTGTTGATTGATCGTATTTTATTTATGCTTCCTAATATATTTTTTCCTAAAGAGTGCCCTGCAAAAATTAAATCTTCAAAATCATCAAAAATCAACTCAGCTGGACTATCGTTATAAGAGTTTATTTCGTCTATTACTATTTCTTTTTCTTTATCTAACTCCTTCTGCGGGAAAATAGAATTAAACGCAACATCTGCAAAAAGTTCTAAGCTATGTATATAGTAAGGCGATAAAAAAGAAGCATAAACGCAGGTTTCTTCTTTTGTTGTGAAAGCATTTAGATCGCCCCCAACATTCTCAATTCGACTGAGTACATGGTAGGCCTTACGTTTGTTAGTGCCTTTGAATATTAAATGTTCAATAAGATGGGCAATACCGCTCTCATTTTCGTTTTCATCTCTTGATCCTGTATTAACCATTAACCCACAATGTGATACGGTGCCTGAGATTTTGCGATGAATAACTTTGATGCCATTATTAATTATGTGATATTGATATTCCAACTTAAGATTATTTTTGTAATGCAAAAATAGCAAAGCTATTAACAAGAGTTGGGCTTTAGATTATTTACTCATTGCTATTCAATAAGCATGGTTATATAAGATTATATTTCTTATTTTAATATTCATTCTTACAAATTTTATACTTTTGAACATGAGTATTTTTTCAAAGCTGGTAAATATTAGGATTTTAATTTCTCGAAAAGCTAAATTTAGACATAATCTCATTTTACTTTCGCTTAATTTTATTTTTGTTTTTATTATAGGACTCTCTCCAGATAGTCAGTGGATTCCTGAATTATACAGTATTACTGTTTCGGGTATTTTTTTCGCAGCAGTAATCAGTATATCCGACAAACATATCCGCTACCTATATTTTGCAGTTATTTTAACAGTGCTAACATGGGTATCAACTTACCTTAAACTTGATTTTATTGTCCATACAAACTCCATTATAACAATAGTATTCTTTGTTTATATAATTGTTGTCTCCATTATAAGATTGGCTAAAGGCAAAGAAGTTGGTAATCTTGAATTTGTGCGGGCAATAAACATATATTTTTTGATCGGTATTGCAGGTAGTATTATTTTCAGGATGCTTTACACAACCGATCCCAATAGTATTAATGTTAGAGATGAAAATGTACTTGCTACTACAGATCTTATATACTTTAGTTTTGATACAATTACTACGCTTGGATACGGTGATATAACTCCAAATTCACCACTTACAAAAAACGTTGCTGTATTCCTGAGTTTCGCAGGTCAAATATATCTTACAATGGTTATTGCTTTACTTATGGGTAAATATCTCAGAGGAAAAAGCATGCCCGAAGAAAACACAAACAATAAATGATATTCAAGGATTATTAAGCCTTAAGATTATTTAAAACCAAGTTGATTTTTGTGATCAACTTCTGTCTTCAAGTTTAAGGGAAACTGACTTTACAACAAAAGTTACACCTATAACGGTAAATCCGATAGCGTCAAATATTAACAACCTGATATCATATGTGACAAATCCAAAATAATAAAGGCCATGAAAAAAAGTTGCTACGAACAAACCTGTAGCACTATCAATAAAAGTGTTTTTGCGCAATTTTGCCATACCAACAAAAAAGCCCATAGCTATAGCAAAAACCACATTTGCAAATGGTAGTGTATATAAAAATAAGGTGAAGTTGTGAAACTTGTCTAACGATCCAACCAATCCAAAGGCATATAATACAGTTGCAGCCATCGAAAAGCCAAGGCTAATAAATATTGAATAAACTAATCCTTCTAATGGACCACCAAAGTTTTTAAGCTTATAAAAAGAAAACTTCAATGGAATAAATTTTGCAAATTCTGAGCTAAAGGCAATAATAACAAAAACGAAAAAAGCCATTCGACGCATGTTTTTGTAATTACCGTCCCATTTAAGGTCAATAAGGAAATTTGCAAATATCAGCAGTACTACACAAATAACCCCTAATAAAATCGCATTGCGAATATTTGCATAGCTTTTTATCGAAAATTTGAATTTTAGGTAGAGGACAAATACTATTATCAATAACGGTGAAATCGCAAATGAAAAGTAATTTACAAGACTCATACACATTTGGGGTTTGTGAACAACAGGTCAAATATAATAAATGTTTGTAATTTAGTCATCAATTTGGTATTAATTGTTAAAATTCACTCTATGTCGAAAATAGTTATTAAAAAACTAAATAACTCTGAAAAAAAGGAGCTGGGAATAGATTCTTGGCCAATATGGGAAAAAGAAATATCACGATTTAATTGGACATATTCAGGAGATGAACAATGCTATATTATTGATGGTGAATTTTCTGTAGAAACTGATGATGGGAATTACGATATTAAACCCGGTGATTTTGTAGTTTTCAAAAAAGGATTATCATGTGTTTGGGATATTAAAAAATCTGTTAAAAAGCATTATAACTTTTCATGACAAGAACTTTTAAAGGTAGAGTAATAAAATCTACTGGTAGTTGGTATTCGGTTATGGACGATGCCGGGAAAACAATTAATTGTCGTTTGAAAGGCCTTTACAGAACGAAGGGAATTAGAGCGACAAACCCAATTGCAGTTGGTGATATTGTTGATTATAGTATCTCGGATACTGATAATTCAGGCCTCATTATAAACATTCATGCTCGGAAAAACTATCTAATTCGTAAAGCCACAAAACTTTCGAAAGCAACTCAAATTATCGCTGCAAATATTGATCAGGTAGTTGTTATTGTTTCTTTAACAAAACCACGCACATCAACAGGTTTTATTGACAGGATCTTAACTACATCTGAAGCCTATCATATACCAGCTATAATTATTTTTAATAAATTTGATCTTTATGATAAAAAGACAATTGTTACTCTTGAATTTATTAAAAAAGCCTATGAAAAAGAAGGTTACAAATGCCTGATTACATCAGTGCCTGAAAGAATCAGATTAAATGAGTTTAAGGCAATATTACAGGGAAAGATAAGTTTGTTATCAGGGCATTCGGGTGTGGGGAAATCTGCACTCATAAATTGTATTGACTCATCATTATCATTAAAAACAGGTGAAATATCCGATTATCATAAAAAGGGAATTCATACCACAACATTTGCTAATATGTTTCATCTTCAATTTGGAGGTTATGTGATAGATACTCCTGGAATAAAAGAATTTGGACTTGTTGAGTTTGACAAGGTTGAACTTGGCCAAAGATTTCCGGAAATTAGAAATTTAATGCAACAATGTAGATTCAATAATTGCTTACATTTAAATGAACCTGGATGTGCAGTAATTAAAGCTGTTTCAAAAGGTGACATTGTTGAGTTCAGATATACTAACTATTTAAACATGCTAAGTTCAATTTAAAATAATTATATTTTTTAAATAACTAAAAGTAGTTCTTAATACCTAAATACTAACAAATGATTGCATCTCGATTAATTCAGGAAGAAATAATGCCGCTTAATATAACTGATACAGCTAATGAAGCTTTGAACCGCATGAATGAATATAAAGTGTCGCATTTTCCAGTAGCTGACAATGGTCATTTTGTTGGAGTTATCTCGGAAAAAGATATTTATAATCATGAAAATCTAACAAGAGAATTGCAAAAGGAGTTTATACATTTTGATAATTTTTATGTAAACGAAGATCAATATATATTGGATGTGCTAAAGCTGATTAGTGACCAAAAGCTGTCTTTAGTTCCGGTTATTGATGATAAAGGAAACTATATTGGTTGCATTACTCAAAGTGATCTTATTAGCTTTTTCGCTGAAAGCATGTCGGTAGATTATCCTGGTGGTGTAATTGTTTTAGAAGTTAGTGTTAACGATTACAGTCTGACGGAGATCGCCAATATTGTTGAATCAAATGACGCTAAGGTGCTCAGTTCGTATATATTATCTAAAGTTAATTCAACAAAATTAGAAGTTATTATCAAAGTGAGTAAGTTGGAACTTGGCTCGATCCTTCAAACTTTTGAACGCTTTGGATACCAGGTAAACGCATCTTTTGAAGAGGATGTTGATCTTGATGAACTTAAAGATAATTACGATTCCCTAATTAATTACCTCAATATTTAAGATGTGATTTTTTTACGGTTCCTACCTATATTATTGATAATTACAATCGCATGCGAGCAAGCATTGGCATTTACTGGAGATGAAAATATAAAAGATGATTCTCTAGTGACGATTAATTCAATTATTCTGAAAGGTAATAAAATTACAAAGGATAAAATAATATTGCGTGAATTGGAATTTGAAAAAGGTACTAAACTCAAATCTTCTGTACTTGATAGTTTGATATTAGAGAGTCGCCAAAATTTGCTAAACCGATCGCTGTTTAATTTTGTTACTATAACAAAAAAAACTGTCAATAATAGGTGCAATATAGAAGTTTCAGTTATTGAAAGGTGGTATATATGGCCTTTTCCAATACTTCAGTTTGCAGATAGAAACATAAATACCTGGTGGGATAAAAGAGATTTTAGTAGAATTAATTATGGCGTTGACTTGCGTGTTGAGAATTTCAGAGGTTTGATGGAAAATCTTGATATAATTATTCAGGGTGGTTATGATATCCTGTTAGCGTTTAGATGGAATATACCTTATCTCACCAAAAACCAGATATTTGGAATGGGAATAGGAGCAGGAGTACAGCTCAATCATGAAGTCGCTTACCAAACCATTAACAACAAAGAGCAATATTATAACTCTGGCAGTGGTTTTGCACAACGATTTACCTATGCAGAGACAAGTTTCACATTTCGTCCTAAATTCAATTATCTGCACAACTTTACAGTTAGGTTTAAACAACACATAATACAGGACACAATCCTGAAATTAAATCCTGATTATGCATTTTCAGAAACTACGTATAATTATTTTACCCTTAATTATACTTTTAAGCTGGATTTTCGAGATTACAATCCTTATCCACTTAAAGGTTATTATTTTAATATAGGTCTTCTTAAAACCGGGCTTGGTATATTTGATGACCAGATTAACGACTTCTCTGTTGATGCAAATTTTGATCAGTATTTGAATATTTATAGTAGGTGGTATTTTGCATATAATTTTAGAGCGATGTTCTCGAGCCAAAAAAAACGCACACCTTATTTTATAAATTCAGGGCTTGGCTATTTTCCAAACACTATAAGGGGCTATGAATTATACGTTGTTGATGGACAGAAATTAGGTATTGTAAAATCAAATCTGAAGTTTGAACTTATTCCTCGTACAAATTTCAGTATAGATTGGATAAAGTCAACAAAATTCAGCGAAGCGTTTTTTGCAATGTATGCTAACCTGTTTTTCGATATGGCTTATGTTGATGATATTTATACTTATAGACTAAATCCGTTATCAAATCAACTTCTTTGGAGTACCGGTATTGGTATAGATATGGTTACATATTACGACCTAGTTTTGAGGCTTGAAGTATCAGTAAATAAACAAAAGGATACTGGATTCTTTATAAGTTTTGTAGCACCTATTTAATTCCAATTTGTAGTGCTTAAATCAAAAAAACTCAAGCATCCTGTTAACAAATTTGGAATTCTTAGTTAAAAAAAGTTAATAAACTAACCCCTAATTAGTTAGAAAAGATTGTTGCTTCAGATTGAGCTACGATTCTTAAGTTGTTAAGAATTAATAAGATACTTGATTTATTGAAGATCATAGTATAAGATATTTTAACTTTTTAGTAACCTTTCCTGCCTTATTTCAATTGGTTATAAGCTATAATTAAGCATTTATTTTGGGTTTTTAAGTTACATTTGCCAGTAAAAATTTCATTAGCATGAAAGTTGCATTATTTGGTAAGGTATATGCTGACAATCAGAAAGATTACTTGCAATTATTGATTGATGAGTTGACAAAAAGAGACTCCCAGATTTGTGTTTTTGAGCCATATTATAAAGCCATTAAAGCAGAAGTAAACTTTGGCGAGAATATATCTTTTTTTAACTCGAATAGAGATATTAAAAATAAGGTTGATATTCTATTTTCTATTGGTGGTGATGGGACTATATTAGATACAGTGCCGATAGTTAGGAATTCTGGAATACCTATTCTTGGAATAAATCTTGGACGGCTTGGCTTTTTGTCAAGCGTTTCAAAAAACGAGATTATTGATGCCGTAAATAATATTTTTAATGGAGATTATATAATCGACAAACGATCACTACTTCAATTAATTGAACCAAAGAAGTTATTTGGAGATATAGACTATGCATTAAATGACTTAACAATTTACAGAAATAATACTACTTCATTAATTGTTGTCCATGTATATGTTGATGATAAATTTTTGAATTCATATTGGGGCGATGGATTAATCGTGTCAACCCCAACAGGATCAACAGCATATTCTCTTAGCGTTGGTGGTCCGATTGTAGCCCCAGGATCAAAAAATTTTATAATCGCACCAATTGCTTCCCACAACCTTACTGTCCGCCCTATTATTATTCAGGATTCGAGTGTTATTAAAATCAAAATTGAAGGAAGAGAAGAGAAATATTTAATGACTATGGACTCGAGGCATTCAGCGATAAGTAAAGAAGATGAAATTATTATTAAGCGTTGCAATTTCAATGTGAACCTTATTCAAATGAATAATAAAGATTTCTACTCAACAATTCGAGATAAATTACTTTGGGGAGTTGACTACAGGAATTAATTATGTAAATAATATTTATTGATTTATTTAGTTTGTCATGTATTGATTTAACTATAATTAATACGCGTTAAGCATAACTAAAAAAATGATATTTTTGCCGCTCAAAATGAAAATGAAAGAAATAATTCGAAAATATGGTTTATGGCAACTAGTACTAAAGGCTACTGTATTAATCTCCTTTATTTTACTTACCCATATCTCGAATGCTCAAACTCTTGAAATAGGAGGGTTTGGTGGTACGTCATATTATCTGGGAGAGTTAAATCCGGCTTTGCCATATAACCAAACCCAGTTGGCATATGGTGCCCTTGCCAGGTATAATCTTAACTCACGATGGGCGATTAAGTTTTCTTATTACAGAGGTAAAGTAAAAGGAAGTGATGTAACCGGGAGCTCAACAATGGATCGAGATCTTGATTTTATTTCTAATATCAATGACTTCTCTTTAGTCACGGAGTTTAATTTTTGGGAATATTTTACCGGCAGTAAAAAAAGTTATTTCACACCATTTATTTTTGGCGGAATCTCGTATTTTACATATAAACCTACATCGTTTAGCGGAGTTGCTTTACAGCCCATGGGAACTGAGGGCCAAAATGTTGATTTTAGTGGAAGAAGCCCATATAATCAATATAGTTTTGCTATTCCATTCGGGTTTGGATTTAAATACAGCTTGAATGAAAGGTTAGGACTTACATTTGAATGGGGTATGCGTAAAACTTTCACTGACTATATTGATGATATAAGTACTACTTATTATTTGACAGGCTCTGCTATTAATCCGGAGAATACTGGAGAAATATTAAGCGACCCTACAATGAGTCACGATCCGTACATGCAACGCGGTGATGATCAAACAAATGATTGGTATAACTATACAGGTGTTACAATTACATATAAATTCGACTTACGGAATAAGAAGGAATGTAATAACTTAGACTGGAAATGATTCTTCTGATTGATGGAAAGCTGTAAAGAAAAAATAAACTTAGATAAACTACCCAATCATATTGCAATCATAATGGATGGCAATGGCAGGTGGGCATTACAACATGGCCTTGATCGTGTTGGTGGTCATCATAAGGGTGTTGATTCTGTTAGGGATATTGCTGAGGCGGCAGCCGATTTAGGCATTAAGTATCTTACTCTTTATACTTTCTCAACTGAAAACTGGAGCAGACCCAAAGATGAAGTAGATGCCCTTATGTCGTTGTTTGTTGAAACAATTGTAAAAGAGTTAGATACATTAAATAAGAATAACATACGCCTAAGTGCTATTGGTGATATTAAAAGTTTACCAGAAGAGAATTATAAGATGCTTACTGAAACAATGGAAAAAACCTCTGGTAATAGCAGAATGACACTAACCCTTGCAATGTGCTATAGTTCTCGATGGGAAATTATTGATGCAATTAAAAAATTAGCCTCTGATATTGAATCCAGTAAACTGAAAAGTAAGGATATAACCGAACCCTTATTTGAAAGTTATTTAGCAACGAATGATATTCCTGATCCAGAACTGTTAATAAGGACTAGCGGCGAATTAAGAGTAAGCAACTATCTACTATGGCAAATAGCATATTCCGAGTTGTATTTTACAAACGTTCTGTGGCCCGATTTTCGCAAAGAAGAGCTATATAAGGCTATTGTTGATTATCAGAATAGGGAGAGAAGGTTTGGTTTAACAAGTGAACAATTATTAAGTTGAATCGTACTATGAGGAAAACTTATCGGAATGTAATATTATTATCAATCATAATAAGTTTTGTGCTTTTTGTTGGCGAATCCTATGCACAAATTAATATTGGCAACGATTTGTCGAAGATTAGTTATGATGCACCTACCGAATATGTAATAGGTGGTATAGAAGTAGAAGGTGTGGAGTACCTTGATAAGAACGTAATAATAATGCTTTCTAATCTTGAGATTGGAGAACGGATCAAAATACCAGGTGATGAAATTACAAGCGCAATTAGGAAATTATGGGAACAAGGTCTTTTTGATAATATCAGTATAGTAGCTTCTGATATTAAGGCCAATAAAATATTCCTTAAAATTATATTACATGAACGCCCTAGGCTGAGTAAGTTTTCGTTTGAAGGTATTCGAAAAACTGAAGCTGATGATATCCGTGAAAAAATTAATCTTACACGTGGTGATGTAGTAACTGATCACCTCGTTATCCGTACAGAAAATATAATTAATCAGTTTTACGCCGATAAGGGATATCTGAACAGCGAAGTTAGCATAACAGAGAAACAGGATAAACGTAATAACAACTTTGTTGATCTCACTATTAACATTAAGAAAAACAGGAAAGTTAAAATAAAGGTAATTAATATTTATGGTACTGAGAAACTTTCATTAGATGCAGTTAAAAAAAGCATGAAAGAAACCAAAGCTAGGGGCGTTTTTAAACCGTTAGATAGTCTTGCACCTTTTATAATTGATGTTACAAGTAATTTGCTAACTCTCAAATTTAAAGATGTACATGAAAATTTTCTAAATTATTATAAGGATTACTTTAAGATTAATATTTTCAAAGGTTCAAAATATATTGAATCGAATTATAAAGAAGACCTAAATAATATTATCGCAAAATATAATAAAAGAGGTTATCGTGATGCTCAAATTATTGTTGATTCAGTATACAAGCTCAATAATGAGAATATAGCCATTGATATTACCATTGATGAAGGAAATAAATATTATTTCAGAGATATAACCTGGGTTGGAAATACTGTTTATTCCTCATTATTTTTAAGTTCAATACTTGGTATTCGTTCTGGTGATGTTTATAACCTTGAACTTCTTGAAACTAATCTTCAATACAATCCTACTGGTTTTGATATTAGTTCTCTTTACATGAATAATGGTTACTTGTTTTTTAATGTAACTCCTGTTGAAACATATGTTGGGAATGACTCTATTGATTTGGAAATCCGAATTTTCGAAGGAAAACAAGCCCGAATAAAAAATGTATCTGTAAAAGGCAATACTAAGACTAACGATCATGTTGTTATTCGTGAATTACGTACAAGACCAGGCCAGTTGTTTAGTCGTGAAGATGTTATAAGAACAACACGTGAATTAGCGAATTTGAGATACTTTGATCCCGAATCAATTACCCCAAATATAAATCCTGATCCTCTTGATGGAACTGTGGATATCGAATACGAAGTAGAAGAAACTTCCGCCGATCAAATTGAACTTTCTGGGGGTTGGGGCTATGGCCGAATAATTGGCACCATAGGTTTGAGTTTTAATAATTTTTCATTAAAAAATTTTTTTAGAGCAAGTTCGTGGAAACCAATCCCTTCTGGGGATGGGCAGAAACTCTCGTTGCGGTTTCAAACTTACGGCAAGGATTACTTAAGCTGGAGTGTTTCTTTTACTGAGCCATGGTTGGGAGGAAGAAAACCAAATGCATTAACAGTTTCATATTATCACTCAATTTATTCAAATGGATTACCAAAATCGGATACTTTACGTTCATCGTTTGTAATTAATGGAATAAGTGCTGGTATTGGAAAAAGACTAACATGGCCTGATGACTTCTTTACTTTATACCAGGGAGTTAATGTACAATTATATAATTTAACGAATTATGCTACTATTTTTTATATCGGAAGTGGAAATGGTACATATAATAACTTGAATTACGAAGTTATACTTGGACGAAATTCGATTGACCAACCCATATTCCCACGAAGGGGATCGGAAATTTCAATAGGATTGGAGCTGACACCCCCATATTCATTATTTACACCTGAAAAGGACTATACTCAAATTGGTGATACCGAGAAATATAAATGGATTGAATATCATAAATGGAAGTTTAAAGCATATTGGTATTTTGAATTAATAGATAAACTGGTTTTTGCAACTAAGTTCAGGTTCGGCTACCTCGGGTATTATAATTCAGATTTAGGCGTAACTCCTTTTGAGAGATTTTATCTTGGAGGCGATGGTCTGTCAGGTACAAATAATTTTGATGGACGCGAAATTGTAAGCATGAGAGGCTATACTAATGAGTCGATAACTCCATTCTTTTATCAAAATAAAAACATTGGTGGTACAGTTTTTACACGATATACTCTTGAATTAAGGTATCCCTTATCGTTAAACCCAAGCTCCACAATTTATGCCCTAACATTTATTGAAGCAGGAAATTCATGGCTGGGTTCCCAGGGTTTCGATCCGTTTGATATGAAAAGAGCTGTA
>PVBE010269718.1_pt1 | contig 51326 bp, 39 predicted proteins | sample 1631181 | NCBI WGS metagenome assembly PVBE01 (sample SAMN08397723, study PRJNA350692) | Marine metagenome, whole genome shotgun sequencing project. | isolation source: water | place: Pacific Ocean | collected 2012-04
CGACAAGAGCCTCATCTGCCCCATCTGCCCCGGTGAGACGATAGACCAGTCCCAGGTGGCGCTGGCCAAGCAGATGCAAGTGGCTGTCCGCGACATGCTGGCGGAGGGGAGCAACGAGCGGGAGATTCAGGACTTCTTCGTGGAGCGGTACGGCGAGAGCGTCCTTGCCGCGCCCCGAAAGGAAGGGTTCAGCCTGATGGTGTGGGTCGTCCCTCCCCTCGGGATGGCCGGGGGGCTCGTGGCACTCTATTTCGTGGTCCGAGCGATGAGCCGACGGCCGGAGCAGCGTCGAGCGGCGGTCACGGAAGGGGACGCGGCGTCGGACGACCCTGGGCTGGCCCCGTACCTGGAGATGGTTGACCGCGAGATGGGGGACGCGACCAGCGGCGCTGGCGGAGGATCGCCCGATGGCTGAGGTGGGGACCGGCGCCCTGTTGCTGGCGGTGGCTCTGGCGGTCTACGCTGCCGTGGGGTCAGGGCTGGGACAGTGGCGCGGCGTGCCGGAGCTGGTGGCGAGTGGCCGGAATGCCACGTACGCTCTTCCTGTGGTCCTTGGCGTGTCCACGGGAGCTCTCGTGGCTGCGTTCGTGACGCACGATTTCTCCATTCGCTACGTTGCGGCTCACAGCAACTTGGCTCTGGACCCGTGGCTGACGTGGGTCGCCCTCTACGCCGGCAACGACGGCTCCCTGCTCTTCCTTGCGTTCGTCTTCTCGATCCTCTCGGCCGTCGCCGTCTGGAAGGCCCCGGCGGGGGTGCGGGCGGCGCTGCCCCACACCACAGTCGTGCTGATGCTCATCCTGCTCTTCTACGTGGCGGTCATGCTCACCATGGCCAACCCGTTCTTCCAGACCGCCGTGGCGCCGTTGGACGGTCAGGGGATCAATCCGCTCCTGACCCACCCTGGCATGTTCCTCCACCCTCCCGTCCAGATGGCGGGGCTGATCGGCGTGGGGGTCCCCTTCGCCTTCGCGATGGGGCACCTCCTGGCGGGCGGGACGGGGGACCAGTGGGTGGCGGTCGCGCGGACGTGGGGGCTGGCGGTGTGGGCGGTGCTGACCGGGGGGCTGCTCCTGGGGGCGTGGTGGGCGTACACGATCCTGGGGTGGGGCGGCTACTGGGGCTGGGACCCGGTGGAGAACGGCGGGCTGCTCCCGTGGCTGCCCATGACGGCCTTCATCCACTCGGTCATGGTCCAGCGGCGGCGGGGCATCTTTCGCATGTGGAACGTGGCCCTGATTATCCTGGCGTGGGGTTTTGCCATGTACGGGATGTTCATGAACCGAGGCGGGCCCATCCCCTCGGTCCACTCCTTCGGCCAGTCGACGATGGGCTGGACGTTTCTGCTGTTCCTGGGGGCCACCCTGCTGGGCGCGTTCGCAGTCTTCTACTGGCGGTATCCGCGGCTACGGAGCGACAGGTCGCTGGACTCCCCGCTGTCCCGAGAGGCCGCGTTCCTGCTGAACAACCTGTTCTTCCTGCTGATCGCGTTCGTTGTGCTCTGGGGCGTCGTGTATCCGTTGGTTTCGCAGACCTTCCAGGGCGTGACCGTGACGGTGGGACGGCCGTACTACGACACCATCGCCGGGCCGATATTCCTGGCGCTCGTGGTGCTGATGGGGGTCGGGCCACTGCTGCCGTGGCGGCAAGCCTCATGGCGGATCCTGGCGCGGGCGCTGCGGATGCCGATGGGGACGGCGCTGGCCACGGCCGTGCTCCTCGTCGTCGTCGGACTGCGCTCGCCGCTGCCGGTGCTCGCCTTCGCGGTCTGCGCCATGGTGACGGCCGGCATAGTGCGGGAGTGGGCGAAGGGCACCCGCGTGCGACGACGCCGTGGGAACGAGAGCTATCCCGTCGCCTTCTTGCGACTACTGGAGTCCAACCGGCCCAGGTACGGCGGCTACATCGTCCACCTTGCCATTGTCATGCTGGCGTTCTCCGCCACGGGATCATCGTTCTACAGCGTACAGCGCGATTTCTCGCTGGGCGTCGGCGAGCGGGCGACGCTGGGGCCGTACGAGGTCGAGTACCTCTCGACGACCGCCGTGCCACGGCCCGACCGATTGGAGCGCAGCGCGGAGGTCCAAGTCTACCGAAACGGCGTGCCGAAGGGCACGCTGAACCCCGGCTACGTCTACTATCCAAGCTTCGATATGTCGGCGTCCAGGGCGGGCATACGCTCCACGCCGGTTGAGGACCTATACATCATCGCCAGCGAGTTCGGGGAGGATGGGCGGGCCATCTTTCGGATCTACGTGAACCCGTTGGTGGGGTGGATGTGGCTCTCGGGGCTGGTGATGCTCCTCGGGACCGTGGTCGCGTTGTGGCCGGAACGGTCCCGAGCGTCGCGGCGCGTGGAGCGGCCCCGGTCGGAAGAGCGAGGCGTCGCGACGCGGGCGTAACGCCGGCGGTCCGCAGGCCGCCACTGGCGAGGCGACGACGACGAGGTCTGGTGGCGCCGGCGCCCCGGTCCGCTCCGGCTGGGGGAAGAAGAAAGGGTGAGCGAGCGTGTCCCTGCTGATCATCGCCGTCGTGACTATTTTGGCCGTGGGCTACGTGCTCCTGCCCTTCCTGCGCCCGCGCACGGGCGTTAGAGCGGAGCTTGAACCGACGACGCGCGACGGTCTGGTGGCGACACGGGAAGCCCTCTATCGCGAGATGGAGGACCTGCGGCTGGAGCGCGAGTTGGGCAGCGTTGACGAGGAAGAGTACGAGCGCCGCGTTGGGGAGTGCCGGCTCCAGGCGGCGGGGACGCTGCGAGACCAGGAGCGGCTGGAAGAGCAGCTCAGTGGACTGGAGGAGGCCGTCGCCTCCGCGCGGGCGGGGCTCCACGCTGACGGCGCGTCGACCTGCCACGCCTGCGGCGCTCCAGCCGACCCGGCCGCGGAACGGTGCCCGAGCTGCGGGGCCGCGCCGGCGACCGACGACGCCCCCGCCGAGGAAGGGACGGACCGATGACGCGCGCGTTCTGGCGTGTGCTCGCCCTGGCCACCCTGATGGCGTCCGCTTCGCTGATCCCCCTCGCCGTGGCTGCCCAAGGCGAGGCGCCTGGCGAGGGCACGGCGATCCTGGGACGGGTCGTGAACGGCACCGAGGGCTTCCCGAGCCCTGAGGGCGTGGAGGTCACGCTGCTGTTCGAGGACCAGGAAGGCGTGTTGCGCGATGCCGTGGCCACCACCGACGCCACCGGCGCATACCGCATTGCGGACCTTCCCCCGGATGGCCTTGCCCTGTCGCTCCGTGCGGACTATCTGGATGTCGTCTACACTAGTCGACTTTCCGGCTCGGTCGCGGACCTGGCAGAGAGCGGCGCAGCGTCGGTGATGACCGTCCATGAGACCACGGCGGATCTGGGGGCGCTTCGCGTCATCGACGGCACGCTGGTGATTACCGGCGTGGACGAGACAAGCCGATGGCTGGGGGTCCTGGAATCGCTCCGGCTGGAGAACCCTGGGGACCGGACCTACGTCGCGGACCCGGCTCTGGGCGCGGCGGAGCTCCTGCGGTTTCCATTGCTGCCGGGGGCCGCTGGCCTCGAGATCGAATCGTCGCTTCCAGGCGGGCGTCTCATCGACCTCGATGGCGGCGTGGCGCTCACCACGCCCATCCCTCCGGGCAGCCACGACTTTCTCTTCATCTACGGGGCATTCTACGAGGGATCGGAGATTCTGTACGAGCGGGGCGCGCCGCTGAGTCAGGGGGCTTTCCGCGTGATGGTGCCGCTGGACTCGGGCACGGCTCAGTCGGTCGGCATGAATGCGTTGCCCCCGGTCACCCTGGGGGACCGTACATACTCGCTCCTCGAGGCGCGGGACGTGCCGTCCGGTGCCATCTTGATGGTCGGCTTCCTGGGCCTGCCGGAGCCGGGTCTGTTCGAGTCGCTCCGCGGCGTGACAGAGCGCGACGGCGTGCGGCAGGGGGTCGTGCCGGCCGTGGCGGCCCTCGGCCTGGTTGCGCTGCTGGGGTTCGGCATGCTGCGACGCAGGGCGCACCGCCCTCGGGCCGCGGCCGTGACCGTATCGGCGGACGGCGCGGAGAGCTTCGACGAGCTGGCGGCCTCGGTCGCTCGGCTCGACGAGGACCACGCCCTTGGTCGCGTTGACGACGATCCGTACCATGCCGAGCGCGAAGTGCTGATGGACCGGCTCAGGCTGGCGTCGGCCGAGCGGGGCATGGAGCGCGGGCCTGAGACGGACGGGCGACCGTGACGCGCGAGGGGAACGGCGTGGGCGTGGAGCAAGGATCGGACCAGCCTCAAGGGGGCCGCAGGGCGCTGGTCATGGCCGGCGTTCTGGTGCCGCTGGTCGCTCTCCTGGCCCTCCTGGCGTGGGCGATGGTCCAGTCCGGGGGGCGACCTGCCGGCATCGCCGTCAACAACATGTTCGGTGAAGTGGAGCTGCGCGAGGGGCCGGCCCGCGACTTTTCGTTGACGCTGTTCGACGGCGGCGAGCTCCGGCTGTCCGACATGCGGGGAACGGTGGTCATGGTGGACTTCTGGTCCTCCTGGTGCGCCCCCTGTCGCCAGGAAGCCCCGGCGCTGGAGGCGGCGTACGAGCGGTTCCGCGACCAGGGAGTCGAGTTCGTCGGCGTCGCCATATGGGACTCGGAAGAGGCGGCCACCGACTTCATCGACGCGGCCGGGCAGCGGTATCCCAGTGGCTTGGACAGCAAAGGCGCCATCGCCATCGACTACGGGGTCACCGGCATTCCGGAGAAGTACTTCGTGGACCGAGACGGGATGCTGGCGAAGAAGTTCGTCGGGCCGGTGACGCAGATGGAGCTGGAGCGGGTCCTATCGGAGCTGCTGGCGCGGTGACGCATATGGGGGCTCGCGCGCCCTTCGACAATCTCAGGGCGAACGGCCCGTGTACGGCTCGCCGAGAGCTGCCAACCCTCCCCTGAAGTGGGTGCAGGGTACGCCCTGCCGCTCGCGGAGAGCTGCCAACCCTCCCCTGAAGTGGGTGCAGGGCGCGCCCTGCCGTTCGTGGCGAACTGCCAACCCTCCCCTAAAGTGGATGCAGGGCACGCCCTGCCGCTCGCGGCGAGCTGCCAACCCTCCCCTAAAGTGGGTGCAGGGCACGCCCTGCCACGCCCTGCCTACACGGGACCCGGCGCGGCGGGCTCCGCCGACCCCCGCCGGAAGAGTTGCCGCCACTCCCGCTTCTCCCACACCACCAGGATCTGGCTCGCGATGAAGATCGAGCTGTAGGTCCCGGTCAAGATGCCGATCAGCAGCGTGAAGAGCAGACTCTGGATCGTCGGGCCGCCCAAGAGAAGGGGGGCGACCACCACAGTGACCGTCGTGATGCTGGTGGTCAGCGACCGGCCCAGCGTTTCCATGATACTGATGTTGACCGTGGTTTCCAGATCGCGTGACACGCGCCGCTCCGTGTTCTCCCGAATGCGGTCGAAGACCACGATGGTGTCGTGCACGCTGTAGCCCACCACCGTCAGGATCCCGGTGATGAACATGGCGTTGATCTCCACGTTCATGAACTTGCCCAGGATCGAGAAGAGCCCCACGACGATCAGTACGTCGTGGACCGCCGCCATGATTGCCGCCGCCCCCATGCGGAACGGGTTGGGCACCAGCCGGAACGCCCACGTGATGTAGAAAAGGATGGCTACCGCCGCGAAGCCTATCGCGATCGCGGCGTTGCGTACCGTCTCACGGGCGACGACGGGCGACACCGCGAAGAGCTCCGTGGTCTCGATCTCCTGGATCTCGCCGAGCCGGTCCTCGATGCGCTTCCGCTCGGACGTGGACTCGGCGCCCGCGCTCGAGTCGGCCTCCTCTAACGTCCGGGTACGCACCAGGAAGCCCCGGTCCCCCACTCGCTGGATCACCGCTTGGGGGTGCCCCATCTCCGCCATGACGTTCCGCACTTGATCCTGCGGCACTGGCTCAACGAACGTGACGGTGAGGGCGGAGCCGCTGGTGAATTCCGTGCCGATACGGAACCCGGGCGGCACAAGCATGGAGGCGATCCCAATCAAGATGAGCGCCATGGAGAAGAGCAGGAACCAGCGGCGCTTGCCAACGAAATTCATGGCTAGCTCCTCCCCGCCGGGTTCTGGCTCCCGCGCAGGGCCATCCGACCTGGCACGGGGGTGAAGAGGCGGGGCGCTCGGCGCAGCGGCGTCGACGCCGCCAGGCGCAACAGTGTCTGGCTTATGGTGAGCGCGCTGAACATGCTGATCGCCACGCCGATGAACAGCGTCACGGCGAACCCGACGACCATGGTGGCTCCTAGCCGTGTGCCGAACCAGAACAGGATGACGCACGTGATGAAGGTGGCTACGTTGCTGTCGCGAATGGACGGCCAAGCGCGACTGAAGCCGGTCTCTAGGGCGCTCAGGAGGCTCCGCCCCGTTCGTAGCTCCTCCTTGGTCCTCTCGAAGATGAGCACGTTGGCGTCCACGGCCATGCCCACGGATAGGATGAAGCCAGCGATGCCCGCCAGGGTCAGGGTCACCGGCATCAGCTTGAAGATGGCCAGCACGATGGCGACGTAGCTCAGCAGGGCGATGGTGGCCATTGCTCCGGGAACTCGGTAGTACAGAACCATGAACACGGCGACCAGCGCCAGCCCGATGTACCCGGCCGTCAGGCTCTTGGCCAGGGCGTCCGCGCCCAGGGTCGCGTCCACGTCCTGCTCCTGGATCACGGAGATAGGCACCGGCAGTCGCCCGGACTCGAGCTGGATGGCGATGGTGCTCACACGCTGGAGTGTGAAGTCCGGCCCTTCGATGAATGCGTTCCCGCCCAGGATCGCCTGCTGGGCCAGCGGCGCCAGGATCTCCACATCGTCGATGAAGATGGCGGTGCGGTTGTTGGTGCCCGCGATGCGGCCCGTCGAGTCCCCGAAGATGCGCGCGCCCTCAGTGTTGAAGACCAGGTTGACGATGGGCGCGCCGCTGGTGTGGTGGCGGCCGGCGTAGGCGCGATCCAGGAGTTTCCCGGTCAGGCCTATGTCCTTGTCCTCATACTCTTCGCAGGCGGGGTCGACGCAGATCCGCTCCTTGAACTCCAGCTGCGCGGTCTGGCCGATCAGCTCCTTGGCCTCGTCCACCTCGCTCACGCCGGGGAGCTGTATCAGCAGCCGGTCGTCGCCCATGATCTGGATCGACGGTTCCGCGACCCCGAACGCGTTCACGCGCCGTTCGATGGTGCTGATCAGTCCCTCCATCTGGTCCTTGGTGACATCCTCCAGCTCCGCCTGGTAGATGAGCTGCACGCCGCCCTGGAGGTCTAGGCCGAGCCGCAGCCCCAGGGGGCCGTCCCCTCCACGCTCGAACCCACCCACATCGATCTTCGGAAATACGAGAACGGCCACCGACACGGCCAGCAGGACCGCGATGAGGGCCAGGCTCCGCAGGTTACGTCGCAGCACGGTGTTCTCCTACCTGGGTGCTTGGTTCTGAGATGAGCCGCTCCAGCAGGGCTAGGGCCTCGTCTCGGGTGCTGACCTCGCCGGCGGCCTGCGCCTCGTGGACCTGGTCCAGCAGCACGTGGAAGCGGGGACCCGGCGCCATCCCGAATAGATTCTCGATGTCGTGCCCGCTGACCAGCTTTTCCACCCTCTCGGGAGCGGCGTGGGTTGTCCCCAGACGAATGGTGTGGGCAATCCGCTCGCAGTGGGCCCGCCAGTCGTCGAGCTCCAAGGTCGGGCCCCGGGCCGCCAGGAAGTCCGCAAAGTTCAGGTAGAGGGTGTCGACCGCCACGTCCCCGGCGTCCCGGAAATACCGGTACACAGCGCGGCCCGTGGGGAGGCGGCTAGGCTGGGCTAGCTGGCCCGGCCGAAGGTGCTCGCGGATCATGGTCGAGACTCGGGCTGCTCCGCGGCCGATCAGCCGCAGCCGTCGCACCGCTTCCCCCGCGATGCGGGCGCCCTCGTCCGCGTGGCCGAAGAAGCGTATCCGCCCGGAGGGCTCGAACGTTCGGGTCTGGGGCTTTCCAACGTCGTGCAGAAGGGCGGTCAGCTTCAGCAGCGTGGCCCGATCATGGCCGTCGGTGCCCTCCTGCGCGAAGTGGTCGTCCAGCCACGGCTCCCACGGGATGCTCCGCGCCGCCGTGTCCTCCGCTCGGTAGTCGGCGTCCAGGATTCGCTCCACCATGACCGCCGCCTGCACGTTGTGGTCGAACACGTCCCAGAAGTGTTCCTTGGGCTGGGATACCCCGTGCCCCACGGCCAGCTCCGGGAAGACCTCGTCCAGGAGCCCCGCGCGGGCCAGGCCCTCCAGGGACCGATCAAGCCCCGGCGTCGAGAGGATCGCCAGGAGCTCATCCCGGATCCGCTCGCCGGAGACCTGAGCCACCAGGTGCGCCTCGTGGCGTATGCTCTCGGCGGTCTGTGGCTCCACCGTGAAACCCAGCGCCGCCGCCAGTCGAAAGGCCCGGACCAGCCGCAGGGGGTCGTCCCGGAATACCCTGGGCCTCGTGGCCCGAATCAGCCGCAGCGCCAGGTCCTCCCGGCCGCCCAGGGGGTCCAGGACCGGCCACGTGTCGGGAGGCCCGTCGGCCTCCGCGATCGGGACAGCCATGGCGTCGACGGTGAAGTCGCGCCGTGCCAGGTCGTCCTCGATGGCGCCCTGGAGGGTTGCCAGGTCCACCTGCCACGGCTCGCTAGCGGAGTGCGCGACGATCCGGTGGACGCCCCGCTCGAGGTCCATGGGGATGGCCGTGCCCCCAAGCTCTGCCGCCACCCCTTGCGCTACGGCCGCCACGTCGCCGTCGAGCGCCAGATCCAGGTCATGGGTCTCACGCCCCAGGAGGGAATCGCGGACGAACCCCCCAACGATGTAGGGCGTCATGTTACGAGAGACAGAGTACGCCCGGAGGCGTTCCAAGAGCTGCACGGCTCCCTTTCCGGCGGTGAGCGCGGGTCAGTCCGACGAGGCGCCGACGGCGGCTTCCGAGGCTCCGGAAGCGTGCTCGTCCGAAAGCTTCCACATGGCGTTTCGGCTGACCAGATGGTCAATGTACAGTATGCCGTTCAGGTGGTCAATCTCGTGCTCCAGGGCCTGCGCGAGGAGGTTGTCCACGGCCTTGACCCGCACGGGATTCCCCGCTCGGTCCAGGGCGCGCACCCGCACCTCCACCGAGCGGTTGACGGTGCCCCGATACCCCGGGATGCTCAGGCACCCCTCGTCCAGCTCCCTCTCGCCCCTGCGAGTTATGACCTGGGGGTTGATGAGCACCAGCAGCCGGCTCTCCCCGTCCTCTTCCTCCGGTGGGATCTCGATGACGCACACTCTGGGCGATGCGCCTACCTGGTTCGCCGCCAGGCCCACGCCCCCGGCGTCGCGCATCGTGTCGATCATGTCGTCGATGAGGCGCTGGAGGTCCGCATCGATGTCGTTCACACGTCGGGTCCTCCGGCGCAGCACCGGGTCGGGGAGGTTTCGGATGGGTCTCACGGCCACTGGGGGGCTCCTGTAGGAACTCTGCCTAAGTATAAAAGAGGGGCCTTCCTATGTAAAGGCGAGGGGTGCGTGGCCCATTCCTTGACGGGTGCCGCGCGGCCTCAGTATGCTAGCTACGGTTTCGAAAGCGGAATTCGTGAACAGATGACGAGGTTGCAGATGTCCGATGGTCCAGTCGAAGAACTGATTGCCCCACGCCGGGTCCTCTTGGGCCCTGGCCCCAGCGATGTGCACCCAAGGGTTCTGCGCGCCATGGCGACCCCCGTGCTGGGCTACTTGGACCCAGATTTCATCCGCATCATGGACGGGGTTGCCGGCATGCTCCGCCAGGTGTTTGGCACTGCGGAGGGCTTCACGCTGCCGGTCTCCGGCACCGGCTCTGCCGGAATGGAGGCGGGTCTCACGAACCTCCTGGAGCCCGGTGACGTGGCTGTCGTGGCGGACAACGGATTCTTCGGCGCGCGACTGTCGGAGATCGCCCGACGCCAGGGCGCCGAGGTGGACGTTGTCGAAACCGAGTGGGGCCGCACCGTTCCCCCGGAGGACGTGGAGCGGGCGCTGAAACGGCACGCGCGCGTGAAGCTGCTTGCCGTGGTCCACGCTGAGACCTCGACCGGGGTGATCCAGCCGCTCGGTGAGCTCAGCAGACTCGCCCATGCCCACGACGCCCTCTTTCTGGTGGACGCGGTCACCTCACTCGGCGGCAGCCCGGTGGGTGTGGACGATATGGACATCGACTTCTGCTACGCCGCCAGCCAGAAGTGCCTGGGCGCACCGCCCGGCCTGGCGCCCGTCGCCTTGAGCCCTCGCGCTCTGGATGCAATCGATCGCCGCAAGGAGCCGCCGCGGAGCTGGTACCTGGACCTTGGACTCCTTAGCAAGTACTGGGAGGGCGGCACCCGCGTATACCACCACACCGCTCCCATGAGCATGATCTACGCGCTACGTGAGTCGCTCCGAATCGTTCTGGAGGAGGGGCTGGAGAACCGGTACGAGCGACACCGCCGCAACGGCTTGGCCCTCCGCGCCGGACTTCGCGCCCTGGGCCTGACGCTCCTGGTGCCGGACGATATTTGTTCTTACCAGCTCACTTCCGTGACCATACCCGATGGGGTGGACGACGCTGGACTGCGACGACGGCTGCGCGAGGAGTACGAAATCGAGATCGGTGGCGGGCTGGGGCAGTACGCCGGAAAGGCCTGGCGGATAGGCCTGATGGGGGAGTCGTCCCTTGCCGCCAACGTGCTGATGGTGCTATCGGCGATGGAGAGCCTGTTGCCGCAGTTCGGCTTCGAGGTCGGCGTTGGGGCCGGCGTGGCGGCGGCAAGCCAGGCGCTGGCCCAGCGGCCGTAGCGTCCGGGCGACGGGAGCCGCCACGTTGCAGGGTGTCCGGCTAGTCGAAAGCTAGCCGGGGGACCGGAACCTGTCCAAGAACTTGGACCACCAGGGGCGGAGGTGCTCTTGGACGGCCGCGATCCCCTCTCCCTCCAGGAAGACGTGGTAGGCGCCGTGGGGGGGCGCCGTTTGCATCGCCACCCACCCCCAAGACTCCATGTCTCGCAGCAGACCTAGGACCCGTCCCCGTTTCCGCGTGGCGTAGACGGTCAACTCAGTTTCCATGGGGCTGAGCAGACCGGCCTCGAACGCCATGTCCCGCTCTTCCAACCCGTTGGTCGATACGTTGGGGCGGACGCTGTCCTGGTACGCTCGCACCAGGGCGACGAGCATCAGAATGTGCTCCTCACGGGCCGGGATTGGGGCGGCGCTCTCTTCCATGCCGCCAGCATATCATGGGCTCGCTCCGCGTCGCCACAGCGTTCCTCGTTGGTGGCGCTGGCGGTCTGAGGCGCGCTCGACGGGTTGATGCCACGGACGGACTAGCCCCAAACGATGCCCTCTATCTGGTCGAGATGCTCCCGCCGGTGGACGCCTCTGCGGAGCAGCCACTCCTTGCCCCGCGCCTGGACGGCGGCGGCCGTGCGAGCGTCAAGCGCTTCCACCGCCGCATCCACGAGCCGCGCAGCCGCGACGGCAAGATCCGCTGCCTGTCGCGGCGACAGAGCGCGCCACTCCTCGATGAGTGCATCGTTCAGGAGATCGGGCTCGGCCTCATCGGACGGGATATCTCCGCGCTCCCAGCGCTGAAGAGTGAGAGCCGCCAGGCGGTCCCAGAAGGCCAGGTGAGCCAGGGCCACGCTCACAGTCCAGCCGTTTCCAAGGTCCCGCTCCGTGCGGTCCATGCGGTTGGCAAGGGCTTCCAGACGCCAGCGCTCTGCATTGTTGCCTGACAGCACGCCGGGGTCGATTGTCACGGTTGTCCCTCCGGATGTGGTCCCGCGGCTACCCCAGGCGCGAATCGGATCGGGTCTGCAATCCTTCCAGCCTGGTCAGGCCACTCGCTGTCTTGCTACGTTCGCGTCCGTTAGGTTGACAGGACTCGGGAGAACACCTCGTTGCCCAGGAGGCGTCCGCGGTCGGTGAGCCTCAAGCGACCGCCGTCGGCGTCCGGCGCGACTTGGACCAGCCCCGCCGCCTCGAGCTCCGAGAGCGCCGGTTGGTATGCCTGCACAAGGTCCCGCCCGAAACGGGCGCGGAACCCCTCGATGCTGACTCCCTCATTGAGCCGGAGCCCGAGCATCACCGTCTCGGCCATCTCCAGCCGCCGGTCCACGGACTCGACCTCCGCGACCGCTCCCTGCCGCTCCGCCAGGACCGAATCGAGCGTGCGCGCGGTCCCTGGCGCGGGGGCGCCCCATGACGAGACGCGGTCGATGTAGTCCGCCGGGGCGTCCAGGTTCGCGAACCGCCGCCCACCAAGGGACGAGTGCGCCCCCGGCCCGACGCCCAGGCAGGGGAGGTTGTGCCAATAGGTCAGGTTGTGCCGGCTCTCGAGCCCGGGGCGAGACCAGTTGGAGATCTCGTATTGCTGGTAGCCCGCCTCCGCGAAAGCCTCCTCGGCCCACAGCTCCATGTCCGCCGCCAAGTCCGGGTCGGGTTCAGGGACGATGCCGAGCTTCACGCGGGCCGCCAACGGCGTCCCGTTCTCGATCGTCAGGCAGTATGCGGAGACGTGCTCGGGGGCCAGGTCCACCACGCTCTGGACCGTCCGTCGCCACTGCTCCATGGTCTGGTGGGGGAGGCCGTACATCAGATCAAGGCTGACGTTGTCATGGCCGGCGCGGCGCAGCCGTCGGAACGCCTCTTCCGCCTGGGCCGCTGTGTGCCGACGCCCCAGGAGCCGGAGCAGGCCGTCGTCCAGGCTCTGCACCCCCATGCTCACTCGGTTGACCCCCGCCGCCCGGAACGCCGCCATCCTACGGACCGTGATATCGTCCGGGTTTGCCTCGGCCGTCACCTCCGCGTCCGCCCTTACCCGAAAGGCGGACCGTACGGCTCCGAGCAGCGTCCGAAGCTGGCCGGGCGTGAGCAGGGATGGCGTGCCGCCGCCCAGGAAGACCGTGTTGACCGGGGGCTGGTCCAGGACCGCCCCCCAGGTCTGGATCTCCGTGGCCAGGGCGCGCACGTACGGGGGGATCAGGCTGCCCAGACCGGCGTAGGTGTTGAAGTCGCAGTACGGGCAGCGGGTTTGGCAGAAGGGAATGTGCGCGTACAGACCGATGCCACCGGCCAGGTCCAGTGCCGTCGCGCTGGCTTCACTCGTGGACGTGGAGGCCTGCAATCGCTCTCGTTCCCCTGTCGTGGGCATGCGCGACGGCTGGCATCAGACGTTGAAGAGGAAGTTGACGATGTCGCCGTCCTTCACCGGGTACTCTTTCCCCTCCAGGCGGACCTTGCCTACCTTGCGCGCCTCGGCGTGCGTCCCGGCGGAGATCAGGTCGTCGTAAGCCACCACCTCGGCGCGGATGAAGCCACGCTCGATATCTGAGTGGATCTTCCCGGCGGCCTTGACGGCGGGAGCATGGCGAGTGACGGTCCACGCCCGCACCTCGTCCTCGCCCACCGTGAAGAAGGAAACGTAGCCCAGGAGGTCGAAGGAAGCGCGGGCCACCCGGTCGCCTCCCCGCTCGCCCGCGTCCAGGGAGGACCGGAATTCCGCCTCCTCCTCTGGTGGGAGCTCGGCAAGCTCCATCTCCAGCTTCCCGCACATGGCCACCGCCCGGCGCCCGGACTCGGCCATCTGCTCCGCCAAGCGCCCCTCCCACTCGGGCGCCTCGGCAATCCGGTCTTCTCCCAGGCTGAGGACCACCAGCATCGGCTTGGCGGTGACCAGGTTGTACCCGCCCACCAGCGCTCGGAGCTCGTTCGAGAGCTCCTGGTGGTGCACCGGAACCTCCGCTTCGAGCCCGCTCCGCACTTGCGCCAGCAGCTCCGCCTCGTGGGTCAGCGCCGCGCGCTCTTCGCTGCGAGCCCCCTTCATCATGGCCTGGATTCGCTCCGCGCGGCGCTCCAGGACGCCCAGGTCGATCAGCACCAGCTCCAGGTCCATCGATGTCGCGGCCTCCTCCGGGGAGGCCGCCTCCGGCGGGTATGGGACAGAAGGGTCGTCAAAGGCACGGACCACGTGCACCAGGGCGTCGGCCCCTTGCATCAGGTTCACCACGTCGCCCCCCAGGCTCGACCCCCGCTTGCGTCCGCCCCCCATGCCTGGGGTGTCGATGTACCGGATGTCCGCGGGGACGATGCGCTCCGGGTGGTACATGTCCGCCAGGATACCGAGGCGCGGGTCGGGGACCTTGGCGATGCCGATGTTCGTTGTGGCGCCGCCGCCGCCGCCCGGCGCCGTGGAGGCATGCCGGTTGGTGAGGGCGTTGAACACGGTGGTCTTGCCCGATTGCGGGAAGCCGAGGATTAGGAGGTCCATGGCTACCGGATCGCGTAGAGCGTGCCGTCGTGCGACGAGACATAGAGGGTGTCGTTCGCGACGACTGGCTGCGCTTCGATCTCTCCGCCCGTGGCGAACGTCCAGAGCGTCTCGCCGCTGGACCGCTCCATGGCGTGAGCCAGGCCGTCGCTCGTCCCGAAGTAGACCACGGGCCCCACGGCCACTGGCGGCGCCGTGACCGCCGTGCCGACGAAGCGTGTCCACAGCACTTCCCTGGTAGCCAGGTCAAGCTTCTGCACGATTCCGTTGTTGTCGCCCACGTAGGCTCTCCCCTCCAAGACGGTGGGAGTGGTGAGGCGTGCCTCCCGACTCCCCACCTGCTTCCTCCAGGAGAAGCCCTTCTGCACCGGGGGGCGGTCTTGCAAGCCCCAGAGGAAGAAGTGGGCGCGCCAGAACCGCATGCCCCGCTCCATGGGATACTCCAGCTTCGTGGAGTCAATGGCGAGCATCCTGCCGTTCCCCAGGCCCACCAGAATATCGTCGCCCACGAACACGGGGGCGCTGACGCTGCCGTTCATCGTGTCGTAGGTCATGCGACTCTCGCCGGTGGTCCAGTCCACCACGTGCACCCAACCCTGGTGGTTCGAGACTACCACCATGTTGTCCTGAACCGCGGGGCCGGTCGAGATCCAGCTTTCGGTGTCGTAGCTCCACAGGAACGACCCCAAGCGGGCGTCCAGTGCGTAGAGGAATCCGTCGCCAGAGCCCAGGTACACCACCCCCTCGTGGATCACCGGCGGTCCCATGATAGGGTTCCCCGTCTCGTACTCCCATCGCAGCGCGCCGTTGTCGGCGTTCAGCGCCAGCAGTCGCCCGTCCCGGAGGCCCACGAACACCGTGCCTTCGGCGACAGTGGGAGAGGAGTCCATGGGTCCGGTTGTCGGGAACTCCCACAGCAGGCGGCCGTCCGTGGCGTCGAGCGCCACGATGCGGCGGTCCCCGGTGGGGAGGTAGACGCGGCCGTCCACGACCGCCGGAGATGCCAGGACGGGGCCCGTGGAATCGAAGGTCCAGGCCAGCTCACCCGCCAGCGCCACGCCGTGCGCCTCGGAGGACGTGTGGGCGAGGTCCCGCCCGTGCATGGCCCACTCGCCTGGGGCGGACACCGAGCTGATGGTGGTTGAAGGAGCAGGCACCGAGTGGGTGAACCCGGCCATCTGGCCGTACAGGTAGAGGGCGATGGCCAGGGCGGCGACTGGGATGCCGACCATTCGTGTCATGCGTCCCCGAAAGATGTCCCTGGCTCGCAGTCGTCGCTTGAGGTCAGCCTGCTCGCGGGTGGGCTGAAACTCCTCCGAGAGCACGGCCCAGCACTCATCGCAGTTCAACCGGCTGGCGGGGTTGCCGTGGCCGCATGAGCGGCAGATGATCTCCGCCGCCTCCTCCACCTCGTGCGCCGTAGCGAGCTCCGTGGTCATCGCCGCGACCGGCGGCGGGGACGCCGGCGCCTCCGCCAAAGCGCCGAGGGCCGCGCGGAGGGCCGCCACCAGGGCGCCGGCCGCCGTGTACCGCTCGGACGTGTGCCGGTGCAGCGACGCGGCCAGCACCGTGTCCACCTCCGGCGGCAGAGCCGGGTTGATCTGGCTTGGCGCCGGGGCGTTGCCGGCGCGCTTTCTGACGATGGCCGCGCCCCCGGACCCAAAGAACGGCACCGTGCCGGTGAGGAGCTCGTACGCCATGGTGGCCAGAGCGTAGACATCGTGGGCTGGGTCGCGGGAATCGTCGGCGCCGGCCTGCTCGGGGGCCATGTAGGTGGGATGCGGAGTGTTCAGGGTGACACGCATGGAGGCGTGCACGCCGGCGGCCAGCGTGACCATGCCGAAGCCCTCGACGCGGGTCTCGCCGGCCTCCCCGACAAAAATGTTGCCCGGCTTCAGGTCCAGGTGCACCATGTTCCCTGCATGGGCATGGTCGAGCGCATCCGCGGCGCTCTGCAGGATCGTGATGGCCTCGTGCGGGGGCAGGGCGCCTCCCTGGGTTTCTATTCGCTGCTGGAGCGTCCGCCAAGGCACAAAGGGCAGGACCACCCACACATTGGACCCGTCCGTGTCCGACCGGATGGGGGAGAGAATGCCAGGGTGCTGGAGGGAACGGACTCGCTCCATCTCATCCAGGAACGTCTTGGCCAGGGCCGGTTCCTGAGTGAAGTAGCCTCGCAGCAGCTTCAGGCCCACTTCTTCCCCCGTGCTTTCGTCCAGGGCGCGGTACACGACCGCAAGGGCAGTGCCCCCGAGAAGCTCCCGGAGGACGAAGGTCCCCACGCGCTGCCCGACCGATATTGTGGTCATCCGTCCTCCGCGTCCTCTGGTATGATGGGCGGTGGTAGCCGAGGCAACGCCCCATTATATCTCCGACAAGGGTGGCGCGCGAGGGTTCCCGTGATCTACTTGCTGTACGGAGCGGACTCGTACTCCGCGCAGGTGTTCCTGGATGGGCTGCGCGAGGCCGTAGGCCCGCTGGATGTCCGCGACGCGAATATCACCTTTCTGTCGGCTCGGGAGGCCACGCCCGCCGCCATCCTGGGAATGTCCGGCACCGTGCCGTTCCTCGCCGAGCGACGCATGGTGGTCGTCGAGGGCCTGCTGGCTTCCCTGGAGGGTGAGGGCAGGCGACGAGGCCAGGCAAAGGAGTCCCCCGCCGCTCAGTGGCGAGGCTTCGCCGACCGGCTTGGGGAGCTGCCGCCCTCTAGCGACCTGGTGTTCCACGACGGAGTGCTACGTGCCACAAACCCGCTGCTTCGGGAACTTTCTCCAGTCGCCGATGTCCACGTGTTCTCGCCGATGAGGAACGAGGAGCTCCGCGACTGGGTTCGACGGGAGGCGGACCGCCGGGACGGCGCCCTGACCCCCGGGGCCGCGAGGCTGCTAACGGACCTGGTGGGGCCGGACCTGTGGGCTCTGAGCAACGAGGTTGAGAAGCTGATCCTCTACGCGGCGGGGCGTCCCGTCGGCGAGGATGACGTTGACGAGCTGGTGAGCCTGGCCAGGGATGCCAATGTGTTCGCGGCCGTGGACGCGGTTCTCGCGGGCGACCACCGGACCGCGCTCGGCCTGGTCCATCGGCTGCTCCAGGGCGATGCCACGGTCCAATACATCTTCGCCATGCTCGCCAGGCAGGTCCGGCTGCTCATCCTGGCGCAGGAGCTCATCAAGGAGCGGGTTTCCGAGGCGGAGGCCGGCCGAGAGCTGGGAATCACCTCCTCCTATCCCCTCCGCAAGACGATGGAGCAGGCCCGCTCGACCCCCCCCGCATCCGTGCGCCGGCTGCACGCAGGTCTCCTGGAGACAGACATCGCCATCAAGACGGGCGCGCTTGGAGAGACGCTGGCGTTGGAGCTCCTGGTGGCGCGGGCATGCACGCAGATGTCGCGGGGACGGGCCGCGCCGACTCGCCGGGCGTAGAAGCCGGGGGAGCCCGCGCGCGCTCTTCGCCACCAATTCCCGTAGGTGCGCGTCGCTTCCTGGGCGTCCCGTGCGCGGGCGTCAGGGCGTCGGACGAAACTCACGGAGGGTTCGATCTGGGGGGCGGGGTCGCCAAGGCGGGAGCGCCGGCTGCTAGTCCGGGACGGCGTCTATGGGGTTGAAGCAGGCCACGGAGTGGCCGGGCTCAATCTCCACCAGGCTTGGCCTCGGGTTGAATCGGCACTCGTTCGAGGCCTTGAAGCACCGTGACAGGAAGGGGCACTCCTCGGAGAGGTCCTTCATGTCGGGAGGCGCTCCGCGGATGGGCATGAGTTCATGGCGCTCCCCATCCAACCTCGGCAGCGCACGAAAGAGGCCCCACGTATAGGGACTTGCTGGTCGCTTGAAGAGCGATACGGTGTCGGCCTGCTCCATCACGGTCCCGGCGTACATGACGGCCACGTGGTCGGCCATGCGGGCGATGACGCCCATGTCGTGGGTGATGAACAGGATGGAGGTCCCGCGCTCCTCCTGGAGCCGGCGCAGGCGAGCCAGGATCTCGGCCTGGAGCGTCACGTCAAGGTTGGATGTCGGCTCGTCGGCGATCAGGACGCGGGGGCGCAGAGCTAGGGCCATAGCCAGCATCACTCGCTGGGCCATGCCGCCGCTAAGCTGCCTCGGGTATCGGGGCATGATCTCCTTGGGGTCGGGGAGTCCCATCTCGTGAAGCAGCGAGATGCACCACTCGGTCGCTTCTTGCCGCGACAGTTTCAGGTGAACGTCCAGGATCTCCATCATCTGTTTCCCAACGGTGAGGATGGGGTTCAGAGCCGATAGGGCGTCCTGGAACGCGATGGCGATCTCCCGGCCGCGGATGGATCGCATCTCCTCGTCGTCCGCGGCGCTCAGGTTCCGGCCGTCGAACCACACCTCCCCCTGCACTATGCGCCCGGGGTATGGGACCAGACGAAGGATGGAGAGGGCCGTGACGCTCTTGCCCGCGCCGCTCTCCCCGACGAGGCCGAGGATCTTGCCCTCGTCCAGGGAAAAGCTTACGCCGCTGAGGGCCTTGATCACCCCCTCGCGGGCGAAGAACTGCACGTGAAGGTCTTTGATTTCCAACACTGGGGCCATGCGGTCACCACCATTCCGTTCGGGCCAGCCCAGAAAGTGTGACATCAAGCGGGGGTGAGGTCAACCGCTCCGAGTTCCCGGGACGGGCCGACGCCGCCCGGCGGGCCGGGGCGAGCGGTTCACGTGGCGCTGACGCGGTGGACCGGAGGCTTGGCGAGCAGCACAATCGCCGTGCCCACGAAACCCAGGAGCGCCGCCGCCATGAAGGCGAGATTGAAGGAGTCCGTGAGATCGAAGAGGTATGCGACGGTCAGGGGTCCCACAAGCTGGGGGAAGCTCATCAGGGGCCGGAGCGCCCCCTGGATGCTCCCCGTGGACGCCCGCCCGTAGTAGTTCGCGAATGCCAGCGGCTGCAGGATGCCCATGGCGCCCCCAAGAGCGCCCGAGAAGAGGAGAAAGGGCGCAATATTGTATGGGTACGGTACGATCACCAGGAAGAAGATGCCCAGAGAGCGGGATAGGGACATCCCCGCCAGGCAGAGCCTGATGGGCACGTGCTCCGCCACGAACCCCCAGATGAGGCGCGAAAGCGTGTAGGCCACCCAGCTCGCCGCGAAGATGTAGCCCGCGCCCTGGTTGGACATCCCTTCATGCGTGAAGTACGGCACCTGGAGGAGGATCATGGGCACGGTCGCGAGGTTGACCAGATTCAGCGAGGCCACCAGTATCCACAGCGTTCGCGTGCGGAGCGCCTGCCGGAGGGTCCAGTTGGGCTCTAGCTCCGCCTGGGGGAGCGGTGAAGATGACGTGCCTTGAGAGGGGGCGGGCTCCTCTGGGCTCGCGCCGTCGGGCAGGAGCCCCATGTCCTCCGGCCGCCTCCGCATGAAGAGCAGCACGGCAGGGACCATCAGCGCCATCAGCGCGGTCCCCATGATGCCCCAGGAGTAGCGCCACCCCACGCTGGCGATGAGCAGGCCGGTGATTGGCGCCATCACGATGACGCCGATGCCGTTGCCGGCGATGGCCACTGCCATGGCCCGCCCCCGTCGCCGGATGAACCACTTGGTCACTACCACGGGACCAGATAGGCGGCCGAGCTCGTTCAGCCCCAGGGCGCCCACCACGGCGTACAGGACCCAGAACTGCCACACCTGCTGGACCGCCATCATGAGCAGGAGCCCCGCCCCGGCGGCCAGCGCGCCGAAGAGCATCACGGGCCGCGCTCCGTACCGGTCCAGCATCGTTCCGATGAACGGCGCGATGACCATGCCCGCGATGGACTGGGCGGTGACCGCGCCCACCAGGCTGGTGAGCGACCACCCAAGGGAGTCCGTCATCGGCTTGAAGAAGAGGGAGATGGTGGAGCCGCCCATGCCGGAAGTCGTGAACTCGGCCAGAAACACGACGGCGACGATGACCCAGCCGTAGTAGAAGGGCGTGTTCGGCCAGCGCCGCGTCCGCCCCAACCTCGGTCCTCCGTCCACCGCTCCCGTCCGCTGTGACTCCACCGCTTCTCCCACGCCGCGGCTGAGTGCCGCCCGCCCACAACCTACCGCGCGAAGGCGGCCCTCAGCGCGCCTGTCGCCTGCGACACGGCCTCCCTGCCCTTGTCCATCTGGTCGCCCTGGCCGAAGAAGCCGTGGATCATGCCGTCGTAGCACGTGTACGTCGTCGGGACCCCAGCCTCCGCGAGGCGGTGTCCGTAGGCCTCGCCCTCGTCCCGCAGCGGGTCGAACTCCGCTGTGATCACCAGCGCCGGGGGCAGGCCGGCCAGGTCTGCCGTTCGCAAGGGCGCGGCGTAGGGGTTGCGTGCGTCCTCGTCGTGTGCAAGGTAGTGGTTCCAATACCACATCATCGCGTCCCGGGTGATCCCGTACCCGTTCTCATTGTCGCGATAGGATGTAGTGGTGAAGTCGCGGTCGGTGACCGGCACTACCAGGAGCTGGAACGCCAGAGGCGGCCCGCCGCGGTCGCGGGCCATCAACGTGACGGCCGCGGCCAGGTTCGCGCCCGCGCTGGAGCCCCCGACGGCGATTCGCCCGGCGTCCACCCGTAGCGATCCGCCGTTGTTCGCCACCCACTGAGTCGCTGCCAGGCAGTCCTCAGCCGGGCTGGGAAACTTGGCCTCCGGCGCCAGGCGGTAGTCCACGGAAACCACCACGCACCCCGCGCCGCTCGCCAGGTGGCGGCAGGTTCCATCGGTCATGTCCAGGTCGCCGACGACCCAGCCGCCGCCATGAAACCAGACGAGCGCTGGAAACGGTCCCGGCCCCGAAGGCGTGTAGATGCGGATGGGCAGATCGCTGTCTGGGCCGGGGATGAGTCGGTCCTCGACGGCGGCGACGTCCGGTCCGGTGGCCGCGGGCCGAGCCTTCGCGTTGGCTCTGGCCTGGTCGGGCGTGAGCGTATTGAGCGGTGGCAGGTTGAGAGTCGCCGCCTGGTCGAGCACCGCCTGGGCTTGAGGGTCGATGGGCATTTCACACCTCCGTGCCGCCGGTCCGTCAGACTCTTTCGCATCCACGCGCTTGGGCTATATTCGAGGGAAGTGCCGCCGGGCACCCGCGAGGCTCGGCCCCACGCCCGCCGCTTCGAGAGCGCTACGGCAGCCCCGCCCTCGGCACGTCCACCTCCACGCTCCTGATCCGCCCGTTCCCCCGCTCGATGTCCGCGGGCCTCCCGCTGACGGCCTCGCACAGGAAGAGCGTCCGGCCCTCCGGGCCGCCGAGCATGCACGCGTAGGCCGACATGCCGGACAGCTCGATCCTGTCCTTGACCTCGCCGCCCTCGGCGATGCGCAGATAGCCTGCGGGCTCCCGAGGCGACGCGATCCAGATGCAGCCCTCGGCGTCCAGACAGATGCCGTCGGGGGCGCCTTCGTCGAGCTGCGCCCACACGCGGCGGTTCGACAACGAGCCGTCGTCCTCGATATCGAACGCGGTGAGCTTGCGAGAGAACGTCTCGCCCAGGATGAGGGTGCGGCCGTCCGGGGTGATCACCGTGCCGTTGGGGAAGCCGAGGTCGTCGGCCACGACGCGAGGCTCGCCCTCGGGGGTGACCATGACCAGGGTCGTGGGGGCGCGCTCGCCGCCGCCATAGAGGTCGAAGCCGAAGTTGCCGACGTACGCCCGCCCCCGCGCGTCCACAACCATGTCGTTGCAGAAGGAGTCCACGAGGCCGCTCAGGTCCGCGTGCTCCACCAGGCCGCCCGCCTCCAGCCGGAGCAGCCGCTGGTTCTCCATCGACACCACTAGCAGCCGGCCGTCCGGGAGCCAGCCGAGGCCCGAGGGGCGCGTGGGCACCGTCGCGATGGTCTCGCGGCGGCCCTCCATGTCCACGGCCACCACCTCGAAGCCGTGGAGGTCGGAGAACCACAGGCGGCCGTCGTGCCAACGAGGGTCCTCCGGGAACACCAGGTCGTCGAGCAGCAAGGTCGGTGTCCTCTGCGTCATGTCGCGTCCCTCCTCAGGATCGTCCTGTCTGGGTATTCCCGTTCGTGTTGAGCCGTTCGTCCGTGGCAGATTGGTCGAATCGCGAGTCCGGCGCGCGGCCTTCGACAAGCTCAGGCCGAACGGTCAGAGTCCCGCTCGTGGTGAGCTTGTCGAACCACGCCTACGGTCCGCGGTAGCACCTACGCCCTCAGGATGTCCTTCTTGGCGAGCACCTGGCGGAGGTAGAGCTGCGCGCCGTGCTGCTGGAAGAGGGCGGCGGCGCGGTCGAGGCGCTTGAGGGCTTGTCGACGGTCATCCGCGTCACGGGTGAGCAGCAGCTCCGCAAGGCAAGGCGGTCCGTCCGTCCTCCGAGATTACGCTGCCACGGAGACGACCCGCACCTTGGTCACAGGCTCTGGAACAGGCCGCTGCTCTGTCTTCAATGCCTCCACATAGAGGCTGATGGCGCCTTGCATCAGGGCCTCGGTCTCCTCCAGCGTGTCCGCGCAAGCCACACAGCCGGGCAAGTCGGGGACGTAAGCAGAGTAGTTCTGCCCCGTCCATTCGTAGACGACGACGTACTCCTTCATTCGCTGTCCTCCAACTCCGCCTGCTTCCAGATGCTGTTCATGGTCCCAGGAGCCGCATCCTTGCTTGGGTGGCCGGCTACCACAACGATGCCCTTCTTTGTTGGATGCTTCAGTATCCTGTGGCTTCCGGTCGTGCGCGCCACGAACCACTCGTCGTCCTCGAGCCGCCTGAGCACATCGCGTGTTTTCAATAGGCCGGCCTCTCGGACCCATCGGCTCGAGGATGAGTCTACCATACGGAGCGCTTGTAACATCCCGCCCCAGCTCGATGTAGGCCCCCGCCCGCTCGTGGTGAGCCCCGTCCCGCTCGTGGTGAGCCTGTCGAACCACGGGCATCCGCTCATTCTAAGTCCCTCCTGGAAGGATCGAAGGACGAGCGGGAAGCGTCCCGTTCGTGGTGAGCTTGTCGAACCACGCCTACAGTCCGCGGTAGCCCCTACACTTTTAGGATGTCCTTCTTCGCAAGCACCTGCCGGAGGTAGAGCTGCGCGCCATGCTCCTGGAAGAGGGCCGCGGCACGGTCCAACAGCAGCGTCGCCTCCGCGCGGTCCCCACGCTGCTCGGCGACCTCCGCCAGTCCCTGGAGGCAGCGGCCCTGCTCGACAGGGCACCGCTCCCGCTCCGACCAGTCCAGCCCCGCGCGGTACCACTAGGCAGCCTCATCGACGCGGCCTAGACGCAGGGCCAGGGCACCGCGCAAATGGTCCAAGCCGCCACCGAACACACTGAATCTGAGGGGAGTCCACGTGGAAGCTTCCCGGTACGCCTCAGCTATAAGGGCGTCGTCCCCAAAGACTGGAAGACACTCGCCGATGCAGCTCAACGAGAACACATGGAACAATCGGTGACCGATGAGGAGGCCATGGGCGTCCACCCAGGCCTGGAACTCCGTCAGTGCGCCGTCTCGATCTCCCGCGTTGAACAGTGTCCTGGCGCGGCCCCCGCGGACCTGGGCCACATCTACGGGTACTCCCGCGGCAATGCTGGCGGGAGGCAAGAGCTCCACGGCGCGCGCGGTGTCGCCGGCGATCTCAGCCCGGCTCACGAGGAGGAATTCGGCCATGTACATGACTCCGGTCACCCCCGCGATGGCGGTCTCGAACCGATTGAAATCACAGCGAGCGAGGTGGATACCGGCCAAGAATGAGTAGAAGACGTTCATGGTCCACCGGATGTGGGACCTCGTGGCGTGCTCGATGGCCTCCTCCAACGCGGCCTGCGCCTCGTCGAGATCGCCCGCAAAGAGCAGGATGCGTGTCAGCACAAAACGCACATCGCTCGCAAGCTGACGGTTGTCGAGCCGGTCGAAGATCTCCAGAGCTTCTCGGCTAAGGGCGATGGCCCTATCAATGTCCAGATCATCGGCGGCTCGCTGCGCTTCAATCCTCAGGACCCCCCCCCGCACATCCTCGAAGCCGTGGGCATTGGCAAGCTCATCGGCCCGGTCCAGCGAGCGGCGGTCCGTCTCGCCAGCCTGTTCAGTCACACGTGCCTGCCGGACGAGGAGCTGCGCCTCCAGATACGGGTCAGCATCCCCGAGGAAACCTAGCGCCTCATCAACGAGGCCCCTTTGGCGGTCCGGCGGGGCTAGCACCAGTAGGGCCTCAAGGGTCGTCTTGGCCATCCGCACCCGGTCCCCTTGCTCGTGGTGCATGCGGATCGCCCGCATCAGGTTCCGCCACGCCTCCCTGTATTCCCCCGCGAGTCTGAGGCACCGGCCCAGGGACGTCCGAAGCGCCGCCTCATCCTCTCCCAGTCCATCTTCAGCCTCGTCGACCAGGGTGAGACACGCCCGGTAGTGGCGGGCCGCCTCCACCGGGGCAGTCGCCGCATCCGCCTGCTCCCCCGCCAGCCGGCTGTACCGCGCCCCCTTCGCCGCATGGTCCTTCGTCAGCGTCGCGGACTCCACGAAGTGGTTCGCCAGCTCCGCCGCCCGCCGCTCCGCCCGCTCTGGTCCGAAGATGGCCTCCATAGCCTCGCCGATCCGCCCGTGGAGTCGCACCCGCCTGGTAGTGGAGAGCTCGCTCAGCAGCGTCTCCTGCATCATCGCGTGGGTGAACCGGTACGCCCCGGCCCGCTCCCGCTCCTCGATCACCCGTCCCTTGATCCCCTCCTCGACGAGCTTCACCAGCCCGTCGTCGTCCTCATGCTCCCCCACCGCCTTCAACAGATCGAAGCCGAAGTCCCGTCCCATCACCGCCGCCAGTGTAAGTAACTCGTTGGCCTCCGGGCTCAGCAGGTCCAGCCTCCGGCCCAGGGCCTCTTTCACCCCATCGGGAATCGCCATGTCCTCCAGGGTGTCTCTTGTGAGGGTCCCCTCCTGGGTTAGGAGCGCGACCACCTCCTGCAGGAAGAAGGGGTTCCCCTCCGTTTCTTCGTAGAGCTTCTCAAGCAGCCGCCTGGAGGGAGTGACCCCCGCCGTGACCCGCACGTACTCCCCCACCTCCTCCTGGCTCAGCCCACGCAGGTTGAGGCGTTGGAACCCCGGCTCCCGGTTCAGGGTCGCCAGCGACTCGGACAGCGGGTGGGTCCGGCTTAGGTCCGTGTCCCGGTAGGTCCCCACGACCAGCACCCTCATGGAAGAAACCTCGCGGGCCAGGTGCTGGAGCAGTTGGAGCGTTGGATTGTCGGCCCAGTGGAGGTCGTCCAGGACCAACAGGAGCGGCACCCGGCTCGATGCCGCGCGTATGAATGTGACGTAGCCGTCGAACATCCGGAACTGGGCGCTCTCGGGGTCGGTCATGGGCATCGGGTCACCGATGTCAGGGATCAGCTGCTTGAGATCGGGAAAGAGACGCAGGAGCTCGGGGCCCTGGCTCCCCACGTCGGAACGGAGCTGCGCGGCGTCGTTCACGGCTCCGTAGGCCCGCTCGATCTGGACCCATGGCCAGAATGCGGGGGCGCCGCCGCTCTCGTGGCTCCTCCCCCACAGCGCCTGGGCCCCACGCATTCGCGCGTAGGTCTCCATCTCCTGGGTGGTGCGGGTCTTCCCGATCCCCGGCTCCCCCACCAGCATTACGAGGCTTCCGCGACCGCTGAACGCATCGTCGAAGCCCCTGCGCAGCCGCTCCACCTCCGGTTCCCGTCCCACGAAGACCCCGCGAGCCAGCCGCTCCAGTGGGTTCTCCTCCGAGCCGGTGTGGGGGGCGCTGCGACCCGCGGGGTCCACCAGCCCCAGAGCCTCCAGGACCTCCGAGGCATTCTCGGGCCGTCTGGAAGGGTCCTTCTCCAGGAGGCGCATGATCAGCGCTTCCTGGTCCGGGGGGCACTGGTCCGAGTGCCAGGACGGGGCGACGGGTGCGGTGTTCAGGTGCTGGCCGATGATGGCGATCGTGTCGTCGCCGAGGAACGGGGGCCTGCCCGTAACGAGCTCGTACAGCATGGCGCCCAGGGAGTAGAGGTTGGAGCGGGGGGTGACCTCACCGCCGAGGGCCTGCTCGGGGGGCATGTAGGAGACGGTGCCCACCATCATTCCGGCCTGGGTGAGCCGAGAGCGGTCCACTGCCACGGCCAGCCCGAAGTCGCCGATCTTGGCGATCCCATCCGCCGTGAGCCAAACGTTGCCGGGCTTCAGGTCTCGGTGGACGATCCCCCGCTCGTGGGCGAACTCCAGCCCCCGGCACGTCTCGATGGCGATTCGGAGCGCCTGTTCCAGCGGAACGCGGTGGTCCTCTGCCTTCTCTATGAGACCCTCGTCGTCGCCGCCGTCCATGAGCTCGATGACCAGGAACGGCTGGTCACGTTCCTGGCCGATGTCGTGGATAGTGACGATGTTCGCGTGCGAACCGAGGCGGCCCATGGCTTGGGCCTCGCGTTGGATGCGCTGCCGCCCTGCGTCGTCCAGCCCCTCGGTCTTGATAAGGGCGAAGGCGACGTCTCGGTCCAGGAGGGTGTCGTGGGTCAGGTACACGCGCTTCTTGCCGCCCTCACCCAGGAACCGCTTGACCTCGTACCGGCCCGAGGCGAACGAGGTGGGCTGAGCGGCGGGGAGCGGCGGGGTCGCGGGCGGTGACGGTTGAGGTGCGGCGACCGTCGATTCGGCAATGGCGGCCCCGCAGTCGCTGCAGAACTTCGCCCCGGCCAGCACGCCCGCGCCGCACGATGGGCAGGCCGCTTGGAGCCTAGCGCCGCACTCCGAGCAGAAGGACGCGCCTTCCGGGTTCGCCTGCTTGCAGGACGAGCAGACCACTCCGACACTCCTCCCCCGCGTCCTCCGAACCCGTCGGAAGCTTCCGGCTAGCGGTGCGGCGGTAGGCTACCACCGTGGACACGGCCGGTCAACCGGATTGCGCGGCCTCCGACGGCTTCCGGCAGACGTACAGCGGCCCCTGGCCGCCCCCCCCGGCCCCGGAGAACGGCCAGCGAGAAACGTTGGTCTCCAGCCCCAGACGGGCCAGGAGGTTGTCCACGTCGCGCTGCTCGAAGAGGCCCATCCTGTGGCGGTCCACCTCCACCGCCAGGGCCTCTCCCGGGCGGCGGATCAGGTAGACGAACGTGTACTCGTAGTGGGTGTCGTCCTGGTCCGGGTCGTGGCTCGTCTCGACAACGGTCACCTCGGTCTCGCCCCGGTGGTGAGTGCTGACGACCGAATCGGTTGGTCGGAAATGTTCCCGAAAGGAAAACGAATCCTCCAGGTAGAAGAGGATACAGCCGCCGGGCTTCAAGTGGCGGACGCACCCCTCTAGCGTCGCCTCCAGCTCGGCGTAGGTGGTGCAGTAGGCGATGGCGTCCAGAATCACCACGGCGTCGAAACGTCGGCTCAGCTGGAGGGCGCGCATGTCTCCGACCTCGTACAAGAGGTCTGGATTCCGGCCACGCGCGAGCTCGAGCATCCTGGGGCTGAAATCGACTCCCATCACCTCGAACCGCTGCTTCAAGTAGCGGTCGTGGTGGCCGGCGCCACAGCCGACGTCCAGGAGCGCGTTCCCCCCGCTGGTCACGTGGGCAGCCAGGGTCTCGGCTACCAGGTCGGCCTCGCTCCGGTAGTCCTCCCCGTTGACCATGAGCTCCCAGACCCATGCCAGGTCGTCGTACAGACGGGGCGGCGGATGTGAGGTCATGCGCCGAATGATACCACCGCGACCGGCCCAGTCCCGAGCGCTTGACGGTCCCTGGGGGTGCGGCTACCATCGGAGCGCCGTGGCCAGGGAGGGAGTTCCGTCCACCATCTTCGTCCGCCGGAACGGGCGGCGACTGGCCGCTTGGGCCTTCGCCGTCGGCCTGTCGGCGCTCATCCTGATCGTCGGGCTAAGGACCGGTGTGATCGAACGCCGCTTCATCTACTTCCCGGAGGCGCGGCTCGATGCCGACCCATCGTCGGTCGGGCTGACCTTCGACGAGGCTTCCTTCGTCGCGAACGACGGCGTGCGGCTGCACGGCTGGTTCGTGCCCGGCCCGCGCGACGTGACGATGCTCTGGCTCCACGGGAACGCTGGCAACATCAGCCATCGGCTCGACAACCTGGCGCTCGTCCACGACCGGCTAGGCGTGAGCGTCTTCCTCTTCGACTACCGGGGCTACGGCCGCAGCGAGGGGACGCCCTCGGAAGCCGGGACCTACCGGGACGCGGAAGCCGCCCTGGGTTACCTGCGGGACCGCGGCGACATTGCGATGGACCGTGTCGTCTACTTCGGGCGCTCCCTGGGCGCGGCGGTGGCGGTTGAGACGGCGCTGCGAAGACCTCTCCTCGGCCTGATTCTCGAGAGCCCCTTCCCCTCGGTCCCCGATATGGCCCGCCGCGTGTACCCGTTCGTGCCTTCCGTAGCGTGGCGGGCTCTGCGGACCCGATACGACGCCGAGGCCAAGATCGCCTCCGTGCGCGTGCCGCTCCTGGTGATCCACGGGGACTCGGACGAGATCGTGCCCCCGGAGGAGGGGCGTCGGGTGTACGACGCCGCGCCGGAACCGAAGGGACTCCACGTCATCCCCGGCGCTGGACATAACGATACATACGTGCTGGGCGGCGAGTCCTACTTCGATGCGCTCCGGCGGTTCATCGAGGGCCTGTAGGCGCGGGGCGACGACGACGCAAGCGCTGAGCGCCGCGCCCGTTCGTGGTGAGCTTGTCGAACCACGGGCGGGCAGGGTGTAGGGTCCGCGAGCGTTCCCCGGTGTGCTCGGCCCCTCCCCCCAACGCGGCCGACCTGAAGGCGTATAATCGCCGCGAGATGACATTAGGGATAGTGCTCGCAGGCGGCCGCGGCACCCGGCTCGGCCAGGACAAGGCATCCTTTATCCTGGGGGGACGGTCGATGCTGGATCGCGTCGTCGATGCCCTGGGCCGCGCCGTGGACCAGGTGATCGTCGCGAAGGCCCACGGGCAAGAGCTCCCTCGCGTACCGGTGGACGTGCGGGTCGTCGAGGACGTTCGCCCCGGCCTCGGGCCTGTCGGCGGCCTCCACGCGGCCCTGTCGAGCACCGACGGGGACCGCGCTGTCGTCGTCGGGTGCGATATGCCGTTTCTGGACCCATCGCTGCTGACGTGGCTTTTGGCGCTCGACGATCCCCGTGACGCCGTGGCGCCGATGCTGGACGGCAGGACCCAGACACTCCACGCCGTGTACCGTCGCGCCTGCCTCCCCGCCCTGAAGACGCTGCTGGAGCTCGGTCGTCCCAGCTTCCGGGACCTGCTGCGCATGGTCGATGTCCGGTACCTGGAGGGGGGCGAGCTGGGTGACCTGGAACGGTGGCGGCGCTCTTGCGCGGGAGTGAACACCCCGGAGGACGCGGCCCGCGCCGAGCGACTCCTCATCGGCTCCTGAGCGGCACAGCCGCCTCCCACCCCGCTACCCGCTATCGGACCCGCGCGGCCGTATCCCAGTTGCGCTTAACACAAACGCAACAATCTGGAAACACAGCGGAAACACGCGCATGACACACTGGATGGCGGCGAGGCCGGCATTGGGGGGCGCGCCTGTACTGGAGTAGTTGGTCCGGGCGGCTGGCCGGGCCGTGGAGGGCCGTAGCTGCGACCCTTTACACTGTCGGGTCGCGTTCCGTATACTGTGGTGCGCTGCGGAGACTTTGCGACATCGTTCACAATCCCGTTGGTCGGGAATTTCACCGGCTGGCGCGAGGCAGGCAGGATATCGACCGGAATGGCGGATGTGCAGGGGAGACAGGAAGTAGGCTACGTCCTCCACACCGCCCGCGAGGCGGACGTGAAGTTCATCCGCCTCTGGTTCGCGGACATCCTTGGGAGCCTCAAAGGGATATCCATCACCGTTGAGGAGCTTGAGGACGCGCTGACTCGCGGAGTGGGTTTCGACGGCTCGGCCATTCAGGGGTTCGTCAGGGTGGACGAGTCCGACATGGTGGCCTTTCCCGACCCATCCACCTTCCGAATCCTGCCGTGGCGTCCTCGACAGAACGCCGTGGCCCGCATGTTCTGCGACGTGCTGACCCCGGAGATGGAGCCGTTCGAAGGCGACCCTCGGCGTGTCCTTCAGCGGGGCGTGGAGCGGGCCAACCAGATGGGGTACCAGTTCTACGTCGGGCCGGAGCTGGAGTTCTTCTATCTCCGCGACTCAGAATCCGCCGAGCTGCTGGACCAGGGCGACTACTTTGCCCAGACCCCCGGCGACTTGGCAACGGAGCTCCGCCGGGACACCGTGCTCATCCTCAGCGAGATGGGGATCCCGGTGAAGTACACCCACCATGAGGCGGCGCCCAGCCAGCATGAGATCGACCTCCAGTACACCGACGCCCTCACGATGGCGGACGCGGTAATGACCGCTCGCCTGATCATCAAAGAAGTGGCGACCCGCCACGGCGCGTACGCTACTTTCATGCCGAAGCCGGTGACCGGAATCAACGGGTCCGGCCTCCACGTGAACATGTCTCTCTTCAAGGGGGGCCGCAACGCCTTCTACGACCCGGACGATCCGCGCAAGCTCTCCTCCCTGGCCAAGAGCTTCATCGCCGGACTCCTCCGGCACGCCCGGGAGCTCACGCTGGTCACCAACCAGTGGGTCAACTCCTACAAGCGGCTGGTGCCGGGATACGAGGCCCCAGTGTACATCTCGTGGGCGAGCGTGAACCGGTCCGACCTGGTGCGCATCCCGGCCTTCAAGGCCGGGCGCGAGGACTCGGTCCGCGTTGAGTACCGGGCCCCCGATCCGGCCCTCAACCCCTACCTGGCCTTCGCCGCTCTCCTCGCCGCGGGCCTGGCCGGCGTCGAGGGAGACTACGAGCTGCCGCCGCCGGTGGAAGAGAACGTCCACGCCATGAAGGACGAGGAGCGCAGTGCGCGGGGCATCGGCGCCCTGCCCGGCAGCCTCCTGGAGGCGATCCAGGAGGCCGATGCAAGCACGGTGATGCGGGAGGCGCTGGGGGACCGGGTGATGGACACCCTGCTTGCGAACAAGAACATCGAGTGGGAAGAGTACCGCCGCACGGTGACCGACTACGAGGTCAAGCGCTACCTTCCGACGCTGTGAGCGACACTCAGCGCGGGAAGCTCCCGCGCTGAGACAGCCCTCGCACCAACCTGTCGCGCAACCTGGCGTGAGTACCGTGGGGAGAAGGAATTCGGTGGTCAAGAAAACCAGACACGAGCCAGCGGGGCTCTACCGGCCGGAGTTCGAGCACGACGCGTGTGGCGTTGGCGTCGTCGCCAACACCAAGGGTGTCGCGTCCCACGACATCATCGAAAAGGGGATGGAGGTCCTGGTCAATCTCGCCCACCGGGGGGCCGCCGGGGCGGACCCCAAGACCGGCGACGGCGGCGGGTTGCTCCTCCAGCTTCCGGACGCATTCTTTCGCCGCGAGGCCGGGGCCCTCGGGTTCGCCCTGCCTCCCCACGGCGAATATGGTGTGGGGATGGTATTCCTTCCCCAGGGCGACGCGGAGCGGACGACGTGCGAGGCCATCATCGAACAAGTGATAGCCGAAGAGGGACAGCGCGTCCTGGGCTGGCGGGACGTCCCTACGGACCCGTCCGACATCGGCACGACGGCCCAGGAAGTGCAGCCTGTCATCCGCCAGGTCTTCGTTGCCCGTGGGCCGGGCGTGGACGACCCGCTCCACTTCGAGCGCAAGCTCTATGTCATCCGCAAGGTGGTAGAGGCGCGCGTCGTGGAGACGGGCATCGTGGACGTTGACGACTTCTACATTTGCAGCCTCTCCTGCGATCGGGTGGTGTACAAAGGGCTCCTGATGGGGACCCAGCTCAAGGGGTTCTACCTGGACCTCTCGGACCCGGACGTGGTCAGCTCCTTCGCCCTGGTGCACTCCCGGTTCAGCACCAACACCCTGGGGTCGTGGAAGCTCGCCCACCCGTACCGTTTCATCATCCACAACGGGGAGATCAACACCCTGCGCGGCAACATCAACTGGATGGCGGCCCGCCAGGCGACGATGTCCTCGCAGCTTTTCGGCGACGATGTCTCGAAGCTTCACCCCGTCATCACCCCCGGGGCCAGCGATACCGCCACCCTGGACAACGCATTCGAGTTGCTCCTGCTGGCGGGCAGGCCGCTGCACCACGTGATGATGATGATGATCCCGGAGGCGACTGGTGAGCAGGTCGTCATCTCCCAGGAGAAGCGCGACTTCTACGACTACCATGCGAGCATCATGGAGCCGTGGGACGGGCCTGCCCTGGTCGCTTTCACCGACGGCACGCGCGTGGGCGCGGTTCTTGACCGCAACGGCCTCCGCCCCTTCCGATACCTTGTAACCAGGAATGACCTGCTGGTCATGGCGTCCGAGGTCGGTGTCCTGGACATTCCGCCGGAGGACGTGCTCTTCAAGGCCCGTATAGAGCCCGGCCGGATGTTCCTCCTGGACCCCGAACGCGGCGGCATCATAGACGACGCTACCATCAAGCATGAGATTGCCAGCGCGCGGCCCTACGGCCGGTGGTTGGCGGAGAACCGGGTCACGCTTGCCGATCTCCCGGATGCGGACGGCGCCAACGGGGCCCACGCGGAGTCCCTGCTTTCGCTCCAGCAAGTCTTCGGCTACACCCGGGAGGAGGAACGGATGCTCCTTGACCCGATGGCCTCCGACGGACAGGAGGCCACCGGCTCCATGGGCAACGACACGCCCCTCGCGGTCCTTTCGGACAAGCCGCAGCTCCTGTTCGGCTATTTCAAGCAGCTGTTCGCCCAGGTCTCCAACCCGCCGTTGGACGCCATACGGGAGGAGCTGGTCACCTCGCTTGCTCTGAACTTGGGGCCGCAACGCAACGTGCTGGAGGAGACGCCCGAGCATGCCCGCCAGCTCTGGCTCAAGTTCCCCCTCTTGACCGATGGGGAGCTGGAGAAGGTCCGTGGGCTCAACCAGCCGGACCTCCGGGCCATCACGCTGCCCGTCCTCTTCCCCGCCGAGGACGGCTCGCACGGGCTCGCCGCGGCCGTGGAGGATCTGTGCCAGCGCGCGTCCGCCGCCATCGCCGAGGGGTACACTATCCTCATCCTCTCGGACCGCGGGGTGAACGCCAGCCATGCCCCTATCCCCAGCTTGCTGGCCGTGGCGGCGGTCCACCACCACCTGATCCGGGAGGGCTCGCGCACCCGCGTGGGCCTGGTGATCGAAACCGGAGAGGCTCGCGAGATCGCCCACTACGCCCTCCTCATCGGCTACGGCGCGGGGGCCGTCGCGCCCTACCTGGCGCTGCGCACCCTGGACGATATGGTGGAGCGGGGCCTCCTGGCGAAGGGCATAGACTCGCGGACGGCCCTGGAGAACTGCGTCAAGGCGGTCCACAAGGGGCTCCTCAAGATCATCTCCAAGATGGGCATCTCCACGATCCATAGCTATCGCGGAGCCCAGATCTTCGAGGCCGTGGGACTGCACCAGGACATCGTCGATCGCTACTTCACCTGGACCCCGTCGCGCGTGGGCGGGATAGGGCTCGATGAAATCGAGATCGACGTGATTCGCCGTCACCGGGTGGCGTACCCGAAGGGTTCGGAGGAGGCGCCCTCGGACCTGGAGCCAGGCGGACGCTACGCATGGCGACGGGACGGCGAGTACCACATGTGGAACCCGGACACCATCGCCAAGCTGCAGCAGGCCTCCAGTGCGAACGACCAGGATGCGTACCGGGAGTTCGCCGCGCTGGCCAACGACTACGAGTCGCGGCTGTGCACCCTGAGGGGGCTCCTGGACTTCCGGTTCGCCGACAGTCCCATCCCGCTCGAAGAGGTGGAGCCAGCTTCGGAGATCGTCAAGCGGTTCGCCACCGGCGCAATCTCCCTCGGCTCCATCAGCCGGGAGGCCCATGAGGCCGTTGCGATTGCCATGAACCGGATCGGGGCGCGGAGCAACAGCGGCGAGGGCGGTGAGGACTATCGCCGGTACACCCCGGACGAAAACGGGGACTGGCGCAGAACTGCCATCAAGCAGGTCGCCTCGGGCCGGTTCGGGGTCACCACCAACTATCTGGTGAACGCCACGGACCTCCAGATCAAGATGGCCCAGGGGGCCAAGCCCGGCGAAGGGGGGCAGCTCCCAGGCCGGAAGGTGGACGAGTACATCGGCTGGGTGCGCCACTCCATGCCCGGCGTGGAGCTGATCTCGCCCCCGCCGCATCACGACATTTACTCGATCGAGGACCTGGCGCAGCTCATCCACGATCTGAAGGTGGTCAACTCCAGGGCGCGGATCCACGTGAAGCTGGTGGCTGAGGTCGGTGTGGGGACCATCGCCGCGGGTGTGTCCAAGGGCCACGCGGACGTGGTGCTGATCAGCGGCGACACCGGCGGCACGGGAGCGTCCCCGGAGGGCTCGATCAAACATGCCGGGTTGCCTTGGGAGCTGGGGCTCGCGGAGACCCAGCAGGTTCTTGTGCAGAACGACCTGCGGGGCCGCATCGTCGTCCAGGTGGACGGCCAGATCAAGACGGGGCGCGACGTTGCCATCGCCTGCATGCTGGGGGCCGACGAAGTTGGCATCGCCACCGCGGCCCTGGTGACGCAGGGCTGCATCATGCTGCGCAAGTGCCACTTGAACACGTGCTCCGTGGGCATCGCGACCCAGGACCCGGACCTCCGCAAGCGGTTCGCCGGCAACCCGGAGCACCTCATCAACTACCTCATGTTCGTCGCGGAGGAAATGCGGGAGATCATGGCGCGACTCGGCTTCCGCGCCGTCTCCGAGATGGTGGGGCGCGCGGACCGGCTGGACGCCGATAAGGCCATCGACCACTGGAAGGCCAGCGGCCTGGACCTGAGAGGCCTGGTGCATCAGGCTGACGTGCCCTCCACCGTGGCCAGGTGCCACAGCCAGGCCCAGGACCACGGCCTGGAAGACGCTCTGGACCACCAGCTCATCGCCCTGGCCAAGGACGCCCTGGATCGCCAGACGCCCGTGGTGATATCGCTGCCGATCCGCAACGGCCTCCGCACGGTGGGGGCGATGCTGAGCGGCGAGGTGGCCCTGCGCTACGGCGAGGAGGGGCTGCCGGAGGACACGATTCGGTGCAATTTCCGTGGGTCTGCGGGGCAGAGCTTTGCCGCCTTCCTGGCGAGAGGCATGTCCTTCAAGGTTGAGGGTGACGCCAACGACTACTTCGGCAAGGGCGTCTCAGGCGGGCGCCTGGTCCTGGTGCCCCCCCGGGAGGCCACGTTCGTCCCGGAGGAGAACATCATCGCGGGCAACGTTGTGCTCTACGGCGCCACCGGCGGCGACGTCTTCATCCGGGGAATGGTCGGCGAGCGTTTCTGCGTGCGCAACAGCGGCGCGCGGGCCGTGGTGGAGGGCGTGGGCGACCACGCTTGCGAGTACATGACTTCCGGCCTCGTGGCGGTGCTGGGGCCGACGGGCCGCAACTTCGCGGCGGGCATGAGCGGGGGCGTCGCGTACGTCCTCGATGAGACCGGTGACTTCGCACAGCGGTGCAACCAGGGGATGGTGGACTTGGAGCCCGTGGCGGAGCAAGAGGACCGGGACCAGCTCCGAGCGATGATACAGGATCACCTTGACTACACGAACAGCGTCACCGCCCACAGGCTCCTGGAATCGTGGGACCAGGCGGTGCGGCGGTTCGTCAAGGTCTACCCCAGGGACTACCGCCGCGTGATCGAGGCGGCGAAGCAGACGCGGCTTGAGGGACTGGCCGATGGGTAAGCCGACGGGGTTCTTCGAGTTTCGTCGGGAGCTTCCGGCGCGGCGGCCCTCCGAGGAGCGCGTGTCCGACTTCCATGAGTTCTACATCCCGTGGCCTCCCCAGCACGCCCAGGAGCAGGGCGCTCGCTGCATGAGCTGCGGGATCCCGTTCTGCCACAGGGGTTGCCCGCTGGGGAACCTCATCTCGGACTGGAACGACCTGGTCTACAGGGGCCGTTGGAAGGAGGCCCTGGACTCGCTCCACGCCACCAACAACTTCCCGGAGTTCACCGGACGAGTCTGCCCTGCGCCCTGCGAGGCCTCGTGCGTCCTCGCCGTGAACGGCGACCCTGTCACCATCGAGTACATCGAGAAGACCATCGTCGACCGGGGCTTTGACCAGGGCTGGATCGTCCCCCAGCGGTGCGCTCGTCGTACGGGCAAGAGCGTGGCTGTGGTTGGTTCGGGCCCGGCCGGCCTCGCCGCCGCGCAGCAGCTCAGCCGGGCCGGCCACGCGGTCACCGTGTTCGAACGGGACTCGGAGGTCGGTGGCCTGCTCGCCCTGGGCATCCCCGAGTTCAAGCTGGCGAAGGAAGTCCTCAGGCGGCGGATCGACCAGATGGAGGCGGAGGGGGTCCAGTTTCGGACGGGCGTCAACGTGGGCGTCGATGTGCCGGTCTTGGACCTGTGCCGCGACTACGACGCCGTCTGCCTCACCGGCGGCTCCACCGTGGCTCGCGGGCTGGATGTGCCGGGGGCCGATCTCCAGGGCATCCACCCGGCGATGGCGTACTTGAGCCAGCAGAACCACGTGAACGCGGGGCGCCACTTCTCGCCCGAGGATCGGATCACGGCGGAGGGCAAGCGGGTGGTGGTGCTTGGAGGCGGCGACACAGGCTCGGATTGCCTGGGCACCGCCCACCGGCAGGGAGCCGAGGCAGTGTGGCAGATCGAGCTTCTGCCGCAACCCCCGGAGCACCGGGCGCCCAACAATCCGTGGCCCCAGTGGCCCCTCATCCTTCGCACCTCCCATGCCCACGAGGAGGGCGGGACGCGGGACTACAGCATACTTACGAAGGGATTCTCCGGCGCCAACGGCCGTGTGGAGAAGCTCCACGCGGTCCGCCTGGAGTGGGGCCCCCCGGACAGCAGCGGGCGCTCGCCCATGCTGGAGGCGCCGGGCAGCGAGTTCGAGATCGAGGCCGACCTTGTGCTCCTGGCGATGGGATTCCTCCACCCCCAGCACGAGGGCATGGTGAAGGACCTGGGCGTGGAGCTGGACCCCCGAGGCAACGTGAAGACCGACACACAGAAAATGACCAGCGTGCCGGGGGTATTCGCGGCGGGGGACATGGCCCGTGGCCAGTCGCTGGTGGTGTGGGCCATCGCCGAGGGTCGCCAGGCCGCCCACGGCATCGATGCCTACCTGATGGGCCAGACCAGCCTGCCCAGCGTCAACCTGAAGGGTTGGGCGTAGGGCCGCTCGCGCCCGCGTTCCAGACCGCCGTCCCGCGCGCCGACGCCGGCCGTACCAGTGCCAGCATCTCCGCTCATCCTGAGCCCGTCGAAGGGCGGGCGGATAGCCGAACGCGGCTGCGCCCGGCAGGTTCGTTCCCAGTCGCACCCCCGTGATATACTACGGATTCGCGATGTCGCCAGCCGCTGGAGGAGTCACCGGTGCGCACCCTTCGCCTCGCTCTCGCTCAGACCAACCCAACGGTGGGGGATCTGGAGGGCAACACCCGGCTGGTCTTGGATATGATCGAGGCCGCGCTCGCCCACGGCGCGGACATCGTCGCCTTCCCTGAGCTGGCGCTTCCGGGCTACCCGCCGGAGGATCTGCTGCTGAAGCCGTCGTTCATCCGCGATAACCGGGTGGCGCTGGGCCGGGTAGTGGCCGCGGCTCGGGACATCGTCGTCGTCGTCGGCTTCGTGGACTCTCAGCGTAACGAGGTCTACAACGCTGCCGGGGTCGCGTGGGACAGCCGACTGGTGGGGACATACCACAAGCTGCTGCTCCCAAACTACGGGGTCTTTGACGAGGATCGATACTTCAAGCCGGGGGTACGCTGCCCTGTCTTCACCGTGAATGGCGTGGGCGTCGGCGTCAACATTTGCGAGGACATCTGGTACGCCCTGGGCCCGGTCCCGGTGCAGCGGGAGGCGGGCGCGGAGGTCATCGTCAACATCAACGGCTCGCCCTACCACCAGGGGAAGGGCCGCTTCCGGGAGCGGATGCTGGAAACCCGGGCCACCGACAACGGCGTCTACGTGGCATACGTGAACACCGTGGGCGGGCAGGACGAGCTGGTCTTCGATGGCGGCAGCATGGTCATCAACCACCTGGGCGAGCCCGTCGCTCGCGCGGCCCAGTTCGAGCCCGACCTCCTGGTGACCGACCTGGACGCCGATTCAGTGTTCCGCCACCGCCTGCGGGACCCCCGCGCACGCAAGCAGACCGCCGAGGCGTTGCGCGCCATAGGCGAGCCGGAGCGCGTCTTCATCTCGGGCTATCGCCCCCGCGAGCGGTCGCCTCTGGCCTCCCAGTTCATCGAACCGCTGGACCCGGTGGGTGAGGTGTACCGGGCGCTCACGCTCGGGACCCGCGACTACGTGCGCAAGAATGGGTTCGAGAAGGTGCTGGTGGGGCTCTCCGGCGGCGCGGATTCCAGCCTGACCTGCTGCGTGGCGGCGGACGCTCTGGGCGCGGAGAACGTCGTGGGGGTCGCCCAGCCGTCGCGCTACTCTTCGGAGGGGAGCCTGAGCGACGCCCGAGCTCTGGCCGACAACCTGGGCGTCGCCCTGTGGACCATGCCGATCGAGCCCGCGCACCTCGCGATGGAGGAGGTCCTGGACCCCTTCTTCCGCGACACCGAGTCAGGCACGGCGGAGCAGAACGTTCAGGCGCGCATCCGCGGCAACCTGCTGATGGCCCTCTCCAACAAGCTGGGGTGGCTGGTGCTGCCCACGGGCAACAAGAGCGAGATGGCCATGGGTTACGCCACGCTGTACGGTGACATGTCCGGGGGCCTCGCGGTCCTCAAGGACGTGCCCAAGACCCTGGTCTATGAGCTGTGCCGGTGGCGAAACGCCCACTCCGAGCCCCGCGACGCCATTCCCCAGAGCGTCCTGACCAAGCCGCCGAGCGCCGAGTTGAAGCCTGACCAGCGCGATGACGACGACCTGCCCCCCTACGCGGTCCTCGACCCCGTGCTGAAGGCATATGTCGAGGACGACCGCTCCTACGAGGATATGGTGGCGATGGGGCACGAGCCGGAGGTGGTGCGGCGCGTCATCCGCGACGTGGACCGCAACGAGTACAAGCGCCGCCAGGCCCCCGCGGGGATCAAGATCACGGGCCGTGCCTTCGGCCGGGACCGGCGGATGCCCATCGTCAACCGCTACCGGGGCGACGCGGGGGCTTAGCCTGCTGTGATCCGCCCCGCCCTCCCTCATCGCTCCGTCTTCACCCATAGCCGCCGGCCGTCCGTGGTCATCTCGATGGCTCCGCGCTCGGAGCTCAGCAGCACCCGGTCTCCCGTCGCTGCCCGCAGCCGCTCCACCACCGACGCGCGCGGGTGCCCGAACCGGTTGTCCGCCCCCACGCTGATCACCGCCATCGCGGGCGTAACCGCGTCCAGGAACTCCTTGGTGGAGGAGCTGTCGCTGCCGTGGTGGGCCACCTTCAGCACCGTGGCCCGGAGCGGGGCATCGCTCTCGATGAGGTCCTGCTCGCCCGCCGCCTCGATATCGCCGGTCAGCAGGAACGACACCTCCACATACGTGACGCGCAGCACCACGGAGCTGTTGTTGAGAAGGTTGGGCGTCCATGGAGGAAGCGTCCCAGGCGGGTGGAGGACCGTGAGCGAGACCCCGTCCCCCATGACCACCTCCTGCCCGACGGACGCCACCAACACCCGCGTTTCGTCCGACCGCTCCGCCAGGGCGCGGCGCCACTCGGCGTAGGTGCCGGACGTGGCCTCGACCCCTGGCGTGATGATCCTGCCGACCCGGTAGCGACGCAGTACCCTCACCAGCCCGGCCAGGTGGTCTTCTTGCGGGTGGGTCAGCACGACGAGATCGATCGACCGGTCCCAGAAGGGCATCCGGTCGCCGAGCGCTCGCAGCACCAGCCTCGGGTCCGGCCCGCCGTCCACCAGCACCTGCCGGCCGGACGGCGTCTCGATCAAGATGGCGTCGCCCTGCCCCACGTCCAGGAACGTGACGTGGAGCCGTCCGTCCGGCGAAGCCAGGGCCGCGCCCCACAGGGCGACCGCCGCCACGGCGAGGGCCGGCGCCGCCCATCGAAAGCGTAGCTTCGCGGCCACCGCCCCGCCTCGGAGACGAGCGGTAGCGACGCCGGGTCGCGCCTTCACACGTGAGAGCCGCAGCGCCAGGGCCAGGCCGGCGGCGTAGTACGCCGCGACCGCGATGGGGGCCACATCGCCGACCGTGAAGCTTGCGCCTGGGATCGCGGCGGCCCCTCGGACCAGCGCCAGCAGGTAGGTGACCGGGGCCCACGTGGCCCAGGCCGCGGCTTGGCCCAGAGGTCCCCAGACCCACTCCAGAGCAGCGGTCAAAAGGCCTCCCACCAGAGCCAGCGGGAGCGCGGGGAGCGCCAGGAGGGTCACCGGTATGCCCAATGGCGATACCCGCCCGAAGACCACCGCGATGAGCGGCAGCGTTCCCAGGGTCGCGGCAATCCCCGCCGCCAGCGCCAGGTTGAACGCCCGCGCGGCCGTGGCCGCCGGCCCGTCCGTCGCCGTGTAGCGCTCGGTCAGCGCGTCCAGGACTCGCTGCACCGGGGGCGCCACGATGATCAGCGACGCCACCGCGGTGAAGCTGAGCTGGAACGAGACGTCGCCCAGGAGACGTGGGTTGAGGGCCGCCATGACTGCCGCGGCCAGAGTGAGGGCCGGCAGGCCCGCGCTCTCCCGGCCCGTCGCGCGAGCGCCGAGGTACAGGGTCCCCATGAGCGCTGCCCGTGTGACCGGGGGCGCCATGCCGGTGAGGGCCGCGAAGAGCCAGAGGCCCACCAGCGCTGGCGCCAGCGACGCCCGGCCGCCGCCGAGAAGGAGCCTTCCGAGGCCGAGGAAGAAGCCGAGCAGCACCGCCACGTGGAGCCCTGAGATCGCGAGCAGGTGGCTCGTCCCTGTCTCCACGAAGGACTCGCGGACCTCCGGCGGGAGGTCTCGCCGGAGCCCCAGGAGCAGCGCTTGGACCGTGGCCGCCTGCAGCTCTGGCAGGACCCTGGCAAGGGAGCCGGCCATGGCGTGACGCAGTCGGAACACCTGCTCCAGCGGCCACGGCCCCAGGCCGTCCTCCACGAGGGTCGGTATAGGGAAGGCCATGACCCCGTGGACCCCCTGACGGGCCAGGTAGTCCCGATAGTCGAACCCCGGGAACACCGGCGGCTCTTCCACGGCGCCCCGTAGCTCCAGGAGGTCGCCGTAGCGGAAGTGGGGCGGCGATCGGTCCGAGGCCAGGTCTGCGGAGGGCCGGACGGTCACCAGGATCGTGCCCGCCACCTCGCGCCGTGTCACGGAGGTCTCGGGGACCCAGTTCGCCGAGGTCTCGACCTCCAGCCGGGAGAGCCGGAAGCGGTAGGCGGCGCCGAGCCGCTCGGGGTCGCCGGTCACCTGCCCGCGCAGGACGACGGAGCCTTGGGCCACCAGGTCGGCGACGCCTTCGGACGCGCCCTCATTCCGGGGCAGCCCGCTCCACCAGGCTCCCAGGAGGAACGCCGCCAGGGCCGCGCACGTCCACGCAAGCTTGCGGAGCGCGGCGTTGGAGAGACGGTGACGGAGGGTCAGTCCGAGCGCGGCGAGAGCGGCGGCGGCGAGCCCCCACAGCGCGAGCGTGGCGTCTGGGAGGAGCCACCGGCCGCCCGCGAGGAGCCCGACGATCCACGCGATGGCGACGGCTGTCAGGGCCACGGCGCTAGCGGGGCGCGGAAGCCGGGGAGTCCATCCTTCCCGGTCCCGGGAAGGACTGGCCAGGAAGGGGGCAGGGGGATGGTCGAAGCAGGAGTATCATCGACTAGGCGGTGCGCTGCTGACCGGGCTCGGAGAAGTCTATCGTCGTGCCGGAGGCGGTGAGCAGGATGGGCGGCTTGGCGCCGCGGATTACGTCCGCGTCGATGATGCAGCGGCGGGCGTCCGCGAGGGTCGGGAGCTCGTACATGACGTCCAAAAGCGTCCGCTCGATGATGGAGCGCAGCCCCCGCGCGCCCGTCTTGTGCCCGATCGACTCCTCCGCCGCCGCCTCCAGCGCTCCACCGACGAACGAGAGATCCACCTGGTCCAGCGAGAAGAGCCGCTGGAATTGCTTCACGACGGCGTTCTTCGGCTCCGTCAACACGCGGACCAGGTCGCTCTCGCTCAAGGGATCCAGCGCGACGACCACGGGCACGCGTCCCACGAACTCAGGGATGAACCCGAAGTTGAGCAGGTCTTCGGGCACCACTTGCTGCAGGATGCTGGCGCCATCGCCCTCCGCGTCGCCGCCAACGCTGCGGCGGAACCCCAGGCTCCGCCGGTCCTTCATCACGCGCCGCTCCACGATCTCTTCCAGGCCCTCGAACGTCCCGCCGCAGATGAAGAGGACGTTGTTCGTGCGGAACTGGAGGAACTCTTGATGCGGGTGCTTGCGCCCGCCCGAGGGCGGCACGTTCGCCACGGTGCCCTCGATGACCTTGAGAAGCGCCTGTTGCACTCCCTCGCCCGAGACGTCCCGGGTGATGGAGGGGTTGAAGCTCTTGCGGGCGATCTTGTCGATCTCGTCGATGTAGACCATGCCGTGCTCGGCCCGGCCCACGTCCCAATCGCCTGCCTGGATGAGGCGGAGGAGGATGTGCTCCACGTCCTCGCCGACGTAGCCGGCCTCGGTGAGCGAGGTGGCGTCGGAGATGGCGAAGGGGACATCCAGGATACGGGCGAGGGTCTGCGCGAGCAGGGTCTTGCCAGACCCGGTGGGGCCGATGAGCAGGATGTTGCTCTTTTGAAGCTCCACGTCCGCCTGGGGGCCTGCCGGGTCCGACAACACACGCTTGTAGTGGTTGTACACCGCGACGCTGAGGACCTTCTTCGCCTGCTCCTGGCCCACCACGTACTCGTCCAGCATCTGGTAGATCTGTTTCGGAGGCAGGAAACTGGTGGCCTGGGCCGTCGGCCCGGCGGAGGGCGCGGGCGCGGACGTCTCCGTGTCCTCCGCGATGATCTGCTGGCACAGGCCGACGCATTCGTCGCAGATAAAGACCTTGCCGGGGCCAGCGACCAGGCGCTTTACCTGGGCCTGGCTCTTTCCGCAGAAGGAGCACTGGTAGTCGTTCCGGCTCGTTCCCTTGGATGTCATCGCGCCGCCTCTCTGTTGTCGGGCACTCAGGCTGCTCGAAGACGTTCGCCCGCCCTGGACCCTCCGCGTCGTTCGGTGGGGATCCAGGGCGGTGAATGCATGCGCCGACTAGGCTGCCGAGGCGTCACGCGCCGGGGGTTTGGTCAGAACCTCGTCCACCAGGCCGTACTCCACCGCCTGCTCGGGGGTCAGGAAGAAGTCGCGGTCGGAGTCCCGTGCCACCTGCTCGTAGGGCTGGCCGGTGTTGTCCGAGATGATCTCTCGGATCTTGTCCTGCATCCGCAGGATCTCCCGCGCCGCGATTTCGATGTCGGCCGCCTGGCCCTGGGCACCGCCCATGGGCTGGTGCATGTGGATCGTCGAGTTGGGGAGGGCGAACCGCTTGCCCTTGGTCCCGGAGCACAGGAGCACCGTGGCCATGCTCGCCGCCATGCCGACGCAGATCGTCGACACGTCAACCGACAGGAGGTTCATCGTGTCGAAGATCGCCAGGCCGGCGGTGATGACCCCACCCGGCGAGTTGATGTAGAGGTGGATATCCTTCTCCGGGTCTTCGCGGTCCAGGTAGAGGAGCTGGGCGATGATGAGGTTCGCGATCTGGTCGGTCACGGGCGTGCCCAGGAAGATGATCCGCTCCCGCAGCAGCAGGGAGTAGATGTCGAACGCGCGCTCGCCCCTGGCCCCGCTCTCGATGACCATGGGGATGATGCTCTGGGGGACGTCGGCGAGCGGTCCCGCCCCTGCTGGCGGCAGAAAGAGGCCGCTCGTGTCGTCGCGTTGGTACGGGTATGCCATGTGGTGCCTCCCTACGGTGCTGATGGTCCGCTTGTGTGTTGTCGTGGCGGTCGGCCGGTTCCGGTCCCTCGGCGCAGGGCGCGCGTGGCGCCCGTGCGTCTACGAACCCGGCGAAGCCTCTGGTTCGTCGTCCTCAGCGTCATCCGCGGCGGCTGCAGCCGTCGGAGCGTCGTCGCTCGCCGGGGTGTCCGCGTCCGCCTCCGCCGCTGGGGCCTCCGGCGCCTCACCCCGCGCGATGGTCGCGAGCCGTTCGATGGTGCGCCGGGGGCGCAGGGAGCGTCGCAGCGAGTCCCGTGTATCATCTCGGGTCAGGAGCTCACGGAGCTGCTCCGCGGGACCCGTGGATTCCCCGAGGATGCTTTCGATCTCGGCGTCCACGTCGGTGTCCGTGATATGGATATCCTCGTTGTCCGCCACGCGATCCAAGAGGAACGAGCGCTGGAGCCGCACGACCGCCTGGGGCCGCAGCTCGTCTCGGAGCTCCTCCTCGGTCTTCTGGAGGGCGGAGACGTACTCCTCCACTGTGAGCATGCGCCCGATCTGCCGCTGGACCCCTTCTCGCAGATCGGCGATGAGGTGGTCCACCTCCCGCTCCACCAGGATTGGGGGCAGATCCACCACCGCATCGGCCTGGACCCTGTCCATGACCGCTTCCTGGTGGCCGCGCTGGGCCTCTCGGTCGTGGTCTGCCAGGTGGCGGCGGCGGACCTCGTCGCGGAGTGCCTCGAGCGTGTCGTAGCCCTCGCCCACGCCCTTGGCGAACTCGTCGTCCATCTCCGGCAGGCGCTTCTCTTTCACCTCTTTGATGGTGGCGACGAAGTGGCAGACGGCGCCCGACAGCCCTTCGTCAGGGAAGTCCGTGCTGAGCGGCAGGTCGAACTCCCGGGACTCGCCTGGCGCCATTCCCACCAGAGCCTGCGCGAATCCTGGGGCGGGGAACTCGTCGTCATTCAGGACGTACTGCGAGTCCTCACGGTTGATGAGCTTGTTGCCGTTGGCCTCCCCAGTGACGTCCAGGAGGGTCATGTCCTCCATCTGGACGGGGCGCTCCACCGGCTCCCACGGGGCGGAGTCGGAGCGGAGCTCCTCCAGCGAGGTTTCCACCAGGGCCTCGTCAAGGTCCACCGCGACCTGGGGGATGCGGATAGAACGATAGTCGCCAGGCTCAACCTCGGGGGTGAGGGGGACCGTGGCCTTTATCGTGACCGGCTCGGTGCCGAGAAGCTCCACGTCTGGGTCGGCGACCGCCTCGGGGGCCTCTTCCTGGACCGCCAGGGCTGTCGCCTCGGGCACCAGGAACTCCATCGCCTCGTTGAGAAGCGCCTCCCTGCCCAGCATCCGCTCGAGGATGCTCCGGGGGGCCTTCCCCTTGCGGAAGCCCGGCACGGCTACGCGCTTCACGACGCTCTTGTAGGCGCGCTGGAGGTAGGTCTCCAGGTCGTCGTCTTCCAGTTCGATGTTGAGCACCGCCTGCCGCGGCGGCATCTCTTCGCGAGTAATTCTCACTAGTGGCGCCTCCATGACACCTTCAACGATTATAGCACGGCGACGAGCGGCGTGTAGCTGATGGGCCGGTCCTTCGCTCTGAGCCAATCGGGTCGCGGCGGGGGTGGGCGGCTCCCGCGGCCCTGTCGTGGCACACGCGCCCAGATGCCTCCTAAGGCTCCACTACCCGCAGCCCCAACTCCCCGAGGTGCGTCTCCCCGACAGGCGCCGGCGCCCCGAACAGCAGGTCCGTGCCGCTCTGGGTCTTCGGGAAGGCGATCACCTCCCGCAGGTTGTCCTCCCCAGCCAGGATCATCACGGTCCGGTCGATTCCGGGCGCGATCCCGCCGTGGGGGGGCGCCCCCGATTCCAGAGCGTTCAGGAGATGTCCGAATCGCTCTTCCATCTCTTCGAGCGTGTAGCCCAGGAGCCCGAAGAGCTTCTCCTGGAGCGACCGATTGTGGACGCGGATGCTTCCGCTGGCAAGCTCGTACTCGTTGCACACAAGGTCGTAGGCCAGAGACGCGGCGGCGCCGGGGTCGGTGTCCAGGAGCGGCGCGTCCTCCGGCTTCGGCGCGGTGAACGGGTGGTGTGTGGACTCCCACCGGTCGTCGGCCGAGCTCCGCTCGAACAGGGGGAAATCGACGACGAAGGCGAACGCCAGCACGTCCGGGTCCGCCAGGCCCAGCCGGCGGGCCAGGTCCATGCGCACGGCGGACAGGCTGGATGCGACGGTCGCTCGGTCGCCCGCCACCATGAGCATCAGGTCGCCGCCCCGGGCGCCCGCGCGCTCGGCCAGTGTCCGCACCACCTCGATCGGAAAGAAGCGCGTGACGGGCGAGCGGACCTGCGCTTCTTCCAGCGCATCGGCGGCCGTACCGTCGCCGGACAGGGCGAAGCTCATCAGCCCGCTGGCGCCGTGGGCCTTTGCCACCTCCGTCAGCTCGTCCACCTGCCGCCGCGAGTAGTCCCCGCACCCAGGGGCGACCAGGCCCTTGACGACGCCGCCCGCTTCCAGCACCCGCTGGAGGATCTGGAAGTCCACCCCGCCGACCAGGTCCGTGACGTCCGAAAGCTCCAGGCCGTAGCGGAGGTCCGGCTTGTCGGTGCCGAATCGCTCCAGGGCCTCGGCGTGGCTCAGGCGACCGAACGGCGTGACCACCCGCTTCTCCGGAGCCACGGCCGCCACCATGCCCGCGTAAAGCTCTTCGGTCAGCGCCAGGATGTCGTCGCGGTCCACGAAGCTCATCTCCAGGTCCAGCTGCGTGAACTCCGGCTGCCGGTCCGCCCGCAGGTCTTCGTCGCGGAAGCAGCGGGCGATCTGGAAATACCGCTCAACGCCCGCCACCATCAGAAGCTGCTTGATCTGCTGTGGCGACTGGGGGAGGGCGTAGAACGACCCGGGATGCAGCCGGCTGGGCACCAGATAGTCGCGCGCGCCCTCCGGGGTGCTCTTGATGAGGATGGGCGTCTCGACCTCCAGGAAGCCCCGGTCCGAGAGGAAGTCCCGGATGTACTTCACCACCCGGTGACGTAGGGCCAGGTTGCGGGCCATGCGCTGCCTTCGCAGGTAGAGGTGCCGGTGACGCAGGCGGAGGAAGTCGTCGACCTCAGTCTCTTCGTTGACGGGGAAGGGCGGAGTCGTCGCCGGGTTCAGGACCTCGACCTCTCGGACCGTGACCTCTACCTCGCCCGTCTCCATTCGGGGGTTCTCAGTGCCGCTGGGGCGTTGGGTCACGGTTCCGACGACGCGGAGCACCCACTCGTTGCGGGCGGCGTCGGCGGCGCGATAGGCGTCTTGGGCATGCTCCGGGTTGACGACGACCTGAGCCAGCCCGCTGCGGTCCCGCAGGTCGATGAAGATCAGCCCGCCGTGATCTCGGCGCCGATGGACCCAGCCGGCCAGGATCACTTCCCTGCCGGCGTCCGTCGCTCGTAGCGATCCGCAATCCGTGTCCCTGTGCACGTTCCCTCCACGAAATCAAGGACGCCCGGCGGCGTCCCTCATTGGGGGCTCCGGCGTCCGGGCCGGTCTCGACCCGACGCTTCACCCGCCGCGGCCCATTATAGGGGCGTCTCGTGGGCGCGGCAAACCGCGGTGAGTTGCGACTGGGCGCGGCGTCTCCCTATCCCGCCAGCAGTGGCAGGCCCACGCCGAAGAGCGCGCCCGCCGCCAGCGGGATCGGGACCAGCCACAGCCGTGCACGACCGCCCCACAGGACCGCGCCTGCCGTCGCCAGGGCCGACACGGCTACGATGGAGGCGGTGAAGGGCGTCATGATGCCGCTGTCGGTCGTTGTGAGCTCGTACGCGATGCCGAGGAAAAGGCCGGTCGCGGTCCAGACGGCGTGGGCCAAGAGGGCCACGGGGAGAACCATCTTGGTGAACCCGACCTGTTCCAGGGCGGACCTCAGCCATCCCGGCCCATCCGTCGCCAGGCCCTGAACCGCCCGTGCCACGAGCACGGCGAAGACGAGGCCTGCGATGGCGCCGCACAGCAGGCCCGCCAGCGCTGGTGACATCTTACGATTCTCCTTGGTTCTTCACGGACCGGTCCGGCCCAGCTGTCTCGGCCTGTCTGCTTGCTCCGGCTCGCTCGCTTGCCCCGAGGGACTCCGCGCCCACCGTGTGGACAACGCGCGCGCTCAGACCTCGCTCCTCCAGACGCAGCGCGAGCTCCCGGCCCGCGTCCTCGTCCGCCACCAGCACGAAGAGCGATGGCCCGGCGCCCGACAGGTGGACGCGTCCGGCGCCCGCCTCTGTCATGACGCGACGGCACGCCGCCAGCGACGGAAACACATCGTCGGCCACCGACTCGAACGTGTTCACCATCCGGCCCTCCGGCCACGGCTCGGCCCGCCGCGCTGCGTCCGCGACCGCCGCCACCGCCTCGCCGCGGGTGAAGTGCTCGGAGCGAAGGCTGCCGTAGAGCGTCGCGGTCTTGCGCTCCACCGAGTCGCCGGGGACCACCACGACGAGCCATCGTTCGGAGGGTGTGGGCAGCGGTGTGACGCGCTCCCCGAAGCCCTCGGCCAGCGCCGTCCCGCCGCGCACGAAGAACGGCACGTCGGCGCCCAGGCGCGCGGCCAGCACGGTGAGCCGGTCCAGCCCCAGGTCCAGATCCCAGAGCGCATCGAGCCCTAGAAGCGTCGCCGCCGCGTCGCTGCTGCCACCCCCCAGCCCCGCGGCGACGGGGATCCGCTTGCGCAGGTCGATCGCGGCTCCGGCCCGTACACCGGTGTCGGAGCGCAACAGCTCGGCGGCCTGCCATGCCAGGTTGTCCGGCCCGTCCAACCCCGGCACGTTGCACCGCAGACTGAGGTCTGAGGCCGGCGTCAGTGTGATCTCGTCGTGGAGGCTGACGCTCTGGAGCACCGTGGCCACGTCGTGATAGCCGTCGGCGCGACGGCCGAGCACCTCCAGCGACAGGTTCACTTTGGCGTGGGCGCGAACCGTCAGAGGCCCCATCCCGCCTCCTCGGCCGCCGCGTGGAGGGCCGCCCACTCTTCAAGGGTCAGCGTCTCGGCCCGGCGCGTGGGGTCCAACCCCGTCGCCCGTAGCGCGCGTTCCGTTTCGCCCGGCGGGACGCCGAGGGCGCGGCTGAGCCCGCCACGGAGCTGCTTGCGTGGCGCCGCGAACCCGGCGCGGACCAGGGCGAAGAACCGCTTCTCGCTCTCGACGCGTACTGGGGGCGTGGGGTGGACGTCTATGCGGACGATGGCGGAGGTCACCTTCGGGGGCGGGTGGAAGGAGCCGGGCCGCACGTACCCCACGATGCGCGGCGTCCCGTGATACCGGACGGCGATCCCCAGCAGGCCCGTGCGGCCGGGGGGCGCGGCCATGCCCTGCGCGACCTCCCGCTGCACCATGACCACCAGTCGGTCCGGCTTGTGCGCGGCTTCGAGGAAGCGGCGCACGATGGCCGTGGCCGCGTAGTACGGCAGGTTGGCGACGACGGCGTAGGGGCGCCCCGACGGCGCCACCTCCGACAGGTCAACGGTGAGCGCATCGGCGTGGACGATCTTGACATTGGGGCGGTCGGTGAACGCCTGCTCCAGCGCGGTCGCCAGCTCGCGGTCCAGCTCAAGGGCCACCACGCGGCTGGCCCGTCGTGCCAGGGCGTCGGTCAGGTGTCCCAGACCGGGGCCCACCTCCACGATCAGGTCGTCCGGGGTCACGTCCGCGGCTTCGGCGATGCGGCTGAGGACGCCAGGCGCAACGAGGAAGTGCTGGCCCAAGGCTTTGCGAGGGCTGAGGCCCAGACGCCTCAGCGCGGTCGCGACGCCGGTGGGCGCCAGCGGGGAGTCGCGCGCGGGATCCAGCGATGCGACCGTGGCGAAACCTCCGCCCGAGGGTGTGGCGCCGCTATGCGACGGGGCGGCGGCCTTGCCCGGACGTCCCGCCAGGGAATGCATGTGAGAGGCCGTGCACCTCCCGTCGATCGAGTCCCTTCCGCGTGCCCATGTGGGCGGCTCCGGCCAGGGAGTCCCGCGGCGCCCGGCGTTTCCGCTTACCGTTGCTCCCTTCCGGGCCTGGCGGGGTTCACGGGCGTCCGTCGCGCGGGTCCCAGCCCTCAACACCGTCCGGTCCGGGTAGAGGCGGGGAGACGAAACCTCGGGGAGGGATTCAACCCCGCTATGGCGGATTGCGGGTGCAGGGCACCGCCAGCTCCCCGTCTAGCACGGCCATTTCCATCGTAGGGCGGAGCCCGTTGGGTGTCAATTGCCCGTGGTACAATCGGGTCGGGCGCGTCCCCGGGCTCGCGGACCCCGATACGGAGGGCCATGATGAAGGTCAGGAAAGCGGTCATCCCGGTGGCGGGCCTGGGCACTCGGATGCTCCCCGCATCCAAGGCCGTGCCCAAGGAGCTTCTTCCCCTGGTGGACCGGCCCATGATCCATTACATCGTCGAGGAGGCCCTCGACGCCGGGATGACCCAGTTCATCATCGTCACGTCGAGCGGGAAGGAGGCCCTCGCCGACTACTTCGATCCCTCGGAGGAGATCGAGCGGCTGCTCGCCGATCGGGGGCTCGACTCGTCCGCGGCCGCGCTTCGGCGGCTGAGGAGTGAGGCCGAGTTTGTGTTCGTCCGCCAGCACGAGCAGCTGGGGCTCGGGCACGCCGTCGCCGTGACCCGGAACGCGGTTGGCGACGAACCCTTCGCCGTGCTCCTCCCCGACGACATCGTGGTGTCCGCCCGGCCCGCCATCGGGCAGCTTGTGGACGTGGCGCGGGAGCGCGAGGCGAGCGTGGTCGCGGTGGAGGCGGTGCCCGCCGAGCGTGTGAGCGCCTACGGTGTCATCGACCCGGAGCCGCTATCGGAGCGCGTCTACCGGGTGCGGGCGATGGTCGAGAAGCCGCCGCGTGACAAGGCCCCATCCGATCTGGCGATCGTGGGACGGTACGTGCTGACGCCGGACGTGTTCGATGCCCTGGGTCGCCTGACGCCGGGCGCCCAGGGTGAGCTGCAGCTCACCGACGCCATCGCCATGCTGATCGGCGGTTCGGGCGTGTATGCCTGCCGCTTCCAGGGCGACCGGTACGACGCGGGGAACCCGCTGGGGCTGGTGCAGACCTCGGTGGCGATGGCCTTGGCCCGCGACGACACCGGGCCGGCGCTGCGGGCGTGGCTCGCGGCCCGGCTTGCGGACGAGGGGTAGCGGCGGGACAGGCTCACTACGAACGGATGAGCCGCGTCACGGCCCCCTACGAGCAGACCAACCCGTTCGCCCTGAGCTTGTCTGTAAAGACCGGAGACAAGGGTTACACATGTTCGGAGACATGGTTTACGCTTTCGACGATCCGTTCGACCAAGGGGCGAGGTCCTCGCAGGTCTACCTGAGCTACGCGGTGGGTCATGAACCAGATGTTCCACACG
>PVBE011821044.1_pt1 | contig 51316 bp, 40 predicted proteins | sample 1631181 | NCBI WGS metagenome assembly PVBE01 (sample SAMN08397723, study PRJNA350692) | Marine metagenome, whole genome shotgun sequencing project. | isolation source: water | place: Pacific Ocean | collected 2012-04
CTATGTCCGGGAGTTTTGACTCATATGGGGAAGAATCCTTCGTTGTCTTTTGCGCCGAGGGTGGAGAAGGAGAGGGCGAAGGAGAGGGCGAAGGTGAGGGTGAAGTGGATGGTCTGCACATCAGGCTCGACTGGCAGGGCGAGATGACGGACCTCGACGTGCACGTCCTGCACGCGAACGGCAGGTGGTACGACCCGGTCTGGGATCTGCACTTCGTCAACCCAGCGCCGCAGTGGGGTCAGCCGGGGGTGGTCGAGGACGGCCTGCTGCCGCCGGGCGGTGAGGTCATCCACCTCGCGGCGCCGCCTCCCGGGGAGTACGTCATCGGGGTGGTGTTCTACTCGGACAACGACGCGGGTGCGGACGGGACGGCAGAGATCACCATCAACTGCAACGGTCAGGCGACTCCGTTCGGGCCGCAGGTGCTGGCGAACCCGTCCGTTCCTGGAGGCGATCCGGACATCTGGCAGGTCGCGCGCGTGCTGATGCCGGAGTGTGAGGTGACGCCTGTCGACCAGCTGGGTCAGGGCTCCGAATGTCGGCCCAATGTGCCCTGCCAATGCGACGACTGCGCAGTGGGCGTCTGTGTCGAGGCGGGGTGCCCGGCCGACGCCTGTGAGCCGCGCACCGGCATGTGCGGCGGAGAGATGCCCCCGCCGCCTCCCTGATCCGTCAGCGGCGCTTGTCGAACATCTTCTTGCCGTCGCGCTCGACCAGCGTCTCGTCCATGTTCCGCTGAGCCTTCTCGTACCGCGGCGCCGCCTTGAGCGCCTGGCCGAAGTAGTCCAGCGCTTTGTCGAATTGCTTCCGCTTCCGGTAGACCATGCCCTTGTTGTTGAGGGCGCGCGCGTGCTCGGGCCGCAGCGATAGCGCGCGGTCGAGCGCCTTCTCCGCCCCCTTCAGATCGCCGCTGACGCCGCGAATCTCGCCGACGGTCGCCCAGATGTCGGGGTCGCGTGAGTCCGCCTTCAGCGCCTTGCCGACGAGGACCTTCGCCCGGTCCATCTGACCCAGGCGCAGGTAGATCTGCGCGAGCTCGTTGAGCAGGAAGGGGTCACCCTCCGCCTCGTCGAGCCGTCCCGCGAGCAGCATCCGCGCGTCCTCGGCGCGGTCCTGGTAGAGGTAATACGTCGCCAGATAGCGCAGATCCTCGATCGGCGGTGAGTCGTCGTAGGGTGCGAGCAGCGTGAGGATGTCGTCCGCCTTCACCTCTCGATAGAAGGTCCGCAGCAGCCGTCCGTTGGGGGCGAAGACGAAGGTCGTAGGCAGCGCGACCTTGCCGTCCGCCCCGAAGTACGACTTCACGAGCGCGTCGTTGGCTATCCGCACCTGCGCCTCGATCCCGTGCTTCTTCGCGAACGCGTGCACCGCGTCGAGGTCGCCGGTCTCGACCGCGACCGCCACGATGTCGACCTTCTTCCCCACCTTCGCGGCGAGCTTCGCGAGGGCCGGCAGCTCGCGCTGACAGGGCTCGCACCAGCTCGCCCAGAAGTTCACCACCGCCGCCCGCCCCGGCCACCCGAGGCGGCGCATCCGGCCCTTCAGATCGAGGGCGCGCAGCTTGGTCGAGTACGCCCCGACCACCCGCGGACGCTGTTCCTTGGGCCACGTCTTCAGCGCGCGCACAGCGGCCTTGGGCTCGCCCTCGGTCAGCACGTAGCGGTTGTCGGCGGCGAGCCCGGCGAAGCGCTGGCTCTCACCCGACGGCCACTCGACGGTCACGTCGACCTTCGTGGCGTCGCTCAGTCCGAAGTGCAGCTCGCGCTTGACCTGGGCGTGGAAGCCCACGGTCAAGCGCACCCGGTCCACCTGCTTGTTGCCGTTCGCTTCGATGCGCACCACCGCGCCGAGCGCCTGGGGCTCCGACTTCGTCGCCCGCGCCTCGAGCCGGATCCAGTGGCGCCCCGCCCCCGCGTCGTTCTGCAACATGCGCACGTGCTGCAGCGACAGCACCGCCAGGTCGAGATCGCCGTCGCCGTCGAAGTCGATCGGCACGGCAGACCGCCCGTCGTGCTCGTAGTCGACCTTCATCCCGAAGCCGCACTCGACGTACGGCTTGCCCGCGCCGACGTTCGCGAAGAACCGGTTGCGCTCGTACCCGCTGAAGCTACCCCGAAAGGCCCGAACCGCTCGGCCGTCTCGCGGGTCCTGGAAGTCGCTCGCGTCCCGCTTGGACTCGTGCGCCTTCGCGTGGGCGGCCAACTGCCGCCAGAGGAACGTTCAGAAGTCGTGCTCCCGATCGCTGCTGTGACTGTTCAACCCGTTGACCACGTACAGGTCGCGGTCGCCGTCGTTGTCGTAGTCGAAGTACGCCTGCCCCCACGCCCATTGAGCGTTGGCGATGCCCAGCTTGCTCGCGCGCTCCTCGAAGGTGGCCTTCCCGGTGCGCACGTAGAGCGTGTTGCCGAGCGCGAGGCCCAGCAGAGCCTTGTACGTCTCCGGTTTCAGGGTGCCTTCGAAGAGCGGCACGATCCGCGTCCCCGCCGACGACGACATGTTCGACACGTACATGTCGAGGCGCTGGTCGCCGTCGAAGTCGGCCACGGTGATGCCCATCGACTGGCCGTTCTGGGTGAGCACGCCCGGGCCGAGCCGCTCGAAGTGGCCCTTGCCGTCGTTGACGTAGAACGCGTTCGGACCGAAGTCGTTGGTCGACACCAGGTCGACGTCGCCGTCTTCGTCGAAGTCGTAGAACGTCGAGGCGTAGGTGAGCCGCGTGTCATCGACCCCGCGCTCGACGCCGACCTCCTCGAACTCGAGGCCGCCGCGGCCCAGGAAGAGCGGGTTTCGCAGCCCGTCGGTGCTGTCGAACTTGTTGAAGTCGAGCCCCTCCTCCGCGATCAGCACGCCGTAGCCGCTGAAGAAGAGGTCGAGGTGGCCGTCGCCGTTCACGTCGCCCACCGCCGCGTGCTCGTACTCCCAGTCGCGATGGCCCGCGCAGTCATCGACCGCGAAGTCGAGCCACGCCACGTGCTTCAACGGACCGTCCGCGCGCCAGCGCCAGACCGAGAAGCTCGCCTTGCCGTTCTGGCAGCGCAGCGCCTCGGTGCTCACCAGCTCGCGCGTGCCGTCACCGTCCAGGTCGACCACCAGCTGGAAGACGCCGATCTTCCCCGGCGGCAGCAGATCCGCGCGCCGGTCGAAGCCGCCCTTCCCGTCGTTGGTGAACAGCGCCAGCACGCGGCGCCGATTCCAGGCCAGCAGGTCGTCGTCCCCGTCGTCATCGGCGTCGAGCACCGCCAACCCGCCGATGGTCTCGATCGCCCGTTCGTCGTTGATGCGCCGGATCGCCTGCTCGCTCCCGGCGTTGCGGCCGAGGTCGAAGCCCACCTGCGCGGTCACGTCTGCGAAGGGGGGGCCCGTCGTGACGACCTCCTCGAGCGCACCGACGTCGACGCGATTGAGCCGCCAGCGGTCGGTGGTCTTCACGACCTCCGCGCTCCACGCGCCGCGCAGCACCCGCGGCTTGCCGTCGAGTCCCGGGCCGGCGAGCTTGAACGCGAGCCGCACCCAGGCGCGGTCGTAACCCGGCATCGCCAGCTTGAACGCGGTCGGCTTGAGCTTGCAGCGCGCGCGGTCGGCGAAGGTCTCGCCGATCGCCTTCCAGCCCTTGGCGAACCCCTCGCGGTCGAGGACCTCCTCGGCCACCGGTCGCTCTCCGACCCACACCGCCTCGCCCGGCTGCAGCGTCCTCGCCTTGGCGGGTCCGACCAGGCGCCCGCGGAACGCGTCGGTCATCCACCGCTTCATCCCGGCCTCGTCCCCCGCGCGCAACGCGGTGCAGACGCCGCGTCCGAGCTTCTGGTGGATGTGGTCGAGCGCGACCGGCTCCGTCAGCGAAGGCTCGCGACTGAAGTCGGCCGGGATCGGGACTTCGAACGGCGGCGCCGCCGGTTTCGCGGCGACCTCCGGTTTCTCCGGCGGCGGTTGCGGCGGTGGCTCTCCACACGCGGCGAGCGCGGCGATCCACGGCATCAGCTTGCGCACGAGCCCTCCTCGAAAAAGGCGCGCCCATCGTAGGCGAGCAGTTGCGATAGAGCCACGTCGGCGGGGGTCGAGAGGGCGTGCGCGTCCTCTTGCTCAACCAGTTCCTGCCGCCCGACCCCTGCGCGACCGGTCAGTTGGCCCTCGACCTCGGCGCCGCCCTCGTCGAGCGGGGCCACGAGGTGCACGCCCTGTGCAGCCGCGGACGGTACGGCGGTGGGCGGTCGGACGCGCCGCCCGAGTCCCTCGAATGTGGCGTCTTCGTGCATCGCGTGGCGGCCCCGACCCTGGGCCGCGGCTCCCTCGCGGCGCGCGCGGTCGACTGCGCCGGGCTGTATCCGAGCATGCTCGCCGCGGCGCTGCGCCTGGGTCGATTCGACGCCTGCGTCGCGCTGACGATGCCGCCGTTCGTCGGGCTGGTCGGCGCGGCCCTCCGCGCGCGGCACGGGACGCGTCTGCTCGTCTGGGTGATGGACGTCTTCGAGGGCCTCTTCCAGAGCACGACGCCGGTCGCCCGCCTGCTCTATCGCCAGGCCGACGGTGTGGTCGTGTTGGGCCAGGCGATGGCCGGCGCGGTCGAGGCGAGTGGCGCCGACCCGAGACGCGTCGCGCAGATCCCGAATTGGATGCCGGGCGCGCCGCCGTCGCCGGTCGATGGCGGGCCGATGCGCGCGGAGTGGGGGCTGGGTGACGAGCCGGTCTTCCTCTACTCGGGCAACCACGGACTTCACATGGAGCTGCCGACGCTGGTCAGCGCGCTCGGGCTCGCAGCGCGGCGGACTCCGTTGCGGGCCGTCTTCGTCGGCGCCGGGCAGCTTCGCTCCCGAACGGGTCAGATGTGCGCCACGCTCCGGGTGCCCGCGGTCTTCCAGCCTCCCCAGCCGCTCGAGCGCGTGCCGTCGGTGCTGGCCGCGGGAGATGTGCACCTGGTGGGGCAGGGCGCCGCGCGCCTCGGGGTGAGCGAGCCGTGCAAGCTCGCCGCCGCCTTCGCATGCGGGCGGCCGGTGGTGCACGTCGGCCCGGAGACCAGCCAGACCGCCTCGCTCGCACGCCGGGCCGGGGCGAGCGTGGCCTGCGGGGATGTGGCGGGTGCGGCGGCGGCGATGGTCCGGCTCGCGCGGGATCCGGCGCTGCGCCGCAGCCTCGGCTCGGCGGCGCGCGCCTGCTACGAGACGGAGCTCAGCCGGGCGACGGGGACGGCACGCCTGGTCGGCCTCGTCGAGTCCCTTGGGCGAGCTCCAGCCGGGCGCGCACCATCTTGGGCCACGTATCCGGCTGAATGAGCATCGAGGTCGACAGGAAGCACTCCTGGGTGCACTGGCACTTCGTGCGTTGGATCTTCGCCCGGAGCGCCTTCGCCCGAGGGGAGCGCCACAGCGCCGCGAGGTCGCCGTCGAAGTCCTGCACATTGCCCAGCGGATCATCGAGCATCTCGCAGGCGTGCACCTCCCCATCGGAGTAGACGACGCCCGCGAGAGCGCCCGCGGAGCAGCCACCGCCTTCGCGGCGCCCCTCCACGATGTCGAGGATCAGCTGGCGCCGCGCCACGTTCTTTGCCGTCAGCCACTTCGCGGTCTGGTGTCCGCCGTGCCCCGGCATCCGCCCGGCCTCGGTCCGCTCGCGGATGAGCGCATCGGCGCGCCGGTACATGTTGGGATGCACGTCGATCGCCTGCGGGTCGCGCGGCTCGCCGCGGGTGATGTTGATCATCCACTCGCCGTCCGGGTTCAGGCGCTCGACCTCGGCGCCGATCTCGTCGACCTGGTGCTGGTTGACGTTCGAGATGGTGGTGATGACGCCGACGTCGAAGTGGGCGTAGCGGGCCTTGAGCCCACGCAGCGCGGTGATCGTCGCGCAGGCGCGGCTGTAGCCGTCGCGGACCCGCCGCTGGAGGTTGTGGATCTCCCCGACGCCGTCGAGGGACACGTCGACCCGGAAGGGCGTGTCCGGGTTCTTCTGCAACATGGCTTCGGTGCGCTCGACGATGCGGTCCGTGAGGTAGCCCGAGGTGGGGATCTGGTAGCGGGAGACGCGCGCGGTGCGACGGAACATCGTGGCGAGCTCGACGATGTCCGGGCGCTGAAAGGCCTCGCCGCCGGTCAGGCTGAGGAACGCCACGCGCCCCAGCGAGCGAGCCATGCGCTCGTAATCGTCGAAGCCGAGGGCCCTGCGCTCGAGATGCTCCTTCTTCCACTCCTCGTTGAACCAGCAATGCGCGCAATGCATCCAGCACGTGTCGCTGACGAAGAGGATGAGGTACGGCGGCGTGCGCAGGGCGCGGGCGAGGCCTTCGTTGACGGCGGTGTAGATCGCGGACTTCACGCGCAGGCCTCCAACCAGCCGGTGACGGTGCGTGGCGTCAGCCTCGGCGTCGCCAGCATGTGTCGAAACAGCTCGAGCAACCGGTGGCGCCGGGCCGCGGGGCCGCCGCGATAGAGCCGCTGGTGCGGAGGGCGGCGCCGGCCGCCGGCGTAGGGCGTCTGCTCGTAGCTGTGGAAGAGAAAGACGATGGGCGCGCCGGTGAGGCGTGCCTCCGCGCAGGCCGCGGTAAAGAGGGCGCGCGCCGCGGCGCGGCCGAAGAGGAAGAGCGAGCCGGAGACGAAGGGCACGCCCGCCCCGGAGAGCGGGACCACGGTCAGAGGTCGTCCGCCGCGGCGGTTGGGGTCGCGCACCGACGGCTGGTACGGGCGCCTCGGCGCGCGCAATCCCATCGGGGTCGCGCCCGCGCAGCTCCACATGTCGAGACGCTGCGGGCAGATGGACAAGTCGGCGACGTAGCCGTGCCGCACGAGGGCGTCCTGCGTGGCCGCCGAGGTGGTCATCCGGGGTCCGCGGAACACGCGAGGCGCGGTGCCCGTGATGGTGGTGATGCGGCGAGTAGCGTCGCTGACGAGAGCCTCGACGGCCGGTGCGGGGAGGCGGCAATAGTCCTCGCTGGGGCCGTGATGCACCCCGTGCGAGCCGATCTCGTGGCCGGCGTCGGGCCATCGTCGCAGAGGCTCGGCGAAGTCCTCGGCGGCGACGGCGGTCGTGAAGACGGTGATCGGGAGCCCGAGCCGCGCGAGGTCGTCGCGCAGGGTGTCGAGCACCTCGCGCTGCGCGGCGAGGTCGTGGTCGGGCGCGATCTCGAGGTCCATCGTCACCAGGAGCTCAATCACGGCGCGACCGACCCTGCGCCACTTGCAGCGCGAGCCACGGGGTCACCACGACGTTGCGGTGGAGCATGCGTCGCGGCTCACGGGCCCAGCGGAAGGCCCACTCGAGGCGGGCTGCCCGGACGGGGAGCGGTGCGCGCGTCGCCTGGCCGGACACGAAGTCGAACAGGCCACCGACGGTCCAGACGAGGGAGAGCCCGGCGGGCCGCGCAGCCCGGACCCGGAGGCCGAACCGCTCCTGCAGCGGGCAGCCGCAGCCGACCAGCAATGCCTGGGCCCCGCTCGCGGCGACATCGGCGATGATCGCGTCCGTGTCCGCGGGGTCGAAGTAGCCGTTGCGGGCGCCGACGACGGGCACGCCCGGCCAGCGCCTGCGAATCTCACTGACCGCGCCGCGCACGGTCTCCTCGGTGCCGCCGAGCAGGTAGACCGGCGTGCCGCGACAGGCCCAACGCTCCATGACCATCGGGAGCAGGTCCGTACCGTTGAGATCGGGCCACCAGCGACCGTGTGCCGCGCGGCTGGCGAGCTTCATCGCGATGCCGTCCATCACGAGGAAGGCCTCGCGCGCGAGGGCCTCGCGGAGCTCGGCGTCTTGCGAGAGCAGGTACGCGTTGAAGGCGTTGACGTGCACGACGAGCGTGGGTGCTTCGCTCTGCGTCCACGCGGTGCGCGCCAGGTGGTCTGCGGCTTCCGAGAACGCGGCGCTGTAGAGCGACCAGGCACCAAAGGGGACGTGCGCGCTCATCGTCCGGTCGCCTGGCGCCGTGCCAGACCACGCCACGCCGCGTCGGGGGCGAGGTCGCGGGTCCAGCGGCGCGCCTGGTTGACCAGCCCGGGCACGCCCCACGATTGGGGCCGCGACAGCAGGCCCACGGCGTAGTCGGCCACGGCCTCCGGGTCGCCCTCTCCACCGCGTGGAGCCAGGCCGGCAGCGGCTCTGAAGCCGGTCGCCATTGGTCCGGGCACGACGCAGCGGACGACGACGCCTTCGGCTTCGACCTCCAGCGCCAGCGAGCGACTGAACGTCAGCACGCACGCCTTCGCCGAGCCGTACGCCGCGAAGCCGGGCGCGGGGCCGAAGGCGGCGGTTGAGGCGACGTTGAGGACGAAGCCCCGACCCCGCTCGACCATGCGCGGCACGTGGTGGGCGCACAACCGCAGGGGCGCCCGGGCGTTGACGGCCCAAATGCGCTCCGCGTCCGGCCAGTCGAGCTTGGCGAAGTGTCCGCAGCGGGTGGCGCCGGCGGCGTTGACCAGCATCGAGAGGTCGGGCCAGGCGTTCAGGAGGCCCTCGACCTCCTCGGCGCGAGCGAGGTCGGCGACGTGGGCGACCGCGCCGCCTCCGCAGCGGGCTACGACAGCTTCGAGGGCGTCTCGGCGACGACCGACGGCGATGACGCGCGACCGGGCGGCCATCGCGGCCAGCAAGGACTCGCCATCGTCCACGTAGTCGAAGACGCCGAGCGCCCAGACGATGTCGAAGGCGGGTCGTGCCTCGATGGCGTCGACGCCGCCCGCGTGAAGCTCGACGCTCTCGATGTCACGGGTCGCCTCGCGGGCGAGGGCGAGCATCTGCGGGGCGGGGTCCACCCCGACCACCTGGCTCGCACCGCGCGCCGCAGCGGCTGCAACCTGGCGGCCCGGTCCGCAGCCGACGTCGAGCACGGCGTCTCCAGGCCGGACGAGGTCGAGCGCTCGCTCGGCGCGAAGGTCGATGCCGCGGCGGAGCCACCAGCGCAGCCCCTTCGACGTCTCGTAATGCGCCGCGAATCGGCGCGCGGTCTCGTCCCAGTACGTGATCGCGGAGCTAACCATGCTGCTGCCTCCCGTCGCCTTCATGAACCCAGGCGACGGCCGGCTGTCTCAGCAAAGCGAGGCGTGGAAGCCGCGCGGCGCGCGTCGGCGAAAAAAATGTTTCGGATCTGAGGCCGGCCGGGTGTCGATACCCACAGAAGATGGTGGAAGAGATCGCGACGCTCGGGGCCCTCTACGAAAGGTACGGACACAACGTGTACCGGCGGTGCCTGTATCTGTTGGCTCAGGAAGCCGCTGCGTGGGACGCGACCCAGGACGTGTTCCTCAAGGCGGAGAAGGGCCTGCGTAAATTCGAGGGTCGCTCGTCGCATCTGACGTGGCTGACGCGCATCGCGACGCACCACTGCCTGAACGTCATCCGCTCGCGGAAGGTGCGGCGGGGGCAGGGGCTGGTGGACGCGTCGACGCTCGAGAGCCACGCCGCCTCCCACGACTCGGAGCGGGCCGTGCTCGTTCGGAAGCTGCTCGACCGCTTCGACGTGAAGACGCAGGCGGTCGTGGTCCACTACTACGTGGACGAGATGAGTCAGGAAGAGGTGGCCGTCGCAGTGGGTTTGTCGGTGCCGACGGTGCGAAAGCGCCTGCGGCAGTTTGTGGAGAAGTCGCGTCGCGAGCTGACTCGCGGCGCCGTTGCAGCAGGACGCGCAGCGTGACGGACGAGGAGAAGGCAATGTTGGCGCTGCTGGGTGATCCGGTGGTCGCACCCGGTCGGCGGCCGACGCGGCACAGCCTGGCTCGACTGGAAGCGGGCGAGCTGGACGGCGAGGCGCGGGCGCAGGTCGAGGCCGCGATGTCGGAGTCGGAGCCTGCGCAACGACTGATGCGCGAGCTCGAGGCGGACCGCGAGGCGTTTCGGGTCCAGCATCCGCGGGCCGCGTTCCTCGAGGCGCTCGACGCGCGGCGCGGGCGGCGAAGTCGCACTTGGTGGTGGGCGCCCGCGGGCGTCCTGGCTGCGGCTGCGGCGGCGGTGGCGCTGACCTGGGTGCCGACCCAGCAGACCGCGGCGGGCGTCTCGGTGGCGCCGGTGGCTCCGGTGACGCGGCTCAAGGCGGCGCCCGGCCTGACCTTCCACGTAGAGCGCGACGGTCGCGTGCAGGTTGGCGACGCGGGCGGTGTCTACCACCCGGGCGACCGCATCCAGCTGCGCTACACGACGGGCACGCACCGGCACCTCGTCGTGGTGTCTCTCGACTCGAGCGGCGCGGTGACGCCGTTCTACGACGCGGACGGGCGCTCGCTCGACATCGAGCCAGGCGTCAAGCAGCTGCTCGACGGGAGCGTGACCCTCGACGGTGCGCTCGGCCCGGAGCGCATCCTCGGCTGCTTCTCGGAGCGGTCGGTCGACACGGGCGAGATCATCGAGGCCGGCCGGCGCGCCCTCGCGGCTGCGGGCGGCGACCCGGCGAAGGTGGCGCGGCTCGATATCGGCTGCGCCCAGGCCACTTTCCTCATCGACAAGCGTCGAAGAGAACGGTGAGCACTCAACCCGGATTGGTCGCCGGACGCCGTCGCGAGGGCGTCGCGGGCGCGGCGCAGGTGGGCCGAAGGCCCGCCGGTCGGTGGCGCACCCCCGGAGGGGTGGGCGAAGGCGTACTGCCAGGTACGTCGAGCCCAGGCCCGAGGAGGTACGCCGCCGAGCGCCCGTCTGCGGCGCCCGCAGCAGGCGGTCGGCGACCAATCCGGGTTGAACCCAGCGAGGCGGTCAGGGCGCGGGAGCCAACCCGTAAACAAAGGCCCTCTCAGCCCGGGTCCTGCGCCCTGGCCGTCTCGCATAGATCGCCCTCACTCCGAGTGAGGAGATCTGGGGTAGCAAATAAGCTTATTTGCTACTGTATCTTTGCTGCCTGTGCAGTGAGCCACGCCAAGGATGTGCGGCGAGTGGCGCTGCTGGTGTCGCATCCGAACGGCGGCGTCGACACCGAACCCCTGCAATACGTCGAGCGTGACGCATCGAAGCTGCGCGACGTCCTGGTGGATCTGGGCGGCTTCGAGGCCGAGGACACGACGCTGCTCGTGGCCCCCTCCGCCGACCAGGTCGTGGAGGCCATCGCTCGGACGGAGGCGCGCGTCGCGAAGGCGCGGGCGGCCGGGGAGCGCGCGCTGCTGCTGTTCTATTACTCCGGCCACGCGGCGAGCGGTGAGATCCGGCTGGGCGACTCGCGCCTCGATCTGCACTCGCTGCGACGGATGTTGTCGAAATCGGAGGCCGAGGTGCGCATCGGCCTGCTCGACGCCTGCCAATCCGGCGCGATCACGCGCATCAAGGGCGGCACGCGCGGCCCCTCCTTCGTGGTCGACGTCGAGCCGGAGCACGTCTCGAGCGGGTACGTCCTCATCACCTCCTCCAGCGCGAACGAGGCGTCGCAGGAGAGCGAGGAGCTGCGCGGCTCCTTCTTCACCCACTACCTCGTCAGCGGGCTTCGCGGCGCGGCGGACCGGTCCGGCGACGCGCAGGTGACCCTCGACGAGGCCTACGCCTACGCCTACGACCGCACGGTGGCGCACACAGCAGGCACCCGCGGCGGCACCCAGCACCCGACCTACACCTACGATCTCCAGGGCAACGGCGCGGTCGTGCTCACCCGCCTCGCGCGCCAGGGGGCGCTCGTCTTCGGCGAGGCCGCCTCCGGTCGCTACCTGGTGTACGACCTCGGGCGCGAGGCTGTCGTCGGCGAGGTCGAGAAGCAGGCCGGGCGGCGCAGCGCGCTGGCTGTCGCAGCGGGGCGCTACGCGGTGAAGAAGCGGGCCCGGGACCACTTGCTGCTTCAGGAGGTCGAGGTCTCGGTCAGCGAGCGCCGCGCCATCGACGAGGCGGCCTTCCGCGCCGTGGCCTTCGAGGAGGACATCACCAAGGGGCCGGTCTGGATGCGTCGCCAGCGTGAGGTCGGCCGCCGCTTCGGGGTCGCCGTGCGCGGCGGATACCAGGCGTTCTTCGACGAGTCGACCCGCGACTCGCTCTTCCATCCCAGCGCGATGGTCGGGGTCCGCCTCGACGCCACCAACCTGGCCGGCCCCAACCTCAGCGTGCACCTCGACGGCGCCTTCGGGCAGGTCTCGGAGGTGGTCGCGGCGGGGCCGTACGACGAGCCGCATCCGGTCGACTTCACTCTCGTCGTGTCGGGCCTGTCGCTGACCTACGATTGGTGGGTCGGCAAAGGGCTCGTCCAGCTCGGGCCGCGCATGAGCGCGCTCTACGCGCGTCGTCGTTTCGAGGACGACGCCTTCCCCTTCCAGGACCTGTTCACCTTCAGCCCCGGCGTCGAGGTCGGCGCGTGGTGGTTCTTCGGACCCATCTCCGTGGGGATCGAGGGACGGGTTCACTATCTTCGCTACGCCACAGAGGCCGAGGACCGTTCGCTCGGGTTCGGCGAAGGCTATGTCTCCATTGGAGTGACGCCATGAGGACGTCCTTCCTGTTCTTGTTCGTCGCGCTCGGCGCCGGTTGTGGCGAAGAGTTCTCGAACGCTGTCTTCGACACCGACCAGGCCTTCCTGGACGCGGTGCCGCGCGCCCGCGACCTGCGCTTGAGCGGGGTGGTGGCCGAGGACGGGGTGATCCGCCAGGCCCTCATCGGGCAGGCGGCGGAGCTCTACGCGACGACGCGCACGACGACGCTGCAGGTCGACCGGGCGGTCTTCCACCAGCTGCGCGAGGTGGAACGCCTCGTCGCGGAGCCGCCGAGCGAGCGCGGGGAGGACCGCCGCGTGTGGGGCCCGTTCCGCCACCCGCTCGACGACTTCGAGACGCGGTTCGTGATGACCCGCACCAGCGGCGCCTTCGACTACGCCTACGAGACGCGCCGCGCAGACGGCGACGACTTCGAGGTGGCCATCGACGGCAACTTCGATCCCGAGGACTCGCGGGTCGGCGCCGGGCAGCTCAACTTCCACCTCGGCGATGGCGCCTTCTCGGTGACGTATGTGCTCGAGGAGGACGGCGCGGTGGACATGCAGCTCGAGTCGCGCGCGCTGAGCAGCGGCACGGACGGCGCCCACGACGCCAACTACGCCTACCGGCGGGGCGCGGACGGGTCGGGTGACTTCGAGATGGCCGTGCGCGGCGCGGACGGAAACACCTTCGTGCTGCGCACCCGCTGGGTTGCTGGCGGTTCGGGGCGCGCCGACGCGCGCGGCGCCAACGCCGAGCAGACCCACGAGGTGTCGGAGTGCTGGGACGCGGTCTTCGCCCGGACCTGGTACGACGCGGGCGCCTTCGAGGAAGGCGACGCGGACAGCTGCGCCTTCGCTGACAAGGCCCTGCCCGAGCGCGTGAGCCTGCCCTAGACTCGCTCGCGATGAGCGACTTCGTAGTGATGAAGTTCGGCGGCACCAGCGTCGCCTCTGCGGACGGCTGGCAGACCATCGCGGCCTGCATCCGCCAGGTCTCCGATGCGGGTGACCGCCCGGTGGTGGTGTGCTCTGCGGTCGCCGGCGTCTCGGACCTGCTCGAGCGGCTGCTGCCCGCGGCTGTCCGCGGCGAGCACGAGCCTCGGTTGGACGAGATCGAGGCCCGACACCGTGCGCTCGTGGAGGCGCTGGAGGTCGACTTCGACATCGAAGCCGCGCTGGCGCCGGTCCGCCGGCTGGCCGCGGGCGTGTCGCTGACCGGAGAGCACACGCCGCGGATGCGGGCCCGCGTGATGGCGGCCGGAGAGCTGACCTCGACGCGTCTCGGGGCAGCCTGGCTGCGCGCGCAGGGCATGGACGTGCATTGGCAAGACGCCCGGGACGCGCTGCGCAGCGAGGCGCCGGCGACCGACGCCCGGACCTTCCTCTCCGCGATCTGCGACGACGCCCCCGACCCAGGCCTCGCCGGGCGCCTCGTCGCGACGGGCGGGGCCACGCTCACCCAGGGCTTCATCGCCCGCGACCCCGCCGGCGAGACCGTGCTGCTCGGTCGCGGCGGGTCGGACACCTCGGCCGCGCTCTTCGCCGCGCGACTCGGGGCGGACCGCTGCGAGATCTGGACCGATGTGCCCGGGGTCTACACCACCAACCCGCGCGACGTGCCGGAGGCACGGCTGCTGCGCTACCTCGACTACGACGAGGCACAGGAGCTCGCCACCGCCGGCGCGAAGGTCCTGCACCCGCGCTGCCTCGCACCGGTCCGGCGGCACGGCATCCCGCTCCACGTCCGCTGCACGCACCGGCCCGGACTGGTCGGCACCGTGGTCGGTCCGCGCACCGACGGTCCAGCCGAAGTGAAGGCCATCGCAGCTCGGCGCGGCGTCACCCTCGTGTCGATGGACACGCTCGGCATGTGGCAGCAGGTGGGCTTCCTCGCGGACGTCTTCGAGTGCTTCCGGCGGCACGGCGTCAGCGTGGACCTGGTCTCGACCTCGGAGGCGAATGTGACCGCCTCGGTCGATCCGGCCGCGGGTGCCCTGGACGACGAGGTGATGGACGGCTTGCTGGCCGACCTCGGCGCGCATTGCTCGGCGCGGGTCATCGGGCCGTGCGCGGCGGTGAGCCTCGTGGGCCGCGACATCCGGGCGATTCTGCATCAGCTCGGACCCGCGCTCAGCGTCTTCGAGGATCGCCGCATCCACCTGGTGTCGCAGGCGGCGAGCGACCTCAACCTCACCTTCGTTGTCGACGAGGACGAGGCCGACCGCCTCGTCTCGCGGCTGCACGCGCTGCTCTTCGCTGGCCGCGGCGCCGACGATCGCCTCGGGCCGACCTGGCAGGAGACGTTCGGCGCCCCCGCCGCGCACGTCGGTGAGCCGCCCTGGTGGATCACCCGCCGCGAGGCGCTGCTGGCCGTCGAGTCGACGCCGGCCTACCTGTACGACGGTGCGTCCATCGACGCCGCCGCCGCCGGCTTGCTCGGCGTAGGCGCCGTCGATCGGGTCTTCTACGCGATGAAGGCGAACGATCACCCGGACGTCTTGCGTCGGGTGGCCGCGGCGGGGCTCGGCATCGAATGCGTGTCACCAGGCGAGCTCGACCACGCGTTCGCCGAGGTGCCCGGGCTCGACGCCACGAACGTGCTCTTCACGCCCAACTTCGCGGCGCGCGAGGAGTATGCGGACGCGTTCGGACGTGGCGTGCACGTGACCGTCGACAACCTGCATCCGCTCGAGGCCTGGCCCGACGTCTTCCGGGGCCGCGACGTGATGCTCCGCATCGATCCGGGGCGCGGGCGCGGCCATCACGCGAAGGTCCGCACCGCCGGGCGGCGTTCGAAGTTCGGCATCGCCCCCGAGCAGCTCGACGCCGTGGAGGACGCCGTAGCGCGCGCCGGCTGCCGGGTCGTCGGGTTGCACAGCCACGTCGGCAGCGGCGTGCGCGACCCGGAGGCGTGGCCGGAGGTTGCGATGTTCCTGGCCGACGTGGCCGAGCGCTTTCCGGACGTGCGCGTGCTCGACCTCGGCGGCGGGATGGGGGTGCGCGAGAAGCCGGGCCTGGCGCCGCTCGACCTGGGCGCCCTCGACGAGGGGCTGCGGCGCTTCCACGACGCGCGACCCGGGTTCGAGTTGTGGCTCGAGCCGGGTCGGTACGTCGTGGCGGAGGCCGGCGTGCTGCTCGCCCGAGTCACGCAGACCAAGCAGAAGGGCGATCGCGCGTACGTGGGCGTCGACGCGGGCATGCACACGCTGCTGCGCCCGGCGCTATACGGTGCGTGGCACGAGATCGTGAACCTGACGAAGTACGGCGAGGCGCCGACGATGACCGCGGATGTGGTCGGCCCGATCTGCGAGACCGGTGACACGCTCGGGCATGCGCGCCACCTGCCGGACACCCGCGAGGGCGACCTGCTCCTCGTCGCGACGACGGGCGCGTACGGGCGCACCATGCGCTCGTCGTACAACCGCCGTCAGGCGCCGTTCGAGTTGCTGATGTAGGCCAACGCTCGGGGTGGCGTTGCCATCCGGGGCCGTCCCGGTGTCGGACCTTTCGACACGGAGAAGACGGGACACATCATGCGCAACTCGGTACGCACGCGATCATTCGCCCTGAACTCGGTCGGATCTGGCTCGCGGTCCTGGTGGTCGGCTGCGTGGGGACGGACACGGTCGATCCGTCGTCGTTCACGCACACGCCGAGGCCCGCTGGTCGTCGAGAAGGCGGCCGGCGTCGACTTCCGCAGGTTCTGCGAGACCGAGCTCTTCGAGCCGCTCGCGATGCCCGACACACGCTGGTTCCTCGGCGACTTCACCCCCGAGCAGCAGGCGCGCGTGGCGCGGCCCCACGACGAGGACCTCGAGCCGCTCGACCACTACGCCTTCAACGACTACCCGAGCGGTCTGCTGCGCACGACGGTCGGCGACTTCGGGCGGCTCCTGGCGATGCTGGTCGGCCGCGGCACGCTCGCTGAGACCGAGGTGCTCGCGCAGTCGAGCGTCGACCGCTTCGAGCAGATCCCCATGTTCATCGAGGAGGTCGACGACGAAGGCGTGCAGGCGTTCATGCACGACGGCGGCGAGGCCGGGGTGATGGCATCCTTCCTCTACCGCGCCGACGGGGCCGGCTGGGTCTACTTCAGCAACTCCGAGCTGGGCGACGACGAGCTCGACGCGCTCTACGAGGTGCTCGAGCCGCGCCTGCGCAGCGAGGCCCTCGCCCGCTGAGCGGACGTCCGGGCGGACGGACGCGGACGTCCGGCGGGGTCCGATGCGGCGCGCGCGTCCATGATTGGCGGGGTTTCGCGTGACGGCACGGCGGCTGCAATCCCTCCGAGGCGACGAGCTTCGGAGGACACCCATGTATCGATTGACCTGCCTGCTGCTGGCGCTGTGTGCGTCTGGCTGTCAGCTGACGATGACCAACGACGCCGACGACCTCGAGGGGGCCGAACGCGAGAAGTCGGAAGTGCTCTGGGTCGAGGGGGCGCGCGGATTCGACCCGCTGTGCACCACCGACTGCGTCGAGCTCGCAGAGGGGCATATGCACCACCTGGGCGGAGTGACGCTGCAGGTCGACTGGGCGGTGGACGACGCCGTGGCCCAGTGGGCGGATTGCGTCGGCTCGGTCATCGCGTGTCGCGACTCGGGTGCGACGACCTCGCATTGCGTCGAGGAAGCCGCCGCGTGTCCGAGCGCGTGCTGGGACTTCTACCAGGGCGCGCTGCCCGATCCCGCGACCGCGGAAGCCGCGCTCGACACCTTCGAGGCGGTCTTCATCACAGACGAGGCACCCTGCCTCCCCGGGGGTGCGTCATGAGGCGCGCATGGATGTGGCTGCTGATGTGCGCTGCCCCGGCCCTGGCGTGGGAGGCGGAGGAGCATGTGCGCCTGACCGAGGAGGCGCTCGACGATCTGGGTGCCTCGGTCTTCCTGGACCTGGGGAGCGGGTGGAAGCTCACCGACCTCAACGAAGCGCTTCGCCCCGACGGGGACCGCCGCGCGACGTACGAGCTCACCTCTGTGGCCTCGCTCTCCGCGGCGCCTGCGATCGAGGTCGGCGCCCACCGGGCTCGATTGCACAGCTGCGTGCGCCGCGGGTTCGCGGAGGTCGTGCGCACATTCGGCGAGATGAGTGGCGGCGGGTACGGCGCCTGGCACGTGCCGCTCGACCCGGCGTATCGGAATGCGCCCGCGGTGGGCCCGGACTGCCTCGACAATTGGGTCACGAACGCGGCCATGCACGCAGCATGGTCGGGCGGAGAGCTGTCGCCCGAGGCCCTCGGTCGACTCGTGGTGATTCCGCCGGCAGGCGCTGTGCCGGACCTGGGAGCGCGCACCCAAGCGCGGATCGACGCCGTGCGCGTCTCCTGGCGGATCCATCGTCGGGCGGCGGCGGCGCCGGACGAGACCGACCTCGCTCGGGGTGGACTCGGCACGCTCGCCGGCGCTTCGCAGGACACGCTCGGCCTCGCCGACCAGACCGGTCCGGCCCTGGGCGACGACGCCGAGATGTCCGGCCTGTTCAACCGCGCGCACGCCAACCACTGGTGCGCGGCCGCGTCGAGGTGACCGGCGCGGGCGGCACGGTCGAAGCGGTCGTGAACTCCTGGACGGACACCACCATCGAGCTCGCGCTCCCCGACGACATCGATCCGATTCGCACCGAGGGGGCGCCGCATCTGCGGGTGCGGGTGATCCCGAGCCGACCGGGCGCAGCGAGCGTGGGGCACGCGCGGCTGCAGCGGGCGGAGGATTGCGAGGGCGAGGTCGTGCTCAGCGGCCCCGACGTGACGGACGACGCGCTGATGAAGGGCAGCAACAATGCGCAGGACAACAACCAGCGCAACGGGCCGTCGGCACATATGCAGGTCGGCGCCCTCCAGTGGAGCGCGTTCTGGCGCGTGCGCTCGCTTCTGCGCTTCGACCTCTCCGCGATCCCCGAGGGCGCGCGTGTGGACTCCGCCGAGCTGCGTGTCTTCGCGCACGATGAGTGCTCTTCCACCGGGCCGCGCCCCGACAATTGCGGCACGCTTGACCCGCAGACGTGGCAGCTGACGTTGCACACGTTGCGGCGGCCATGGATCGAGGCGGAGGTGACCCATAACGAGGCGTCGGCGGGTGTGCCTTGGGCGCGGCCGGGCGCGGCCGACACCAATCAGGATGCGTTCCCGGAGCCCGCCGCGGTGCTGGACGGGCTCAACTCAACGGCGGTCGGCACGTTCCAGACCGTCGACCTGACGGGCTCCGTGCAGCGCTTCGTCGATGGCGAGCTGCCCAACCACGGCTGGGTCTTCGTCGGCCCGGAGGTCGCCCACTACCGCGGACGCATCCTGCTGTTCTGGGGGTCGGAGTTCACCTCGCCCGACGATCCCGAGGCCGAGGCGAAGCGGCCGCAGCTGTCGATTCGCTACACGCGCGAGGGATGTCAGTAGGACGAGAGCGTCACTGTCTCGCGGAGGGCTCAGGTCTGCTGGACCCGGCTTGCCGTGGCGCCGTGCGTATTGCGATGGCGCGTCGCTTGCTTTGACTGCAGGCATGCGGCTCGACCGACTGCTCCTGCTCTGGTGCCTTGCGACGTTCGGTTGCGCAGCGGCTTCGCCGGACGAGCCGCTGGTCCTCGGACCGGAATCGACGCCATCGGCGGACGAGCCGGACGCGCCCCCACCTGCTGCAGACGACCCGCCGCCCGATCCGGAGACGCCACCGGACGAGCCCGGCCCGGGGCCGGAGCCGACGCCCGAGCCGGAGCCGACCCCGGAACCAGAGCCCGACCACGACTGGCGCCCATGCGACCCCGCCGACTACGAGGCGGTCGCGGATCGGCTGGAGAGCGAGCTGAGCGCGAATCGCGTCCCGGGCGCTGCGCTCGCGATCGTCTGCGAGGGACGGCTCGCCTTCGCGCGCGGTTTCGGTGTGACGCGCGCCGGTGGCTCGCCGGTGACCGCGGACACCCGCTTCCAGTGGGCGTCGACGACAAAGATGTTCACCGCGGCCCTGGCGATGCGCCTCGCGGCGACCGGGGTCGTCGAGCTGCACACGCCGGTCTCGCGCTGGCTGGGTCCGGCGAGCTGGGGCGAGATCACGCTGCACCAGCTGCTGTTGCATACGGCGGGGTTCCCAACCGCGTTCGACCAGCACCACACGGATCTGGCCCGCGTCGTCTCGAACAACCGCGACATGCGTCTGTGGGCGCCGCCCGGTGCGGTCTGGAATTACAGCAACCCAGGGTTCTCGGTGGCGGGGGCTGCGCTCGAAGCGGCGGCCGGTCGGCCCTTTGCGGAGCTCGTGCGAACCGAGGTCTTCGAGCCCGCTCAGATGCTCGCGACGATGGACACCGCCCAGGTGATGGGGGGCGACTACGCTTTGGGTCACGAGGGTTCGGCGGAGGCGCACGAGACGCTCGCCGCCAACGACCGGTACTTCCACACCAGCTACTACCACCCGATGGGCGGGGCGTGGGGCAGCGTCGTCGACCTCGCGCGATGGGCCGAGGCCCACCTCGCCGATGATCCGGCGGTGATGGATGGCGCGGATTGGGCGGCTCTGCGCACGCCGCACAGCCGGACGGGGTCCTGGGGCAAGTCCTACGGCTACGGGCTCTTCGTCGAGGACGAGTTGGCGCCCGCGGTCCTCTCCCACGGAGGCGGCGCCCCCGGCTACATCGCCGACTGGACCCTCGTCCCGGAGGCCGGCGTCGGCGTCTTCATCCTCGTGAACGCGGATTGGTTCTTCCCCGGTGAGGCGGCCTGGCTTGCGCGGGAGCGGCTGGCGCCCTCGTCCAACGTCGGCCCTGCGCCCGTGGATCCGCGGACGACCTGGGCCGCGCTCGAGGGGACGTACGTAGATCCGGACACCTTCGGCGACATCCGCGTCTTCGTGGAGGGCGACGCGCTGAAGGCCGAGTTCGCCGCGGCTGGCATCACGCGCACCCTCGAGCACGTCTGGGAGGACGAGTACCAGGTCGCGCACCCGGTCACCGATCCGTGGCCGCTCGACCTCGTCTTCTGGCGCGACGCAGCGGGCGCGCGAGCGGAGTTCGTGGTCTCGATCTGGGGCGTCGCCGCGCGCCGCTGACGGTCAGGCGTCCGCGAGCGCCGCTTCGACGGTGGCCCGTAGCGGTTCGGGCAGCCCGCCGACCACCTCGAGCGCCGCCGCGTGTCCGGCCTCGCTCATCTTGGCCCACGTCTTTCGCAGGATGTCGCCGAGCTTGCCTGGGTCCTGCGTCGGCGCGAAGGCGCTCAGCTGCGTCTCGAGGAACACCAGGCAGGCGGCGTCTTCGAGGGTTTGCACCTCGGGGTCGTCGCGCAGGCGGCGCTTGCGTAGAAGCTCGGCGACGCGGGTGACGACCGCCTTGTCGTAGCCCACCTGCTCGAGCAGGGCGCCCGCCTCTTCTGCGTGGGCGCGGCCTTGCTCGACGCGCCACTTCAGGTACCCGGCGCGGCCCGCAGGGAACGAGTCGCGCGGGATGCGCCATCGGCCGATGTGCTGGGCGCGCGCCGCAAGACGAAGCGCCTCGCCGGCGTCGGGCGCGAGGCGATCCACCCACTCGGCGACCCGCTGGTGATAGTCGACGCCGGCGTCGCCGCGAGGATCCAGAACGTGCACCGCGTCGAACGCGCGCTCGGCATCCTCGAAGCGGCTCACTTCAGCGCCCGGGTCAGCCGAAGCATCTCGGTGCACAGCTCGTCGCAGCGCTCTCGAATGCGCTCGTCGGTGAGCTGGAGCGTCTCGTCGAAGGCGGCGCCGGTCGTGTAGACGAAGCGTGGGACCACCAGGCAGCGGAAGTCGAGCATGAGGCTGTTGGCGAACGGCATCACGCTCATGTAGCTGCCACCGCCGCCCGCTGCGCACACGAAGGCGACGGTCTTCTCGGTCCAGGCGCGGCTGGTCTGCTCGACCATGTTCTTCGCCGCGGCGCTGACGTCGTAGTTGTAGATGGGCGTGGCGAGCAGGATCGCGTCCGCTTCGGTGATCGCCGTCTTGAGCGCCTCGAGGTTCGGGTCATCCGGCGTCTTCCCGTTGCACAGCGGCAGCGGGTAGTCGCGCAGATCCATGAAGTTCACCGTCGCGTCTGCCTCGAGCACCTCACGCGCGCGCTGCGCCAGGACCCGTGAGCGGCTTCGGTCAGAGAGGCTGCAGCTGAGGATGAGCATCCGCATGGGCCGAACATATGTCGGCTGCAACGCGAGCGCGACCCGTGGGCGTGTACTATCGCGCCGGGACCGACGGGGAGGGGATGACCGTGCGAATCGTCTGTGTTGGCGGCGGGCCCGGTGGGCTCTACGCCGCGATCCTGTTGAAGCTGGCGGACCCCGGCCGCGACGTCGTGGTGCACGAGCGCAATCGGCCCGATGACACCTTCGGCTTCGGGGTCGTCTTCTCGGACGCCACGCTCGACAACATCCGCGACGCGGACCCCGCGACGTACGCGGCCATCACCGCCGACTTCGCCCATTGGGACGACATCGACGTGCACTTCCGCGGCCAGGTGCTGCGCTCGACGGGGCACGGCTTTGCGGGGCTGTCGCGGCAACGGCTGCTCGAGGTGCTGCAGGCGCGGGCCGAGGCGGTGGGCGTATCGATGCGCTTCCAGAGCGAGGTGGAGGATCTCGCCGCGCTGCGGGCCGACCTCGTCATCGCGGCCGACGGCGTCAACAGCGGGACGCGCCAGCGCTTCGCACAGGAACTCGGCGCCGACGTGCAGATGGGCGCCAACCGCTTCCTGTGGCTCGGCACGACCCGCCAGTTTCCGGCGTTCACCTTCTACTTCCGCGAGAACGAGCACGGCCTGTGGCGCGTGCACGCCTACAACTACGAGGCGGGCCGCTCCACGTTCATCGTCGAGACCACCGACGCCGCCTGGCGCTCGTCCGGCATGGAGGATGCGGACGAGCAGACCTCGGCCGACTACTGCGCGGCGCTGTTCGCCGAAGAGCTCGAGGGTCACCCGGTCCTGGTCAACCGCTCGATCTGGCGCCGCTTCCCGACGGTGCGGTGCGCGCGGTGGTCCCACGAGAATGTGGTGCTCATCGGCGACGCGGTCCGGACCGCGCACTTCTCGGTCGGCAGCGGGACCAAGCTCGCGATGGAGGACGCCATCGCGCTCACCGACGCGCTCGGTGCGGAGCCGGATCTGGCGACGGCGCTGGCGAGCTACGAGCTGGCTCGACGACCAGACTCGCGCAGCCTGCAGCGGTCTGCGGCGGTCAGCTTGAAGTGGTTCGAGGACACCGAGCGTTACTTCGCGAAGCTCGAGCCGCGCATCTTCACCTTCAGCCTGCTGACCCGCAGCCTGCGCATCACCCACGAGAATCTGAAGCTGCGCGACCCCGCGTTCGTGCACGACATCGACGTTGGTTTTGCCGAGGACGCGCGGGTCCAGAGCGGGGTCGAGATCGAGGGCACGCCGCCGCCGATGTTCACCCCGTTCCGGATGGGCGACCTGGTAGTGCCGAACCGCGTCGTGCTCTCCCCGATGTGTCAGTACTGCGCCGAAGACGGGGTGCCGAACGAGTGGCACCTGGTGCACCTCGGGAGCCGCGCGGTGGGCGGGGCGGGCCTGGTGATGACGGAGATGACGGACGTGAGCGCAGGCGCCCGCATCACGCCGCATTGCACCGGGCTCTACGACGACGCGCAGGCGGCCGCGTGGCGGCGGATCACCGACTTCGTGCACGACAACTCGCCCGGCGCCATCGGCGTTCAGCTCGCGCACGCGGGCCGAAAGGGCTCGACCAAGGCGATGTGGGCGGGGATCGACGAGCCGCTCGATGACGGCAACTGGCCGATCCTCGCGCCTTCGCCGCTGCCGTACTTCCCACACAGCCAGGTGCCGCGTGCGATGGACCAGGCCGACCTGGCGAAGGTGCGCGACGACTTCGTGGGCGCCACCCGCCGCGCGGAGGCTGCGGGCTTCGACCTGGTCGAGCTGCACTTCGCCCACGGCTACCTCCTGGCGACCTTCCTCTCACCGCTGACCAACCAGCGAACTGACGCGTATGGCGGAAGCCTCGAAGGGCGCATGCGCTTCCCGCTCGAGGTCTTCGACGCGGTGCGCGACGCCTGGCCCGCCGGCAAGCCGGTCGCGGTACGCATCTCGGCGACGGACTGGATTCGGGGCGGGGCCACCACGGACGACGCGGTCGCGCTGGCAGCGGCCCTGAAGGCGCGCGGCTGCGACATCGTCGACGTGTCGAGCGGGCTGACCACCCCCGAGTCGGTGCCGGAATACGGGCGGCTCTACCAGACGCCATTCGCAGAACGGATCCGGCAGGAGGTCGGCGTGCCGACCATGACCGTCGGCAACATCAGCAGCTACGCCGACGTCAACAGCGTGCTCGCCGCCGGTCGGGCGGACCTCTGCGTCATCGCACGCGCCCACCTCTTCGACCCGTATTGGACACGCCACGCCGCGTTCGAGCAGGGCGTCGAGTTGCCCTGGCCGAAGCAGTACGGCGTGCTCGGGGGCTACGTGCCGCGGATGGAGTGGAGCCCGCGCGGGCAGGCCAAGGGCTAGTACCTCGCCCGAAGCTCCTAGGACCCTGCGGCCAGAAGTCGACGCTTCGCGCTGCACGCGCCTGACGGGCCCTGCCGGCGTTGCGAAACCTCGCAATATCTTCGGATATTCCTGCGGTTTCGCGCCTTGGCATGGCCCGCCACCCACGCACAGCGCTTGGTCGCCGGTCTTGCCGCAGGGTCCTAGAGGCACGTCGAGGAGGATAGACGCCGGCATCGTCGTGCTGGGCAATCGAGGCGTGACCGAGCTGCTTGGGAAGCGCTGTCAAGCGTAGATCTCCTCGACGAGAGCGCCGTGGATGCGCATCACCTCGCTGCGGCGCACCTTCTGCGTGGCGGTCAGCTCGCCGTCGTCCTGGTGCAGCTCCTTCGGGAGGATCCGGAACGCGCGCACCTGCTCGACCCGCGCCAGCTGGTCATTGGCCTCGTGGATCGCTTGCTCCACGAGCTTGCGCACCTGCGGCTTGTCGGCGAGGTCGGCGAAGGAGGTGTGGGTGATCTCGCGCCGGTTGGCCCAGTCGCCGACCGCGTCGCCATCGATCTGGACCAGCGCGGAGATGAACTTCCGGCGGTCGCCGATGGCCACCGCCTCCTTGACGTACGGGCTCATCTTCAGCGCGTTCTCGATCTTCTCCGGCGACAGGTTCTTCCCGCCGGCGGTGATGATGATCTCCTTCTTTCGCCCGGTGATGCGCAGGTAGCCGTCGTCGTCGACCGCGCCGACGTCTCCCGTCAGCAGCCAGCCATCGACCACGGTGCGCGCGGTGTTCTCGTCGTCGTGCAGGTAGCCGCAGAAGACGTTGGGCCCGCGGACCTTGATCTCGCCGTCCTCGGCGAGCGCGCATTCGACGCCGGGCAGCGCGGTGCCCACCGTCCCGAGCCGGATGCCGTCCACCGGGTTGATGTGACTCACGCCCGCGCACTCGGTCTGGCCGTAGCCCTCGACGATGGGCACGCCGACGCCGTGGTACCAGCGGATGAGGTCGGCGGAGATGGGCGCCGCGCCGGTGACCGGATACCAGCAGCGCCGCAGCCCCAGTCGCTCCTGGAGCGCGCGGTAGACCAGCGCGTCGCCGACGAACCACTCGAGGCGGTCGAGCGCCGTCTGCTCACCGGCCCGGCGTCGGTCGGCGATGTCGATGCGGCGCGGCGTCAGCTTCTCGAAGAGCGTGCGCTTGAGCCATGACGAGTCCTTCATCTTCAGCGTGACGCTGGCGTGCATCTTCTCCCAGATGCGAGGCACGCCCAGGAACACCGAGGGCGACACCTCGGCAAGGTCCTGGCGCACGGTCTCGATCGACTCGCCGAAGTGCACCACGGCGCCGCTGGTGAGCGGGAGGAAGAGGCTGAAGATCTTCTCGGCAACGTGGCACAGCGGGAGGTAGCTCAACAGCTGGTCGTCGGCGCTCATCCCAAAGAGCGGCACCATCTCCTCGGCCGTCGTCAGCGCGTTGTGTGCCGAGAGCAGCGCGCCCTTCGGGGGCCCGGTCGTCCCCGAGGTGTAGACCACCATCGACGGTGCCTCCGCGTCGCGCGCGGCGAGTTGCTCACCGAACCAGACCGGGTCGTATGCGATGCCTTCGCGGAAGGCCGCCCAGTCGACCAGTCGCGGGTCGTCGTAGCTGCGGGTGCCGCGCGGCTCGAGCACGATGATGCGCTCGAGCGCGGGCGTCTCGGCGGTGACCTCGAGCGCCTTGTCGACCTGCTCCTGGTCCTCACAGACCAGCACCTTCGCGCCGCTGTGGGTGAGGATATAGGCGACGTCCGGCGCGGGGTTGGTCTGGTAGATGCCCACCGCCAGAGCGCCGATCGCCTGGGCGCCCAGGTCGGCGAAGAGCCACTCGGTGCGGTTCTCGCTGAGGATCGCGACCGCGTCGCCGGGGCGGACGCCACCGTCGTACAGCGCCTTCGCGGTGATGCCGACGTTCTCCGCGTACGCGGCCCAGGTGTAGGGCGCCCACACGCCGAAGCGCTTCTCGCGCAGGGCGGTCTCGTTCGGCCGCTCGCCTGCAAAGCGCAGCAGTCGCCCCGGCAGCGTGTCGGTCATTGGATGCCCTCGGCGGCGATGAGGGTGGGAATTCGCCGGCCGCTGACGACGCCGCCGGCGTTGCTCCTCCTCGACGCACTTCTAGTGCGCCTTCGTCGTCGCGCCTTGGCGGCGACGCCAGCGTCTCGCCGCCTTCCCACCCTCATCGCCGCCGCGGACATCAGGCCACCCCCGCGTAGGCCTCGAGCACGGCGGGGTGGGCGCGCACCTCGTCCGGCGTGCCCTCCGCGACCCGGCGCCCGAAGTCGAGCACCGTCACCCGGTCGGCCAGGTCCAAAACGAAGCGCAGCTCGTGCTCGATGAGCACCTGCGTGATGCCGAGCTCGCGCTTGATGTCGAGCAGATACGCCGCGAGGTCCTCGGTCTCCTCGCGATTGAGCCCGGCCGCCGGCTCGTCGAGCAGGAGCAGCTTCGGCGACATGCACAGGGCGCGTCCGAGCTCGACCCGCTTGAGCACGCCGTACGGGAGGATGCCCACCGGGTGCTTGCGGTAGCGGGTGAGCTCGAGGAAGTCGATCACCTCCTCCGCCTTGCGGCGATGGGCCACCTCCTCACGCCGCGTGCGACCGGTGAAGAAGCAGTCGTGCCACCAGCGCGAGCGGAACAGGTGGTGGCGCCCGAGCAGCAGGTTCTCGAGCACGGTGAGGTGCTCGAAGAGCGCCAGGTTCTGGAACATGCGCGCTACACCGAGCGCGGCCACCTCGTGCGGCGCGTCGCGACCGAGGTCGCGGCCTTCGAGGCGGATCGTGCCCGAGTCGGGGCGATAGACCCCCGAGATGCAGTTGAACAGCGAGGTCTTGCCCGCGCCGTTCGGACCGATCACCGCCACGAACTCACCCTCGGCGACCTGCAGGTCCACCTCCGTGAGCGCCCGCACGCCGGAGAACGAGAGGCTGACCTTGTCGACCGACAGCATCACGACAGCCACCGCTTGCGGCGCCGGTAGAGCTTCACGTCGCGGTAGCTCGCCTGCGCCTCGCCGCCCACGCCGAGGTAGAACGCGCGCACATCTTCGTCGGCCGACAGCTCTTCGGCCGAGCCTTCGTGCACCACCTGGCCGTTCTCGAGGATGTATCCGTGGTCGCACAGCTCGAGGGCCAGCGACGCGTTCTGCTCGACGAGCAGGATCGATGTGCCCTCGGCGTTGATCTCGCGGATGAGGGCGGAGACGTCGGCGACAATCTTCGGCGCGAGCCCGAGAGACGGCTCGTCCATCAGCAGCAGGCGGGGTCGCATCATCAGCGCCCGCGCGATGGCCAGCATCTGCTGCTCACCGCCGGACAGGTAGCCGGCCGCGCGGTTGCGACGCTCGCCCAGGATAGGGAAGCGCTTATAGAAGCGGTCCAGGCCCTCGCGCACCTGCGCGGCGGTCGCGCCGTACGCCCCGGCGCGCAGATTCTCCTCGACCGTGAGCTCGGCGAGGATGCGCCGGCCCTCCATCACCTGGGAGACGCCGCGGCGGACGATGGCGTCGGGCCGCTCTCCGGTGAGCGACGCGCCATCCCAGGTCACCTTGCCCTTGGTGATGTTGCCGTCGTGGAAGTCGAGCAGGCCGGTGATGGCCCGCAACGTGGTCGTCTTCCCCGCGCCATTCGGGCCGAGGAGCGCCACGATGCCACCGGCTGGGACGCGCAGGCTGACCCCGCGCAGCACCAGGACGACACCGTGGTAGACGACCTCGAGGTTCGCGACCTCGAGGTCGGCGGGGCTCGTCTCGCTCAGGTGGGGTCCGCGTAGGGCGCGACCACCGACCAGGTCTTCTTCTCGAAGTCGGGCTTCAGGATGCGGGTCTTGGTGCCCGTGACGTACGGGGTCTTGGAGAAGTCGAGCGGCTGCAGCATGCCGCCGGCGCTCCAGTCCTTCATCGAACGCAGCGACTTCATGTAGCCGGCGCGGGTCACGTCCTTGGCGGCGATGGCGCGGTTGGCCGCCTCGAGGGCGGCGCGGCCCTGCAGGTAGGACATCAGCGTGTAGAAGTCGGGACGCGCGCCCAGCTTCTTGCCGAACGTGGTGTACGTCTTCATGAACTCGTCCATGCCGGGGACCTTCTCGCCCCAGAACGGCATGCCGCCGACGAGGTGGAAGTTGCTGAAGACCGGGGCGGGCAGCTTCGGGTGCGCGAAGAAGGCGTCAATCCAGGCCGGCGTGTTGCCGATCCAGGCCGGCATGAACTTCATCGCGATGCCGGTGCCGAGGATCGGGCCGGTCGACGACGGCAACACCGTCAGCAGCACGTGGGTCGCGCCGTTGTTCTTCAGCTCGGTCACGTCCGCCGTGAAGTCCTTCTGTCCGGGCTTGATGGCGCGGCGCGAGACGACCTCGAAGCCATGCTTCGCAGCCTGCGCGTCGAAGCCCTTCAGGCCGTCCTTCCCGTAGTCGGTCTGGTCGTAAACGATGCCGAGCTTCACCTTCGTCTTGTCCTCGCCCGCGACCGAGGCCACGTAGTCGACGGCGCGCCGCGCCTCGAAGACGTAGGACGGGCCGGCCGGCGGCGTGTGCGGGTTGGCCGCCATCTCCGAGGAGAGGGAAGCCGGGAAGGCGACGATGCCGTCGCGCTTCAGGAACGGGCGCAGCGGCAGCGTCGGCGGCGTGCCGAAGCTCGTGCCGATGAAGAGCACCTTGTCCTTGATCGCCTGGTAGGCCTGCTGCGACTTGCCGGGGTTGTACCCGTGGTCCTTCTCGACCAGCTCGAGCTTCCAGCCCTCGGGCAGGATCCCGGACTTGCCGGCGTTGACCTGCTCGGCGAGCAGGCGCTTGCCGATGGCGTAGGGCTTGCCAATCGCGGCGGCCGGGCCGCTCTCGTCGTTGAGCACGCCCATGCGGATGATCTTCTTGGCGGCGTCGACGCCCTTGTCGGTCTTGATGTCCGGCTTCTTCGGCGTCGGCGCCTTCTTGGCAGCCGCGCCCTTCGCAGCAGGCGCCTTCTTGGCCGGGTCCGCCTTCTTCCCCTGGTCGCAGGCCCACAGGGCGAGCGCGCACCCGCAGATGGTCGTCAGTCGCATCAGGATTCCCCTCGTCATTCCGTGTGGCGGGGGTCTCATTACCACGTGCCTCTGCGTTCGCGGCAGTGCCAGCGTCAGTAAGGCACGGAGTTGACCGCTTCGAGGATCTGTCGGCCGAACTCCACGAAGATGTCGTTATCGGGGGTCGAGCGCTCGAGTGCCAGGCGCAACGCGTCGAGGACCGCATTGCATCCGTCTTCCATTCGCTGGTGCTCTGGCCACACATCTCGTGGCAGCGGGTCGATCGGGAGCAGCTCAATCGGGGGCTGACAGGCGGGCGGCGGAGCCCAGAACTGAGGCCGGTAGCCGCCGAGGAACGGGATCCTCTCCCTCGTAGGCGGCGAGCTCGCTGGCCCGGACGGGTCGGGGTGAATCAGGTCGGTGGCGCCTGCGTGGAGGGTGTCGTTCACCTCGGTCGCCTGCGTGTCGCTCACGCACGTGGTTTGCGTGACGAGCGCGAGGCACGTCTGTGCCATCTCGGCCAAGGGTGCGGGCACGTTGAACGAGGGCGACTCCTGGGCGAGGGCAGCGCTGGCGACGAGCAGAGACAGCAAGGCAATGCGATTCATGACGAATCCCCTGTGTGAGACGCCTGGTCGAGTTGCATCGGTCGGGCCAACGCGCGGACCCGCATTGCACCGTCATTTTGTCGTGTGATGACGGGGGCGCGGACGTCCGCGGACGTCCGCGCCCCCGTCTGACTCGTCCTTCGCCGTCATTCTCCGCAGAGCGGGATGGTCCTCGTCCCATGCACGGTGATGGAGTCGTCCGTTGCCGACGCGGACACGATATCTGCGTCGCCATCCCCGTCGAGGTCGGTGACCTCCACGGCCCAAGTCGACAGCGCCATGCGGGTGACGACCCGTTCGGCGCCGAACTGTCCCTGACCCTCGTTGCGGTACCACGCCACGGTGTCTTCGTGGTCGATCGCAGCGACGAGGTCGGGCAGGCCGTCCCGGTCGGGGTCGTGCGCCTCGATGTCGGCGACGCCGCGCGCGTCCGCCGTGACGACTTGGGCTGCGCCAAACCCGCCCGCACCGTCGCCGCGGTACCATGCGATCGTGTCGTCGCCGGAGGACGCGCTCACCAGGTCCAGCGCGCCGTCCGCGTCGAGGTCCGCGGCCTCGACCTCGCGAGCTTGGGCGGCGGTCGCCGTGACCACGCGTGTCGCGCCGAAGACGCCATCCCCCTCGTTTGGAGCCCAGGCGATGGTGTTGTCGAGCTCGGAGGCCCAGGCGACGTCGAGGTCGCCGTCGCCGTCGAGGTCGGCCAGGTCGACGTCGCGCGGGCCGTCGACCGCGTCGGCCACCAGGCGCGCGGCCTCGAAGCCGCCGGCGCCATCGTTGCGATACCAGACGACGTCGTCGTCCAGAAAGCGAACGACGACGAGGTCGCGTCGTCCATCGCCGTCGACGTCGGCGGCCTCGATATCCCACGGGAGTCCGCCGGCACCCGCGACTGGCTGTGCCGGTCCGAAGCCGCCCGCGCCGTCGTTGACGTGCCACGCGACGCCGTCAGACGCCGAGGTCGCCAGATCGGGGTCGCCATCACCATCCAGGTCCGCGGCCACCACGCCCGTGACGGAACCCGTCGAGTTCCAGACGACACGTGCGTCGTGCTCGACCCCGCCGGCCCCGTCCCCGCGATGCCACGCGACCATATCGGCTTCGAAGTAGGCCACGACGATGTCGGTCAGTCCGTCCCCGTCGAGGTCGGCGCTGTCGACCGCGTGAGGCAGCTGCTTGGCGACGGTCACGAGTTGAGCTGCAGCGAAGTCGCCGCCACCCTCGCCGCGATGCCAGGTGATGTTGGAAGACACGCGGGCCGCGGCGACCAGGTCGGTCGTGCCGTCACCGTCGATGTCCGCCGCCGTCACCTCCCGCGGCACGCTCATGTCCTCCGCGAGCAACACCGCTTCCGCAGGCCCGCCGGCGCCCTGGTTCCGGAACCACGCCAGCGTGCGGTCGACCTCGGAGGAGACGAGCAGGTCGGTGGCGCCGTCGTCGTCGAGGTCGGCCGTGAGCAGGTCGCGATGTCCGGGATCACCGTCGAGCAGAGGCTGGCGCGGCCCGAAGCCGCCCGCACCGTCGCCCGCGTACAAGGCGACGGTCCCGCCCTCGTGCGCCGCGACCACCACGTCGAGCACGCCGTCTCCGTCGAGGTCGGCCGCTTCGACGTCGACGGGGCCGTCCTCGACCGCCGTGACCACCGCTGGCGCCTCGAAGCCCCCCGCGCCGTCGCCGCGGTGCCACGCGACGGAGTCTGCGGCGCGCGCCGCGGAGAGCAGATCCAGGTGGCCGTCGTTGTCGAGGTCGGCCACCGCCACGTCCCACGCGGCCGCCACCGCGTCGCTCACGACGACGGGCGGCTCGAATGCGCCGGCGCCGTCGTTGCGTGCCCAGAGGATGGTGCCGTCGGCGGCCGCGGCAGCGACTACATCGAGGTGCCCGTCCTCGTCCAGGTCCGCCACCTTGACGGCCTGCACCCGGTCCGCCTCCGCGGTGATGACCCGCGCGGCGTCGAACACGCCGTTGCCGTCGTTGCGGAACCAGGCGACGGTGTCGTCCTCCTCCGAGGCGGCGACCAGGTCGACGTCGCCGTCGCCGTCGAGGTCAGCCGCCTCCAGGTCTCGCGCGTGCTCGGCGGTCTCGGTCACCGCGATGGGAGGACCGAATCCACCGCTCCCGTCGGCCCGGTACCAGACGACCGCGTGACTCCATCGGTGGGCGGCGGCGACGTCCAGGTGGCCGTCTCCATCGAGGTCGGCGGTGACGACCGCGTATGGACCGTGCGGGCGCCAGCTGATGCGGCTGGCGCCGGTCAGCTCGAGCGCCCGCGTCTCGCACATCGCTCACGGGGCCACGAGCGCCTCGAAGCGGAGGGGGGCCGAGACGCCGCCACGCTCGTCCTCGGCGACCACCGACAACTCATAGGCGCCCGGGTGTGTCGCCACGAAGCGGGCGGTCGCCCCCTCGTCGACGAGCTGCGGTTCGGGCGCCCCGACGGGGAGGGTCTCCACCGCCCACACGAACCGGGCGATCGCGTCTCCGTTGGGGTCGTGGGCGGTCGCGGTGAAGCGAGCCTCGCCGTCGGCGCATGTGGAGGGCTCGCCTTCGATCTCGAGCCCGGTCACAGTGGGCGCGTTCTGCAAGTGCGCGGCGGTGGTGAGCGCGCCGTTGGCATCGCCGGTGCACTCGAGCACGAGCGCAGCCCGGGCCGGCGCGTCTGCGCGGACCTCAGCGGCGGCGCCAGCGGGCGTGCAGGCCGCGGACGGAGCGCGGCCGGCTGTGAGCGGCCACGCGCAGACCATGTAGGTAGCGGGTGGGAGCACGAAGGCACGATCTCCCGACCAGCGCTGCCCGCGGGCGCGCAGGTCGACGAACGCCTCGGCGACGAGCGCCGCGTCTGGATCACACGCTACGCCCGCTCCAGCCAACACGCCGAAGCGGATCTCGTGCACGTCGCGACGGTCCTCGAAGGTCAGCGCCGCCTGCAGAGTGCCCGTCGGGACGGGCGCGGTTTCGACATCGCAGGCGGTGAGGAGCAGAAGCAGGAGCAGGGCGCGGCGCATGGCGGCCTCCGGAGTTGGTGGTACGCCTGAAGAGACGCTCCCGGCCAGCCGGCCTTACTGCGCGCAGCCCCACGAGTCTCACGAGTCTGCAGCTTCTTGGGCCCCGGTCCGCCTCTTCATGCAGCGGCGGCGCGACCACCCCTCGAACGAAAACTCGTCCACTGCGTGTAAGGACCGATTGCCAGCGGACGTCGTATCCAGTGACCGGGGCGTTTCCCGGGACGAATCGAAAAAAAAGCCCAATCAAAGGAGGACGCCATGTTCCGCAACACCACCCGTCTGCTCGCCGCCGCGGTCCTGTTCTCAGCCTGCGCAGAGCCCACCGAGGAGGCACTGCCGGAGGACCCCAGCTACGGCACGCTCCAGGCGGCCATCACCGCCGATGACCAACGCGACGTGGCGCTGGTTCGCTTCAAGGTCTTCATCGGCCAGGACGACATCATCGACTGCGCCAACATCCCCGCCGGCGTCGAGCAGATCGACGCCGACCGCGACGTTCCGCTGGTCGGCGACCTGCCCGACTTCCTGGAGGGTGGCGAGGGCGAGCAGTGGTACGGCAGCGACGAGTTCGTGCTCGAGCCCGGCCCCTACACCGTCTGCGCCTACCCGCTCGCAGAGGGCGGCGGCGACTCCGCGGAGTGCTTCCCGGCGCCGCCCATCAGCGCTGACGTCGCCGCGGCCACCCCGGCGAGGGCGATCTCGGTCATCCCGTGCGAAGGAGACGTCAACGGTTCGCTGACCGCCATCGCGAGCCTGAACAACGCGCCGACCGTGGACGGCCTGGACTCCACCAACAGCAACATCATCACGCTGTGCCCGGGTGACGAGACGAGCTTCACCGCTTCGGCCACCGACCCCAACGGCGACGCCATCGCGGCGTACAGCTGGACGCTGGTCGACTCGCCCGCCGATGCCGACATCGACCCCACTCGCGAGGAGTCCGGCAACGCCAACGAGACCCTGAGGTTCTCACCCGTCGAGGACGGCGAGGGCGATGGCTACGGCATCTACCTGCTCTCGGTGGTGGCGACCGACGGAGAGGGCGTGCGCTCGCAGCCGCTGCTCTTCGAGGTCATCGTCGACACCTGCGATTTCGATGGGAAGGACGAGCTCTGCGCCGAGCAGTGCGAGGGCGTCGAGGAAGCAGGGTGCGGGCCCGACGCTGGCTGCATCGCTCGCTGCGAGAACACGTGGGCGCCGAGCACCGTCGACTGCCGCATCCTGCTCGCCCTTGACGGCCAGTGCTTGGAGGCAGGCGCGAGCCCCTTCGTGCAGTCCGACCACCCGGAGTGTGACGACCTGTAGGCCGGCTGCTCCATCGCGCTCTCCCCAACTAGCGGGGCGCCTGTTGCCCGGGCGCCCCGCTTCGCTTTTGAGGTCGAACCATGTCCACTCACATCCGATTCTCATTCATCGCCCTGTTGTTGACGGCCTGCGGCCGCACACCCGAGACCCCGACCCCCGCGACCTCGAGCTTGCAGGCCGCCCTGACCGCCGCGGACCGCCGCGATGTGCGCCGCGTTCGGATCGCCGTCTTCGATGGCAACGATGTCGTGTGCGCCGACGCCGCCGACCCGCGCGCGGAGATCACGCGGCGCCTGTCCGCCGACCTGCCCGAGTTCCTCCCGGGTGGCGGTGACGCCCAGTGGTTCGCGAGCCACGGCTTCGCGCTGCCGCCCGCCGACTACACCCTCTGCGCCTGGCCACTGCAGGCAGGCGGCGCGCCCTCCGAGCTGTGCTCGCCCTCCGAAGGCGCCGCGGCGACGGTGCGCGAGGACGCCGCCGAGCGCGTGGTCGTGACCATTCCCTGCGAAGGTGACGTCAACGGCACGCTGACCGCGGCGGCGAAGCTCGACAACGCGCCGACCATCGACAACCTCGAGTTCGACGGCGACAACTTCGTGACGAATTGCGAGGGCGACGAGGTGCGGGTCACGGGCGTGGCCAGCGACCCCGATGGCGACGCGATCCCCGTGTGGGAGTGGACGGTGGTGGCGCGCCCGGAAGGAGCGGAGCCGGGCGACCTGCAGACGGACGGACCTGAGGCCGTCTTCTCTGCAGAGGCCGCCGGTGTGTGGCGTCTGTCGCTCATCGTCGAGGACGCAAACGGGCTGCGCTCGGAGCCGCTCCTCTTCGAGGTCTTCGTCTCGCCCTGCGACGCCTGCGCGGGCCCCGAGGTCTGCGATGGCCTCGACAACGATTGCGACGGCCAGGTCGACGAGGGCTGCGACCCGCAGGAGCGGACCATGACCCTCGTCGGCGCCCCCGGTTCGCTCCACGCGACGGCCGCGGGCGGTCACGGCATCCCGCAGGCAGTTCACGGCCACACCCACTACGTCAGCGGAGGCGCGTGCGTGCCTTTGCCCGGCGGGGCCTCGGCGTTCACCGAGTTCGAGTCGACCGACGGGGAGCCCAGCCTCGTTGGCTCGACCCCCGCGCTCGGGTTCCCCAACCTCGCCGCGGCGCTCTCCGACCCGAGCCATCTCGAGATCCGCTTCGAGGGCTTCGTGCTCACCACGCCGCTGACGCTCAGCGCGCCCACCGTGGAGTTCCGCACCTACCGTGGCACCCTGGTCATCGCGCACCAGGGCACGGACGTCTTCCGGTTCCCCGACACGGACGCGGTGCTCGAGCTCGAGTGGAGCGTTCACCCGGGGCTGTGCGACACGGAGGACTACAACGTGGCCTTCACCGACGTCCCCGTCGACGCGGGGCATGGGACGGGCCTGGTTCCGCCGGTGCAAGCCGCCTTCCTGGCTGACGTCGTCGACGGAGACTTCTCGCTGACCTTCTCCGACACCGAGCAGGCGGGGCTCCAGGCCATCAACCCCGGACCGGCGCTCTTCGACATCGAAAGCGGCGAGCTCTCCTGGTGAACCGGTCCGGCCCGGCGTTACGCTGCGCGCGATGGAGTCCCTGCTAGAGACCCGCATCGGCGAGTACGTGCTCAATCGGCTGATGGCGGCCGGTGGCATGGCCGCGGTCTTCGAGGCGGAGCACACGGTCACCGGCGAGATCGTCGCCATCAAGGTGCTCGCGCGCGATCTGCGCCATCGTCGCGACCCGCTCGCGCGCATCCTCCAGGAGGGGCGGGTCATCTGCTCGCTCCTCCACGAGCATATCGTGCGCGTCTACGACTACGGCACGGCCGACGAAGGCATCGGCTTCGTCGTGATGGAGAAGCTCGACGGGCGCGACGTGGCCACGATCCTCGAAGACGAGGGGGCGCTCGAGCCCAGCCGCGCGGTCTTCATCGCACGCCAGGTCTGCAGTGGGTTGTCGGCCGCCCACGCGCGCGCCGTGTTCCACCGCGACATCAAGCCCGGCAACATCATGCTCTGCGACGGACATCGCCACCGCGACTTCGTCAAGCTGCTCGACTTCGGCATCGCCAAGCTCGACGCCGACGACCCGGCGAAGCTCGCGGCGACCGCGACCGGCGTCACCCTCGGCACACCGCAGTACATGAGCCCGGAGCAGGCCCGCGCCGACACCATCGACGCGCGCAGCGACATCTACCAGCTCGGGCTGGTGCTCTACGAGATGCTGGTCGGGGACCCGCCATTTACCGACCGCAATCCCGTCAACCTGATGGGGAAGCACCTCACCCAGCGGCCAAAGCGCATTCGGCAGCGGCGCCCCGATGTGAGCGAAGAGCTCGAGGCGATCGTGCTCAAGTGCCTCGAGAAGCGCCCGGACGACCGCTTCGAGACCGCGCGCGATCTGCGCGGCGCCCTCGACCGCCTGGTGGGGCGCGACACTGCGAGCGGCAGCCCCAAGACGCTGGTCCCCGACACGCCGCTGACCGACGAGCGCGCCGTGGTCGGGAGCCTGCGCCTGCCGACGCTGGGCAGCCCGGGCGAGCTCGAGCGCTACGCGCGGAATCTCTCGCAGGTGCTGGACCACCTGTGGCCGAACGCCGACGTGCCCGAAGAGCTACACGTCATCCAGGGCGCGATCTGGACGCTCACCGAGCAGCAGATGCGCACCGGGACCGACCTGGCCGTCGCGCGTGACGAGGCCGACGCCCTCGCGCGCGATCTCGAGGAACGCCTGCAGCCGCTCGAGCGCGCCATCGAGGCGCTGACGGCTGAGAAGGAGCTTCACGCCGAGTCACTCGACAAAGCGCGTGACCGCGAGGCCCGGCTGGTGATTCAGACGCGCGCCCTCGACGCCGAGTACGCCCGGATCTACGACGAGATCGAGGCGGAGCAGGCGACGCTTTATCAGACGGCTGCGGTCGGTGGCGGCATCGTCGACTTCCGCGACCTCTTCCACGCCGACATCCACGCGCAGCTCGACCAGCTCGAGCGGATCTACCGTCGCCGGAGCGAGGAGGCGGAGGCGCTCAACGCCGCCCGTCGCGAGATCGCCACGGCGCTCAGGCGGGTCGCAGACGTCGACCAGCAGCTCTACGAGCTTCGCCGCAGCCGGTTGTCCCTCGAAGCGCAGCGCGCAGGGCTGCTCGCCCAGCAGGAGTTCGAGGTCACCGACCTCGACAATCGCCACCGCGCACTCGAGCGCGCGCTGGAGCACCGGTATCTGCAGCTCGGGTTGGCGTTCCGCCGCGCGGTGTCGGCGCTGCTCGAGTCGCGTCGCTGATTCGCGGTCAGGTTTCGCGGACGAAGGTCATCGAGACGTACACCTTCCACGTCGCGGGCAGCCTCGTGAAGTATGCCGAGCGTTCCGACAGCCCCATGAGTCGGGTGACGGCGGCGAGTCGCCTCGCTTCATCAGCTGTTGGTGGTCCGCCGGACCGCCCTTCGGCGGCGCGCAGCAGGGCCGCGCCTTCCGCACCAAACGCGGTCTCCGGGCCGCGCGCGTCCGCCACGTTCACGTACCAGCCGACGAGCCTGGGCTGACCCACCGGCGGCGCCTTCTCTGGGGGCGGCGCGCCGGCTCCGAACCAGACGCCCCAAGCCACGAGCGAGTACACCAGCCCCGCCAGACCCACGAAGCCGATGGGGAGGGAGAGCCGCTTGTAGGTCGGGTTGGTGTCGGGCGGAGGCAGCAACCACGCGAACACCCCGCCCACCCCGAACCCGGCGAAGTGAGCGCTGTGCGCGACGTTCCCGATGAAGAGCCCGAAGATGGTCGTGTAGACCATCCAGGTGAACATCTGGTTGCGCATCTGGCGGCCCTCGAAGGTGCCCTCCAGGTGTCCGCGGACGAAGGCGATCCCGATAAGCGCCGAGACCGCGCCCGAGGCGCCAACGAGCGGTGTGTCGACCAGCGAACCGACGAACGGCGGGAGCATGGCCGCCAGCGCGCCGCCGATGACCCAACACGCGAGGAACCGGCCGGTGCCGAAGCGCTTCTCGACGATCGGCCCGATGATCCCCAGCGCCAGGAGGTTGAAGCCGATGTGCCACAGGCCGCCGTGCAGCAGGGTGTAGGTGAAGCCGCGCCACGGTTGCGCGCCGAGGGTCACCCAGCTCACCGACGCGCCCAGGTCGTACAGCTCCAACCAGGTCTTCGAGGGCGACATGAAGCCGCCTTCGGCGTAGCGGATCTGGACCACGTAGCCGATCGCCATGAGGAAGCCGACCAGGAAGGTGCCCGGCGTGCCGGACGGACGTGAGATGCCGAGCAGCTTCAGCGTGCGGCGCGCCCAATACGGCATGAATTGCCGCCGCCCGCAGGCGTGGCAGACCTTGTCGTTCTCGACGAGTAATTGGCCGCAGACGCAGTTGAAGCGCCGGTCGGCGGCGCGCACGGCGTGCGACTTCATCTTGTCCTGGGCCTCGCCCGGGGCCTTCAGCGCCTGCCGGGCCTTCCACTCGGCCTGGACCTGCGTGCTGCCCGTGAGGCGGTACCAGGCGATAAGGAATCGAAACCAGAGGTCGCGCACCCGCGGCATTCAACCACGGCGTAGCCGGGCACACACCTCCTGCTTCTCGCGGCGGCACGCAGCCTCGATGAGGGCGCCCCGCAGCGGGCGCGCGTGCACCTGGTCGAGCGCTCGGATCGCCCGCTCCAGCGGCTCGACCGGCACCGGCGCCCAGCGCACGAAGTGTCGCTCGTAGTGGGCGATACCCAACCGGATCCAGGCCGCGCGCTCGGCGTCGTTGGTCGCGGCGGCGTGGCCCGCCTGCCAGCCGTAAAGGTCGAGGGCGTCGGTGTGCCGCGTCAGACGCTGGGTGGTCTCGTGTTCGAGCCCGAGGTGCGCGCGCGCCAGTTGCCAGACCGAGCGGCGCATCACGTCGGAGATCAGCCGGCGGCCGAAGCGCGCCATGCCCTCGACGTCGGCCGGCTGAAGCCCATGTTCGCGGATCCACTGGTCGACGAAGAGCGCGCCGCGTACGTGCAGTCGGTCGTCGGCGCGGAACAGCACGAGGCTGCTCTGGTTGGCAAAGAACGCGACCGGCGCGCGCAGCTCGAGGACGGGATGGGCGTCGGTGTTGAGCGGCTCGGCGCCCACCCGCGCGCTGACCGACTCGGCGGACATCACCTGCGTGGCGAGCAGTACGAATGGGCGCGCGGCGTCCACCCGCCCGAGGCTCTCGGCGACCGTCGATACCCGCTTCGCGAACGACGCCGGCTCGAAGTGGAGCGGCTGGTCGCGGGCGATGAACGCGAAGTCGCTGGGGCCGAGTTCGAAGACGGCGACGTGCTCGAACCGGCTGCGAAGCGTGGTGAGGACGAGCGAGACCAGGGCGTCGTTCGTCTCGTAGGCGTGCATCCACTGGGCGAAGACGCCGCCGGGCTTTAGCCGCGTCTTGACGAGGTCGTAGAACTCGACCGTGAAGAGTCCGGCCACGCCGGCCTGCCACGGGTTGGTCGGCTCCGAGATGACCACGTCGTACTTCGCCGGGCTCGCACGCAGGACCGTGCGCGCGTCGTCGACCACAAGGGTGGACCGCGGGTCCTTCAGCGGCAGCCCGTTGACCGCTCCGAAGAAGCGATGGCCGGCGACGACCTCCTCGCTGATCTCCGCCACCGTGAGCTTCAGGTCGGGGTGGGCCAGCACGGCGCCCGCCGTCACGCCCGAACCGAGGCCGACCAGGAACACGTCGCGCGGCGCCTCGTGGAGGAGGACCGGCATGTGGCCGATGAGCGACTGGGTCGTCATGTCGGCGCCGGTCGAGGCGTCCGGCTTGCCGTTGACGCGCAGCACGAGGTCGCTGCCGAGGTGCGACACGGAGACGGACGCGTGCGGGCCGTCGGCGTAGTAGAGCAGCCGACTGAGGGCGACCGTCTTCTCGAAGTTCGCGAACCCGCCGGTGAGCGGCCGGTGGCGGCGGTAGGCCCCCTCGTTGAACAGGCGCGGATCCGCGGGGTCGGTGGCGAGCGGGTGGATGGCTGCGAGCAGCACGGCCGCCACCGCCATCCGGCGCCGCTCGCTGCGCCAGGCGACATATGCGGCGACCAGCGCGTACGCGACCAGCGCGGCGCGGAAGACGCCCTCGACACCGATGAGCCGGAAGAGCACGAGCCCCGTCAGGATCGACCCGAGCAACGTGCCGACCGTGTTCGCCGCGTACACTTGCCCCAAGCGCGCGCCGATGCGCCCTTGCTCGGTGGCGAGGCGCACAGCGACCGGCAGCACGACCCCCGCGACCGCGGCGGGGATGCACATCGCCACGAAGCACAGCCGGTAGACCGCGACCTGGTAGAAGGGGAAGACCTCGGGATCCGGCGCGTACGCACGCAGCAGGACGCCGGCGTAGTACGGCAGCCGAGGATAGAGCGCGAGGAAGACCGTCAAAGCCAGCGCGGTCGCGAGCAGCGACGCGCCCAGCGCCGTCCGCAGCTGCCAACGTGCGGCGAGCGGCGAGGCGACGAGATACGCACCCGCGGCGATGCCGCTGATGAAGGCGGCGAGCATGAGCGTGAAGGCGTAGGTCGAGCTGCCGAGCAGGAGCACGCCGCAGCGGATCCAGGCGACCTCGAGCGCCATCGTCGCCATCCCGCTGAACGCGGCGACCCAGAGCGCCATCCGCCGCACGCTCGGGTCGTAGGACTCGGCGTCCACGCCTGCGTCAGTCGCGACGGGGGCTTCGGAGGGCGACGATTGCGCCTCCGCCCGGCGCCGCGCCACGAAGACCACGGCCAGGCCGAGCAGCGTGTTGAGTGAGCCGACGGCGGCGAGGGTGCCCGGCAGGCTGAGGGCGCCCATCGCCCAGAAGCCCGTGAGCAGCGCGCCTGCGACCGCCCCGGCCGCGTTGGTGGCGTACAGGCCCGCGACGCTGCGCCGGACACCGTCGACCGAGGATGTCAGCGCCCGGGTGAGCAGCGGCAGCGTGCCGCCCATGAGGATCGCGGGCGGCAGGACGCACAACACCGCGAGCAGGAGCTTCGCCGCGCCGAGACCCACCGAGCCCGGCGTCAGCTGCGCGTAGAGGACGTCGGCGAGGGCCTCACACACCCCGAACCACGTCGGAAAGAATGCGCCGAAGAGGCCGATGGCGACCTCGACCCAGCCGTACGCGGCCAAACCGTCGCGGATCCGGTCGGCGATGGGCCCGAAGAGCGCCGCACCGAGCGCCAGCCCGCCCATGAAGGTCGCGAGGACCGCCGCGTGGGCGTACGCCGTGTTGCCGACCAGCAAGGCGAGGTAGCGCGACCAGACGATCTCGTACGTCAGCCCGAAGGCGCCCGTCGCGAAGTAACACGCGTAGATCGCGAGGCGACCGGATCTGCGCGGCGAGACGGGCTCACTCAACGCAGCGAAGCGGAGCCCTCGTAGAACTCGTAGTGGGTCACGAAGCCGAACCGCTCGTAGCAGGTGATCGCCGAGGTGTTGGTGCCCTCGACGTTGAGCGCGACGACCTCGACGCGGTTGAAGAGCTCGTCGAGGAGGCGGCGCACGCAGTGCGTCGCCAGGCCGCGTCCACGGTGGTCGCCGTGGGTGACGATGTTGCCGATCGCGGCGACGTTGTTCTTCTCACTGAGCACGTGGATGCCCGCGACGCTCAGCAGCTCGTTGTCCTCGCGCAGGCCGAAGTACAGCCCGGTGTCGAGCAGCGCCGGCTCGAAGAAGTTGTCGGGGTAGTGCCGGTACAGCCGCATCATCGGGCCCGTGTCGCGGTGGCTGAGCGGCTCGACCCCAGTCGCGTCGCCCACCGGGTTGTACTTGTCTCGATGCAGGCCCATACGCAGCATGCGCTTCGCGTCGCGCAGCTCGTAGAACACGGTGAGCGGGCCGCGGTGCGCGTCGCGGATGTGCGCGTAGAACTTGCGCGGAAGCGTCGTCCGGGCGGCGCCGAGCAGGGCCTCGACGTCGTCGGCTGCACCCGAGGTGAGCACTGCGGGGACCGAGAGACCGTCGTACAGCAGCAGCACCGAGCGCACGTCGCCGGCGTCGTCGCGAAGGCCGAACCAGCGCCCGTGCTCCGCGTACGGCTCCTCGAGGTCGCCCAACATGTAGGCGTTGCTGAGCGGGTCGCTCAGTAGATAGGTGGCGAGCGAGTCGTCGTCGACCTTCAGCTCGACGACCTCGGACACCATCGCGCGCGCATGCTCAGAGGGCTCGGTCGGCGCCGGGCGAGGCGACGCGCTGGACGACCGCCTCCGGCGCGCGGGCTTCGCCGCGGGCTTTGGTACGGGCGACGTCTCCTTGCGGACCACGCTCACCGGACGGCGGTAGCTGCCCGAGCGCCCGCCCGACTTCTCGAGCAGCTCGATGCCCTCGATGACCATCGAGCGGTCCACCGCCTTCAACATGTCGTAGACCGTCAACGCGGCCACCGAGACGGCGGTCAGCGCCTCCATCTCGACGCCCGTGCGGTCGCGGGCGTGGGCCTCGGCGACGATTCGGACGGCGCGGTCGCTTGGCGAGAGCGTCAGCTCGACCTTCACCGACGACAGCGCCACGTGGTGGCACAGTGGGATGAGGTCGGGCGTGTGCTTGGCGGCCATGATGCCGGCGATGCGGGCGGCGGCCAGCACGTCACCCTTCTCGACGGCGTCGTTGGTCAGCAGCGTGAAGGCCTCGACACCGAGCCGGACGCGGCCGCGCGCCACGGCTTTGCGCTCCGTGGTCGGCTTGTCGCCGACGTCGACCATCCGCGCCTGACCACGCTCGTCGATGTGGGTGAGATCGCTCACGCGTGGTTCGTGTAGAGCCTGAGCGGGTTTCCGTCAACTGCAACCCGCATCGCTACGTGGCGTTCGGATCCCAGAGAACCTCGCCCGCGCCGGTGTCGAGGGCCGCCGCGCGACTCCAGACGAAGAGGGCGTCGCTGAGGCGATTCAGGTACGGGACGACGTACGGATCGAGCGGCTCGGTGCGGTCGAGGGTCACGCAGAGGCGCTCCGCGGTCCGGCAGACGGTGCGCGCGAGGTGCAGGTCGACGTTGGCGCGGTGCCCGCCAGGTAGAACGAAGCTGCGCAGCGTCGGCAGCCGCTCGTTGGACGCGTCGATCGATGTCTCCAGCGCGGTGACGTCGTCGGCGGTGACCCGCGGCTGCTTCGGATGCAGGTCCTCCGGCAAGGTGGCGAGCAGCGAGCCGAGGTTGAACAGCGCGTGCTGGACCCGCCCCAGCTCGACGGCCAGGGCCTCGAGGCCCGCCTGCGAACAGGAGAGCCGCGCGGCGCCCACGTGTGCGTTGAGGGTGTCGACCGTGCCGTAGCACTCGAGCCGCGGCGCGTCCTTGGCCACCTTCTGTCCGCCGACGAGCCGCGTCTCACCGCCGTCGCCGGCGCGCGTGTAGACGCGATTGATCGTCAGCTTCGGGTCGCGGAAGCGCTCCTCGTCCGACACGTCAGTCTTCGCGGCGTCGCAGCCGTACGAGGGCGAGCAGCGCGAGCAATGCCCACGGCGCAGGCGCACCGCCCGGAGCTGCGGCGCAGCCGTCGTCACCCCCGCCGCCGCCACCACCGCCGACCGTCCCGTCGCCTACGCCGCCGTCCACCTCGCCACCGGGGTCACCCGCATCGAACTCACCATCGGGTCCGGGGCGCGGGCCGCCGCACTCGAAGTTGCTCGAGTCGTTCTCACCCTCGGCGCATTGCCCGAAGATCGGAGTCACCTCGAGGCAGCCCCACCCTTCGGGGCAGCAGTCGTCGACCGCGCAGTTCTTCGTGCAGATGCCCTTGTCGTCGACCATCTGGTCCTCGCCGATGTGCCAGCCGACGCAGATCAGGCCGGAGCCGCACTCGGGTGGACGCCACGGCGCCTCGGGGTTGACCCAGCAGTCCTGGCCGATGTCGCGCTGGCCCGCGGTCGGGATGAGCCGGCACGCGGTCCCGGAGGGCGCCACGTCCACGCAGCGGAAGCCGCGCTCGCAATCGCCGTCGTCGCACGACTCGGTGCAGTAGGGGACGACCTCGCCGGTGTTCTCGTCCACATTCCCGGAGTCGTTGAGGCAGAACAGCCCGCGCTGGCAGAGCCCGCGGTCGTTGCACGCCTCGCCCGAGCCGGGCAGCTCGCCGTTGCCCACCCCGTCGCCGCGTACGCAGACGTCCTCGCCGCTCTGCAGCTCCGCGCAGTAGTAATTCCCGGGGCAGCCCCCGTCGATGCAGGGCCCGGTGCAGTAGAAGGTGCCCTCGTCGTTGATGCAGACGAGCCCGGGCTGGCAGCCGGTCTCCGCGCCGCACTCCTCGCCAAACGCCCCGAGGTTCGCCGCCGGATCCTCGCCGCGCACGCAGGCGCCGTCACCCTGAGCGAGTTGAGCGCAGTAGTAGCCGGGGCCGCAGGAGTCGTCGCCCGGCTCGCAGATCTTCGAGCAGTACGAGTCGCGCCCGTCGCTCACGCAGAAGAGGTCCTCGGCGCAGCGCCCCATCGAGCAGTCGTCGCCGAAGCCGATGTTCCCGGGAGGGGGCGGCCCGTCGGGCTCGGGATCGGGGACCTCGCCGCCGGACGGGTAGATCTCGCAGGCGCCCTGGATGTCGTCGGCGCCGAGCGAGCGCCCGCTGATGTCGCCGGGACCGGTAGAGGGCCACATCGTCGAGCCGGCCACGTCGCTGTGCCCGAGCCCGATGCAGTGCCCCGACTCGTGGGCGCCGACCGAGGCGATGTCGGTCCGCCCGTCGAACCCGCCCCCGCCTTCGGGTAAGTGGGCCCACTGGTGGTGGAAGCCGTTGAACTTGATGTCGGTGTCCGTCAGGCCACCGCCGGCGCCGCCCCAGATGGTGGAGGCGATGGCCAGGGCGGTCGGCGAGTCGTCCCAGTTCTCTTCGCGCCACGACGCTACGTTCTCGCCGTCGCCGGCCCCCCAGGCGCGGTTCTGGGTGCGCCCGGCGTAGTCCCATTGCATGAACGAGCAGGGGAGGGCGGTCCACACGTCGTAGCCGATCTGCACGGCCTCGAGCGCTTGCTGGTCCGGCACGTCGGCCGACAGCGTCATGTTCACGGTGTACGGGATGCCCTGGCCGCGCCGGAGCTCCCAGCGCGCGCCGCCGAAGCTGTAGGCCGCGGCGGTCCCGACCATGCAGGTCGTCAGCACGAAGGCGAGGAGGGCGCGCTTCATCGTGCGCCTCCTTCCGGGATCCATCGCTGCGGCGTGCGCTTGATCATCAGCGGGCGAGGCGTCGGTCGTTTGCCGCGCACGATGGCGGTCAGGTCACGCAGCGCCACCCGGTTCGGGTTGGAGGGCATGCCGGCCAGCGTGCGCGGCGGGGCGCTCGTGAAGTTGAGGCCCGCGAAGTCGCGCTCGGCGATGACCTCGCCGGACTTCGGGTCGGTGGTGAGGCGGAATTTGCCTTGCGCGAGCCCGGTCACCACCAGGCGCCCGGTCTGCGTGCGCTCGAGGAAGACGAGCACGCGCTCACCGACCGCGAAGGTCGCGTAGCCCGGCACCTTCTGCCCGTAGCCGTCGGCTTCGCCGCCCAGCTGACGCAGGACCAGCGGCGCGCTCGCCTTCGGGCCCTTCAGCGTCTGCTCGATCTGGAAGGTGGTCTCGGTCCACACCCGGATCGGGGCGCGCTCCGCGACGCTGCGTTGGCTCGCCACCGCTGCGACGAAGACGAGCTCCGACCGGTCGGCGAGCTGTCCGAGCGTCAATCGTTCGACTGTCGCTGCGCCTGCCGTGCTGGCCAGGAGCAGCGCCACTGCCACGAGGCAGAGCGTGCGCATACGTGTAGTCCTCCGGGGCATCCCGCCTACCGAAGGTAGGGAGCCGAGCGGATCCATCACCAGTGAAACGTTTTGCCCCCTCAGGGTAGTCGAGTACGCCGCGGGCGGCGAGCGCGGCGTGCTCACCGATCTCGCGCTGGGCGGCTCGGTGAACTTCCTCTTCGAGCATCTCTACGCGTCCTACCGCGAGGTGCGCTTCGAGGCCGACGGCGGCGCCCTCGAGTTCGCCGACGTGAAGGGGCTTTTGGGACCGCTCCTTTATCGCGTGCGCGTGCCCGGCGGGCGTCTCTACGTCGTCGACGACTACGACTACTTCGAGCCGCACCCGACCTGGAGCTGTCTCGAGCCTCGCATTCGGCCTCCAGACCGTTATCTCGACCCTGCAGAAGTCCCGCGTCTGAAGCCCTACTGATCCGGCGGCGTGGCCCCGACGGCCTCGAAGAGGTCCCGAGCCAACGTGCGCAGCGCCTCGGCAGCTTCGCCGTCGGCCATGTTCCGCGCCTGCGCTGCGTACGCCTTCGCGAGCTCGAGCGGTTGGTCCAGCGCGCCGAGCACCGCGACCGCCTCCGCCAGCCGCGCCTGCGCCGCCTCCGTGTCCCCCGATCGGGCGAGCGCCTCTCCCAACACGCGCGCCGCGACCCCCGCGCGCGGCCGGTCCCCTGAATCTTCCGCCGCGTCGAGCGCGCTCCGCGCCGCTTCACTCGCCCGCGCCGGGTCGCCCTGTTGCAGGTGCAGCTCCGCCAACATCCGCCACACATCTGGCATCAGGTAGCCGGGGCCGCGCCCCTCGGTGCACAGGGCGATGGCGCGCTCGAGGTAGTCGCCCGCCTCCTCGTAGCGTCCCTGCTTCAGATAGACCTCGCCCAGGTTCGCGTAGCCCACGGCCAGGCTGCTGTGGCCGGCGCGGGCTCGGATGCGGATCGACTCCTCGAGGAACCGCACGGCTCGCGCGTCGCCTGACTCGCCGTAGAGTGTGCCGAGGTTGTTGTAGGCGAGGGCGAGCCCGGTGCGGTCACCTCGCCGGGCCTGGATGCGCACCGCCCGCTGGTACCAACGCGCCGCCCCGTCGTGGTCGCCCTGGCGCCAGGCCAGGATGCCGAGGTTGTTGTACGCGATGGCCGTCCGCCGCTCGTCCCCGGCCGCCTCGAACGCGGCCAGCGCCTGTCGATAATGAGCGTCCGCCGCGTGGTCTTCCCCGCGCCGATAGTCGACCGCCCCCAGCACGTTGTGGAGCGTGCCCACCAGCGACGCGGGCGCGGTCGGCAGCAGCGCGTCGAGGCGCGTGACGGCCATGTCGTAGGCGCCGTCGCGATAGTCGAGCCAGGCCTCGTCGCGCCCGACCGTGACGGTGACCTCACGCGCCGCCTCCTCCTGTCGCCCCACCAGCAGCGCGCCTGCCTCCGCGAGCCGGGCCCGAGCCGCGGAGAGGTCACCGCGCGCCTCGTCCACCTCGGCGCGCCGCCGCAACCGCTCTGCCCGCACCACGGGATCGGCGGAGCGCGCGATGGCGGCGTCGAGCCTGCGCGCGGCCACGTCGAGATCTCCGGCGGCGTCTGCGAGCTCTGCGAGGGCCTGCTCCGCTTCCCCGCGAGCGACGTCCCCGAGCACGCCGGCCTCGTCGTCGTGGATCAGCGCCGCCACGTACGCAGCGCGCGCCTCGGCTGGAGCGAGCGACGCCGTCGCCTCCTTCGCGGCCGACAGCCAGGCTTGCGCGGCCCGCTCTGCATCGCCCGCTGCGGCCCAATGTGCCGCGACCCGCGCGTCGTGGCCGCCGTGGACATCCTCCGCCAGCCACAACGCGGCGCGCCCGTGCCAGGCCCGGCGCGCCCGCTGCCCGACGCCGTGATAGACGACCTCGTGGAGCAGCGCGTGGGTGAAGCGCCATTGGGTAAGGCCCGGCAGGTCGCTGCTCGCCTGGCGGCTCACGAATCGCGCGCGCTCCAGGGCAGCCAGGGCGGGCCCCGCATCCGGGCGGTCGAGCAGGCGCGCGACCCCCGACTGCCAGAAGGTCCGACCGACCACCGCGGCGGCACGCAGCACCTGTTGGAGCGCCGGCGCCTGTCGGTCGATGCGCGCTCGGACCACGCTCTCGATGCTCGCCGGCGGGGCTTCGGCCGCTTCCCGCCGCGACAGCGCGAGCTCCCGCAGAAACAGCGGGTTGCCCTCCGCCCGCGCGAGGAGCTGAGCGCCATCCGCGTCCGCGGGGAGCAGCGCGGCGAGGACCGCGCGCGCGTCGGCGTCCCCGAGCGGGCCCAGGTCGAGTCGCGAGTGGTGGACGCCTTCCAGCCAGCGCGGCGCGCGGTCGAGAAGGTCCGGGCGCGCCGTGCAGACCACGAGCATCGGCGTCGACATGCCGCCTGCCACGAGCTCCTCGGCCACCGCGAGGCCGGCGTCCGGCATCCAGTGCACGTCCTCGAGGACGACGAGGAGCGGGCGCTCTCGAGCCGCGGCCTCGAGCAGCTCGCGGAACGCCGCCGGCACCACGCCGGGCTCGAGATCCCCGGCGTCACCGGCCGCGTCGCCGAGCAAGGTGGTCAGCACCGCCGCCCGCTGCGCCAGCGGAGCACCACCGGCGCGCCCCATCAGCAGGTCGTCGATCGAGACCGCGTCGAGCGACTGCTCCGGTTCGAGTCGCGCCACGAGCGCCTCGAGGGCCACACGCGCAGGGACGCCCGGATCCAGGAGACCGCGCAGCACCGAAGCCGCTGCCGAGTAGGGACGCGCCGCGTCGTAGGCGATGCCGGCGCCGCGCACCACGCAGAACCGCTCGCCCAAGCGCTCGACCGCCGCCTCGATCAGCCGTGACTTCCCGATGCCCGCGGGGCCGAGGATGGTCACCGCTCGTGCGCGCTGCTCCGATCGGACCAGCGCGGCCACATCTTCCAGCCGGGCGAACTCGGGGTGGCGACCGACGAAGGGCGCCTCGGCGGGCGAGACCTCGGCCAGCTGCCTGGTCGCCGTGCGCAGGGCGTGCGTGCCCGGCTCGCGTGTCCAAGCCGCGGCCTCGGCGGCGTAGGCGGCGGCGCCGACCACGTCCGCGCCGGTCGACACGAGCGGTCCGGTCTCGAACGCGACCACCGCGCCGGGCGAGGCCTGCGCGATGGCGCGCGCAGCAAGCCCCGCGCGCTCGGCGTCGTTCTCGAAGCTCACGGGCAACCCGAAGACCGCGCGATCCACCGCGCCCCGGCCTGGCAACAGCCGTCCGCCGTGTCCGGCGACCACCGCTCGCAGCGCAGCGCGGCGACCTGCCAGGGCCTCGGCGAGCGCCTCGGGCGTGTCGGCCTCGGGCGGTGGGCACCTGGCGGCGAGCACCGTGGCGCGCCGGACGCCGGTCCCCCAGCGCTCGCGCGCCCGCGCTCGGAAGTAGACCGTGCTCGGGTCACCGAAGAGTCGGTAGGCGGCCCAGACCGGTTGGTCGCGCTCGGCGGCCGTCGCTCGCGCGACGCGGAGGGCCTCCCCGACGCTCGCACCGCTCCGCAGCGCCCCGTAGAAGCGCGCCGCGAGCTCCGCACCCGGGGTGTCTGGGAGGTCGGCCGAGGTGGCGACGAGGTGACGAACCCCCGACGCGAGCAGGGCGTGGGCCACGTCACCGGAGTCGGCCTCGGCGGACCGGCAGGCGTTTGCGAAGACGAGCGCCGGGGCGGCGCCGCCACCGAGCGCCTCCAGCGCCTCGGCATCCAATCGTCCGTCTGCGAGCCGCCATCCACCCGGGCCGTCCTCGTCCGCTGGATCTGCGTGTCCCGCGAAGTGCACCAGCCGATAGGACTTGAAGACGCGCAGGAAGTCCGCTCGCCGCAGCCGACCGAGGCGGAGGTCGCACGCGAGCCCGTCGTCGCCGCTGAGGTTGCGCACGAGCGCCTCCCCTTCGTACCGGGCGGCAGGGAGATCACCGGCCGGATCGGCCACGAGAAGTAGCCGGTTCGAGGCCGGCGAGGTCGGCATGGACGCGATCTGCGAGCCCGCCTCGACCTCGCCCAGGGCCCAGCGGAGTCCGAGGGCGCCGGTCCCGTCGTGCAGGAGCGGCCAGGGCGCGGTGATCCCTGCGGTCACCACCGTGAGCGTGCCGCCGCCCAGCTCGCGCAGGCAGGCCTTCACCGGGGCGGGGAGGAGCAGGTCGAAGAGCAGGCGTCCGTGGGCGGCGAGGGTCCCGTCGTCCGTACCGCGCCTGAGCGCCCGGCGCAGGGCGCGGGCGAGCGATGTGTCTTCGGTCGTCACTTGGGCCGCGTCGTAGAGGTGCCGGCCGCGCCAGACCCGCGGCGCGAGCCCGGCGCCAGCGTCCGCGCGTAGCAGGGCGACGTCGGCTTCACCGGGGCGGTCGACGGTCAGCAGCAGCGTGACGTGGGCGGGCTCCACCGGTGAATCATAGGCCGGGCCAAGGTATCTGCGTAAGCTCGCCCCGCCTGCCGCGTCTCGTGGTGGGAACATGGTTCGAGGAGGCCCCGTGCGACGTGTGGCTTCGATCAGATGGCTGGCCGTCCTGGCGTTCGCGTGGGCGGTGGGGTGCAACTTCACCGCCGAGCCCGGAAAGGCGCTCGATGGTCTTGATGGCGGAGCGGCCAGCGACGGCGGCGGGGTGGACGCCAACAATGGCGCGCCGGATGCTGGCGTGACCTCCGACGGGGGCAACGCTGCACCGGACGGGGCGCTCGCCGACGGAGCTGCGGATGCGGGTCTGGTGGACGGGTCGGAGCCCGACGCCGCGACGGACGCCAGCCCCGACGCCAGCAGTGACGCATCCGACGCCGGCAGCGACGCATCCGACGCCGGCAGCGACGCATCCGACGCCGGCAGCGACGCGTCCGACGCCGGTAGCGACGCGTCCGACGCCAGCGACGCATCGGACTCCGGCGATGCTCTGCCGGATGGCAGCGGCGACGTGGCCCTCTGACCGTCCCGCGGGCTGGCGCCTCACCGGAGCCTCGAATACGCTCCCGGCGGATGGGGACCCCGACCGACCGGGCGCTGCTCGAGGCGTGCATCGAAGGCGACCGCCGCGCCTGGGGGCGCTTCGTCGAGCGTTTCACCCGCTACATCTATTACCTCGTGCAGCTGACGGCGAAGCGCTACGACGCCGAGATGAACGAGGCCGAGGTGGCGGACCTCCACAACGACGTCTTCGTGGCGTTGATGGAGGATGATTGCCGGCGGCTGCGCGCGTTCACCGGAAAGAACGGCTGCAGCGTCCGCTCTTGGATTCGCGTCATCACCATCCGCCGCACCGTCGACGCGCTCCGTCGGCGTCGCCACCAGCTCCATCTCGACGCCCAGGACGACCACGGCCTGCGGCCCCAGCTCGTCGACGGCACTCCGGACCCGCTCGAGCAGATGCTCGACCGCGCCGATGACGCCCGCCGGGCCCAGCTCACCGCCCTGGCCGAGTCCCTCAGCGAGCGCGACCGGCTGCTGCTCCACCTGCTCTACACCGAGAAGCTCAGCGCCGACGCCGCCGCCGCCGTCCTGCGCGTCAAACGCGGAGCGCTCTACACCCGAAAGACCCGTCTGATTCAACGGTTACGCGTGGCCGCCCGCAAGGCCGGCCTGCTCGACGAGACTTGAACCCGGGTTGATTGTGAGACGCCTGCTACGCGTCGCGAGAGCACGCCATCTGCGGGCGTGCTCGCCTGTCACGCCCTCGACGTACCTCTGGTACGCCTTCGGTTGCGCCAGACTCCGCGCGCCCACATCTGACGCGCTCGCTGTGTTGTGCTCTGTTGTGCTGTGTTGTGCTGTGTTGTGTGGTGCTGTGCCGGGCTGTGTTGTGTTGTGTTGTGTTGTGCCGTGTTGTGTTGTCGTGTATTGTGTTATATTGTCTTGTCTTGTATGGTCTTGTGTTGTATTGTCTTGTCTCGTATTGTCGTGTA
>PVBE010843484.1_pt1 | contig 51276 bp, 28 predicted proteins | sample 1631181 | NCBI WGS metagenome assembly PVBE01 (sample SAMN08397723, study PRJNA350692) | Marine metagenome, whole genome shotgun sequencing project. | isolation source: water | place: Pacific Ocean | collected 2012-04
ACGACCTGTTCCGACACGTCCAGACGGGCGTCGACAGAGAAGGGCGGGCCGAAGGCTATTTCGAATGCTGCGGCGTCCTGCCCAGACTCCTGCCTCGCCTGAGAGCCGAGGGCATGGAAATGTCCGAAGGTATGTTCCGCCCATGCGTCCGAGCAAATCTCGCCAGTTCCACGGAAACCCCGTGCTCTTCCAGTAGGGCAGGACCGATACCCTCGTGTCTATTGCCGGGGCCAGAAAGTTCCTCGGGGTGGACTACCTTCCCAAGGTCGTGCGTGGCAGCCCCAAAGAGGACGGCTTCTCTGTCGATGGTGAGATTCGGAAAGACGATCAACGCTCATGACAAAGATGCTGGCAAGAAGTGCAAATGTCCAGGGTGTGGAAAGCTCATGGCTATTCCAGCGTCTCAAGCTGTGAATCCAGTCGAAAGAATTGAGACGGAAAATATAACAATGGCTGACGGGTCAATGTCAACAGAGGAATACGAAGGAAGCATCCCACAGAAAAAACCTGTGGTTCAGGTAATATGCGAATATTGCACCGCAACCGTGGAGGTCCAACATAAGAATGCAGATGAGGAATACAAATGCCCAATGTGTGGTGCGACATGCCCGAACCCCACAGCATCCTCGGGCATGACCTCGTCAGATGTGTGTGAAATTCAGCATTCTGCCGCCAAAGGGTTGGGCTTGCCCGTTCGAGACGAACTTGATCTTGGCGGAGGCGCTAAGCTGGATCTGGTTCTTATTCCTCCCGGCAGTTTTCTGATGGGATCTCCTGGAGAATGGGAAGATGATGAAGGCCCGCAGCATAAGGTCACGATAAGTCGTCCGTTTTATATGGGCGCAACCCAAGTGACGCAGTCACAGTGGCGATCGGTTAGGCGCCGACCTCCCAGAAACTCATCCAACGCCCATCAAAGCCCCACCAACGAGGTTTGTATTTCGTGATAACATGGTCGAGGATGTTGAACATGTGATCCATGTAGTCGTCACTGGCGGGACAGGAAACTTTCCGGCCGAAGAGATACTGGCTGACCTTCCCGTTTTCGTCGATCGAAGCCCACTCAGGATGTTGGTGAAAGTACATACTCGGTACGGAAAAGCTGGAGACATGGACGCCGATCTTCCGGCCGTGTTTGTAGAACTTCTCCATCGCTGGCGGTAAGCGGAACTCCGGGGTGAATTCATTGGCTTTGAATTTATCGAGAGCAACATTCTTATGATTGGCATGTAAGCCTTTGGCGATGCCGCCCGGGCCGGGCATGCCGGCGGTCCCGCTGTCTGTGGGAAAGCCCATGGGCTTGCTGCGCATCTTGGCGATGTATGGCGGGCTTACCGGATGCACTCCGCGCCCGTACCAGGTGTGGGCGGTCATGATATCGCGGATGCCCACCAGCTTGAGTAGATCGAGAATCTGCGGTTTAACGTCATAGAGCCTCGCCCACCAGCCGTTTTGCCAAACCCAATAACCCTTCTCAGGTAAGCTCAGATCGTTGGGCAAAACATGCCGCATGAACTCCTTCATCGCCCAAACTTCGCCCCAGTCCAGCGTTTTCAACGGAACATCCTTGATGGGATTGGGAATCGGTCCTTTGAAATGCTGCCTGAGCCCTGCGCTGAACTTCACGAAAGGGAAACGACCTCTCCCGGGATAAGGTCCCTGTGAGACACGATGAATTCCCTCCTTTCGATAGACGCCGATGAAGTACTTCTCGCTGACGTTCGTCTCTCCGGCCGCGGCCTGATAGTTTGGCTGATAACCGAGGCGAAAGCCCTTCTTGCCGTTCTGCTTCAGATCCCAGTAGGGATATTCAAGCCCGGCGAAACATCCGCCCTTCTTGCTCCGCAGAAAGAGGTTGATCGGGCAATGCCAGATCGTCTTGTCGTCGTGAAAGTGAATCTCCGAGAACGCCTTTGTGGCCATATTCTCCAGGACCACTGACTTGAGGAAGTAAGGCTTGGCGTCGCTGGATTTAATCTCCACCCACTTCTCGACAAAGTGGTCTTTGGCTCCGAGGCGATAGTGGAGCGTGACGTCCAACCCGCTTCCGGCGTAGCTCAATTCCACCAGGTCGAGCTTTGACCTGTCCGCTGAAGCCTTCCGGGACCGAAGGACACCCCTGGCGGCGACCACTTCGAAACCAATGCCGCTCTGCGGATAGACCACATCCTGCTCTTTGTCGCGGATCGACCGAATGGCGCCGCTCTGCGGGTCGATCTCCACGGCGATGCGCGGGTTCTCGAGTTTCAGAGCACCTTCATTCCCCCAGGCCTGATTCAGACAGATAATCAACACCACCATTTGAACGATACTGATGAATTTCACTTGGCGGTTTCCTTGTCGCCTGGAGGCTTCGAGGCTCTATTGGACTACAGCTTGTATTGCGGCACCTTCATCCATTGGCCGTCTTTGAGTGCCGACTTGTGCGCGATCACGCCGGACAGCGTCATGTTCAATGCTTCACTCACATCAACGATTGGTTTTCTATCCAATAAGATTGATTCGATGAAATTGTTTGTCAGTTGACCGTGCGACCCTCCATGACCGCCGCCGGCGATGCCGGGCGGTAATGCGGGGCGAGAGCCGTTGATTTTCTTGTTGTGCGGCTTTTGACCGTAGACACGGCCTACTGTGCCGTGGGCGTTTTTCATGTCCCAACTCACCGCAATGCGCGACATGCCGTCCTCGCTGGTTTTGAACAGCGCCACTTCCGTGCCGAAGGGGTTCTTGTGCGCGTTGTTTCCATTCTTGTACTCAGCGTAAATGCTGGGCGTCCCAAGGCAGGACACTTCGGTCAATCGACCGCCGCCGGTTACGGAAACATAGTAAGCCGTCGAATGTGTGGGATACCACATCGGCACGAGAGCTCTTCGCCAGCCAAACCTATCGATCTTACCGTTCTTGGGGTTGTAGCTTCCAAGTGTTCCAACACCGTCATGATAATATTCACCCTCGGAATAGATGATCTTGCCCAGGGCTCCGGCCTGGTATTGCATTCGTTTTGAGTAGAGTGCGGCGTGAAACGTCGACGTCTCGTTCATCATGTATTTCTTGCCGCTTTTCTTGACGGCCGCAAATAGCTTTTCCGCTTCTTCTTCGGCTTCAAAACCAAACACGGCCGGAACCGCAGAGACCACGTGCTTGTCGTGATTCAGGCCCATGATCGCCAAACGCGCGTGACTTGGCGCATCTGTGGCGATATAGATCGCTTCGATGCTCTTGTCTTTGATCATCTCTTCGCAGGAGGGATAGGTCTTCTTTGCGCCAACCGCTTTCGCCAGAGCCGCACAACGCCCGGGGTCAAGATCGCTGGCGGCAACCACCTCAACATTGGGGTGGTTTTGATAGAAGAAAGCGGCGCCGAAGCGGCAGAGCCCGTAGCCGGCGATACCGACGCGGATTTTTCGATCAGACTTCTTGACCCACTTTCCAGGCTTCTCGCCGGGCTTGTACGCCTTGTTCTTACCACCATCTTTTCCAAAACCAGGAATGACATTGCCATTGGCGTCTCTTGGCAAATCGGCGGCGTTCAATGAGTGCGTCATTGAAAGAACGCCTAATGCGGCGCCGGCGCCAATGCCCTGAATAAAATGGCGACGACTAAGCTCAGATGTATTTTGGTTTTCCATGTTTCGTGAACCTTTTTAAGAAACTCAGTTTTCAATGGTGTACTTCAACTCTAATGTTGGGTGGCTCCTGCGTCGCTCTGCGAGCTATGCAGGGCAGGCCGGGGCTCAGGGGCTCCCACGGCTTTCGGATTCGCTTTCGCCGGCGACGATGTCGCCTTGCCGGGGGGATTGGGCGTCGCTTTTGCGGTGATGTCTCCAAGTGCGAACTGGATTCCCGCCAGGAAATGCCTGAGAATTGTCGGGTTCCAGTAGGTGTCGATCTGATGTCCAAACGCACTGTAGAAGACACGCCCCTTGCCGTAGTTGCGCACCCAGGCCAAACCAAAATCTCCATCCTTGCGGAAGATACCCGGCTTCTTCATATCGGTCCGGGCGGTGTCCAGTCGGACAAGGACACGAAGCTTCTTGCGCGTGTAGTCTTTGAACTGAAAAATCTCATCTTTGTGCGTGAAAGTCCTACCGCCAAAACACTTCACAACAGGGTGATCGGGCTCCTCGATTGTGAGTGTCACGCGGCTGCCTGCGTTCCACGGGTGGTTTACCGAATAAGCACCGAGAAGGTCGACGAACTGAGGCCACTTTTCCGGGTGCGCTGCGCTGTGAATCCCGACAAACCCCCGGCCGCTTCTGACAAACTCCAAGAGGTTCCTGCGACGGATGGGATCTTCTATCCCGCTATTGCAGTTGTTGTTAAACACAACAGCGTCAAAACGAAAGAGATTCTTGCAATCGAACATGGATTTGTCGTCGGTGCATTCAGCAACGTATGCGCCCGTCTTTTTTCCCAGGATGCGCAAGGCTTCGACGCCCCATGGCGTTGACTTGTGGCGATACCCTTCCATTCGCGAGAACACCAGCAACCTCCGCGGCTTGAGCGGCTTGGCGGGCGCCTTACCGGGCGCTGCTTTATAGATCTGCGCCATATCCTTCTTAGGTATCCCGCCAGCAACCGAATCAAGTAAGGACAGAGACACCAACCCTCCCATAGCCGTGCTGAGTAACTCTCTTCGATTCATCTACCTTAAACCCTTGTGTTCATGCATTCGGGATTCTACAGGCTCCACGGCTGGCGCATTGCGCAGGACAGCATTCGGTTTGCTTCAGCATCATTGACGAATCGCTCAGTCCGGGGGTTCCATTGCAACTTCCGCCCCAGACGGGTTGCGATATTGCTCATATTGCAGATAACGTTCGTGCGATGCCCGATCTCTACAGGGCACACGGGATCGCGCCGCGACCTGACGCAATCGAAGAAATCCCTGTGATGGTTGGTGCTGTTATATAGCCGAACATCACTACCCTTGAGGGGAACTGAGAGCAATGAAATCGGCTCGGCCTGAAGAACACGGCGGTTGACGAATATCCAGCCGTCGGTCCCCTCGAAGCGAATTCCATGCGGATTCTCATCGTTACTTGTAAAGATCAACCGGACCCCATTGGCATAGACATATTCCGTATGCCAGGTCATCGCCGTATCGTTCAGACCATCTTTGGGAAAAGTGGCGCGGCCTTGGACCTGGACCGGTCCGGTATGATCCGTTCGGTTTCCCCACTGGGCGATGTCAATATCATGCTGGCCCCAACCGGACTGGACTCCCACGGTGTAGTCATTGCACAGCATCCAGCCCTTCAGATTGATCAGTCGCTGGGCGAAGTATGGTCCCCAACACGCTGGCCCAAGCCACATGTTATAGTCAATACCCTCTGGTATGGGCTCGCGGCCGATCTTCGGTCCTTGATATCCTTTGGGATCCCCCACCTTGATCGTGTGCAGTTTGCCTATGTATCCGTTGCAAACCAATTCACACGCTCTGCGAAAATTCGCCGAGGATCTCTGTTGAGTTCCGGTCTGAAACACGCGGCGGTACCGGCGCACGGTTCGGACCATGGCTTGACCTTCGGCGATGGTTCTCGACATTGCCTTCTCGCAGTATACGTCCTTACCGGCTTTGGCGGCGTGTATCGTGTGCAGCGCATGCCAGTGTTCGGGCGATGAGATGAAGACCGCGTCGATATCCTCCCTGGCCAGCAACTCGCGGAAGTCATTGTACGCTCGGCAACCTTTGAATCCGCGGCGCAGGCCTGATGCAGCGTAGGATTTCTCGACGAGTTGTTTTGCGGCTGTGCGACTGGCCCTGACAGGATCGCAAACCGCGGCGATCTGCACGTCAGGCATGGTCAATAACTGCCTGGTGTGATTACGCCCCTGGGCGCCGACACCGATCATTCCCACTGTGATACGGTTGAGTGGGGCGGTGGGGCCAATGGCAAGGACGGACGAAGGGATAATCGACAGCGCTGTCAAGGCCCGCCGAGAAACCTTCAATAAATCGCGTCTTTTCATTTCTCAGTTACTTTCTTCCCGACAACGCTATTGGACCGGGGGTGTACTCCGCGGCGCCTCCGGCGTTCCGGACGGCGCGCCTCGGCGGTCATTGCGGAGATACGCCGTAACAAGAAGGACTTTTCGGCTGCTACTTCGCCGGCTTCAATGCGAACGACTTGATTGCCACGCCTTTCTGCGGAGGCTTACAACGCAAGAACCGCAGTGTGTTGGCGCCCTTCTTGAGGGTGAGGGTGACCGGTTCACTGGTCCGCCACTGCCCGACGGTGAAGGGCATCATCATGGTGACCTGGGGCTCGTCGTTGGCCGATACCACGAGGTTCTGATCGTAATTGGCCGTGACCACCCTGGCCGTCAACGAGTACTCGCCCGATCGCGGGACGGTGATCTCGTACTCGAATTGCGATTTCGTGCCCTGGCTCGGCCCGGTCGGATCGGTCTTCGGGCTCTTTGCGTAGTAGTCTTTGTCATACGTGTCGGCTATTCGCTCGCAGACGTTGCCGTAGATATCGTAGAGGCCCCACGGGTTAGGCTTCTTTTCTCCCACCGGGTGTGACTTACCGCCGGCGTTGTCCTTGAACCATGCATACTCGCCGATCTTCGCCGGATCGGCGCCGAAGAACCACTTGGTGTCCTTGCCTGCGCGGGAGGCGTATTCCCACTCAGCCTCAGTCGGGAGGCGCACATCCCGCTTGCTCTTGTAGGCCAGGTCGGCACAGAATTTCAACGCTTCGTCCCAGGAGACGTTGTCGGCCGGGCAGTTCGGGGCCTTGGTCGACCTGCTGGGGTTCGAGCCCATGATCGCCTGGTACTGGGCTTGGGTCACTTCGTACTTGCCCAGATAGAAACCCTTGGTGATCGTGACGGCGTGTTTCGGCACTTCGACGCAGTCGAACCGACCGTCGGTTTTCTTTTCGCCTCCCATCGCGAACGCTCCGGGCTTGATGTAGACAAACTCCATCTTTACCCCGTCGCCCAGGTCGAGCGTCAGTTCACGCGGAGCCCTGTTGCTGGCATGGGTCACCGCGGCCCGGAAGCCCCAGTTCGCGTAGCGACCATAGCCGCCGCTTTTCAAGCGTATCCCTGACGTGCAGGCCTCGGCGGCGCCTTTCCAGGTACCTCCGCGCAGAACAGTTACGCCTTTTTTGGAGAAACGCGGCAGGAATACCTGCAGACCGCCTGCGAAGCTCTTCATGGCCTTGACATCCTTTGTGCTGCCGGCCGGCTTGCTGTATGCGGCGGCCGGTATCGATATGACGCCGCCGGTGCTGTAGGCGATCTTCTTGTCCTCGCTGGTATCCGGGCGGGCGGTAGCCTTCTCTTTTCCGTCGGCCTCGCCGAGGTTCTCGCCGACGGCCTTGAGGGCCTCGGCCTTGGTTTCGGTTATGATCGCCCGCTGAGTTTTGAGCGCCACACTGCTCCAGAATTCCGGCGTCCCTCCCTCACCGTAGGTAGGCTTCTCGCCCAGAACGTCGCCGACCCAGTAGGCGCGTTTGACCTGCAGATACGCCTTGGCGTTACTGCGTGCCTGTGTAGTGGCCAGGAAAGCGGTGTCACTCGGGTACCGCCCGGCGTAATTGGAGCCCTTGCCGCCACCCCATCCCGGGCCCAGACAGACTACCCATCCCTTGGGTGTCCAGCGCGCCAGGGCCGCGTGGCCTCGACTGGGGCGGGCAATGGTCGGAATCCCCCAGGCTCGCAACATGAAACGCCCGAAAAACGCGCGCCGGCCGCACACGCCGCCGTTCATAAGAATGTTCTGGAAGAACTGGAGCTCGGGCCTGTCGTATTTGTTGTCACCCGACCCGTACTTGACGTCACTCGAGACGATACCCACATAGCGCCAGGCATGGCTCGGTTGGTAGACATGGTCGGGACGGAAGTTACGGAGTGTCTGGCGGCCCCAGGCGAGGGTCTCGTCCGGCTCGTGCCCGTTGACCACCATGCGCAGGTCCCAGGTGCTCAGACCTTTGAACGCCGGATCCAGTTCGCCGGCCAGGTAGGCCTTTTCGTAATGCAGGTAGCGTCTGGCCGGATCTATTATCTCAGGGCCGTCGGTCAAAGCTTTGGAATTTTGCTGGCTGACGGGAATCGCGTGCTCCAGGGCGATCGCCAGGGCCAACCGCTGCAAAACGCCTTCGGACGCCTTGTCGCTGACCTTCCGGATGACGGTGTAGATCTTCATCGTCGGACCGTACTGGGCCGGGCCATAACTTCTTCCTTCACGTTTGGATTTGGCGCCGTCGGCAACCAGTATCTGCTTCATGAGATCTGCATTCGCCAGCAACTGATCGATCAGTGCCTCTGCCTGCTTTCCCTGCCCTGCGAACTGGGCCAGACCTTCCGGCGTGGCCTGGCGCAAGACGACGTACTTCACGAGCTTGGCGTCCAGCGCGTCGCTGGCAAGAAACGCTTTGACATTGAGAGTCTTCTGCATCTCAAGCATGCCGACCTTTTCTTTGGCAAGCACAGCCTCGGTCGCCTTGAGCTTGGCCCTGACCGCCCTGAGCAGCTTGCTCTTGTTCTTACTCTTGCTTTTGCTCGCTTTCTGGACATCCTTGGACGCCGCTTCCACGGCCTTGCTTGCCGCCTCGTAAGATTGGCATTTCTCAGGGGCCGGCTGTGGAACCTTCGCCTTGAGTTCGGTTCGCAGTTGGTCGAGCATGCCGGTGTACCGCTTGACCAGCTCCTGCTCTGTTGCGGCGTCAGCAGCTTGGATGCAAAAGACCAATGAGACAAGTAAGGTGAGGATGAACAATCTGGATTTCATGTCGGACTCCTGATGATGAGATACAACATCTCGGTTAGGTTTGGGGATTGTCAGTTCAGTTTATCGATATTCGCGTTCGTGGCAAAATATTTATTCTGGATTTCCTACCTGGAATTCGCATCGTACTCGGGGTTGGGCGCGAGTGTCTTGACCGCGCCGAAACGTTCGTAGCAGGCCTCCAGTTCTCGGCGCATCGTCTTCAGTATCTCGGGGCGACTGTCCGCGAGGTCTCTGGATTCACCAATATCGTCCTTGAGGTTGTACAGTTCATAGCCGCCATCCTCATAGCGATGATGAATCTTCCAGTCCCCGCGCCGCATGGCGCTGCGCGGACAGCGGGCCGGATCGTCGGGTCGGTTGTAGGACGGGAAGTTCCAGAACAGGTTGCGCTGGCCGAGGGACTTCCCGGCGAAGATCAGGTCCGTCAGATCCTCTCCGTCGACTTTGTCCGGATCGGTGGGTCTGACGCCGAAGACCGAGCAGATCGTGGGATAGAAGTCGATCCCGGAGATCGGCTCATCCGAGGTCTTGCCGGCCTGCACCCTTCCGGGCATCGACGCAATCATAGGGACGCGTATGCCCCCTTCATAGAGCGTGCACTTGTCTCCACGAAGCGGGCGTTGGCTCGTGTACCTGTCGAGGCCTCCGTTGTCGGAGATGAACAGGACCAGCGTGTTCTTTCGCAAACCGAGTTCGTCAAGCTTGTCGATGATGGCTCCGACCGAACGGTCGGTCTCTTCGATCATGGCCGCATAGACCGGATTGTCATGACCCTGCAGGTCCTTGCCGGCGGTCTTCATCGCCGCGATCTTTCGCTCGTACTTGCGCACAACGGCTTGAGGCGCACTGAGTCTGAAGGTCCCGTCGACCTCCGGTTTCTCTCCCTTATTGTTGATCTCGTCGTGCGGGAGATAGGTCGAAAAGTAGAGGAAGAACTTCTCGTTTCGGCGGCGCTGCAGGAACTCGACGCCCGCCTGGCGGACATAGGTCGGCAGGTAGGCGCCATCGGGTGCATCCTTCGGCAGGAACCCCAGCTTGAACGGGGCGAAGTAGTTGATCGGCAAGCCCAGGTACCCGCCCAATACTCCCTCCTCGAAACCGTTTGAGGGAACGCCGACCCCGACATGCCACTTGCCGACGGTCCCGTTGGCGATCCCGGCTCCGGTCAGTACGGTCCCGATCGTGGGATATTCCTTGGGCAGAAACTGATTGTTCTTTTCCGGGATGACCTTCCACTGGGTCTTCTTGCCGCGGTTCCTGACCACGGTGTAGACTCCGTGCCGCGACGGCTGGGAACCGGTCAGCATGCACGCCCGGGCAGGCGTACAGAGAGAGCCCGCCGCATAGGCGTTGGTGTAGCGTGTGCCGCTGGCGGCCAGGGCGTCGATGTGCGGGGTCTCGTAGACCGGACTGCCCATGCAGCCCAGATCACGCCATCCGAGGTCGTCGACATGAATGACCACGACATTATCGGCCAGTGTTTTGCCGGAGCCCGTCGGCGGCGTCGCAACGTCGGGGCCTGAAGACACACAGCCCGCTCCGAGCATCGCGCCGGCCGCGGCTAGCCCCGTCGTCTTTAAAAACGTTCTACGTCCCAAACGCCTTTCTGCATCTTTCAACTTCATTCGGTCTCACCTATTCCTTCTTCTCCGCGGCTTTGAGGGTGGCGGCCGAAAGTTTGGCCTCCTCCATCCACAGGCTGACGTGCCCGTTGGGAGGTACGGGCTTGGTGTAGTAGTCGCGATGGGGCCCAAAGTATGTGGTCTTGTTCCTGAAGTGCGTATACCGCAGGAAGTTGATGACCGCGATCGTCACCTTCCCGCCCTTGAACTCGGGCAGAATGTCATCGAATACATACGCGCCGCGGATGCCGGAGTGGCGGAAGAAACCGCCGGCGGCCTTGGTCAGGGGCTTTCCGTTGACGTAAATGGCGAAGCCCTCGCCGGAGCGATCGCAGCCCGCCCCGCCCAGGATAAGGCGATAGGCGTGCCCCTTTTTAACCGACGGAATGTCAAAGGTCCGCCGCATCAAGAGCACTTCCTTCTCCCAGAGCGTGGCCGGGATCTCACTGCATCCGCAGAGAGGCCCGTTGCATCTGGGACGCCGCCTGTCGAGCTTGTCCCCCATCCGCCCGAAGGGAGCTTTGCCCGATCCCCAGCCGGCCTTGACCGAGTCGAACTCGGGGGCGAACCAGTTGTCCATTCCCTTGGGGAAGGTGATCTCGCGGTAACGGTCACTCTTATCGAGAGCCTGCTTCTCCCGCGGATCGAAACTGTAATAGGACCAGGTTGCGTTGCGCATCTTCGGGCCGAAAGGCTTCCACTGGTAGCCCGAAACCCCAGCCATATCGTAGTAATCCATCAGGGTGTCAAGCTGACTGCGAATATCGAGCGGCGTTTTCGCGGGCTTCTTGCCCGTCACTATCCCCTTCAGCGCGCCGCGACTTTTGGGGTCGAACGCCGATTCCAGGAACGCGGGGACCATCTCTTCCATGATGATCGGTTTGAGCGCCTGTCCCATCTGGCGGTAGTACTCCGGGCCGTAGTGAGGCCCTCTCTTGTTGAAATTGCCCGTTACGGCGTCGGAGAATACCTTCTCGACATCCGGATCCCGCTTCGGTCCGGCCGGGATCGTCAGTTTCTCGGCCTTGCCGCCGAGCAGCCGGACCATGGCGCGACCGAGGGTGTCGCCGGTGAGAACATAGGTCTCGGCATTGTGATTGTAGTGGTAGCCTGTGCCGGTGGGAGATTCTCCCCGGGCCCGCCAGAATCTGCGGATGTCCACGCTGGTCACTTTGCCGGCGAATTCGGGATGCTGCTTCGGATCGCCGACAGCCATCTGGGCCTCCCAGGTCATGAAATGCCCGGGGTCCATGTTCATCCCGCCAAATCCAACCGTGGCGACGACAGTTCGCATATCCGGTACCTTGAACTCTTTGCGCAGATCCTGAATCAGATTGACAAGATGCTTCTCGTACACCTTCTTGGGAACGTCCTTGTCTTTGTGGCCCTGGAACCAGACAAAACCGACGATCTCGTATCCCTGACCCTTGTAATCGGGAACGATCTTGTCGATGTTCTTCAGGGTGCTGCGAACGCCCTTGACCATCAGGTCGTACTCCGCTCCGCAAAACTCGTTGGCCTTGTCCTCGGCGCTCTTGCCGCTGGAGGGCGGGCGGAAATCGAAACTCAGCGCCCGGTTGCCCATGGAAGACTCGATCAACAGAACAGGTTCATCATGATATGCGCCCATGACGTAGCCGAAGGGAACTTCCGAGCCGATGAACTTGCCGTTGGAGGTCGTCGACAGCGGACCGCCGCTGCCGCCTTCGACCTTCGAACACCGGGTCTCCCAGTAGGTCACATCGTTGCGGACGGTCCACTTGCCGTCCTCGTCGGCAAACCATGGATACTTACCGGCCTTGATGAGAGTAGTCAGATCGCCTTTGCCCTTGAGATCGATATGCTTGAGCCAGAAGGCCGCCGAGCCGCCCTTGATGTAGGTGATAGTGACAGGATAACGCTTTCCCTGTACAAGGGCAGCAGGGGTGACGACCGCATCCTTGCCGGGCTCCTTGCGGTAGACTTCGGCGCCCGCCAGTGAGACCACCGCGTGGGTGCTCTCTTCGAAACCGGCGTGTATTTCGTGTGTTCCGCTCATGGGAACATCGATAAAGGCCTTCGCCACCACGGTGTGAGGTCCCTTGATCGCCGGCAACTGAGCGGCGACCGTGCCCAGGGCGACGGTTGTCTCCTTGATCGGCTTCATGGCGCTATAGTCGGCGCGGGCCTTGTAGGCGCCCGGATAGATGGCGACTTTGGCGCCCTTGGGCGCATCGGCGTCGGCGGTCTGATAGACTCCGTGCCTGAGCAGCGCCGAAGGTCCAACCGGCATACGACCGACCTTGATGTTCGGATCAGCCGAAAGGTAGATGCTCGGATAGACCGGCCGGGCTCCCTGGAGGTAACCGAAGCCGACCATGTTGGATTGACCGGCCAGGATGTAGACCTTGACCTTGCCGGCCGACGGCGCGGTCTTGTCAGGCCTCGGCAGGACCGCAGGCACATCGGCGGCCACGGGCGAGGCACAAACAAGCGAGACACAGAGCATCAGCGCCCATGTCGATACACTTTTATATACAGGGAAGATTCTTTTCATTTTTGCGTTCTCCGGTTTAATTTTCCAGGTAGTACTATTTGGTCGCCGCCTCAATCACGCTGCTTACATCCGACCAGTCACCGATTTTCACGGCAACGTTCTTGCCTTTGATGCCTTTGGGCTGCGTGATCTTGGGCGCCAGTGCTTTGCCGGGAATTGTGTAGATGAAGGGGATATCGGCGGCGTTGAACCTGGCTTTGAAACAGTTGGCCAGTGCGGACATCTCCGGGCCGTAGTTGGCGCCCTGGTCGTCGGCGACCATCGACTCGCTCGATAGGAATACAACACCGCTGAGCGCCGTCGGGGTGAAACAGTGCACATACACGTTGTAGGTCCAGGTCGCCTTCGAATCACCGACTTGCGGTTTCGGCGAGGGGATATTCCCCCACGTACTCCCATCCGGTACGGCCTTGGTCTCGATCATCGCGGGGATATGCTCAGCCCAGTACAGCTTCCATTCAGCCATGTAGCGTCGCACATTGGCGAGGTAATAGGGATTATCGCGATACTTGCTGCCGACCGTTTTGTAGTCCGCCATCAGGCTCGGAGCATCTTTGAGAAAACTGGCGGCGATCCAATTCTTGATCGGTGCGGCCTGCTTGTTCTGCATGAAGATGATACCGATCGGGCGACGGGTCTTGGCTGAAATGCTGTTGCCAATCGCAGCGGCCAGTCCGGAGGCGTCTTTCCAGTAGGAGGCGTAGCGATTGTCGGCTTTACCGTTCTTCTTCATTCCCCTTGGAGTCCTGGAAACGCAGACGCTGAAGCGGCTGGGACCGCTCTTGCCATCTCTCTTCGACTGGTTGGCCATCATGCGTACGATCTGACCGGACGGTTTGACCTTTGGAGTCTTGAGCTTGCCAGCCGGGGCTCCGACATACCACACATCGCCGAACACGATGCCGGTGACGACTCGCTGGTGCGCCAGTTCACCGTCAATGGTGAATTTCACCTTCAGTGTGTACGGCTTGGGGCCAGCCTTCACCGGCGGCAGTGTAACCTTCCACTCGGCCATATCAGGCGTCACGTCGATGGTCTTCTTGATATCGCCAAACTCGAAGTGCACCTTGCAGTCGCCTTCTTCCGGTCCAGGCTGCCATTCGCCGTACCTGCGGGTCGAACCCCAGATGGTGACAGGCTTGTCCGCCAGCAAGACCGCATTGTCACGGAACTGCGTGCTCAACAGCGGCATCTTGCGGTAGTCGTAAACCTTCCCGGCTTTAACGGGAGCCTTATCTGCGGCGGGATCAGCATCTTTGTCGACGATCTTCAACTTCTCATCCGGGCAGGTTCTGCTAGTGAGCATCTTGTTGTCGTACTGGATGAACGGAGTCATCGGCAGCATCGCCTTGTTGTAGAGACAGGGCTGGAAACCGATTCCGCCCGACCCGTAGGACACGCCGAGCGGCTTCTTGACCGCATCGGATTGAACGACGACCTCGTTGCCCTTGATCCTAAAGGTCGCTCGGTGCCAGACCCGGTCCGCCCCAGCCAGCCAGAACAGCTTTACCTTGTCCTCGCCGTTTTCGATAATCTTTGGATCGGCAAAACCGGTGGCTTTCTTATCCCTCGATCGGTTGAACGTGCTGTCAGCAACGACCAGACCGCCGGCGGCACAATCGAATGTGACGATAACCTTGTCGCCCTTGACCTCGGAGGACTTGAACATCGGGCCATCGGCGACAATATCTTTTGCCTTGCCACCCGCCCTGAGCGTTGTCGAAGGGTACTGGTTCTTGAGTGCGTGCAGCGCCAAGCGCTGACCGGGAACAGCTTTGCAGCTGTAATGGATGGCCCCGCCGATATCGATCTGGCTGGCCATTGCGGCGTTGGGAATGTCCCGCGCCATCCAGGTTCCCAGACGCATCTCGGAGGTGCTGTTGATACCGGGCTTGTCTGTCCTGTCCGGGCAGTAGAACTGATGGAAATACACGGGCAGTTTCGGCATGTCCCAGACAATGCGCCACCCGCGGATCATGCTGTGCAGGTTGTCGTAGTACGAAAGCCCGCCGCCCCGGTTGTGCCATCCCTGGTTCCAGACGGCGCCGCGGATGGCGTAGGGGACGACCGGGCTCATTCGGCCGTTAAACAGCCAGCCGGCGTCACGATTGGATTTCATGTTGCCGGGAACCGGGGCGCTGATCTCTTTCGACTTTTCGCCCTTCTTGATAAGAATCTCATTGGCGGTAATCTGGTCTTCCAGCGACTTGTAGAACGCGGCCCAGGCTTTCTTATGCTCTGGTGTCGTCGGGTCAGTGATCAGACACTTCTGGCCGATCGCCTTGCTGTAGTCGTCCTTGGCGCTGGCCCAACCTTCGCGCGGAACCCAGGCTTCAATCTGGGTCGAGCTCCACGAGCAGTTGAGAATACCGATCGGAACATTCAGCTCCTTGTAGAGCTTGTGGGCGAAGGCGAATGCGATGGCGCTGTAATCACCGTAGGAGCCGTTGTTCCAGGCGCCGGTCGCTTTCTTGATCGGGTGCAACTGGGCAGTCACCGATGTGACCTGGAACTCCCGGATCGGAGCAACTTTGCCCTCGGTCTCCGCCGCCAACCCAGCCGCCAGCTTGCTGCAACTGCTCTTTCTGGCCTTCCACTGCATGTTGGACTGCCCCGAAGCCATCCAAACTTCACCGACCAGGATATTCTTTAAGGTTTCCTTCTTGCCGCCTTTCTCGTTGATGACGAGTTCGGCTGGTTTGAAACTGGCTTTCAGGTCTTTCAGTTCAACTACCCACTTGCCGTCCTTGCCGGCGGTGGCGGTATTTTTCTGACCGGCGAACTCGACGCTCACCTTCGTCCCGGGCTTGCTCCATCCCCAGACTGGAACGACCGTTCCTTGCTGGAGGATGGCGTGGTCGCAGAACGGGGCGCCGAGCTTGATCGCAAGTTCGCGCGGCGCGGCCGGCTCGGCTGCCGGAGCCGCAGCATTTATCGTTAGAGACGAAAAGAGCAAAGCCGCGGCCGCAGCGACGCCGATGGTGATGCGTGTTATCGTGGTTGTTGTCTTCATTACGTTTCTCGCTTGATGATTCCTTAGATTCTCACTCTTTCGTTTCAGATCGGCCGATAGGCGCAAGCCTCGGCGGAACTGTTAGCGGGCATTACCCCATTCGATAACCAGGGACGCGGGGTTACCGGTCGTCACCTCGGTCGGGACGACGATCTCAAGGGCGTCGCCTTTGGAACTGACTTGGATCTCTTTCAGACGGACCGGTGACTTCGGGGCGCCGCCGCTGAGGAACTTCTCTTCGCCCCAGGGTTTGCCAAGGTCGAGCTGACCGGCCAGCTTGCCTGCGATGGTCTTCTTTTCGCCTTGTAACACCATGCCGAAGGCGATTCGACCGTTGGCCATACGGAAGCTCTTCGGGCCGGTATCCTTAGGATCCTTGGGATTGCGCTTCAGAAGGCCGATGGTCAGTTTGCCCGGCCAGGTGTCGCCGGTGCGGGTCAGTTCGGCGCGTCCCGACTGGTAGGGGTTGCGGATGGTGACGGACGCCGAATTCCGGTCGAATTCGATGCGTGCGGTGTCCTGCCAGCCGCGGCGGCGTCGCTTGAACTTGATCCGGAATGGCGGCTTGGTTTTCGGTTCCACGAACTTTCCGTCCACCCACAGCGCGTCGGGTGATACGCCGTGGTAGGCCCGGGCCAGCACGGCGATGCTCTGGGCGTCGCCCGTTAGCTCGCAGATCTGGCGGGGGAGGATTTTATTCAGACCAAGCGTGCCGTCTCCGCCCGGTTTGGCGAATCCGTACAGGCCGATACCCGCCTTGATTGCCTCGGGCACCGCACTGGTGGGATCCTGGCCGTTCCACAGGGCCATGCAGGTGATCATGCGCGTGTGCTTACCAACCATTTTCCTGGCGTCTTCGATGTGCTCGATGCGTCCGGCCTCCCCCATGACCCAGTCGGCCTGGCGGTACATGTCCGAATTAATCACGTGTGGGCTTTTCAGACGGTTGGAAGTCAGCCAGATGATGCAGTCGGGATTAGCGGCCTTGGCGGCCTTGCGGATGGTTTTCCAGCATCGGTCGATGGCCTTGCGGCTGTATTTAACATCCTGGGCGCCGGTCAGTTTGTCCTCGCCGGGGAACGGTTCGCCCATGAGTTGTTCGTAGAGTTTCTTCTCGGCGTCGATCCACTTGCCCTTGGTCGACAGGCGTCTGGGCTGCCAGACCCAGTCGAGCATGATGCCGTCGATACCGGTGGTCTTGACCGCATCACCGATGGCAGCCGAAAGGTAGGCCAGGTATTTATCGGTGTATGGGATGTGATAGGTGCTGGGAGTTCCGTAGCTGAGTTCGGGATTCTCCTTGCCCCATCGCGTGTTGGCGCCAATGCAGAAGTAACCGATGACGCGCATGCCTTCGGCGTGACCCAGCTTGACGACCTCGCGGAGGAAATCGTGTTTCAGGCCCGGCTGCTCGGGAACCGGGCCGCCCTTGTACCAGGCCCAGCCGTTGGACGAAACGCAGAACGTCTGGATGACGTTGGAGCCGACGGCCTTGTGCCAGGCGACGTGGGCCTTGGGGTCCGCATCCTTCCAGGTCCCGGCAGGGGCGAAGTTACCCCTGCGACCCGCCCAGTTGAAGTCGAGGCAGTAGGCCTTGATCGTCTCGGGCTTGGCGGGCTCCTGGGCCGTCTTCGGCGCCCCAGCGGCTACGTAGGCCGGTATTAGCGAAAGCAGCGTTACAACTGCAAATAGACACTTCGTTGCGATGCTCTTGTCAATGTGCTTCATAGTTTATGGTTGCCTCTGTATTGGATGTTGTAAGTCATGGTCTTCTTCTGGCCATCTAGGTTCAAGCCTGAGTAGACGCTGGGGCGGTAGGATGCCAGGCATGGCTGGGGCACGTAACGCTTGCCTGATTGCGAGACCTATTATACCATAGAGTAGAATCGTATTGGCGCAATACAACATCTGTTTAACGACATGCCCCGGATGGTTTCTTGCCAGCGCCCCGGCACTGCGTTCGGCGCAAAGATCGCCTATTTGTTCGATTTTCGACGCAGCATGAGCGACCATGCGTCGATGTGGTGTCTGTCGTTTATGCCGACATGCATCGTCGCCTTGCGGAGCCACTCGAAGTCGAATAGCTCTGAGAAGTCGTCTCGCATCGTCTTTTCGCGAATGCCCGGCGCCTTGTCTTTGTTGCACGAGATGACAAAACAGCGCGATCCGGGACGCGTGAGTTGTTTCATCGACGCCACGAACCCGGCCGCGTCGACGTAACGCACGTTGTGGTAGCAACCGCGATCGAAGATCAAATCGTACGTTTTCGACTCGGGCAGCTTCAGCACGTCGGCCAGCACCCATCGCACTTTTACGCCGGCCTTCTTGGCGTCGGCCATGGCGATGCCCAGTGCGCTTGGAGCAATGTCGATGGCGGTAACGTCGAAACCCTTCTTGGCCAGGTAGATGGCGTTGGAGCCCGATCCGCATCCGAGCACGACGGTGCGGCACGGTTTGATCTCCTTTTTCTTGATGGCCTCCTGCAACACCGGGGCGGCCGGCAGGTCGCTGTTCCACGGAGCCCATCGCCCCTTGCGATACTTTTTGTCCCAGCGGTCGATCAGCTTCATGCCTGCCGGGCCATGCGGCAAGACGCCAGCGGGCAAGGGGCGAAGCGGCACGGCGACCTTGCCGTCGGCGGATGTTACTTCGATCACCCCGGCGTCGGTTCCGGGGCCAGGCAGTTCAAGCCGATACGTATCGCCCTTGACGGCGAGCGTCAGCGTGAGAACTCCGGCCTTATTGTTGATGGTTGTCTTTACCGGGGCGGCTTTGTCCTGTTTCGTGTAAGCTGACAGCACGTGCAGACATCGCACGGCCTTGGCGCCCTGGGCCGGTTTCATTTCGACGTGGCTTTGTGCAATGGGTTTGGCCTGTTTAGCCACGGTCCATGAAGGCGCCTTCTTGGCCGGCCAGAGCGTCGAGCAGACAAGCTTCCCGTTGGCGTCGGTGAAGACCAATCGCCCATCGGCGAGTGTCGGCGCTTTGCGAGACGACAACTGCCAACGCAACGCGCGATCGGCCGGAAGATCTGTCGCAACGTCGTCCACGATTAGAGTCGACGGCTTTATCAAGATGACCCGCCGGACGAACTTGGAGGACTTCGGGCTCTGTGCGGTCAGGCAAAGAAAACGGGGATTTTCCTCGAACGTCAAAATGCGCGACTCGGCGCCGATCAAGCTGCACGCCTTTTTCGAGGCGGCCGAGTCGAACGCGACAGTTCCGTCCACAGAAATCGAATTGCCGCAGACGTAAGGATCGAACGGTTTGAAATGGGCTATCAGTTCGGGAAACTCGGCCGCGGTGGGTGTTTTCGCCGGTAGTTCAGCCGCCGCGAAGCACAGAATCAACACTCCCAGGATCACGCAGATGCATTGTCGTCGAGCCGCTGGTCGGTTGGTCCGGTTTCTCGTCGTCATGTCGAAATCTCCCAGGAAAGGGTGTCAAGGATTATGTGTAACGCAGCGAGCCCTTATCGCTAACGAATATTCTACGGATTTCTTCATTTGATATAACGGTGCGGAGACCCAGCGGCCTTGGGCTTGTCAGCGATTGTCTGGCGCCTGTCCGATTGTTTGGCCCGTCCCCGATTTCGGCATCCGGCGTATTACGGAAACTCGATATCCAAAACAGTCTGCCGGTCGTCCGCGATGATCACGTTTTCCTTAACTACTTTCTTTCCCTCAAACGTGAAGCGGACCGTGTAGACCCCGGGCATCAATATCCGGTAGTAGCGTCCGAAGACCGCATCGCTCATGTAAGGCCTGCGAAGATTGTCCGGTTTGTCGATCCCGTCCACGGTTACGATCGCGACTGCCGGTTTGCCGTTTCGGGTCACGTGGCCGGTGAGCGCCCGAGTGTGGACCCGATTCATCATGAGCATGACGCCGGGAAGATTCTTCCGACAGACGCCTCCGAGCTGCTCGGCTGGAACCTCGTGGGACGTTCCCAGTTCCAGCCCGTAGTAGAACGTTCCGTACCGGCCGTACAGGTAGTCCGCCGCTCCCCCCGGAACCGTTCTATTCAAATACTCGGTCAGCTGCAGCGACCTGTACCCTGAGGTCTTCGCCATCCTATCGCCCAGGTCCTTCATCGCATCCCAGTCGGCTGGTTTCTTCCGGTTGTTCGCCCAGGGAAGGAGGTAGGCCCGCCCGTAGGTGTGCAGATCGATTCCAGCCACCACGTGAGCGCGGCGGCGATGAAAATTCCTGACCAGGTTTTGTAATTCTATCTCGACCCCGCCCAGGTCGTCGCTTGTCCAATCGACGGGGAAGTTCCGATTCAGATCGACCTGGTTGGCGTTGTTGTGGGAGTTGTCGGCCTTATGGCCTGCCGGATTGAGAATCGGGATCACCCAGATCTGTGTCTTGTTGATCAGGGCGCGGCGGGAATCGGCCGAAAGAAGCCGCCGGATCGTGAAGAGCGCCATTTCCGACGCAACGGGTTCGTTGCCGTGGATACCTCCTGTCAGGAGTACGTTGGGCTCGTCCTCTTCTTTTTCAACATTGTCAGATATCTTGAACGCCCACACGCGCGTGCGTCCGTCCGAGCTGACCCCCAAGTCATGCAGTTTCCCTGTTTTCGGATGGGCCTTCTCCAACCGGCGCAATTCGCTCAACATGGTGTCATAGGTGTGATACGAGAGGTCTTCGGCCGCGAAACCCCCGGAGCAACCTATCGCCAAAACCGAAAAGAAGAGCATTATGAAAAGACAGAACCTCGTGAACCTGCCGCCCAAGCGACTGGGCGTGATCAAACTCCGTTGTCCATCATCTTTCATCTTTGTCGCCTAACGTATTAGGATCACCGGTCGCTGAGTTTACGCACCATTATCATAGCGCATTTCTCTGTTACGGCAAGAGTCAATGGTTGACCGGCCTGACCTACTCGGTACGGGGCCACCACGATCAGGCCGGTCGCAAGAACCGATCTGGGCTTGTCTGGGACTTGCCGGGGTGTCGTAGTTTGCCCCATCTGCCGCATTCCGCCACTTTCGAGATTGGGGCCATCTTCATAACAACAATACCGATATGTTCTTATGGCCGTTTTTTAGTACTTTCTACGGAACCGGAGGTTGCAGGTTCGAATCCTGCCACGCATGTTCGTTACCCCTTTTAAGGCCAGCGGTTTACGGTTGGCCTGGCGGTACTGAAGCGACGCAGACCGAAACGGTAGCAGCGCCAGCACATCGCAATGCGGCCGGGCTGGATCAAACCGGATCGGATAGGGCTGACTCCAACTAGCGTTTCTCCTTAAACACCAGTTCGTCACCCCGTCGCGTGTCCACTGTGACGATGCCGCGCTTGTCGGCCTTGAGCGTTTCCAACCGCCCTCCCCGCCGGACGCTTATCGCAGGCCAGGGACTGAGCATGCGAAGCTTACCGCCGACTGTCGATTTGATCGCGATCCGCCGGACCGCACCATCGGCCTGCTCGGCCGAAACGAGGAATCCGCCCAGGGCTCTCAGGTTCGCGAACCTTCCATCTTTTTCCTTGGGCCAGGCGGGGAAAACTCTGATGATATTGCCCACACTCTGGAGCATCAGTTCGGAGACTGCGGCTGTAGCGGCGAAGTTCTCAGTGAAATATCCGAGGGCGAAGTCTTTGTGTCCGTTGTTGTACGTACCGCCGCCGGGACCCAGTTTCAACGTGCCGTTTGACCGCTGGCGGGGTTTGAACTGTCCGCTCATGTAGGTCAGCGTATCGGGCATGCTCATGCGGGCGTGGGCGATCGAAAGGATGATGAAGGCGTTGCTGCCAGTGTTCTTGTTTTGGGCGATCGAACGCTGCGTCAGCAACCGCTGGGGTTTGCTGGCGTTGAACACGGTTATCTCGTCTCCCGGAAAGACGGGAAAGGCCGGAAGCGGAAGGCTGTACCTGTGGGGCTTAATCCCGGCGACGTCAACCACGACCTCGTCATCGCCGGTTCCGTGGGTCGGATACTCCGGAAGCATGGGAATCAGCTTCTCGAGTCGCTGGATGAATTTGGCGTCGCGATCCAGGATCCGGGCGGCCCGGATAGTTGTCCGCATGGCCCAGCGGGCGTAAATGATGTCCATCACCAGATCGTAGTTCAGGCTGAGATCCGGACGCCAGCCATGGTGCTCGGCTGAGACGCTGGGTCCGAGTTTCACCTTGCCGTCCGTTTTCTTCTCACAGGCATCGATCAGATCCGCATAGAACAAACCCGTGTCGCGAAGCATGGGGTAGATTTCCTTCAGGAACTCGCGATCGGGCGCGTACTCGTACATCCACCAGACATTCTGCATGGACCATCCGGTCACCCCCAGCGACCATGCCCACGGATGATAAACCATTACGCCGCCGCCGGGCTGCTTGGACTTGCCCGCGTCATTGTTGAACGGCCAGAGGACATGAGCCATGTAAACGCCATCACTCTCGAACATCTGCTTACAAAGCCATTTGGCCGAGGGATGGAAACTCTTGATCAGCCCCCAATACGGGTCGGCCAGTTCCAGGTGATTCGACGCGAACGCTCCCCAGAAAGACTGCTGACAGTTGTAGTTCAAAGTGCACGAACCGTGCCACATCGGCGGACTATCGCTCAGCACCCCGGCGTAGCAGCCGATGCAAGCCTTGCCCGGGCGACTCACTGTCCTCAAAAAGTAGAGATTGCGATACCAGACCCCGGTCCAATAGTCGTCTGCAAGCTGCACTCCGCTCGCGGACCAGAACTTGTTCCAATCGGCCTGGTGTTTTTTGACAAGCGACTCTTTGCCCTCGGCGACAGCGGACCTGGCTTTTTTGATCGCGCCGGCGAGCGGATCCTTCGACTTGTCGTTCAGGCTGGTCACGATGGCGACCGCCTTGAACCCTTTACCTTCGGCCAGCGCCACAGCAACGCTCATCCCGGGCCAGTCGACCCCGGCGGGGATCTTCTGAAACATGGTCTGCACTCCGTCGATCGTCGCCAGTTTCATCGGGTCCAGATGTTTCACCGTGTGCGAGGCGAGGGTGGTTTTGGCCTCTGACTCGATCAGGAACACATTACGATCCGCCAGCGCGCGAATGGTGCTCAGGCAGGCGCCCTTCGGGTCGGCGGTTCCGATCCGCGCGACGGCCCGACGAAGATCGAGGCCGCTGGGCAGCGTGCCCTCTTTGCACTTGCCGGCCAGATCCACCACTACCGTCCCACAGGGGACCGGGCACGGGTAAGGGTTGCGGTACCCTACGCTGCGGCCCGGCGACCGCCACTTGCCCTGCGATCCCAACTTGCGAATCTCACTGGCCTTGGACAGCTTCGGATCTTTTGTGGAATCGTATCGCCAGTCGCCAACATCGTTCTTCGCCAGACGCAGAACCAATTTACCGCCAGCCACATAGGCGACCCCGTTGATGTCGCCATTACCGACAAGCAACCCGTTCCCGTAAACTTTCGTCGTCACGTCCTGCGATACGCCCGCGACGTCCAACGCGGCGGAAAAAGGTATCGCGTCTTCAGCGCACAAGCCGCTGCAGCAGGTCATCACCAATAGGCTCGCCGCCAAAACAGATGTCATTCTCATCTATATTCTCCTTCCTGTAGAGATCGACTGATATTATTTACCGGGCGGCACGGTACGGTCAAGAACTCATGCTTCTTCGGAAAATATGCGGGGGTGGAACTCGCTGGTCCGGAAGCGAGTCCACGTAGTGCTTGCTTGCCTTCGGGAGACCGCGGTAGAATCGTGACGAGGCTCGCGGCGGCCGCGACCGTCGCGGCGAATGCTGCTGTTTCAATACATTGGGCCCGGGAGAAGCCATATGCGAATTCGAGATTGTTTTCTGTCAGTAACCGTCCTGCTCTGCGTAGCGATGACGCCAAGTCTCGCCGAGGTGCTGCCCCTCAACCGCCCCTACCCTGAGTTTCAGATCGGCGTGACCGGGATCTGGGCCAAAATCACAAACCCTCCGTCAAAGCCGCCCAAGGACGCCCCCCCGGTGAAACGGGAACTCGTTGTCACCAAGACCACTGAGAACACCCCGGCGGCGGGGAAGTTTCAAGCGGGCGACGTGTTGCTTTGGGTCAATGGCAAATCGCTCGAGATTCAAGATCCGCGACCTGTTCTCGGTAAGGCGATCAACAAAGTCGAAGGGTCCGATGGAAAAATGACGTTCGGCGTCATGCGGAAGGCCAAGAAGACGAGTGTCACGATCAAACTGAAAACGATTGGCGGTTACGGCAAGACCTGGCCGGAGAATTGTAAGAAGTCGAAAGCAATTGTCGATGAAACAGTCGCTTTCCTTTTGAAGAACGAACTCAAGCATACCATTAACGGTTACTTAGAAGCTCTCTTTCTGCTTGCGACCGGCGATGACAAGCATTTGCCATTGGTCAGGAAGTTCGCCTACGACGATATTAAACGTCACGTCTCCACGCGCGGATTATCGAACTGGGGGAACGGATATCGCGGGATTTTCCTGGCCGAATACTATCTGCGAACGGGTGACAAGAAGGTCCTGCCGAAATTGCAGGAGCTTTGCGACGTCGCCAGTGCCGGGCAATATTACGGCGGTTGGGCGCATGGGCCTATCGCCGGTCCCGGGTACGTTACAGGCGGGCACGTTCACGCGGCCGGAGAGGGTGTTCTGATTTCTCTGTTCCTGGCTCGGGAATGCGGCGTCAGTGTCAACGAGCGCAGCTATGACAGGGCGCTAACCTTGTTCTATCGCTATGCCGGACACGGAACGGTGCCTTACGGCGACCATCATCCGACGATGTTCTGGGGCGATAACGGAAAAAACGCGATGCTCGCCTGTGCGCTGCGGCTGTTGCCCGGCAAGAAGTTCCAGGACGCCTCGCAAGTTTTGGTATTGACCATTACCGACTCGTACGACATGTGCGAAGGAGGGCACGGTTCGTCGTTTACGAATCATCTTTGGCACTGCATCACCGATGTCCTGGTCATCGACAGATTCCCGGATCATTATCGTCGTCATAAAGATAAGAAGGGGTGGTATTACGATCTGGCGCGGCTGCCGGGCGGCGGATTCAAATCGCCTCCTTCATGGGGCAACAGCCTCGGCCCGGCGCCCACGTATCAAACGGGCTTGTTGGCGTTTGCATATGTCTCGTATAAGAAACAGTTGCGAATTAACGGCAAGGGGCGAACGAAGTACAGCGTGAAACACAAGCCCACGAAAGTCGAACAGGAGCTGCCGTATACCGACGCGCATATTCCCGGATTCTGTCCCGGCGGCGGCGACACGGGCCTCGAGCCGCAACAAATCCGAGATATCTTCACCTTTACTTACGACGAGAAGGGCAAGAGGCTTCCTCGGGGCGCGACGCCCTGGGTTCCTTCCGACAAAACCAGAAAGATGCCCCTTTCCTGGTATGCCACGATGATGCGTCATTACACCCCGGACGTACGAACCTGGGCTGCACACTATGTCGGATATGCGGGCGAAAAGGCGATTCCGGAAATCCTGAAGGCGCTTAAAAGCGATGACGATCGAGTTCAGGTCGCGGGCCTGGAGGCGATTTCAGGGGTGCTGTTCTGGGGAGTCGCCTTTACGAAACTGAACGTAACCCCCGAGATGATCGACGAGCATTTTCTACCGTATATCATCGGCCCGTTGAAGGACCCGAAAGCTCCGATGTGGGAAAAGCGACACGCCCTGATGGCCCTTTCCGTCGCGTCGAAAGAGACGATCAAGAAGAACCTCTCGGTCATCGAGCCCTATTTTTACGATGATGAATGGTGGCTTCGCGTGGCGGCGTATGCGTCCGTCAGTTCTCTGGTTGGCGAAGGCGACGCCCTGCGCCCGGTCCTGAAGAGCATGACCAGGAGCCTGGCGACCGACGTCAATCTTCCTTCCCGCCGCTGGGGAGCTACGAGGTTGCTAAAGCAGATCTGCAATCGAAATGACGTTCTTCGAGCCGAAGTGATGCAACTGGCCGGCGAGGCGGTGGCCGCCATGCCGCTTCGCGGAAAGATGTGCATCGACTTGAAGGCGCCTCCCAAGGACCACGCCACGGAAATCCGATCGCTGGTTACGGAGAATCTGCGGCGGATCGATTCGAATAATATCTTCGAGATGCTGCGATATATCGACATGTCGAATCACCCCGAACACACGCTCGAGTTCCTGCCCGCCATCGAGAGGGTGCTGCCCGACCTTGGCGGCGCGACGTGGTTGATATTCTCGGGCGCGCGCTGGGGCAATATCGGGTACGTCAAAGTTACTGAAAAACTTGGGAAGGACGCAAAGCCGGTGATCGCGAGCATGAAGCGTCTATTGGCGGTTGTTGAGAAACACCCCGATTTGAAAGCGAGACTCCAAAAGAGCGCCAGACTCCAAAAAGCCGTCGAATCGGCGAGGAAGGCGGTCCGGGACTATGAAAAGAAATACGGCGCCGTCAAACCTTAGCCCAGGGGCGACCGGCGGTCGCCCGTTGTTGGCGCACGACAAACGATTTGGCAACGCAATTACCACGACCACATTGTCAGGGACGCCGGCCCGGGCCTTGTCGCAGTCGCCTCCGAATTCCGGGGGAATTCGGCGCCATTCGAAACAGAAAAACCGGTCATCCGTCCGCTTTTTTCATTTGATCCCATTTCAAACTCACACCGACGCCTGGATCTCTTTCCATTCGTCCAGCGTGATGCGGCACTGGCGTGCTTGCGGGCCGCAAGACGGGCCCAGAACGCCCAACTCCGTCAGTTCGTTAATCAGATCTCTGGCCAGGGCGTAACCGATCGACAGACGACGCTGCAGGAGCGATGCGCTGCCCCGCTGAGCCGATAGGACGATTTCCGCGGCCTGGGGCAGCAACTCGTCGAGTCGCGATACAGCCTGATCCGACTGGTCAGGCTGTTCCTGTGGCGCCAGGTCCGGATGGTGAATAACGCTGCTTCGCTGGCAAAGATCCTGCACAACAGCACGAATCTCGTCATTCCCGACAAAAACGCCCTGGGCGCGAACGGGCAGGGACTCACCCGGCCTGAGCAGCAGCATGTCGCCCTTACCCACGAGCGATTCGGCTCCGTTCTGATCGAGGATAATGCGACTTTCCATGCGTGAAGCTACGCGGAAACTAATGCGACAAGGCATGTTGGCTTTGATCAGACCGGTGACCACCTTGACGCTGGGCCGTTGTGTAGCCAGAACGAGATGAATGCCCACGGCTCGGGCTTTCTGGGCGATCCGAATGATGTGGCTTTCCACCTCCTTGCTGGAGGTCATTATGAGGTCGGCCAACTCGTCGACAACCACAACGTAGTACGGCATGCGCGTCGAGACCTCTGGTCTCTGGTCCGGCTGGCCCGTCTGGTCGGCCTGGTCGGGCTTATCAGCCTGATCGGGCTGCTCCGGTTCGGGGGGCTCTACTCCCAACAGTTTGCATCGCTCCTCTTCGTCCAGGTCGTTGAATTCGGAGATATGCCGCACGCGTGCATCCCTCAACAGGGCGTAACGTTTGTCCATCTCGCCGGTGGCCCATTCCAGGATCCCCGCGGCCTGGCTCATGTCGCCGACCGGCGGACACAGAAGGTGCGGAATACCGTCGTAGGAGGCCATCTCGACCATCTTGGGATCGACCAGAACCAGTCGCATCTCGGTCGGGCGCCGCATCACCAGCAAGCTTAGCAGTATCGCATTAATGCAGATGCTCTTGCCCGAGCCCGTCGTGCCGGCGATCAGCAGGTGCGGCATGGCGGCCAGGTCGGCCACGATCGCCTCCCCGCCGGCGTTCTTGCCCAGACAAACGGGCAACGCCATAGAGTCCAGGCCCAAAGCGTCACAGGCGAGCATCTGGCGAATGCGAACGATCTGTTGGCGGATGTTCGGCATTTCGATGCCGATGGTGTCTCGCCCGGGCAAAGGAGAGACCACTCGCACCGCCGGAGTCGCCAGGGCGCGGGCGATGTCCTCGCTCAGGGCCATAACGCGGGAAACTTTGACTCCCGCGGCCAGTGACAACTCGAAGAGTGTGACCACGGGCCCGACATGATGGGCCACAACCTCGGCGTCGACTCCAAATGCATTCAGCGTGCTCTGTATCACATCCCGTCGCCCGAGTGCTTCGGCCTGTTCGGCCTGGTTGTCGTCTTCAGGCGAGTCGACCAGCAGGTCCAGCGAGAGCAGTTCGAACAACTCCTCATACCCCGGTCCCGACGGAAGCGCCGGTCCAGGCTCCTGGGCGGGCTTGGCGTCATCGGGCTGTTTCCTGTCTTTGAGGCGGCGCGTAACATCCTGTATCGCCGATCGTCTGTCGGTTTCGAGTTGGTCCGATTCGTCCGCCGTCGGATCCGGCTCCTGCGGCGTGTCCCCGGGCTCTTGGGCGAGGCGGGCGAGCTTCCTTTCGCGGGCCTTGTCGATCGCATTGCGGACCGTGTCGCGTATCGCCAGCCCGGCTCGTTTGGCAAGTCTCAGTGGAACAAAAATCAAACGACCGGCAGTCATGATCGTGCCGACTGTGGCGGTCATGACCACGATGATCCATCCGCCCGATTCAGCAAATTGCGACAGCAGGATACCGCCGGTCGCCGCGCCAATCTCCCCCGGAGGGCCGATGAAAGAGTCGCCGACGCCGTCCGATTCGAGCAGAAATGCGCCGGACGCCGTCGCAGCCATCAGCAGACACACCCCTGTAATCCGCAACGGCAGAGAAGGGATCCGGCCGTGCAGGCCCAGGCCCAGTGCTCCCATCGTAACAAACGCGAGCCCCACATAGCTGGCGCCGCCGAAACACCAAAGCAGTGTGTGGGCCGTATAGGCCCCGACTATTCCCGCAGCGTTGGAAACTTCCCTGTCCAGTTCGACGCCAGGCTCCGTTGCTGTTTCAACGCGAGCCAGTACTCCGGGCGCCCGGTCAGGACGCGTGGCGGGAGCAGACGTGGTTGTCGGCCTGGACGCAGGCTGCGACCCCGGCCCGTGCGTCGATGCGGCAGGCACGACCGGCGAGACCGGCACATTCGCCGGAGGGTCCGTCGGGCAGTAGCTCAAAAGGCTCATCCACGCCAGAACCGCCAGGCCCGCGACAATCACCGCCAGGCTGTATCGCCAGTGCCACCGCAACGGCGCACCGCTCCCTGCCCCCCCCGCCTGCGGGTCTGGCGTCTGCGCTTCGGCGCCGGTTTCGCTACGGTCTTCTTCCTCGTTTTCCTGGCCATAAGATCCTCGACTCGCATGCATGCCGCCTGTTTCAGATTCGCTTGTCACAGGCGAATCCGCAAAGGGCAAAGTTAAACCGGTGAACAGGGCTGGATAAAGGCGTATCGCCCATGAGTATGTTTACTCTGGAGCGATCGAGGTGTCAATATCCGACTCTATATCCCGCTCATCAGCATATAGTCCAAGAAGTCAACCAAGCCGCTGATAGGATGATGAGGATGTTCGGCAGCCAGCACTTGCCTTCACCCGCGTCCAGCACGACCTGCGGCTCCGCCCCGCCCGCCACGCCAGCCGCTAGCTGCTGAGGAACCGGCAGATGTGGGCGCAGAAGATGCCCAGATAGGTGCCTACGATCGAGCCCAGGACGGCCAGCAGGAGCCCCACGGGCGCCAGTCCCGAGTGGTAGATCTGGGCGACGACGGGCGCGGATGCTGTCCCGCCCATATTGGCCTGGCTGGCGGCGGCCAGCAGCGCCATCGGCGCGCGGAACAGCCGGCCGGCGGCAAGGATGAACGCACCGTGGATCAGCACCCACACTATCCCCACGACGATCATCAGCGGCGCATCGGCGAGGTTGGTCAGGCTGGTCCGCGCCCCGATCGATGCAAGCACGAAGTACAACAGCCCGTACCCGATAGTCGAGGCGCCGAACCGCTCCAACCGGCGAACACGGGTAAACGACCCCGCCAGGCCCAATGCGGTGGCCAATATGATCGCCCACGCCGATGTGCTGACCACCTGCGGAATAACGGGCAGGAGCCCGGCAAGCTGGAGTGACGCATACGTCCCGGCCGCAGCGACCGCGAACATCACGACAAAGTGCCGCAATGTAATTGGCTCGCTCTTAGCCGCAGCGCCGCTGTCGGCGCGACGCTTTAGGTCGTCGAGTATGTCGCTCTTGGCGCGGTTCCAGCGATCGAACCTCGCCTGGTGGGCCGACAGGAAGATCAGCAGGCCCATCCACGCGTAGGGGACGATCGTATCGACCACGATCATGGCGCCGTATATCTTCGAGGGCGTGCCGACGGACTCGGCCACGGCGATCATGTTGCTGCTGCCGCCCATCCACGAGGCGGACAAGGCGCCGATACCCGACCATATTTCCGGCGGCAGCCAGCGACCGAAGATCAGCATAACAACGGGCCCGCCGACCAGCGTCCCGAGGCTCCCGGCGAGCATGACCGCGATCGCCACCGCGCCCAGCCGATATATCGCGCGCAGGTCCACGCTGATAAGCAGCAGCACGAGGCATGCGGGCAGGCAGTACGTCGTGATCGCGCCGTAGACCGGCGTGATGACCTCGCCGGCGAGGTTCTCCTTCGGGGGGATCAGCCCGATAGTGTTGGCCAGCATCGGCAGGAAGTAGATCCAGAACATCGCGGGCACGTACTTGAACAGCCTCTTGGCACGGTTTAGCCCGGCGGCGTAAAGGATCGCGCCCTCGATCACCAGCAGCACCATGATGATTCCCAGCGGATCGTTGATCATGCGTCGGACTCCAGTATGTATTCTCGCCCCGCGACAGTGATCGGACCGAATCGGCGGCGTGCGAACAAAAAGTGCACGCCGTCGAGGTCCACGTAATCGAACGCCCCGGAGCCCGCGGCAAAGTATATGCCCGCCGACAGACCGACCATAGTCTCGGTCATGCATCCGATCATGAGCTTCAGGCCCGCGTCTCGGGCCAGCTTGCATATCGCCGCCGATCCTGCGACACCGCTCTTGGCGATCTTGATGTTCACGCCGTCGCCGAGGTCTTCGTCAATGACGCGCTTGCACGCATCGGCATCGAAGACGGTCTCGTCCAGGATCATCGGAACATCGCCATAGCCGCGTATACGCTTCAGACCCGCAAAGTCGTCCCATCGCAGCGGTTGCTCGAACAACTCGACGGCGATCTTCGCCCTGGCCAGGCCGTCCAGCATACGGCGGTATGTCCGGTGAGTGTAGCCCTGGTTACCGTCGAGTCGGATCGTAAACTCGCCCACTCGGCGTGCGAGTTGCTCGGACACCCAGGCCAGGAACGCCAGGTCGGCCTCGACGTCGCCGCTGACCTTGACCTTGAACATCCTGAACCCCTTGCCCGCGGCGCGGTCCAGCCACGGGCCCAGCCCGGCGCCTCCCGGCGTGAAGGGGATTGTGATATCGGTTTCCAGCCGCTTCAACCGGCCGCCCCAATGAGCAAACTCGCTCCGGCCGCCGGACGCCAACGACGCGCGGAACAGAGCCACCTCCAAGCCGCTCAGCGTCATGTGAAACTCGGGATGACTTTCCCGCAGCCAGGTCAGTGCGATGGGGTAGTCCTCTATCGGCATGCCCCGCATCGTCGAACGCGCTTCTGTGAGCACGCGTTTGATGGCCTGCGGCGTCTCTAGTGGAAACGAAAAGCTTGTAGGGACTTCGCCCAGACCCGAAATCTCGTCGTCCACCACAACTTGGACCAGTACGCTGGTGATAACCGACTTGCTGCCCAGCGACGTGGCGAAAACCGTTCGTGTCGGCCTGGTGATCGTCCTGTAATGAATCTGCCTGACGCGGCGCATCCGTTCGGCCCGTTTTGCAGGTTCGCTGAGGCCCAGAGACCATCCCTTGGGCGATTGGGGGCAATATAGCACCCGATCGGGGCTGGGTCAAAGACTCGATTCGACAATCCGATCGGCAAAGACGGACTTCCTGCCGAGATTCTCCCTTGCCCAACAGGCCGCATCGGATACAATTACTGCAATAGTCTCGCGATAGTCGCAGGCTCAACGCCGCCTGTACGCCGGTAGGCAAGTCTGAGTGATTCAAGTTGAGGTGACTCGTAATGAAGGCAAAGGCGATTGCACTTGTCGTGTTCATGTTGGCGTCGGCGGGTTCGCTGTCAGTCGGAGCCGAGGCCAAACCCGGGCCAAAGGCTAAGATAAGCGCCGAAGCCAAGGCCAGGGCAAACTACGATGCGGCGGGCAAGGCCGCCAGAGCCGCCGAAGCCGCCGTTGGCCCGATAAGGGTCATCATGCAAAAGGCCGATACGGCGTACGCTAATGCAAAGAAAGCGGCCAACGCGAAGCGACAGCGGGCCACTACTACAAGGAATCTCTCCGGCGAATCGGGCGTAAAGGAGTTGAAGCAGGCCGAGGCTAACGTCCCGGCCGCCATCAAGGCGCTGGCCGACGCATCCAGCGTTAAACCAGGTCTGGACAAAGCGTTAACTGCCGCCAAAACCGCCGCCGCTCCCCTGCAAAAAGCGTACGATGCAGCGGAAAAGGCGGCTCGACAGGCTGAGGTCGCAGCGAAGTCCGCCTCCGGCGCGGCCAACAAGCTCGCCACAGACGCCAAGAGAGCAAGCACGCAGGCTATCGCCAAACGCAGAACAGCCAACACCGCCAAAGCCGCCCTGACCCGAGCACGGCAAAGCGAGCAGAATCTGCAGAAGCGAGCCGCCGCGACGCCCAGGAAGCTCGCCGATGCCGAAATGCGGAAGAAGGCAGCGGACAAAGCGTTAGCCGGCCCCAAGGCCAAGGTCGATCTTGCCACGACTGCTTACCGAGCGGCAGAGCAAATCGCACAGGATGCGGCCAGCAACGCCAGGGTGGTTTCCCAATCGCAGAAGCAAAAGGCGCTAGCCGAAGCCGCAGCCAAACGCAAGGCCGCCGACGCGGCTGGGATCGCCCTGGCCAAGGCACAGAAATACTTGCAGCATCTGCAAACCCGAACTGCGGCGATCGCCAAAACACTGGCTCGCGGTCCGGCGCAGAAGAAAGCAGCGGCCGCCGCTCTGGCAAACGCCAAAAAGCAGACGCCGGTAGCCCTGACGGCATTTCAGGCCGCCCAGAAAATCGCACAGACCGTCGCAGCCAGGGCCAAGCAGACCGCCGCCAATGCCGGCATGTCGGCTGTAGAGAAGAAACAGGCGGCCGATGAAAGCGCTGCTTGGCGTAAAGCGGCTGATGCGGCCAAGATCGCACTGCTCAAAACGCAACAGAATGAGAAAGCGGCGCAAACTCGCCTTGCGGCGATCGGTAAGCAGCTCGTCGCAGCCCAGACGCAGAAGAAACCGACAGCCGCAGCGCTAGTCAGCACCAGGAAACGACTACCCGCGGTCACGACAGCTTTCCAGACCGCCGAGCGGTCGGCCAAGAACGCCGAAGCCGCCGCCAAGACGATGTCCAAACTAGCCGCCAGGTCCAAGGAACAGAATCAGCAGGCCGCAGCCGACGCCGCGGCCAAACGCAAGACAGCCGACGCGGCCAGGGTGATCCTGACCAAGGCCCAGGCGATCCAGCAAGGTCCGCTGACTCTGGCCAACACCGCAACCCAGGAGTTGGGCCGGGCCACGGCCCAGAAGAAACTCGCCGACGCCGCTCTGGCCAACGCAAAGAGGCAACTGGCAAGGGCCATACCGGCAGCGGCGGCGGCGGAGAAAACAGCGCAGGATTTTGAGAAGATCGCGGCGATAAAAGCCCAGGCCGCAGCCCAGGCCGCAGCCAAACGCAAAGCTGTTGCTGATACCGCAGCGGCACTGGCCAAAGCGCGGCAAGATGGGAAGCAGGCACAGGCACAGGTCAGCGCGGCCAATAAGACGCTGCTCGGTCTCTCGGCGCAGAAGAAAACCGCCGACGGCGCACTGGCCAATGCCGGCAAACAGCTATCCTCAGCCGCTGCGACTTCCAAAGCCGCCGGGACAACCGCACAAAACGCAGCAGCCAAGGCGAAGCAAATCGCCGCCGATGCCAAGAAACCAGCCGCCGAGAAGAAGAAGGCCGCCGCTGAAGCCGCCGCACGACGTAAAGCCGCCGACAAGGCAAAAGCCACGCTGGCCCAAGCGCAACAACGCGAGAAAACCGCGAGGGCTCAAGTTGCGACGATCGGTAAAAAACTGGCTGAAGCCCAGACTAAGAAGAAATCGGCCGACGCCGCCATAGCCGCCGCCAAAACCAGAGTAGCGACGGCGACGGCTGCAAATCAGGCGGCGCAGAAAGCGGCCGGGGTGCTCGTACAACTCGATATGACAAGCAGACAAGCCACGGCGCAAGCTGTCGCCAAACGCAAAATCGCCAATGCAGCCAAGGCGGCCCTGGCGCCAAAGGCCAAAACGCTGGAGCAGGCGACGATTAAAGCCAACGCCGCGACCCAAAAGCTGGCCAGGGCTCAAACGCGAAAGAAATCAGCCGAAGACCGGTTGGTGAGCCTCAAGAAGCAGATCGTCTCGGCCAAGAAAACGCACGTGGCGGACGAACAGGCGGCTAGGGCGGCTGAAGCCCTGACCGCTCCATTGAAGATAAAAGCGGAGAAAACACGGGCGGCGTATGTCAATGCCAGGCAGGTCGCCAACAGCAAACGCGACCTGGCCGAGCAGGCCAAGGGCGTGCTCTACCGCCTGGTCGCCTCAAGGCGGGTGGCGAAACTCATGGAGAGTCCCGCCGCGCCCAAGCCGACGAACCGGATTGATGAGATTGTTTTTGCGAAGCTCAAGTCCCTGGGCATCAAGCCGGCGCTCTGCTCCGATGCGGTGTTTGTTCGTCGCGCCTTCCTGGACTTGACGGGCAAGCTGCCGTCGGCGAAAGAAGCCAAAGCGTTCATTCAAAGCTCGGACAAGAAGAAACGCACCGACCTGATCGGCCGCCTCCTGGACCGGTCCGCGCACGCCAATTACCTGGCGATGAAATGGAGCGACATCCTGCGCGTCAAGGCCGAGTTCCCCGTCAAGGTTTGGCCCAATGCGGCGCAGGCCTATCACCGCTGGCTGTGGAAATCGGTCGCCCAGAACAAACCGTACGACAAGTTCGCCCGGGAACTACTTACCTCCAGCGGAAGCAATTTCCGCGTCGGGTCGGTGAACTTCTACCGCGCCATCTCGAACAAAACTCCCGAAGGCATCGCCTCGTCAGTGGGGCTGGCGTTGATGGCGACGCGGCTCCACTCCTGGCCGAAAGACCGTCGCGACAACATGGCGGTCTTCTTCTCGCAGGTCGGGTACAAGCCCACCAGCGAGTGGAAAGAGGAGGTCATCTTCTGGGATCCGCTCAAGTCGACCAAGGTCCCGGGCAGCATCGCGCCGGGAATACGCGCCGTTGGCAAATCCGTAACGGCGACCAACCGGATTCCGAGGGGGCTGGCCAAACCCATAAGCCCAAACAAACCGCTGGCGGCGGTCTTTCCGGACGGAACCAAAACAACGATTCCGGCGAACCGCGACCCGCGGGAGGTGTTTGCCGATTGGCTGATTCGTCCGGAGAATCCCTGGTTCGCCAAAGCCATAGTCAATCGCACCTGGGCCTGGGCGATGGGCCGGGGCATCATCCACGAACCGGACGACATCCGGAAGGACAACCCGCCCTGCAACGCCAAACTCCTGGCCTACCTGGAGAAGGAGCTGGTCTCGAGCAAATACGACCTGAAGCATCTGAAGCGACTGATCTTCACGTCAACCGTGTACCAGTTCTCTTCAATACCCAAGTCCAAGAAACCCGGAGCGAAAGCCAATTTCGCCAGCTACATGTTACGGCGAGTGGAGGCCGAGGTCCTGATCGATGCGATCAACTCGATCACCGGCAGTTCGGACCTGTACACCAGCGCTGTTCCCGAGCCGTTCACGTATATTCCCAAGAGTATGTCCGCCGTTGAGCTGGCCGACGGCAGCGTCACCAGCTCCTTCCTGTCGTTGTTCGGACGTTCGGCGCGTGATACGGGAATGGAGACCGAGCGAGTTAGCGAGCTGGCCTCGACCCAGTGGCTGCACATGCTGAATTCGGCCACAATACAAGACAAGCTTCAGAGGAGCCCCAAGCTCATAGCGATCGTCACCGCCGCGGGGGGAAAACCAAATGAAATCGCCGAGGAACTTTACCTGACAATCCTCTCGCGGTTCCCGACGGACGCCGACATAAAGGCCGCAGAAGAATTCGCCAAAACCAAAGTGACAGGCGGACGCAACGTCTGGCTCGATCTGGCCTGGGCGTTAATCAACAGCCCCGAGTTTCTGCTAAGACACTAATTGTTACCGAATTGACCTGACACTACGCAAAACGGTCGGTTTCCCGACACGACAAGCAAGAGTAAGTCAAAGGACGGTTGAAATCATGAACACAAACCACAATTCAGACAACAAAGACCATGTATCCCGGCGCGCGTTCATGCGGCGCAGCGCCTTGGGCGCCGCAGGCGTAATCGCCGGCGTCGGCTTGAGCTCCAGCGCCTTTGGAGCCCCGCCCAAGAAGGCATCCAAGCCCAAGGCAAAGCCAAAACCGAAACCCGCTGCGCCGAAGAAAACCGCCGCACAAAAAGCAGCCGAGCAGAAAGCGGCCGATCAGAAGACAGCCAAACTGAAAGCTGTACGAGACGACGCCGCCAAAGCCAAAGCCAAGAAGAAGGGCAAGATCAAGTCGGTTATCCAGGTATTCCTGTGGGGCGGCATGTCGCACAACGACGCGTGGGATCCCAAGCCTGGTACGGGCTACGACTACCTGGGGCAGTTTGATAAGGTAATCGACACCAACATGAAGGGAATCCAGCTCAATGCGCTGTTCCCCCACCTGGCCAAGCAGGCCGACAAATATTCCCTGATCCGCAGCATGACCCACGGCATCAACGGTCACGAGACCGCCGCCTACCTGATGCAAACCGGTCACAAGCCCGGCGGGCGGCTGGCCTACCCCAGTGTGGGAGCCATATTCACCTACTTCAAGAGAAAGCAATACAAAGGGCTGCTTCCGCCTTACGTCGTGATGCTCAGGGCAGCCGGGCGATTCTCCGAGGAAGGCTTCCTGGGCCCGGCGTACAAACCTTTCGCCACAGGCGGAGACCCAAACGCGTCCCGCTTCGAAGTGCAGGGAATCGTCAACAGGGGAATCAACGACGCCAGGCAAAAGGCCCGCCGCGAGCTGGTCGACAAGATCAACCTCATGGGATACGGTCTTGCCGACGTCCCGGAGATGGCCGCAGCCGAAGCCGCCAAGAAGAAGGCCTACGGGTTGATTCTGGGCAGGGGAAAGGAAGTGTTCAATCTCGCAAACGAACCGACGGAACTCAGGGATCGCTACGGTCGCAACACCTTCGGGCAGGAATGCCTCGCCGCTCGGCGGATGGTCCAGGCCGGCGTGCCTTACATCACCATCAGCTTCCCCGGCGGATGGGATACGCACGGAAACCACTTTGCGACGATGAAGCGACAGTGTCCCTGGCTGGACCAGGGCCTGGCGACGCTGCTGGCGGACCTGAAGGAAAAGGGATTGCTCGACAGCACCCTGGTCTGGTGCACCGGTGAGTTCGGCAGAACGCCGAAGGTGGCTTGGGAACCGCCCTGGAACGGCGGTCGCCATCACTATGGCGCCGTCTTCACGGCGCTGGTCGCCGGCGGCGGATTCAAGGGCGGTCGCATCGTCGGGTCCTCCGATGCAAAAGGCGAGAAGGTAAAGGACAGACCGGTCTATCCGGCGGACCTGTTGGGCAGCTTCTACCTGCTGGCCGGCATAGACGCCAACGCCAAACTGCCCCATCCGCTGGGGTTCGACGCACACGTTCTGGATACCGAAAAGGAAGGCATGAGATCGACTGGGCTCCTGGAAGAGATCATGTAGCCGCAATAGCCGAAAGTGCAGGAACGCAATGAGCAAATTAGACAAACTTTCGATTCCGGCGATGGCGGTGTTTGCGGTATTGGCCGCATCGGCGTCTCCGGTCCGGGCGCAGAACCAGTACATCGGTTACGTCTATCCCGCCGGCGGCCAGCAGGGCACGACGTTTCCGATCCGCCTGGGCGGACAAAGGCTCACTTACGCCAGCGACGTGGTTGTGAGCGGTGAAGGAGTTTCCGCTCGACTGGTCGATTACTATCGGCCTTTCAGCAATCAAGAGATGACCCTGCTCAGGCAGCAACTGGCCGCGTTGAGAAAGAAAGGATCGACGCTTGGCGACGTGATGGCGGCCAAGATGGCGTGGTACGAGTTCCCCGCACGTGTTAAACCGCCCGAGGTCCATGGTGTGGTGTGCTCGTCATGCGGCCGTCTCAACCCGGTTGGCGCCAGCGTCTGTAGCAACTGCAATGCCAATCTGGAGAAACCAAAGGCCCCGACATCGAGCAAGACAGTCGCGAAGACCAAACCGCCGACCTCCGAGCAGGAGATGGCCAGGCGGAACCTGATCGAACGGATCCAGAGGAGATTCGCCGAAGACGAGCGCACCGCGGCGGTTCGCGCCCACACTGAACTTGTCTTCGCAGAGATCACGATTGCGCCCGACGCAAAACCCGGCCGGCGAGAGATCAGGGTAATCACCAAACGTGGCGTCTCCAACGCGATGTCCTTCTACGTGGGCCAGACGCCGGAAGTGGCCCGAGCGCCGATGAAGACAGCCAAGAAACCGGTGCTCGGCAAGGAGCATCTCGCCCAGCGCAAGAGACCTGCGTCAGAAGAGATGGTGCGCATCACGACGCCGTGCACTATGAACGGCCAGATCGCCGCCGGCGAAGTCAACCGGTACCGTTTTCCGGCGACTAAAGGCCAGCGCCTGCTGATCTCGGCCAAAGCCAGACAGTTGATCCCGTACGTCGCCGACGGCGTGCCCGGTTGGTTTCAAGCCGTACTCAGGCTCCACGACGCCAAGGGAAAGGAACTGGCGTACAATGACGATTTTCGCTTCAATCCCGACCCGATGATCTTTTTCGAGGTCCCTGAAGACGGCGATTACGTGTTGACGATCAACGAGGCGATCTTTCGCGGGCGCGAGAGTTTTGTGTATCGAATCACTATCGGCGAGCTGCCGTTTGTGACCAGCATATTCCCGTTGGGAGGCCGCGCCGGTCAGCCGGTCAAGATCCAGGCCAGCGGATGGAATCTGGATAAGACCACGCTGACCGGTCCATCCAAAGACGCAAAGCCGGGGCGCCATCTGATTTCGGCGGTCAAGGGTAAACTCGTATCCAACTACGTGCCCTTCGCCCTGGACACGCTGCCCGAGTGCCTGGACACCGAGCCCAACAACGATCCGTCCAAGGCTCAGAAGGTCAGTCTCCCGATCATAGTCAACGGGCGTTCCGATCGCCCCGGCGACTGGGACGTCTTCGAGGTGGCGGGAAAAGCCGGCGAGACGATCGTCGCCGAAGTCACGGCCCGACGGCTTGGGTCCCCTTTCGATTCCTTCGTCAAGGTCACCAGCGCCAACGGCAAGATCATCGCATTGAACGACGATCATTACGATGCGGCGTCGGGACTGAACACCGACCACGCCGATTCCTACCTCATGGTGAAGCTTCCCGCCGACGGGAAGTATTTCATTCACATCGGCGACACGAGGCGACACGCGGGAAAGGAGTACGCCTACCGACTCCGGATAAGTCGCCCGCGGCCCGATTTCGTGCTGCGTCTTGTCCCTTCCAGGATCATCATCCGCAGCAAGTCGTCTGTCGCGGTCACTGTCTATGCAATACGCAAGGACGGATTCAACGGACCGATCAAGCTGAGCTTCAAGGATTTGCCCAAGGGATTCGTCTCGTCCGGCGTGACGCTGCCGGCCAGGAAGGACGTGACGAGGCTGGGGATAAAGACCACCCTTACGGACATGGAAAAGCCGGTGAACCTCACCGTCGTGGGCGCCGCGGCGATCGGAGGTCGACAAGTCGCCCATGCGGCGGAGCCCAGTGAAGACAGAATGCAGGCCTTCCTGTGGCGTCATCTGTTGCCCGCCGAGGACCTGCCGGCCCTGGTCTACAATCCGTCCTACAAGCCGCCGGCCGATCGCGTACGCCCGCCGATCCGCGACGCCGATCGACCCAAGAGCGCAAAGCGCACGCTGAAAAAATCGTCGGTCGACTGGTATCTGAGACAGATCGAAAGTCTCTATCAAAACTGGTTCATAACAGACAAGTTCGCCAACCGCCAGGTCGCGAGCATAGAAGCCCGACTGATTAAGTAAGAGCAAAAACCGCCCAGGAAATGAAGACGCCTCCAGAGCCAGTTCCGCGGAGGAGCAACGAATGGATCCCATGCCCCAGAGCAACCTGGACGGCTACCTAGCCGCGTTCGCAGACCCCAACGCCCCGTTCCTGAGCTACTACTCATTCGCATCCGACGGGACGATACGGACCGAGGTCTTCACTCGCGGGCAATTCCTGTGTCTAGCTCGTCAGGCGGGAGGGTGTCTGCAGGCCCAGGGATGCCAACCGGGCGATCGGATCCTGCACGCCATGAGCCGCAACCACTACGCGGACTTGGCGTTCCGCCTCGGCGCGGTCATGCTCGGCGCCGTACCTGTCACGGTAAACTGGCAAGCCGACACTGCCGAACGGGTGCTTTATAAGATCTCCGCGACACAACCGACGCTGTTGCTGAACGATCGAGGATTCGACCCGGAGATACTCGCCGCCTGCGGGCGGGAACATCCGAACCTGCCGATCATCCAAGTCGAGGACTTGCCTGAGTCGCCGGCTCTGGCAGAAGAGCAGTTCTTTCATAACGAGGACCCCGAGCAATCTCGAATCATCATCTTCACCTCAGGCACCACAGGCCTGCCCAAAGGTGTCCAGCTCCCCTACCGCAGCTATGTCGCCAACCGCGCCACGTTCGAGAAACTGCTGGACATCCGCCCTGATGACCGCTTCGCCGCCGTCGTGGTCAACCCGCTCCATCACACCAACTCCACGGCGATCACCGACTGGGCGATGCGCCGTCCGGGCAGCCGCCTGCACCTGATCGAACGCTACTCGACTGGCTACTGGCGAATCCTGGCCGACACTGCGGGGCAAGGCTACGATCGCATCGTGGCGCCCACGGTCTCTCGCCACTTCGACTTCCTGGCCGAACTGCACGAGACCGATCGCCTGTGCGTGCCGATGGACGTTCTCGGCCCGGCAATGGGACAAATCGATTTCCTGATCGGTTCGGCGCCCGTGGGGCCGACGACGATCCGCCGCCTGCAGGAATTCGCCGGCCATATTCCCACGGTGCGATTCGGCAGCACCGAGACCTGCCTACAGGTGTTGGGGATCCCCCGTCAGTTGGACGAGGCCAGCCGCCTGGCGTGCTTCCAGCGCGGCTGGAACCACACATGGCGGGATGAACCGACGTGCGGCTACTACATCGGTCGCCCCACACCACCCTTGACCGAATGCCGAATTGTCAGCAGCATAACCCGCGGCGAGCTGGGATTTCTGGTCGACCGGCAAGACGGCGAGCCGGGCTACCTCATCACGCGCGGCCGGAACGTAATGAGCGGCTACGTGGGCGACAGCGAAGCCACTATCGCGGTCCTGCCGGAGGGCTGGTACACAGGTCTGCGCGATGTGGCGTTCCGCTTGCGCAACATCGAGGACGGCGAGTGGGATTACTACTGGATGAGCCGCGATTCGGCGCTGCTCATCCGGGGCGGGGCCAACTATGCGTACGACCAGATAAACGGCGAGTTGGCCGAGTTCCTGGCAAACTGCTACGAGCTCGATACCGTCAACTTCGATATCGCCGTAGTGGGCCTGCGACTGGACAGCGAACACGAGGACACCTGCTGCGTGACCCTCGAGATGAAAGAAAGCGTCCCCCAGACCGTACAAGACGCCATCGCGGCGACATTTGTCGACAAAGCGCGGGGCAACGTCAGCAAATCCGCCAAGCCCGATCGCCTGCTGCTGGCGCCTGTCCTGCGGAACTTCAAGGGCGCAATTCTTGTGGGAGAACTCAAGAAGCAGTTCCTCGACGCCCTATAGGATATCTCGGTATGAGTAGTAGATCACTTGGGTTGTCGATTGCATTGACGGTGTTGATCAGCTTTCCGCTATGCCGATACGCATCGGCCCGGAAACCGGACCTCGCCATGGACAGGTCCCAGGCTGAAGGGGTATTCGCCATTGGCGACTCCGCCGTCCCTTCTTGGTCGGTTCATTTAGTCGGCTAGTTCCAACGCTCCGGCGTCCCTGCATTTCCCGGTTGGCTCATTACCGGCAAAATCGCGAAATTGCGGACCGTCAAACTGCCAGGCGTGGAGTTCTTCGATAGTGGTCCGAGCATCCTTCAGCGTGCCCTGGCAGATCCGGACAAACTCAATGGACCCCTTCAGGCACTCTCCCCGCGCCGAGCCGCCGATATGAAGATCCGCCTTGCTGGCCAGGGATTCCGGGCCTATACCGCGGGCGGACGCGTCGGCCCGGCCGTCTATGTAGATCGTCATCTTCTTACTGGTGCGATCGGCTTCGGCGATTACATGGCGCCATTTACCGTCATTGATCCTGCTCTTGCTGTTCAGCCTGGCCGCGGCGCCCTTGCCGCGAACGGTCAACGTCACCCCGCCGGCGGCATTGAGCCTCAGGCCGTAACCTGCGGCGCCCATCTTCTCGACGAGAATGCTCCCGCCCCGCCCGGGCGTCGCCTTGAAATATATCTCGATCAGGAAATTAGTCGCGTGAATCTGCGGATTCTTGAGCTGATCGCCGCTGACAGTCGCCTTTTCCGTTTTCCCTTTGGAGACCCGACGCTCGTATGTATAAGGCTTGTTCATCCAGGCATTGTCCAGGACGAGATACTGATTCTTACCGTTCAATTGCAGGGCGCCTTTGACCCAGCTTTCCAGCGGGCCCTGAACGTAGCTCGCCTCGGTGACATTGACCGCTTTCAGCGGGAATTGCGGGGCTTGGTGGTAGGCGCCGCGTCCGGTCAGATAGTTGGTCATGTACCAGTGTTCATCCAGAATCGTGGCGACGTCTCCGCCGGCGTGATAGAAGTTCCATTCACCGACCACGCCGTAGAGTCCCCAGGGCACGAAGTGACGCACGCCCCAGTCGATCGCCGCCGAACCGCGGACCAGTCGCATATCGCGGCCGGCCGGATCGCGCATCGGGCTCTTGTTCGTCGATATCCCGAGCGCGGCGTTGAGCGTTCTGTTCTTCTTCACGGCCGCTTGCATGGAGGCGAAGGTTTCGTGCTTTCCCTCTTTCACCGGTATGAGGTTCTCGAAATGGCCGTATGACTTGATCTTGTGAAACACATCCGGCCCGTACGCCATCGTCGCATACGGATACGCCGTGCTGCTGGCGGATTTGTCTTCCTTGAGCTTTCCGTGCGTGTAGATCTGATTGCTGATATCGGACCAGAGATTGCCCGCCCAGCGATGGTGTCCGCCGCGCGGCGACCAACTGCTGCCTGACTGGAAACGGTAGATGGTGTTGTTCATGTACGAATTGTGGATGGTGCCCACCGCTTCGTAAAATGCGAAGGCGTTCGATTCGGTATTGTGCCTGTCGTTGTTGCGGCCCCAGGCGATGTTGTTGAAGAGATAGTTCTTGAAGCTTCCGTCCAGATAATACGCAAACCCAAGCCTCGCGCCGAACTCCGGGTTCCTCACGCGAGGCCACCAGAGCCCGCCGGGATTGGCGGAGATATTGTTGTAAACGTAGAAAGGCCCGCCCTGCCAGGTTTCAATACCGCCCCAGTCATTTGCCGCCAGCAGGGTGTCCTCCACCCGGTTATGATGCACCAGGTAACGGGCCAGCGGAACATCTCCACTTGCGCCGGAGGTTTTCCCGCCGAACAGGAAAAGACCGGCGCCATAGGTGCGATTAAGGAAATTGCCCGCCACTTCCATCGTCACGGGAAAGCCGATTGTGACGGCGTGCCCGGAGCCCTGACGATTCGGGCGCATGCCGATCATGTATAGTTTGTTGCGAAGGAAGTCCACATGCTGAAGACTACCCGGGCCCTTGGCGATGTTGACCGCATCGTCGCCGGTGTATTCGATCACATTGTCGGTGACCGCAATGTCGCCGCAATTAACCTTGCCGGTGATCGGCAGGACCTGGACGGCCTCGACAACGTGCTCAAAGCGACAATTAGCGATTCGCACACCATCGCAGGACCCGCGGAAACGAATCGCCGCCGAGTCGATCTGGTTATGCATCCATACCGGGTATTCGGTGTTCCACCAGGTGTTGTTGAACCGAAACGCCAGACCGCTGATATCGAGATTCCTGACGCCGGTGGTGTTGATCTTATCCTTGGCGCTGCCTCTCAGAATGTCCAGGCGATACGGCGCTTTGGCTGAACAGATGTCTTCGATAATGTTGTAGCGTTTGGCGGCTTCTACGCTCGTCTTGTTGGGATCGGCGTCGCCGGGCAGGCGGATAAAGAGCCTGCCGCCGGAGCCCTTTTTCTCGAACCAGTGTTCGCCAGGCGCATCGAGATAGTGAGGCTTATCTTCCAGAAAGTAGCGGTTGCCGGTGATAGTTCTGCCTGAGGCTCCCCACCAGATCCCCTGGTAGGCGACGGCCTTGCGGCGCGAGTCGTAGGCTTCCACCAGAGACGGGAAGGGAGTGCCCATGACAATGCCCCATTCGCTCCAGATTTTGGCTCCGACGTAGTAATCCGCACTCCTGGTCAGGTGCTTCTTGTCCGTGCCGCGGTGCATTGTCCGGCCGTTGACCTTAGTCTGATGATCCTGCTGTTTCCACCATTGCGGTTGCTGGAGTACGTACCACTGACTCATCACGTCCTGCGGATCGGAAACCCGCCAGTTTGGCGTCCGCGCGATCGGGATATTGGTGATGCGCCCTTGCTTGTCGACCGTCCAGACGTAGCGCGGGGCGTAGTCGAGGTCCGCGTACCAGACCTTGGGGCCGTTGGGAATCTTGCGATTCGAGGCGCCCTTTTTCCATTTCCCGACCAGTTCCGAACCGCTGAGGATCGCAAGACCCTCGCCCCATTTCGGATCACTGGTAAAGCGAATCGGATCGCCCGGCCGGCCCGACTCTTTGGCGACAATCGTCCCGCGATAGCTTATCCCGCGTTTGAAGACGAAGGTATCGACCCCGGCGGCGGACCTGGACTTGCCCGTCGCGCCGGCGTCCCAGGGATGATGCTTCCAGGCGGATGTCTTGCTCTTACCGTCGTTGCTGTCGGAGCCCATGGCGTAGTCGATGTACCTGATCGACTTGCCCGGACGATACGCAAACGGCTGCGGAGCCCATTGCAGCTCCCCTTTCACAGTCACCTTCGCATGACTGTTCCGCCACGAGTACTTCTCGGCCGCGCCGACGATTCCGATGGAGACCAACAGCACTGCTGCAACCGCCAGGTTTTTCATCCTTCTACTCCCGTTTTCGGGCAATTAGCCATGTCACTCTTTCGATAACTTCACTCGCGTATGCGGGACAATCGGGGGCACGTTACAACATCCGTGTAACCTGCCTGCCGACAGGCAGATCCGTGCATTCCGCCTGTCCTCCGGAGCTTTGGCGAAGGAGGGTGGCAAAAAAGCCGCCGCCGTCGTCGCCGTTTTGCCTAGCGATTCTTGGTGGTCATGCCGATGCCGAAACTCTCCATCATTATGAACGATGTGCTCAGATTTGGGTTGGTTGTGATGGCCTTGATGTAGCGAGGGTCCGGCCTTGGCACGTGCATATCGTGGCCGAGGATCAGTCCGCCGGGACGCACCAGGGGCAGGAGCTGGATGAGATAGTCGAGGTAGCCCTTCTTTTCGGCGTCAAGAAACACCACATCTATCGTATCTTTGTGCTGCTTGACCGTTTCGTGCGCGTCGCCCTTGATTATGGTGATAAGGTCGTCGACGCCGGCCTTCTTGAAATTCGCGCGGGCCAGTTCGATCATCTTGGGATTGATCTCGTGGGTGTACACCCTCCCGCCGGTGGCGCGGGCTCCCAGCGCCAGCCAGATCGTCGAATACCCGCTGGACGTTCCGATCTCGACGATGCGCTTGGCGCCGGTCGACTCGATCAGTTGACGCATGACGCGTCCTTCCCTGGTGGTGATGTTGAGATGCCATTTGCCCTTGGCCATCTCCGCCAGAGCGGCAAGGGCGCGCTTGTCCTTATCATCTCTGGGCACTGGCGGACTGTCCACTTTCGGTGCGCCGCCGAAGTTGAAACCCCATTTCCCGCGCTTGTCCCTGGATAACTTTCTGGCCTCGGCGAGTTGGTCCCGCAAGGTCTTGTTCTTCCTGCCGAGATCTTCTATGACGCGCGCCTGGTTCTTGATCTTTTCTTCAAGCTGTCGGATCGTTGCCGAGGGCTTATCGGGATCCTTTTTCTCTTCGGCGACTGCGGCGGTAGTGAAGTAAGCAAACCCGCTTAGCACCGCCAGGGTGGCGGCGGTTAACGATGCGATCATTACGTTTCGAAGCATCTTGCATCTCCTTGCAGTGGATTCGACATTTCGCATGGCGGCGCCTTGGGCGTCCGGCACAGGAACTCCGCCCGCGACGGCCGCAGGGCGTTTGAGGCAATTGTATCAGCTGGGATTTCGCTTCGCGGCTCCTGCGGTGTCCCAGATGGCATTGCGCCCGGGAGCATCGCGGGGCTTCCACCGTGATTGTATCCGATACATCACGTTGAACAAGCTGAATGTGGGGGTCGGGTTCAGGGCTATTAAGGATTGACCTCACTGCCCGACAGCTTCACTCGCGTATACGGGCTGGAGATCGCTGTTGTGTACTTTTTACCGTTGATGGGCAAGGTCTTCTGGTGGTTGCTGAAAACATCGATGCAACTGGCGTTCTTATCTAAGTCTATTTCAACAGTCCAGGCCTTGGCGGACTTGTTGCGGGTCATGTCCTTCCAGTTCTTCTCGGGTATCATGTTTTCAAGATAAGCGGAAGTGGCGTCCGGGCCGCGATCGAATATCCAAAAGACCCTCCCGCTTTCTTCTTCCGAACCGGGCTTGAACGTTACAGTTACTTCCAGCTTGCCGGCCCGGACCTTCGTGGTGACCGCCGGCGGCGTCAGCATTGGCTTCTTTCCGCCAATAAAGTGATTCAGAATAAACGCCGCCCGGTTAGACTCTTTCAGATTGGCCTGGAGTCCCTTTTTCCCATGGCCGCTGTTGGCGCCGTTGTAGACCGGAACTTCGGAAGCGTTCATTCCTCCCCAGATCCCGTCGTAGGAGACCATGTCGTGAGTTCCGGGATGAAACAGGAACTCGGCGCCCCGGGCCTTCAGCTTCTTGACGTTCCTGGAGATGAAGAGATAGTCCGCCAGCTTCTCTGCGAAATCCTGAAGCTGCTTCGGCGTCTTTCCCGCAGCCAGAGCGCCCCTTTTCATGCTCGGGCCGGCCAGACCGCCTAACCAACCGCCGCCTCTGGGCCTTCTTCCCCTGCGCCCGCCTGAGGGCTTCTTGCCGGACTGGGCCTGATTATAAGCCTCCAGCCTGGCAAGAGCCTTGGGATTGGAAAGTCGCACGTCAGATGCGTATATCGGACACACGACTCCGAACGCTGCGGTTACCCGTTCATCGTTAATCAGGGTAATCGCCGAGGTCTCTCCCACCTTCGAGAAGCCCGAGACCAGAATCTTGCCCTTTTCAAAATGGTCCTTCTCCGCGTAGGCGGCGGTAATGGCGCGCATGAACGTGGCCGGCCAGATCCAGAAGTTCCGGTAACGAGGGTCAAGCGTCTTGTAGAACAGATCATCCCTTGGTTTCTTCAAGTCGCCTGAAATGTTACCGATGTGGGTCTTCACGAGTCCCACGCCGGCCTGAATCAGTTCGCTGTCGAACCCGCGGGGCGTCATGTCCCTGTCCGACACGCCGCTGGTGAGATGAAAGCCTTTGGCTTTCTTGTCGGCGGGAACGGCGAACTGGACCTTGATCCGGTAGTCCTTGCCCGGGTGGGCCTGCCCTACTGTTATCTCGATGACTTTCTGCCGCGTTGGCGTCCGGCCGCCAACGGCATGCCAGTCTTTAATAACAGACACCTTCAGCGTACCCGGGTCCCGTATTTCCTTCATATTGAAGTAGGTTTCGGCGGAAACATCGGTCACAGCGAAGAAGACCGCCGCGGCGCATATGAGGAGTTTTGTCTTGTTCGGCATATTGTCGTTCCTTTCCAGATTGATCTCATCTCGCGAGCTTCAAACTCAACCGACCTCCCTCTTCGACTATTCGCAAAGATCGAGATCTTGTTGACATGCACTTTTTTACCAAATCCTTCGTCGATAATAAAGACATGCCCCTCACCGACAGGGAACCTGTTCCCGCGTGCATGTACGCGCCCACGGCGCTGGGCGCCAGAGCGTCGCGAGCCCGAAAACACGCCAACCCCATATTCGCTGCTAAAGCGTGTAGATTTCTGCGCCGAAAGTGTGGACCCAGTTCTGTTTCAGGATTTCTATGGCTTCGGGGCCTTTGTCGACGCCGATAATAACTATCGGCTGGGCGCTTTCCCGTCTGCCGAGGAACGGGTAAAGATAAAGCACGTTTATTCCAGCCTGCTGCAGGGGCTTCAGCACGGCCCGCAGGGCGCCGGGATGGTCGGGAATTTCAACTGCGACGACATCTTTTTCCCTTACCGAATAGCCCTTGCTCTTCAGAACAGTGATGGTTTTGTCAGGCTCGTCCGGCACAAACCGAACGGTGCTGATGTCTGACGTGTCGGCCACTGAAATGGCTCTGACGTTTATTCCTTCGGCGCCGAGACAGTCGCTTACGGCAAGGAACGTACCCGGCGTATTGTCCAGGCTAACGGAAATCTGTTTCACAAACATAGCCATAATTCACTCCATCTCGCCCCGTGCGGGGCCCCAAGAGAAACTTGGGTTAATATAACTCATACCCGTTTGTCAGGGCCTGTGTGTTAAGCGGGATCAGCTTGGGTTTCTTCTTAAACGACTCCTCAAGCCCTTTAACAAGAGTAGCCAGGGAAACAACTTCGCTCCTCTTTATGAAGGCGCCGAGCATAATCATGTTGGCGCACTTCAGGTTGCCGAGTTCCTCGGCCATGTCGTTCGCCGGCACTTCCAGCATATCAATATCTTCTCTGGAGATATTGGCCTCCATCAGGGAAGAGTTGATAAAGAAGACGCCGCCTGACTTAACCTGGTTCTGGAATCTAACGAGAGAAGGCCAGTTCATCGCAACGAGAAATTCCGGCGACGAGGCTACCGGAGATGCGATCTCTTCGTCGGATATCGCCACGGTGCAATTGGCTGTTCCGCCTCTCATCTCGGCGCCGTAAGCCGGCAAGTAGGTCACGCTCTTGTCCTCGAGCATCGCCGCCTGGGCCAGATTAAGACCCATCGAGAGAACTCCCTGACCGCCGAATCCCGCAAATATTGTTTTAGATGCCATATTTAAAGCCCGGTTGTGTCTTTTATTACGCCCAAGGGAAACTCTTTAACCATCACTTCGTCAATCCATTTCCAGGACTCGAGCGCACCCATTTTCCAGTTAGTGGGACAGGCGGCGAGGATCTCCACCAGGGCGTAACCGAGGTTGTCAATTTGGACCTGGAAAGCCTTGCGAAGCGCCTTTTTAGTTTTTCGAATGCCCGCCGGGGTAGTGACGGCCGTGCGTTCGATGTACACCGCACCCTTAATCAGGGCCAGCATTTCACTTATCTTGATCGGAGCGCCTTCTGTAGCTTCATCTCTTCCGTAAGGGCTCGTCGTCGTCTTCATGTCCAACAGCGTCGTCGGCGCCATTTGCCCGCCGGTCATCCCGTAAACCGCATTGTTGATGAAGATCGCGGTGATCTTTTCCCCGCGGTTTGCGGCATGGATTGTCTCGGCGGTGCCGATGGCGGCGAGGTCTCCGTCGCCTTGATACGTGAATACCAGCACATCGGGGTTGGCCCTCTTGATGCCAGTGGCGACAGCCGCTCCCCTGCCGTGGGCTGATTCCAGCATGTCGACGTCCAGGTAGTTGTATGCGAATACGGAACATCCCGGCGGAGGAATGCCGATGACGTTGTCCTGGATATCCATCTCTTCAACCAGCTCGGCCACAAGTCTGTGGATTATCGAGTGGCCGCATCCGGGGCAGTAGTGAAATACCGCCTCTTTCAGTGCTTTCGGTCTGGCGTATACTTTTTCCATTCGACTATTTTAAACCCTTCTGGACGTAGTTGCGTGAGATTACGCGGGCAAACTCGCTGGGGGTCGGAATAACGCCGCCGGGTCTTCCGTAGAATTCCACGTCTGCGCCGCCTTCAACGGCGAATTGCACATCCTCGACCATCTGGCCCATGCTCATTTCAAAAACAAGGAACGATTTTATCGTCTGAGCAGCCTGCTTGATTGCGTCATAGGGGAACGGCCACAGGGAGATCGGCCTGATCATTCCGACCTTCTGACCTTTTGCCCGTGCGGATTTTATGGCGCCTTTGGCGATTCTTGCTGATATTCCAAAGGCAACAACTATCATTTCCGCGTCTTCGGTCATGAAGGATTCAAAAGTGGTTTCGTTGTTTTTAATCAACTGATATCTTCTGAACAGACTCCAGTTTATCTCTTCGAGCTCAACGGGATTTGAAGTAAAGGTCTTTACAATCTTGCTGGAACGGCCTTTTGCGCCTCGCAGGCCGTCGCTTCTAACCGGAGGAACGGCCGGGGCTTCATGCTTGAACTCAACCGGCTCCATCATCTGACCCAGCATGCCGTCGCCGAGGATCATCACCGGGACTCTGTACTTGTCGGTAAGATCAAAAGCCTTGTGCGTAAGGTCCGCTAATTCCTGCACCGACGCCGGTGCGAGAACTATAGTCCTGTAATCGCCATGCCCGCCGCCGCGCGTTGACTGGAAGTAGTCCGACTGGGCGGCGATTATGCTTCCCAGGCCCGGTCCGCCTCTTGACATGTTGACAATAACCGCAGGAAGCTGACAGGCCGCTATGTAGGAGATACCCTCCTGCTTGAGGCTGATCCCGGGGCTGGAGGATGAGGTCATCACCCTAACTCCCGCCGCAGCGGCGCCGTGGACCATGTTGATGGCGGCAACTTCGCTTTCGGCCTGGACAAAGGCGCAACCCTTTTTCGGGCCAAGATGTGCGGCCATGTATTCGGTAAGCTCATTTTGGGGCGTAATGGGATACCCAAAATAGCACTGGCAGCCGGCCCGTATGGCGGCCTCTGCGATTGCTGTGTTGCCGTACATTAATACTTTACTCACGATACACCTCTATCACCACCTCCGGGCATACCACAGCACAGGTGGTGCAGCCGGTACACTCGCCGTTATCTTTGAAGGAAGCCGGCAAATAACCGCTTGCGTTCAGTTTGTCAGAGTGGGTAATCACATCCTTGGGACAAAACGCCATGCAGATTTCGCACCCCTTGCAAAGCTCCTGGTTAATCTCAATATATCCTTTTTTCATATTCAAGCCTATGCCTTCAAAAGCAGCTCCTTTATATCCGACAAACTCGACGCCAGGGGTATAAAGTAAGAATTTCTCCTGTTTTGAACACTACTGTATGTCAGAAAAGCGGCCGAATGTCAAGAGATTGTTGCCCATAGCCCCAGCCGAGGGTGCATCCCGTTTCAGTAGGTAGATTCATGCCGCAA
>PVBE011083684.1_pt1 | contig 51274 bp, 35 predicted proteins | sample 1631181 | NCBI WGS metagenome assembly PVBE01 (sample SAMN08397723, study PRJNA350692) | Marine metagenome, whole genome shotgun sequencing project. | isolation source: water | place: Pacific Ocean | collected 2012-04
AGAGAGAGAGAGAGAGAGAGAGAGAGAGAGCGAGAGAGAGAGGCTCCCAGCCGTCGAGCGAGAGGGGGGAGAGGCTCATGTTGTGCAGCTCCACCCAATCTTCTGAGTCTGCTCCTCGGGAGGGGTTGTACTGGAGCTCGTTCAAGACCACCTGGTCTCCGGCGCCCGTCGGTGTGAAGACAGCGATCAAGCTGATGTCATTGGTCGGTTCGATCTCGATCTCTGGTGTCTGAGGGACAGAGCCGCCGAAGGGGGGCGGGACCGTCCACCCAGAGAAGGAGTAGCCGCTGTTCGGGACAGCCGTCAAAGTCATCGGCACGCCGAGGAAGTAGACGCCCATGAAGGAGTCGTCGACGTCGATGGCGGTCAACTCAATGCGGCCGGAGCCCGGGGGCTGAATCTCTAGGCCCAAGGTGTAATACCCAGAGAGGTTGAACTGATTTCGGACGTGACTCCTGCAGTTGGGCACCCGGTTGGCGATGAACGTCCTGACGACGGACATGTTGCCCTGCCAACTGCTGTAGCTGCCGCCCCACTTGGAGAGGTGGTTCTGCATGTCTTGGATCAACGCGTCCTCCACCTCATCCACGACAGGTAAGAGCTCTTGTGGGGATTGTGCGGTGTTCAAGAGGTCTGCATAGACGCAGATGAACTCGTCCTCAAAGCCTTGGTTGTCCATGAGTTGGACGAAGAGCTGGGTGTACCACTCGTTCGGGTTGAAGAGCCTTGACAGGGAGTTGGTCGTGTAAGGACCTCCCCAGAAACCCAGACCAAAGTCAGTGTCATAAAGGAGCCAGCGCCACCTCCCGTTCGTTCGCCGCGGTCTCCAGAACTTGATGTTGTTCTGTGGCCAGTCCGTGTTGCATGCCCATACCTGGTGGGCGACATACTTCGCATAGTTGTGCGTGTCCATCATCGACGCGACCACTGCGAAGTGCGCGTCGTCAGCGAGGTCGTTTTGAACGGCGTAGTCGAGCATCTCGTAGTAATGATCCGAGGTCCCTTCGACGGCGTTTCCTCCAAACTCCAAGACGTCTACGCCGTCAGGGTCGACGTCATGGTGGTTGGCGAGATAGTTCTCGTCGTTCCGCTCCCGGATTCCCATGAAGCCCCAATACTCGCCGTTCAGGTATACGAGGGTCGGGCGATAAGCCATGTCGTCGATGTCTGTCCCAGCGCTCGCGAGGTGGATGAGCGGGTCCCTGCAGTTGGCGACCAGGTAGTCGTTCCCCGAGTTCCGCAGGAGCAGGACCTTGAAATCATCCGTCGCCACATCGTCGAAGAAGGGGTGCTTGATCGAATCTGTCCCGTACCCTCCGCGCGCGATCAGTCGGAGGCTCTTTTGTGGGTTCGTGCGTGAGTAGTTGCCGTGGATCTTTGTACCCAGGTCCATGGACACCTCTCTCTCGCCGTCTGTCTCAAAGAACTCGGCGTGCAGGGGCTTCTCCCAGTCATTCCAGAAGTTGGCGCCGATGTACCAGGGCGCGCTCCCTGCGTTGGGGCCGAGGACGTGGATCCCCGTCTCCCAATCCCAGAGGTTGTCGGGCTCGGTGACGAGCGAGAACACCGGGAGGTCACCCACAGGGCCTGTGCCGATGATGTATGTGTTCGTGCAGATGGGGCCGGGCCAGAGCCCGTCCTGGAAAGCTCTCGCCCGGAAGACGGTCGCATCAGGGGCTGAGCTCAAGGCGACGACTGGGCCTGTCACCTGCAGGTCGAGCTCGTTCGGCTCTGTGCAGTCTGTGGTGTAGCGGATCTCAGGCGCTCCTACCTCTGTGTTGAAGGTCACGCTGATGAAGCCGCTGGCAGCCATCTGCCCTTCAGGGCTCGCGCTCACGGTCGGCGCGTATCCCGGGCGTCCCTCGGTCGTATTAGGCGCGCCGGGTGTCGGGTCAAGGAAGTGGAGGAGCTCTGCGCTCGCGCCTCCTGTGTCGGAGAGACCAAAGCTGGTGTTCGCGTAGACCTGCGGGAGGTCAACCGAGTCGATGATGTTCCCTCCCGGATCTGTGAGGACGAGCTCCTCACCTTCAGCGGAGAGGTTGAAGTTGGTGTGGAGCGGGTAGTTCGAGCTCTTGTCCTTGAAGATGAGAGACGGGTTGGGGAGCTCACCCACCGGCGCGTATGTCGTCGCCGTTAAGAACGCTATCAGGCTCATGTCCGAGGAGCTCGAGGAGACGTTGTGGACCTGGATGGCGAGGACGTTGCTCCCCGGTCGCAGGAATCTCGAGAGCGGCATGAGAGGTTTAGCCTCTAGCTTCTGTCCTTGGTAGAGGATCGCCTCATGGTCGATCGGCGCGTACGTGTTGAAAGGGACGTGCGAGCCGGGCGCTCCGCCGATGTTCTCGCGCGCGACCTCTCGCCCGTTCATGTGTGCGACGTAGGCGTCGTCATAGTCGACGTGCAGATAGAGCCCATCCAAGATGCGTGCGAACTTCGCCTCGAGCTCGAACTCGAACCGGATGTAGACGGAGCCAGCCTGTGCGTAGGTCGCGTCGTCACCATCTCCATAACCGAACCCGCTCGGTCCCGTGGGCCAAGAGGAGTCGTCAAAGCCGACGTCATGCCAGGTCGCGGGCGGCTCTTGCGTGCCGATGAAGTACGACCCGGTGTCTCCTTGCGTCACTAAGGGGTGGTAGCGGGGAGTCACGGGCGTGTTGGAGCCCTTACCCGACGCCCAAATCAGGAGGCGCTCATTGGGAGACATGGTCTCGTCCGGCAAGGCCCACTTCCGAGGTGTGTCCAAGTCATCTGAGAGGCCCCAACCGCGCAAATTGACGGAGGAAGCACTTTGGTTCCAGAGCTCGATCCAGTCCGAGGAGTCGCCGTCCTCATCGAGGATGGTGTCGATGTTAGACGGACAAACTTCGCGGATGGAGATCTGCGCGGTCGCGGGCTCGATCGCGAGGCAGAGAGCGATCAGTTGGAAGGAGATCTTGAGACGCATCTATTAAGTATAGACGCACCTAGAACGAGCGGGTGCGTCTTCACTTATGGATGGCAGGGAGAGCGTCAACAGACGCCTTCAAAAGCTCTGCAGCGGTGAGGAGGTGCTGGGAGTTTGAGCTGAATAGAGCCGAGGGGAGGACGACGATGTGGTCGTTCTTCACCGCCTTCAGATCTTGGAGTAGTTCGTCTCCTCTCAAGAACTCCATGCTGGGCGTGAGGCCGCTGACGCTGCCGGCCACGATGAGGAGGTCCGGGTCTAACACCAGGAGGCGCTCCACATCGATCTGGTAGTCCATCTCGTAGCCGTCCTCAGCTCCGGCGTTCTGCATACCCGCGAGCTCGATCATGAGGTTTGGAGATGAGCCCGCTCCTGTCGTCCACACTCCGGAGCCCAAGTTGGTGTAGGTGAGCGCTCGCAGCTGGGCGCGGCTCTCATCCGAGCGCAGCGCCTCAAGGCGCATCAGCATGTCCTTGGCGAGGTCATCGCCGCGCTCGACCTCATCAAGGAGCTTCGAGATCTCGCGAACATCAGAGATCACGTCCTCTACGCTCTTTGGGTAAGTGAGGCTATAGACCGGGACGCCCGCGCGCCTCAGCACTCGGGTCGTGTCGAGCTCTTGGTAGACGTGCCCGATGACGAGGTCAGGCGAGAGGGCGAGGAGGCTCTCTCCGATGTAGTTTGTGAAAGTGGGTAGCTCAGGCGGCATCCCTTGTAGCGAGACCTCGTAGCTGTAGGCGCGCACGGTCTCGGGGATCCCGGCGAGGCGCTCAGGGCCGACGAGCGCGAGCACGATGTCAGTCGTGCTAGAGGAGGTCGGGATGACGCGAGCGGGCTTCTCTTGGAGGACGACCTCAGCGCCGTCAGGGCTCGTGCACCTGTAATAGGTGCCCTCCTCCGGGGCCGGAGCTTCTTCGCAGCAAGCTGCAGCGAGGGGGAGGAGGGTCAGCAGGGCTCTACGCATCGTGTGGAACGGTAGTGGATCAGATGCCTCGCGCAAGCGCTTCCGCAGGGTGTCGTGAGTTTGAGGCGTCAGCGGGCGGTCGAATCGGTAAGAATGCGCGGCTCCCATGGCCGCAAGACCCCTCGCCATCCTGCTCACCCTGCTGCTAGCAGGGATCCTCGTCGCGTCTCTAGGCGTCGGTAGCACCGACGCCGTCGGCGTCGCGGATGGTGTCCGAGGTGTGCTCGCCATGCTGGGTCTCGGTGAACCTCTCGAGCAGTACCAAGTCTTGGTCGAGTTGAGGGTGAATCGAATCCTCGCGACAGTCGGTGTGGGGGCGGCGCTCGCGCTCTCGGGCGCGCTCCTCCAAGGGGTCTTCCGCAACGACCTCGCGTCGCCTTCGATCATCGGTGTCTCGTCGGGGGCTGGGCTCGGCGCCTCGCTCGCGATCCTCGTGATCGGTGGATATGGGCCGCGCTTCATGATTGAGAACGCCGTCGGCTTCGGCCCTGTCATCGTGACGATCGCCGCGCTCATCGGCGCAGCGAGCTGTGCGTGGCTTGTTACGACGCTCAGCACATCTAATGGCCGCATCTCTGTCCCGATGCTGCTCCTCGTAGGTATCGCAGTGAACGCGATCGCTGCTGGCATCCTCGCCGCGATCCAGTCATGGGCGTTGCGGGACTACGACGTCTCTCAAGCGCTCTTCTCTTGGGTGTTCGGTCGCCTCGAAGATCGCTCCGCCTTCCAAGTCGGGCTCTTGTGGTCAGGCCTCGCCTCATGTGCGCTCGTCATACCCTTCGTCGCGCTTGAGTTGGACTTGTTCGCCACTGGTGAAGAGGACGCGCGCGGACTCGGCGTGAACACGGCGCGGGTAAAGCTCCTCGCGATCCTCGCCGCTTCCGCCTCCGCGGCGATCGCGGTCTCGGTCGCCGGCCAGATCTCCTTCATCGGTCTCGTTGTCCCGCACGTCGTGCGCCGCATCACGACCGCTTCACACCGCGCCGTCCTCCCGCTCTGCCTCTTAGCAGGCCCAGTATTCCTCGCCGGGACAGAGCTCGCTCAGCGCGCGCTCCTAGGGGGGAGCCACCTCCAACCGGGCGTGACGATGTCGCTCCTCGGTGGGCCATTCTTCCTGTTCCTCCTCGTGCGACACCGCAAGGAGCTGCGCGCATGGTGAACAAGCTCAACTGCGCGGGCGTCAGCTACTCGTACCCCGGCGGCCCCTTCGCCGTGGATGGTGCGAGCATCTCCATCGAGGAGAAGAGCCTCATCTGCATCATCGGTCCGAACGGCGCGGGCAAGTCCACGCTCCTCAAGGGCATGGCAGGGCTGCTCTCGCTGGATCAGGGAGACGTGACCGTGGACGGCGTCCCGGTGTCAGGGCTCGACTCGAGAGCGCGCGCGCGAACCCTCGCCCTCGTCCCGCAGTTCTTGGACGCTGTCCCTCCGCTCACGGTGGAGAGCTTCGTCATGGGCGGGCGCTATGGTCACTTGGACTCTTGGCGGCGCGCGGACAAGGCGGACTACGAGGCGGTCAGGGCGGCGCTCGAGGCCGCGCACGTCTCAGACCTCAGCGAGCGGCTCTTAGGCGAGCTCTCTGGAGGCCAGCGTCAGCGCGTCCTCATCGCGCGCGCTCTCGCTCAAGAGGCGGGCTACCTCTTGGTGGATGAGCCCACGAGCTCACTGGATCCGGAGCACCAGCTCGGCGTGTTTGGGTTGCTCAAGGGGCTGGCTGAGAGCGGACGTGGAGTCTGTGTCGTGACGCACGACCTGAACCTCGCTAGTCAATTCGCAGACAGGGTCGCGCTCATGCAGGATGGCAGCTTCGTCTCGGTGGGTTCGCCAGAGGAGCTCTTCACGCCCGCCATCCTTGAGCCTGTCTACGGCGCACACTTCCGCTTCGCCTCCTGGAACTTGGGCGAGGGCGGTGAGCGGCCTGTCGTGGTGCCCTGGTCTCTTCAGTAGAGCGTTGAGAAGCGCTCGCTGCGGTAGACGGCCCAGCCGGTCTCGTTCTCAATCTGCATCTCGAACACCTTCCGACCAGACTCGCGGTCGACCTCGAAGATGTGGGCCCAGTGGTGCCCAGTGCCCGGACCGTCACCCATGCCGCCGTCTGTGCGGCGGACTCGCGCGCCATCCGTGACGATCACGTTCCCAGTCGTCGGCTGCAGGTCGACGTCGCAGAGGAAAGAGGAGAAGAAGTGGTCTGTGTCGAGGCTGCCATAAGACCAGACCTCCTCTGTGGTCATCGCCTCTTCGTCGATCCGAAACTCGACCGCGCGGCTGTACTTCTCATCACCGGGGGGGTTGGGAGAGAACGGAGGCCCGCGGTGACCGCCGTTGTCGAAGACGAGCAGCGTCCCAGAGGGGGTGAGCTCGGCGGCGTGCTGCTTGCTCGTCCAGATCAGGTCCCCCTTGGGCTTGAGGAGGCGCTCGGACCAGGGCTCCAGCCAGCCGCCGGGGTCACCGTGGATCCACGCGACAGAGGAGTCAGCGAGCCGCATCTTCACGATGGCGCTCTGGTGGTTGAGTGAGACGATCACTGAGTCGTCCGAGGCGTCGTACACGATGGAGTTCGTGTGGGCCCAGTCCTTGCCAGGCTCATCGAGGATGTCCTTGTAGATCTGTTTCCAGAAGCCGGTGGCGAGGCTCTCGTGGGAGACGCGGTGTGGGTCGAGGACGTCGAGGAGCGCCCAGCGCCTCTTCACCAGACCTGTCTGATCGAACTCGACGATGACGTCTCCCATCACGGTCGCTGGCGCGCGCTCGGCGTCAGGGTTGCGGTCACTCGTGGCGTAGCTCTCATATTCCCGCGGCTTCGTAGAGAGGGCGAGGAAGTCACCGTTGTCCATGAGGACGAAGTCATGGTGGAAGGTGTCGCAGTCCACCGGGATGCTCCCCTCGGGGAGGTCGTCCTTTGGGACCCCGGTCGTGTGCCAGTGCTTGACGAGCTCGCCGAGCTTGTTGATCTGCACCATCCTGCCGTCGCGACCAGCGAGGTAGATCAGGTCCCCGTTAGGGAGGCGCTTGACGTCGTTCACCGACTTGTCGGTGCGGAAGTACCAGACGACCTCGCCGGCCGCGTCCAGCGCGAAGACGAGGCCGAACTCCCGATCCGGTCCGCGCTTGGTCCAACGCATCGTGGGGACGAACTGATAGCCCGGCTCCATTCGGGCGGGGCGTATGGTCGTGACCTCGATGGGGGGGAAGTCATCGGGGAGCGGCGGCGTCGTCAGGGTGAAGTCACCTCCGGGCACTGCGGCGCCCCCTGCTTCGGGCTCGAAGCTGACGCTGACTGTGTACTCCCTGTCCGCGCGCATCCCCAAGAGCGGGGTCGGGCCGCTCGCGTTAGCTGGCGCGTCGGTGACGACGATGTCCTCCTCGCCTTCGCTAGAGAGCGTGAAGCGTGGGCGGACAGACAGGTCCGCCGAATACTGGAGTACGCCGGCGAGGGGCGCGCTCTCGTTTTCGTTCATCGTCAAGGTGACGTCTTCGACGAGAGGGGGGGCGGGCGCGCACGCGGTGAGCGTGAGAGCGGCTGTGAGGAGCTTTCGGTTCATGTTCTAGAGATAGCCGAGGGCTTCGAGAGCGTCTGCCTCCGAGGAGTCGGAGAAGGAGGGGATGACCTCTGCGGCGCGTGGCGCGAGGCCGTGGGCGGCGCAGTACTCACGATAGTCATTGAGCACGGCGCGGAGGTGGGACTTTGAGATGCGGCTCATCGCGCCGAGCGAGGTGCGCTCCCCCGGGTCGTTCTTCAGATCGTAGAGGAGCTCGAGCGTCGGATCACCGAACACCTCCGGCAGCTCTAGATCACCAGCTGCGGCGGCGCGCACGGCCTCGATGTAGCCGGCTGAGATCGCTTGGCGCTCGCTCGGCTCGTGCCAGAGCTCAGCGGAGACGAACTTCACGCCTCGGGTCACGACGGCGCGCAGCACGCAGCGCTCACGAATGACGAGCTCTGCGAGGGTCTCTCTCTCTCCAAGGGCCGCAGGGTCGCTGCCTTCGAAGAGGCTGTCACCATCAAAGCCGATGCGTCGCTCTGGGAGGCCGAGCAGCGCCGAGAGGCTCGGCGCGACGTCGGCGAGGCTGACGTCTTGCGCGTCCGAAGCGGCGACGATTAGTCCAGGAGAGTGGAAGAAGAGCGGGACTCGCAGCGACTCGTCGTGCAAGGTCCAAGAGTGGCCCACGTAACCATGTTCGAGGAACTCCTCTCCGCAGGTGGAGGTGAAGACGAAGAGCGTCCCGTCCGGGTTGGCTCGCTCGCTGATCGTCTCGAGGAGCTCTTGCACCGCGGCGTCCACAGCAGCGATCTCAGCGCGGTAGGCAGCGCGCAGGCTCTCGAGCTCCTCTTCGGTGCAGAGAGCGTCGCCCGTCGCACCAGCTGCGATCCGCTCCCGCAGGTCAGCGAAGCTGACAGTCGGCGGCTCGGCGGCCACGTGGGGCTCGTGCGGATCGGCGAAGTGCACGTGCAGGAAGCACGCTCGCTCGCCAGCGTCTTCGAGCACCTCGCTCGCGCGTGAGGCGACCTCGCTCGCGCTCCAGACCTCTCCGGGCCGCGCGACCTGGATGTCCGCATAGCCGCGGAGGAAGCCCTCTCCACCGAGGAGCGCTTGGCTTGAGACGATGCCGGTCACGAGCTTTGCGTTAGAGAGAGACTCAGCGAGGGTCTCTGCCTCTGCAGAGGGTTCGGCTTCTAGGAGCCCGATGCTGCCTCCGCGCGTGGGGAGGAGGCCCGTGAGGAGCGTCGCTGCAGACTGCAGCGGGTGAGATGAGTTCGCGCGCGCGTTCGAGAAAGAGAGGCCCTCGCTAGCGAGACGGGAGAGGGTCGGTGTGAGCTCAGCGCTGAGGTGGTCCGCACGGAGCGCGTCTACTGTGATGAGGACGACGTCTCCAGAGAACTCTGGGGACGTCTTGGCGCAGCCGCTGCAGGCCGCGAGGGCGAGCGCCCCCAAGGTGAGAGCTCGCCTCACTCGCCGCTCTCTTCCGTCTCCTCTTGGAGGCGCGAGAACGCAGGGTAGTCGGGGGAGAAGCGGAGCGCCCGGAACACAATGTTCGGACCGCCGCCGCCGCCACCGCCGCGGCGTCCCCTGGGTCCATCATCCGGCGGGCCGTCACGCCCGGGGCCACGACCGCGACCTGGAGGGCCGTCACCATTCGGGGGCCCACCTCTGCGGCCGCCGCCACGGTTCGGTCCCCTGCGCCCTGCGGGCGTGATGCCTTCGTCGAAGAAGCCGTTCACATATTCCCAGACGATCTCGTTCTTCGGAGTGACCTCGAACAATCGGCCGTCGGCGCCCGAGCAGATCAGAGTGTTCCCGTTGGGGAGGCGTTGAGCGCCGGAGATGAAGTTCGAGGTGAAGCGCTCGCGCTCCTTGTTCCCGTATGTCCAAAGCGCCGCCTTGGGGCCATACGCGTCGCCCTCCTCGGCCTCGTATCGGCCGTCTTTTGTGATCGGGGTGGCGAGCTCGTCGACGCTTGAGTGTTCGCGACCACCGCGGTCGCCGTTGTTGAACACGAGGATGTTCCCTTCGCCCGGGAGCCCCTCGTCGATCCACTGCACGTCGTGCTGTCCATAGAGCTGCATGTCACCGCGGGCTCCGCGCCCGTAAGCGTCCGGGTTCCCCCAGCGGTAGAGGAGGTCGCCGCCGCGTCCACGCTCGCCGCCCTCGTGACCGCTAGCCTCCTCGGTCGTCGTCGAGTGGTCGATGACCCACATCTCGTTGAAGGTGCGGACGCTGATCGTGACCTGATCGAGCTTCGCGTTGTAGTTGATGGCGTTGGTGTGGTTCCAATCGCCGCCGTCGCGAGCGGAGAAGTTGACGTTCACGAGCTCTGGGTGCTCCGCGACCTCACCGAAGTTGTCTAGCTCCTCGTCTGTGTCCTGGACGAGGTGGTCCCATAGGTGCCACTCCCAGACGACCTCCGCTTCGGTCTTTCCCTTGGGCTTCACCTCGATGATCGTGTCAGGCCAGACGCCCTCCTCTCCTAGGGACGAGGGCGCGCGACCTGCTTGGACGGCCTCCTCCTTCGTCTTGTGCTCCCAGGCGATCATGAGCACGTTGCCGTTCGGCATCACCGCGATGTCGTGGTGCTGCATGTGGTCTTCGTTCGAGTAGAGGAAGTCCCAGAGGAGCTCACCCTCCCAGGAGATCCGCTGAACCCGGCCGCCAGAGCCGCCGCCGTGGAAGGTCGGGTTGTCGAAGTCCTGAGCGGTTCGGACGATGCTGCCGTCCTCCATGAGGTAAGCGGCGTTACCGGGGGGATGCTCTGAGGGCCACTCGTGGACCACCTCGCCGTTCATGTCGATGAGGTACGTGGTCTTCGAGCGGATCGGCGCGAAGAAGGTGTACCCCTCGAAGGCGCCCTCCTCGTTCTTCTTCAGCCCCGCGTCGACCTGGGGTCCACCGCGATCTCCGCCGCGCGCGGGGCGGTCCTGAGCTTCGGTGGGCGAGGCCATAGCGATGAGGGAGAAGAGGGACAGGGTCAGGTTATTTTTCATGGAGGCTCCATAGAGGGCGGGTGGATCTTATCCGAACCCGTGAACTTGTAGCGGTTGCTGCGTAGCTGCCAAAAAGAACGCCGCCTCGGGGTACTGTGCTCCTCGAAGGTGCCGACAAGAGGGAGCTAGCGATCATAAATTACCGCGAAGAGCGTCTGGTCAAGCTGCGCTGAGCGACTCAGCCTCTCACAGATCTGTGCCGGCGCTAGCTGCGGCTGTGAGGCTCAGGAGTCCAGGGTCGAACGGACGCTCTCCAGGAGGTCGCTCTGCCGGAAGGGCTTCTCCAAGAAGACCGTCCCATCCTCCCACTCGTCTAGCGCTCTCTCTCCTAGACCGGACATCACGACGACCTTGATGTTCGGCAGCTCGGTCGAGAGCCACTTCGCCAGCTCCAGCCCGCTGCTCTCGGGCATCACCACATCGGTCATGACCAGATCCAGCTCTCTCGCGTGGCTTTCAATCTGTTGCCTCGCCTCTGCCACACAGCTCGCCTCTAAGACGGTGTAGCCCCCCTCGGCCAACATGCGCAGCGCCAACTGTCGGATCATTACGTCGTCGTCCACGACGAGGATGGTCTCCTTGCCTCCTCCGAGAGAGGGGGCCTCCCCCTCTTCCTCTTCCACCACCCTCTCTTCCTCGCTGGCCTTCGGGAGGTAGATGTGGAAAGACGCCCCCTCATCGAGACGACTCTCGACGTCGATCGCTCCTTCGCTCTGCTTGATGATCCCGTAGGTCGTCGCCAACCCCAGCCCGGTGCCTTGGCCAGCCTCCTTCGTCGTGAAGAAGGGCTCGAAGATCTGATCTAGGTTCTCCGGCGCGATCCCGACCCCAGTGTCCGAGACAGTCAGTCGGACATAGGACCCTGGAGGCAGGCCGGTTCGACGCTTGCCTTCAGGGAGCTCTTCGTTCGAGATCACGAAGCGTATCTGGCCACCCTCGGGCATCGCGTCCCGAGCGTTCACTGTGAGGTTCATGATCACCTGCTGAAGGTGGGTAGGGTCGGCACGCACCCAGCCACCGGTGGTCTGATCGTCGACCTCTATCGTGATGCCCGAGCCGACCAGGCGCTCCAAGATCGAGCTCATCTCCTCGATCACGACGCCGACCGAGAGGGCTTGGAAGCTCATCAGCTGGCGACGTGCGGCTGCGAGGAGCTGACGCGTCAACATCGTCGCTCGATCAGCAGCTTGCAGCACCGTCTCGACCTCGACGCGACGTGTGTGTTCCTCTTGAGGAGGCGAAGAGAGCAGCCCCTCGCATGTCCCAATGATCACCGTGAGGAGGTTGTTGAAGTCATGCGCGACCCCGCCCGCGAGGCGTCCCACCGCCTCCATCTTCTGAGACTGCCGGAGCTGGTGCTCGAGCTCGACGCGATATGTGACGTCGTGGAGGAGTCCAGTGCGCTCCCCTTCGGCTGTGGTTCGCAAGGCGGCGCGGAACCAGCGCGCGTCACCGGCCATCGCTTGAAACCTGAGCAGCACCTCCCGGTCCGCCTCGCCCGGGATTGGAAACCCCGGCCACGAGTCGCGATCCTCCTCGAGGATGAAGGCGGTCAGGAGCTCGCCCTTAGAGTCCTCCACCTCGTAGCCCAGCAACGAGTGCCAGGCCGCGTTGAGAAAGGTGATCTCTCCGCGCTCGTCGCACTGCACAGCCACCTCAGGGAGGATCTCCAAGAGCCTCCGCAGGCGTCGCTCGGTGGCGCCCAGCTCCTCGATCAGGCGGTGCTGTACCTGTGCGTGGAGCTCTTCAGGTTCGGGCGGGGTCTGGTCGTTCATTCGCTCTGCGAGAGCTCTCCCGAGTCGATCACCTGTGCGTAGAGCGGGAAGACCTTGTCGCAATAGAAGTCTTGCTCGAAGTCCGTTCGCCCAGCGGTGCAGTCCTTCAGGACGGAGACACGGTAGCCTCGCTCGTGGGCAGCTCGTCCGGTGCTGTCGATGCAGATGGAGGTCACTACGCCAGCGATGATTACATCCGTGATCTCTCGCTTTCGGAGCGTCTCATCCAGGTCTGTGTTCGAGAACGCGTTCAGTCCTCGTTTGCCGGGGATCTCGAGGATCCGCTCTCCGAAGTTGGAGAGCTCGGAGATCGTCTCCGCGCCCTTCTCGCCATCCCTGAACGCTCCCACGTCCACGATCGTCTGGAGGATCCCAGTAGGTTCCACGAGCTCCTCGTAGCTCCGCGTGAACACGATCGGTGTCGAGATGATCAGGGCATCCGTGGTCGAGAGGGACTCGATGAGTTTCACCGTGTTGTCCAACATCTTCACGCGCCAGTCGGCGTCCTCTAAGGCGCCGACCAAGGCTCCTTCCGGTGCGAAGTAGTCGTTCTGATAACCGATCAGGACGAGCGCGGTCTTGTTCATGTCGAAGTTGGAGCTCATGAGTGATTACCTCCCATTGGGGTGTACGAGATCATCAGGAAAGAGGGCGGAGCAAGCAAATGTAGGCTGCCCGAGAAGTGGCGTTAGCGGGCGCCAGCGCCGTTTAGGCGAGGTGTCGCCCGGTGGTCCCCTGCGTGGAGATCGCGAGTGGAGAGGTCTCCAGCCCGAGATTTGGGCGACCAGTCTCTAAGGCAAGCCGAAAACCGGCAAGCAACAGACCAGAGAATCGAGATCAGATGTATTCAGGCTCTCCCTTGGATGATTTAGGAGCTGCTGTTGGCTTCCGCACTCTCAGGGGCAGAGGATCACGATCAGGGCGTCTGAGAGGTTGAAGCCTGAGGCGCCCGCCGCTGTGTCCCGGTACCAGAGCTGGAGGACGAGCGAGTCACCAGCGGCCTCGGAGGAGAGCGGCGAGGCGCTGAAGTCCAAGGGTCGAGCGACGTCGCCTTGAGGTGAGGCGAAGAGCGCAGGGTTGAGCCTCGTCACGTCGCCACCCGCGCAGCGAAAGCCGCCACCGAAGGGGACCTCGATCGCGGTGGTGCCGTAGAAGAAGAGGCCTGGCGTCCCGGCGGGGAGGTTGTCTGCGTAGAGCAAGGCAGTGTTCGTCGAGACGCTCGCGGGCCCGTACCAGTGGAGCGTGGAGGCTGCGCCTGTTGAGTTGGGTGAGGGGGTGCAGTGGCGGGTGACTCCGCAAGCGGCCTCAGGGACCCAGACCTCGACGTCGACCTCTAGGGGGAGTCCAGCGACGCTCGAGTCGAAGAGGTCTACGGCACCTTCGGAGAGGGTCGGTGCTTGGTCGGAGAGGAAGGACAGGCTGTGAGCCTTCCCCCAGACGACGACGTTGGCGTTCGGGTTCGCGGCGTAGGAGTCGGTGCGCCACTCTGCCTCGCCAGGAGCCGACGCGAAGGTCCAAGGCGCGTTCGACTGTGGATCTCCGGAGTGGTGAGCGGGGGCGTGGAAGGTCTCGCCCCAGACTGAGGCGCCGTTGCCCACAGGGACCTCGAGCGACTCCATGCCGCGCGCGAAGTTCTGGTTGTAGAGGACGTAGTCATAGCGCCAGGTCCCTGGGCTCGTCTCAGTGACGAGGCTCCCGACATGGAAGCGACCCTCGTCTGGGACGTTGACGGTGTCGAGGTGCGCGCCTGTCTGCGAGACCCAGGCGAGGATCGCGGGCTCTTTGATGACGGTCTCTCCGCCGAGGTTCAGATCCCACGAGCCACCACCGAAGGAGCCGTGGGTAAGCTCACGCCAGGAGACGTTGTCCATCTGGTTGCCGTACTCCGAGTCCTCAGGCTGGATGTACTGGACCTCTGCGAGATAGCGCGCGCCAGGGTGCGCGACTGGGTCGAGCTCTGCGATCTCCACGCTCAATCGCTTGAAGGCAGCCCCGCCCGTCTGGCCGACGGTGGAGTAGGGGAAGGGGAACTCACCGGTGTAAGGGTTCACCTCCCAGCGCGGGCCCATGGTCTCTTGCCCGCCGTTGGAGCCGGCGCCGTAGGTGTCGGCGCAGCCGATGCCCGTGACCTGAGAGTTGCCTGGGTTCTGGCAGACGCAGCAGTAGCTCTCGGTCGCAGAGGCCCAGCCGTGCTTGAGCCAGCTCATGCCGAGCTGCTCGAAGCGTCCGTCCTCGATGCGGTACATGTTCTGTGCGATGACGGGGTGGACGTTCGTGTTCGCCCACCAACCCATCTCCATGTCGCCGACGTTGCAGGCGGTTGAGGCCCATGAGTAGCCGGCCCTGCCGTCAGCCGTCCCCCAGAACATGGTGTCGGGGATGTCGCCGACGATCACGTCAGGGCCGGTCGTCTGTCCGCACGGGTTGATGACGTCCGTCGTGACCTCGATCGAGCCGGAGCTGGGAGGAGAGCCAGCATAGACGCCGACCCTGAACCAGTAGGTCGCGCCCGTGACAGCGCTGAAGACGACGGTCGATCTGAACTCGCAAGAGTCATCGTTGCATGCGAGCTCCACGCCGCCGGCGCAGGGCGCGCCGTCGTAGATCGACAGGGTCGAGTCCGCGGTCGTGAGCCCGCAAGTCGAGACCTCGACGTCATAAGTCTCCGGAGAGGTCCAGGCGAACCACACGTCTGCCTCAACGGCGACGCAAGAGGAGGTGATGGGGTCGGTGGTCGCGGTGGTGTTGTCATAGGCGAAGAGACCATCCCCGGTGATGGGCTCCGCGTTCGCGCACTCGTCATTCGCAGCCCCGCTGCTGCCTGAGATCCCGATCTGGAGCGAGCCCATGCCGCCAGGGCTCGTCTCATAGCAGCCGATCTGCAGCGTGTAGACGGCGCCGTTCGAGACAGAGAACTGGATCAATGAGCTCAAGCTACAAGTGTCGTCGTTACACGCGATCGCCGTGTCGGCAGCCGGGCAGCCTGCGCCGGCGTAGGCTGCGATCTTCGAGTCATGGTCCGTCAGGTCACAGGTCTTGATCGTGGCGACGCCGTCCGATGGAGCGGTCCATTCGAACCAGACGTCATTGACGATCACGATGGAGTCGAACTGATCGCAGAGGGTCTCGGCCTGACCTTCGGTCCCCGTCGTGGCTGAGAGGGTTGAATAGTTCCAGGCGCCCTCCCCAGCGATGATCGTTGGGTTCGCGCAGTCATCCTGAGAGGAGGCGCCTGGGTTGATGGTGATGGTCAGGTCGCCGAGTCCCCTGTCCGTGTCGGCGTATCCGCCGAGGCGGAGCTTGTAGGTCGCCCCGGCAGTCACGTCGAGCAAGCAGGTCGTCGTGAACCCGGAGCATCCGCCGCCGTCGTCGTTGCAAGCCACCCCCAACGTGTCGTCGAACGACCCGGGGCAGTCGCTGTAGACGGCGATCACGGTGTCGAAGGCGGCGCTATCGCATGTTGAGAAGAGCGCCGTGCCGGTCGCATCAGCCGTCCAGTCGTACCAGACGTCCCTGTGCATGCTGTAGCAGCCCAACCCCTCTCCCTCGGTGCCCGTCGTGGCGGTCGAGGTGTCGAAGGCGAAGGTGCCTTGGCCAGAGAGGGCGACGGCTGAAGCGCAGTCATCGCCGCCTGTGACGAGCTGGCTCGAGCCGCCGCTCGCAGGTCGTGTCCAGATGGACTCCTTGGTCGGCTGCTTCTTTTGGAGCGGCTTCTGGCTGACCTGTCCCGAGCCGACAGCGCTGAGAGCGAAGATCGCGAAGAGTGCATACGACCTCTTGGAGATAGGCATGAATTAGGGGCAGAGGATTGCGCTCAGAGCGTCAGAGAGGTTGAAGCCTGCGAGCAGTGCTGCTGGGTCTCTGTACCAGCACTGGATGCGGAGGGTGTCACCTGCGCCCAAGTTGGAGAGCGGGAAGGCGGTGAAGTCGAGGTCTCTCTGCGCGTCGCCAGCGGAGTCTGCGAAGACCGCCGGGTTCAGGCGCGTGAGGCCGCCGCCGACGCAGCGGTTTCCATCTCCGAAAGAGACGTTCACCTCGTTGGGTCCGTAGAAGAAGAGGCCTGGTTGGTTCGCTGGAAGGTCGGAGACGAGGACCGCAGCTGCGTTCGCGGAGACGCTCGTCGTGCCGCTCCAGTCGATGGTCGCTGATGCGCCGGTGGAGTTCGCTGTCGCACTGCAGTACCGCGTCACGCTGCAGGCTGACTCCGGAGCCCAGGCGAGCATGGGCTCGTCTGCGTCGGTCGAGTGCGGCCGCCCGACCCCACAGTCTGTGAGGACCGGAGCGAGGTCGCTCACGAAGGAGAAGCTGTACAGCGTGCCCCAGGTGACGAGGTTCGCGTTCTGGTTCAGGTCGATGGGGTCTGTCCTCCACTCGACGCTTGAGGCGTCCCTTGAGAACGGCCAAGGCGTGCTCTCTTGCGGATCGCCAGAGTGGTGAGGGACTCCGTGGAAGGAGTCATCGGAGACAGCGGCTGAGGCATCGACAGGGATCCTCAAGCCCCCGAGTCCGACGGAGTGGTTCATGTTGTAGACCGCGTAGTCGTAACGCCACGTCCCGTCACCGTTGTCCTGCGTGCCGCTCGCGAGGAAGACACGTCCCTTCTCGAGGAAGTCCCTGACCTCGATGTGGACATCTGCCTGAGCCTCAGCCCAGGCCATGACGGCGGGCTCTGTGATCTGTGTCGGACCGACGAAGGAGAGCGTCCAGGTGTTGCCGGGCGAGACAGAGACCTCACGGAAGGAGACGTTGTTGAATTGGTTATCAAACTCGGCTTCGTCGGGGTGCACGTACTGTGCCTCGACGAAGTAGCGCGCGCCTGCGTTGTTCGCCGGGTCCATGTCCGGCACCGGGACCTGGATACGCTTGTAGAGTGTGTCACCGCCTTGCCCCGCCGTGGTGAAGGGGTAGGGGAAGTCACCTGAGAAGGGGTCGACCTCCCAGCGGGGACCGAGCCCACCCTGGGACCCGTTCGTCTGCGCGCCGTAGGGGTCTGAGCACCCGACCCCGAGGATCGCGCCAGTGCCAGGGTTCTGGCACGCGCAGCAGTAGTCTTGTGCGAGGGCGACGTAGCCGTGCTTCAGCCAGCTCATCCCGAGCTGGTCGAACTTGCCGTCCTTGAGGCGATAGAGGTTCTGTCCGATGACCGGGTGCTGATTGTTGCCCGCGACCCACTCGACGCCGGTGTCGCCCCAGTTACAGGAGACCGTCCCGACGGAGTAAGCGAGCATCCCACCCTGCTCACCGAAGTAGGCGGTCTGTTGGAGGTCACCGACGACGATGTCTGGACCAATGGTCGGGTTGGAGCAGTTGTCCTCCACGCCGCTCGTCACCGAGAAAGAGCCGATGCCGGTCGTCGTGCCAGGGTAGTTGCCGACCCGGAGCCAGTAGGTGTTCCCGGCGACCGCCGAGAAGATGATCTTCGACTGGAGACCGCACGAGTCATCGACGCAAGTCAGAGCAGAGGCGCCGTTACACGGCGCACCGTCGTACGCGCCGAGCATGGTGTCGTGGCTGGAGAGCCCGCAGGTCGAGACCTCGACGGCTGAGGTGGACTGGGCTGTCCAAGCGAACCAGACATCATCCGACATGGAGGGACCGCTGGGGCAGTTGGCGTAGGATGAGCTGTCGGTCGTGGCGCTGGTGTTGTCGTAGACGAAGGTCCCGTCTCCGGTGATCGGCTCTGCGTTCTGGCAGTCATCGTTCGTCGCTGTCCCGCCGGTGTAAATGAGGAAGGAGCCGGTCCCGCCAGATGCGTTCGGGTAGGTGCCTATGCGGAGCGCGTAGACCTGGCCAGAGGTGACGCTGAACTGGATGACGGAGCGCAAGTTGCACGAGTCGTCGTTGCAGTCGAGGGGGTCGCCGGTCGGGCAACCTGCGCCCTGATAGGCGGCGAGCATAGTGTCGACTTGAGAGAGCGTGCAGGTGCTGATCGTGACGACACCTGTGGTCGCTGCGGTCCAGTCGAACCAGACGTCGTGAGCGACCTGGTCCCCGGCTGAGGTCGAGCAGAGGGAGGAGCCCGGCCCGTCCGTGTCAGCCGAGGAGTTGTCGAAGGCGAAGAGGCCATCCCCTGAGATCAACTGGGGGGTGGAGCAGGAGTCGCTCCCTTGTCCGAAGCTGGAGCTAGCAGCGAGGAGGAGAAGGGCAGCTATGGGGAAGAGTCTTGAGATCAACATATCACCATCGTGACCTCCAATCCCCCATTCGGGTAGCCCTCCTTGTGTCTTGATTGCTCTGGAGGTCATAGGAACCGACCCGGAGTTATGCAGAGGACCGGGGACATCTCGTACGATGACGGGCCAACCCCCCCTGACTCTCCCATGACAGAACAAGACATTCACTTCGATCTCTCTGACAGAGTCGCCGTCATCACTGGCGGCGCGAGAGGAATCGGCCTCGCGATCAGCGAGCGCTTCGCGAGAGCTGGCGCCGCGGTCGCTGTCGTGGACCGTGACTCCGACGCGTGTGACGCGGCTGTCGAGAGCCTCAGCGCCCTAGGCGCGAAGGCGATCGCCTGTTCCATAGACGTCACAGTGGAGGAGGAGGTCGTTGAGATGACCCAGCGAGTGGTCGCCGAGCTCGGAGGATATGACGTCCTCGTTTGTTCGGCAGGCATCGTCGGTCGTAACGCCTTCGCTTGGGAGACGAGCGTCGAGGAGTGGCGCGAGGTGATCGACATCAACCTCACGGGGGTCTGGCTCTGCAACAAGCACGCGGTGGGCGTGATGAAGGAGACCGACTACGGCCGCATCGTGAACATCGCTTCGATCGCAGGGAAGGAGGGCAACCCGAAGCTCGGCCCCTACTCAGCGTCGAAGGCGGGAGTGATCGGGATGACAAAGTCCTTGGCCAAAGAGGTCGCGGACACAGGGATCCGGATCCACTCCGTCGCGCCGGCGGTCATCCACACGCCGATGCTCGATCAGGTCAATCAGGAGACGATCGACTACATGGTCTCCAAGATCCCGGTAGGACGCACCGGGACTCCCGAGGAGGTGGCGGCTTTGGTCCACTACCTCTCGAGCGAGGAGTCGAGCTTCACGACCGGCGCCTGCTTCGACATATCTGGCGGGCGCGCTACATACTGAACACCACCCGGAGCGAGGCTCCGGGGGTTCCACAAACAGACAATCCAAGGAGAGCGCCATGAAGAGGATCTCGATCGGTTCCTGGGCTTACACCATCGGTCCTTACGAGAACAACCCCGTGGACTTCGACACGGTCTGCACCAAGCTCGTCGAGCTGGGCTTTGACGGCGTCGAGCTGGGCGGCTTCCCCCCGCACCCGAACCCGGATGACACAGACCAAGCGGGTCGCGAGGAGGTCGTCGAGAAGATGAAGGGCTGGGGTCTCTCCTTCAGCGGACTCGCCGCGAACCTGTGGGGCGAGCAGCTCATCAACACGGACGACCAGACGAAGTACATCGACGAGTTCACGAAGAACTGCAAGTTCTGCAACGACCTCGGCATCAAGGGCATCCGCGTTGACGCTGTCCAACCTCCCACGATCTTCGGAGAGGTCGATGAGGCCACCGCCTTCGACCGCACCACCACGACCTGGCGTCGCTGCGCTGAGATCGCCGCGGACCACGGGCTCTATGTGACCTGGGAGTTCGAGCCGGGCTTCGCCTTCAACCGTCCCTCCGACATCACGCGCATCCTCGACGCGGTCCCGAACGACAACTTCGGCGTCCTCTATGACACCAGCCACGGGCACATGTGCGCTGTCGTCGGAGCTCGTCACCCAGGCGAGCCTGAGACGCTCGCAGGTGGTCAGCTCGAGCTGATCGAGAAGCTCAGCGGTCGGATCAACCACATCCACCTGATCGACTCTGATGACACCTGCCACAAGGACGCCAACGGTGACGACGAGACCTCGATGCACCTCCCCTTTGGTGAGGGCGTCGTGGACTTCGCGCCGATAGTGGATCGCCTCTTCGCAGAGGACATCGGCCACGACTGGTGGACGATCGATCTCTGCTTCTGGCCGGACGCTTGGGGTGCGACAGAGCAGTGCAAGAAGTCCATCGACAACTTCGTCGCTCAGTGCGTCTGAGCGAAGACTAGGAGGAGACTGATATGTCCAAGAGCCTCAACGTGGCCATGATCGGCTACGGCTTCATGGGTAAGGCGCACTCAAACGCCTACCGCAAGGTCGGGAACTTCTTCCCGGATCTCGAGCACCGCCCGGTCCTCAAGTGCCTCTGCGCGCGCGACGCCACCAAGGCGGCCGCGTTCGCAGAGACCTGGGGCTATGAGTCTGTTGAGACCGATTGGAAGAAGGTCATCGAGAATGATGACATCGACCTCATCGACATCTGCTCGCCGAACGACTCACACCTTGAGATCGCCGTCGCCGCCGCGAAGGCGGGCAAGATGGTGGCCTGCGAGAAGCCGCTCGCGATGAACGTCGCTGAGGCCGAGGAGATGACCGCCGCCGTCGAAGAGGCGGGCGTCCCCAACATGGTGTGGTTCAACTACCGCCGCGTCCCGGCGATCTCGCTGGCGCGGCAGGTCGTGGAGGAGGGCCGGATCGGCAAGCCCTACCACTACCGGGCGACCTACCTACAGGACTGGACGATCGCAGAGGACGTACCCCAAGGTGGCGCGGCGCTCTGGCGCTTAGACGTTGACGTCGCAGGCTCTGGAGTCACGGGTGACCTGCTCGCCCACTCGATCGACACGGCGATGTGGCTGAACGGCCCGATCACCCGAGTCGTCGCGGACACAGAGACCTTCGTGAAGGAGCGCATGCACCAGGAGACAGGTGAGGTTCAGCCTGTCGGCATCGACGACGCCTGCATGTTCCTCGCGCGCTTCGCCAACGGGTCGATGGGGACGTTCGAGTCCACGCGCTACGCGCGCGGCCGGAAGAACTACAACACCTTCGAGATGAACGGCGCCGACGGCTCGGTCAAGTTCGACCTCGAGGACCCGCAATACCTCGACTTCTTCGAGTACACCCAGCTGCAGTCCGGCAAGAAGGTCGAAGACCACCTGACGGGCTGGCGCAGGGTGCACGTGACGAACTCCGAGCACCCCTACATGGACAAGTGGTGGGTGCCCGGCTGCACGGTCGGCTATGAGCACACCTTCATCCACGCCCTCGCGGACTTCCTCGAAGGCGTCGAGAAGGGGACGCCCACCCAGCCCGACTTCCGCAACGCGCTCCAGACCCAGCGGGTCTGCGATGCGGTCCTGGCCTCAGCGCAGTCTGGTGGTTGGGTCGAGACGGGGGTTGAGACCAAGTGAAGGTAGGAATGAACATGCTCCTTTGGACGACGGACGTCACAGAGGAGCACTACCCGCTCATGGCTGAGCTCAAGGCTGGCGGCTTCGATGGTGTCGAGTTTACGCTCATTACTGAGCGTGACACGGCACACAGAGAGGCTCTCTCGGCCGAGTTAGATCGCCTGGGCCTCGAACGAACCGTGGTCTTCTCGCCAGACGCGTCCGCGAACCCGGTCAGCCCCGATCCGGCGGTGAGGTCAGCGGCGGTCGAGCAGCTCGTCTGGGCCGTCCGCGCCGCCGCAGAGGTCGGGAGCTCGATCCTCGCCGGGCCCTTCCACACGGCTTACTCCGTGTTTAGTGGTGATGCAGCGACTGAGGACGAGCGCTCTTGGTGCGCCGAAGTGATGAGGGCCGGTGCAGAGGAGGGAGAGCGCTGCGGGGTCACCCTCACGACGGAGCTCCTCAACCGCTTTGAGTGTTACCTGCTCAACACAGTCAGCGATGGCCTCGACATGGTGGAGCGCGTGGGGCACCCGCGGTTCCAGATCCACTACGACACACACCACGCACACATCGAAGAGAAGGACTCAGGCGCCGCGATTCGAGCTGGCGCCGGGGCGATCGGGCACGTCCACATCAGCGAGAACGACCGGGGCGTCCCGGGACACGGACAGGTGGCGTGGGAGACTACCTTCGAGGCCTTGAAGGAGATCGACTACGACGGATGGTTGGTGATTGAGGCCTTCTCTAGACGAGACCCCGCTTTTGCCAACGCTATTCACGTGTGGAGGGACTACGCGCCTGCCGATGAGATCTGGAGAGAAGGCCTCGACTTCATACGGCGCTCCTGGGCGTCCTGACGCGGGTCGGCTCACACCGCGCTGAGCGGGCAAGAGAGGTCTCTTGTTCAAGCCGGATTGGCGCCGCTCACCGACCCTCACCCCCCCAGCGTCAGCCGTGTCTCTCCAGCCGCGCTCTCATAAATTCCTCGCGCTCTCGTTAGCGCTCTGCCTCTCTGCCTGTGGTGAGGACCCTGTCGAGGGTCCCCTTGAGCTCGGGCCTCTCGCGCTGTCTCTGGATGCACCGGTCAACGTTGCGCCAGAGGTGCGGGTCGTCGCCTCCTTTCAGGCCTCGCCTGACTTGGCCGAGCGATGGGACTTCTACGACGCTGAGGCCTCCTACATGGAGAGTGAGAGCGGCGGCGCGCTCCTGATCACGCAGTCGAGCGACTCAGCAGCGTTCGGGATCCCCATAGAGATGGAGGCTGGAGCCGTGAATCAGGTGGTCGTCCACCTAGAGAACGTTGGGAACACAAACCTCACTGTGGTGCTCGAGAGGGAGGACGAGCTCCAGCTCAGGACGAGGACGATCCAGCGACCCACGACGCGGGTCTCGACCCCAGCCATCATCGATCTCTCTAAGGCGCTCACGACTCGCGAGTCTCTCCGTGAGGGCTCGGACAAGGTCAAGGTCTTCTGTTGGAATCAGAACAAGGCGGTCAAGCTCTACGGTGTCGATCTCCTGTGGGTGCCTCCGGAGCTGTCTCTCCCTATGCCCGGCGCGACCCCGAGCGTCGGTGAACCCTTGGAGCTCGGCGGTGAGTACCGCTCCGCGCTCTGCCTCAAAGGAGGGGTCAAGGCAAAGGGGAGCGCGAAGGTCTCTTCAGGCACCCAGCTACGCTTCGCGTTCGGAACCCCGGAGCACGCTTCGATCTCTGGAGGCCGCGGCGAGCTGGTCGTCACCGCTCGCGCAGAGGGGAGAGAGCCGCTTCAGGAGGTCTACTCCATCGAGAGTAGAGGGGGGCGCGCCGACGACTGGACAGAGGAGAGAATGGACCTCTCGCCGCTGGCAGGAGCGGAGGTGCGCTTCGAATTCGAGCACCTAAGCCCAGGGTCTGATGAGGGGATCGTCGCTCTGTCAACTCCGAGGTTGATGAGGCCATCGTCTGATCCGAGGCACGTCATCCTCATCACCTCAGACACGCACCGAGGTGACCACCTCGGCGTCGCGGGGAAGGGGATTGATATCCGCACGCCCTTCTTGGACAGCCTCGCCGAAGACGGCGTCTTCTTCGAAGACTGCTTCTCCACCTCGAACATCACGGTCCCCTCACACGCGTCGATCATGACGGGCCTCTCACCAAAGGAGGTCGGCATCATCGACAACATCACGGCGCTCTCTGGCGGCGCGGAGACTTTGGCGGAGGCCTTCAGAGATGAGGGCTACTACACCGCTGCGGTCTTGAGCACCATGCACCTCGGTCACGACAACAGCGGCCTAGGCCAGGGCTTCGAGCGAATGTTCACCTCGACGCAGGACAAGCAGGTCGGTCAGGTGTCGATCGAGTCGGTGAGAGAGATCTTCCGCTCTGAGGGAGACCAGCCGGTCTTCTTGTGGCTTCACCTCTTCGACGCTCACGCACCGTACCTGCCTCCAGATGAGTACCGGAATGAGTACTACCCCAGAGACCGCAATCCATACACCCAGGGGTCCGGGATCACGGACGGGAACAGAGCGGTGTGGGACAAGCGACTCCGTGACCTCGAGTTCATCCTCTGCCAGTACAAGTCTGAGGTCACCTACCTCGACGCGCTGCTCGCCGAGGTCTTCGATACGCCGGCCTTTGAAGACTCCATCATCGCCTTCACCGCCGACCACGGAGAGTCCCTCGGAGGACACGGGATCTTCTTCAGGCATCGCGGCCTCCACACGAGCACGATCGACATCCCGCTCATCATGCGCTGGCCTGGTTGTCCGAAGGGGACGAGGGTCAAGGGGCCCGTTCAGCACAGCGACTTAGGACGCACCCTCTTGGACTTAGCGGGGTTAGGCGCGGCGGAGTTCGCCGGCGCGAGCCTCTTGGAGAGGCTCGATGCAAACGCAAAGAGCGCGCCGCGATTCATGATCGGGAGCCACGGACACCACGCCGCAGTGGAGCAGGACGGCTGGCTCTGTGTCTTAACGATCCAGGCGACGATCGACTTCCCTAGCTCCGAGACTCACCAGATCGAGCTCTATCACCTCAACGGGGACTCTGCGTGCGAGGTAGACCTCGTCGATGAGGAGTTTGAGCGCGCTAAGGCGATGCGGCGAGGCTTGATTGATTGGCTCGCGGCCGGGAAGAGACCTGGCCTAGCGCTCGTTCGTGACCAGCGATCTGTTGAGCTCTTGGAGGCGATCGCGGCCCTCGGATACACCACGGACGGCGGAGGAGGTGGGGGGGCTTACTATGAAGAGGACCCGGAGAACGAGTGGTGCGAGCGCTTCCGTTGAGCGCTGAGCGTCGTCACTGTCCCTTGCCCTCGATCCCGAGCTCCGCTGCGTGCGGCTTCAAGGCGTCGATGAGCATCTGGATGTGGTCCGTGAGCTCGACCTCCAAGAGGCGCGCGCCCTCTTGGACCTCATGACGCTCGACCCCTGCCGCGAACTTCTTGTCCTTGAGCTTCTTCTTCACGCTCTTCGGCTTGATCGAAGCGACCCCATCAGGCCGCAGATAACAGCAGGCCATGATGAAGCCAGTGAGCTCGTCGCACGCGAGCAGCGCCTTGTCCATCGCTGACTCGTAAGGCACTCCCCACTGCGTGTAGTGCGCAGAGATCGCGTGGGCCAAGTCCTCTTCATCTCGCTCTCGCAGCCAGGCGACGATCTTGTTCGGGTGCTCCTCTGGCCACTTCTCGTAGTCCGCGTCGTGGAGCATGCCTGCGATGCCCCAGGTCTCGACGGCCTCTTCACCCGGGCCATAGGCGAGGGCTGCGGCGCGCATCGTGACCTCGACCGCGCGCGCGTGGCGCCGCAGGCTGTCCGTCTCTGTCCAGGCCGTGAGTTGTTCCCAGGCCTCTTCACGCGTGAGGGTGCTCATGCGCGAGAGGATACGAGATCTCTCGGATCGCGGTCGCTAGAGCCCCGCCCAGACCTTGCCCTTCATATGAAGCTTGGCGGGGTGGGCGGGCCTCTTTACCGGCTTGACGACTACCTTATGTCCCCGGTGATGAGCGTGAGGAGCTACGCAGCTCGCAGAGAAGAGGAGGGGGAGGGCGAGGAGGAGTGCGTACTTCATCGTTCGGTGCCTTCGTCGGTTCTACCGGGTCGTTGACGCTCCCTCGCGGGGCGTCCCGATCCTGTGCGCTGCCGTCTACCAACCCTCGCGCCATCGACTGGTTCCGTCGCGCTCGACTTTCCGTCTGCGTCGAGTGACCGCAGGCCGAGCGCCTGGAAGCGCGCACCGGGGAGACGATCCTCGCGGGTGAAGGGCGCGAGGATGTGGGTCTGCGCGACCGCCTCGATGGGGGACATGCGGTGGATCAAGAGCATCGAGAGGTAGACGAAGTCAGCCAAGGCGCTCGCGTCCCAGGCGACCGCTGTCGTATAGCCTGTGATCGGGAGCTTCTGAGAGGGGCCGATCAGTCGCTGGATCGTGGCCGGGACGTCGCTCTTCATCATGCTGCAGCCAGAGAGGTGGAGCACCTCGAGGTTGTGGCTGCCCCGCACACAGTCCGCTAGGGCCTCTGCCTTGACCACGTCTTGTCCGACCGAGACTCCCTTTGGGGTGCCGTGGGACGAGATCAGCAAGGCGACGGGCTCTGCGAGGAACTTGACCTCGCGTGACCACCGACGGAGGTCGCTCTCATCATGGAAGGTCCGATAGCGGATCCGAACGTGGCGCGCGCTCTCCATGGTGAAGTAGCTGCGCAGCATGTCTCCGAAGGCGTACTCCTCTTCAGCGATGCTCGTCTCCCAATGAGCCTCAAGGATCACGAGCCACACGATGCCTCTCTCTGGCCGCACTCTGGTTCCCTTCCAACGACTCCAGCGCTCGCCGCCCTCTTTCCTCCACTTTCCTTCGAAGGACTCGCCGTCTTCAGCGAGCTCGAACCAGCCCTCGCCCTTCGTCTCTCCCTCGCTGTACTCAAAGGTGAGTCGACTCTCCTCGACGGTCCCACTGACAGAGGAGACAGCCGTGTAGGAGTACTCACCGCTCACCGTCGAGTCCTCTTGGCTGAGTCGCATCCTCCCGTACGAGGTCTCCCACAAGCCCTCGAACGTGAGGGGCGGTTCAGCGACCTCGAGCTCCTGGGCGGTTGCAGGTGAGGTGAGGACGAGAGCCACGAGGGAGAGCGTGAAGAGGATTTGTTTCATCAGAGATCTCGCTAGGGTTGAGGTTCAGGCTCAGAGTTTAAGCCTTGTGGCCGCCTTTGGTTGCGGAGTGGGATCGACGAGTGGACAATCCTGCGCTCATGGCTGCGTGACGCCGCAGCCCCCACCTCATAGGAGAATAATTATGATCAAGCACCTCATCCTCTCTGTCGGCCTCGTCCTGATCGGTGGCATGTCCCTCACCTCTTGCGAGAGCTGCCCCTTCGGTTGCTCGGCAGACTCTGACGGCGTGTCCTGCTGTTGCACCGAGAAGGGCAACGACTGCGCTGGCGGCTGCGGTTGCGCCTGCGACAGCTGCGAAGCTTAAGGCTCAGCGTCGACGGCGACGGGGACCTTCGTCCTCGTCGTCAGGCCCTCCCCGCTCAGGTGCGGGGAGGTCTGCTTGATGGACTACGCGCAGATCGGGTCTGAGGTCTCGGAGTCTCCGTACGCCAGCGGCCGTGAGCTTGGTCTGCCAGAGGTAGACCGTCTCGAGCTTCTTGAGGCCGGCGACGGTCTCGACGATCGCGTCCGTCACCCCAGTGCTGAAGAGGTTCAGCGAGCGGAGTTGTTCTAGGTTTGCGAGCTGGGAGACCGCTGCGTCTGTGATGTTGGTCTGTCTGAGGTCCAGCTTCACGAGACGCGGCATGTTCGCCACCGTCTCCAGAGCTTCGTCCGTAATTCGCGTGCGCCCGAGATCAAGCGTCACCACGTTCTCCGCGCAGCACAACAGCCCGCGGACATCCTCCGTCCCGGTGTGACCTTGGTGTGACGGGAAGCCGACTGTGAGCAGCGGGCTCCCAGGGAACACGGGTTCGATCGTCCCGCGCTCTCCCTCAGCGAGCTTGACCTGCTCTTCCGTGTGGGGGCTCAGCCCCTCGCCGAGCTCCAAGTAGAGGAGGACGATTCGCGGGAGCTTGCCCGAGGGCTTTGGGGTGGGCTTCGGAGCGCTCTCGGTCTCCGCGCCGGGTCCAGGAGCGCCGACCCAGTCGCCGAAGGAGGCCCCCTCTGCGATCCATGTCCGGATGGTCTTGACCTCCGCCGCTGTGAGCCCGTCGCTCTTGGGAGGCATCAGGTCCGGGTCATCCTTGTCGAGGGCGACGAGCTCATAGAAGGTGCTCAGGTCAGGGTCCCCAGGGACGATGACGGGTCCTGAGCGGGTCCCCTTCGTGATCCAGTGCTTGCCGTCTAGACGCAGGCCGCCCTTGGGGCGTTTACCTGCGTTGGTCGCTGGGTCTTGGTGGCACTCGACGCAGCGCCCCTTGATGATCGGGAGCACCTCGGCGCGGAAGTCGACCGCGGGCGCTTCGACCCCTACGGGCAGGGAGAGGAGGACTTGAGCGAGGAGCGTCATGGTCAACTCAAGCAAACATGCGCTTCTCGGGGATGCCCTTGTGAGCGACCCGGAACGGGCGACCGGAGGGGGAGTACATCTCGTAATCCGTGGGCAACCCGAGGGCGTACGCGATCGTCGCGTTGAAGTCCTCCACGGTCACCAAATCCTCGATCACATCGTGCCCCTCAGAGTCGGTCTTTCCGTACTTGATCCCACCCTGGATCCCGCCGCCCGCTAGGAGGCAGGTGAAGGCCTTGGGGTAGTGGTCCCTCCCGACCCTCTGGGTGTCGATCCTCGGCGTTCGTCCGAACTCTGTCGAGAGGACGACGAGGGTGTCCTCGAGGAGTCCGCGCGCGTCAAGGTCTGCGAGGAGGGCGGAGAGGCCGCGGTCTACCGGGGGGCACTGCTCGCCCATCCTGTCGAAGTTGTCAGAGTGAGTGTCCCAGCCATCTTTCACGATCTCTACGAAGCGGACGTCATGTTCGATGAGGCGGCGGGCGAGGAGGCAGCCGTTGCCGAAGGGGTCTTCGCCATAGGCGTCTCGGATCGACTGGGGCTCCTTGCTGATGTCGAAGGCGTCGAGGTCTTGAGAGTCCATCAGCGCGAGCGCCTGCTCGTACATGTCGCCGTAGGCGCGGACCTCTTTCGTGTTATAGCGATCCCGGAACGCATCGTTCATCTCGCGGAGTCGCTGCATTCGTCGGTCAAATACTGACTCGGACACGTGGTCCGCGCGGCTGCTGTTTTGAAGGCCCTCTCCTGCGTTCCCGATCGGGAGCGGCATGTACTTCGACTCGAGGAAGCCGCCCGAGGCGTGGTAGAGCCCGCTGTTGACGGCCACATGCCCAGGGAGCGTCTCGTTCACTGGGCCCGCCATGTAGTTCAGCCACGCGCCGAGGCTGGGGTGACGGATCGTCCCCCTCAGCTCGTAGCTCGTGTGCATGTAGTACTGACCTTGGGTGTGCGCTCCCTGGTTTGAGGTCATGGACTCGACGAGGCAGACCTTGTCCATGTGTCGCGCCATGAGGGGGAAGTGCTCTGAGACGAGGACGTCGTCTGCGTTTGATCGAATCGACTCTGTGGGTCCCTGGGTCGCGGCGCCCGGCTTGGGGCTGAAGGTGTCGAGCTGGGACATACCTCCGGACATGTAGAGGTAGATGACGCGCTTTGCGGTCGCGTGATGCAGCGGGATGGGGCCGTCTTGACGCAGCGCAGCGCTAAAGGGAGAGGCGAGCGGAGCGGTGCCTACGCCGAAGAGGCTTGCGGCGAGCCCCGAGACGAAGGTGCGCCTTGAGGGCTCGTCGGCGCGCCGGAGGTGGTCTTTGAGAGTCATCTGGCACCTACCGAACGAAGAGGAACTCGTGGGTGTTCAAGAGGGTCCAGATCAGATCCTTTGTCCCTTGGCGCGGGTCGCTGCGCATGATGCGCAGCCACATGCTCATCTCGTCCGGGCTGGGCTCTCGGGAGAGGACGCCGACGTAGGCCGTGTCAATCTGCTTTGCAGGGGCGCGAGCGCGGATCATCTCGCGACGCAGGACAGCCTGAGTCTGGGTGAGCAGCTGCTCCTCGACGAAGCCGTTCAGCAGGTTGAGGAGCTGCGGGATGTTGGCGTCTTCGTGTGAGGCCGAGATGAGATCTCGGCCGCTCTGCCCGAACTGTCGGAGGAAGTGTCCGTCTGGAGCGGGAGAGGGGAGGTCAGAGGCGCGCGCGATGTAGTTGGCGCGGAGGCGATCTCGCCCTCGAACACCCTCCACTCCGAGGTCCCTGAGAGATTGGATGATGCGCTCTATCGTGACAGTGTCCCCGCGTTTGCGCGCCTCCTTGAGCTGGTTGGTGAGCACGCGCACCCTGGGGGAGCGCGAGGAGGCCTCGCTGTCTCGCTTCTTCCTGCGCGCTTCTCGATATGCCATCGGGTCCAAGGCGCGGAGGATCATGGTGTCGATCTCTTCGTTGAACTCAGCCTCATCCAAGGAGAGCAGGTCCTCATAAGACTCGTAGATGTCGAGCGCGAGGGCTTCAGGTTTGTTCAAGGTCCCGTCGATGTCCGGTAAGACGAGGGTGAGCATGGAGTCCCAGCACTGCTCAGCGCTCATGCGCTTGAGGAGGGGAGCTTGATAGGCGTAGCCCTCCCGCTCGACCACGCTCTCTCGCTTGTAGGCGTCAGTGGTGTAGAGGATCTCAAGGAACCCTCGGAGGTCGTAGTCGACCTCGCGCATCAGGTCCTCGAGCAGCTTCATGAGCCCCGGGTTGGCGGCGAGGGTGTCGTCCTTGATGTCATCGACGGGCTCGATCAGTGCGACACCGAAGGCGCGCTCCCACATGCGGTTCGCGATGACTGTAGTGAAGCGGGGGGTGTCCGTGTCGGTGAGCCAGTTAGCGAACGCTGTCCTCGAGTCGATCTCTTCACGCCTGTCAGGGTCTATCCCTTTGAACTTCCGCATGCGCCGACGGACCTTCTTGTCCGTGGGTGGAATCGTCGGTTCGAGGCCAGGGTCGTCTCCGAAGATCGTCTTGGCCGTGACGATGTCACCAGGCTCCGCGTCGTCGTATTGATAGTCGTCCGGGAGCTTGGCTATGCCCGTGCCCGTCCCCTTGACTCCGGTCGCGACACTCTCGAAGAACTTCCTGAACGCGCCCTGGGCGGATTTCCCGTGCTCCTCGATCTTGTCTTGGAGGATAGGGCGGAAGTGATCGGCTTGGGGGAAGTCCTCCGCGCGGAAGATGTAGTTGATGTCGCCCATGAAGGCGAGCATCTCGAAGTATTGGTGTTGGGTCCATTTGTCGAACGGGTGATCGTGGCACTGCGCACATTCAAGGCGGGTCCCTAGGAACACCCGTACGGTGTTGGACATGCTGTCTTCCGGCATGTTGCGGTCGCGCAGCATGAGGCCTGTTGCGCCGTTGTCCCGTGCGTGGCCAGGTCCGTCGGCCGCGAGGAGCTCAGCGACCCACTCGTCGTAGGGCCGATTCTCAGTGAGAGTCTCCTTCATCCAGTGGATGAAGGGCTCGCCGGATGTGCGGCGCGCGAGCACAGATTTGATGCGGAGGATGTCAGCCCAGTAGTTGAAGGAGTGGCTCACGAAGCCGGGTGACCTCAAGAGTTCATGCACGAGGGCGTCGTGCTTTCCCTCTTCGCTCGAGGCGAAGAATGCCTCTGCCTCGCGGTTGGTCGGGATGCGCCCGACGATGTCCAGATAGGCTCGGCGGACAAAGGTCTCGTCGTCAGCGGCGGGCGGCGGTGTGAGCCCCTCCTCGGCGAGGTGGGCATCGATCAACTCATCGACGCGGGCGGCCTTCTCGGAGAGGGCCGCCGAATGTTCGGACTCTGCCGCAGACAGGAGCGAGAGCGCTGAGAAGAGGGTGCAGGTGGTGATTATTTTCATGGTGATCCGCCGCGGTCTGACAGCCCGTGGATGAGGAGGGGCCACCGCAGAGTGTTCCTGTCGGCGCTACTAGACCTATCGGCCATGTAACGCGCTGCACTAGGCCTATCGGCCATGTAACGCGTTGCGTCAACACGATAGCAGCGGACAGGTTCTCCAAGGGGTCTAGGTTCTGTGACCCTGCCTTGTGAGGGCCCTGTAAGGCTTCTTTTCCACTTCAGGCGATCAAGTTGCGGATCAGCCCTCCCTGTTCTCAAAATGACCCCCATGAAAGCACCCCACGCATTCCCTGCTGTCATTCTCCTGTTCGCATGCTCCGTCACACCAGCTAGCGCTGTCCCGCAGAGCTCTGAGCGCGATCGCGCCGCGAGCCTCCCAGAGCTGTGCCGCGCCTATCGCGCTGACCGTGGCGCGCTCGATCGCCTGCGCACCTTCGCCTTCTCTGAGGAGCGCCTGCGGTCGAGAGAGGCGCTCGGGGAAGCGTGGCGCGCGCGCTTGGATGACGTCGACTTCGACGGGCTCCCCCGCTCTGAACAGGTCGACTGGTTGCTCCTCGACAATCAGGTCAGGCGTGACCGGGCTCGCGTCTCGCTCGACCGGGCGAAAGAGGCAGAGACAGCGCCGCTCGTCCCCTTCACAGGCCCCCTCGTCGAGCTCTTGGAGGCCCGCGCTGTGCGCGCGCTGCCGGACCCCCGCGCTGCCTCGGAGGTGCTCCATCAGGCCAAGCGAGACATCGAGGCCGCACGCGAGGCGAATGAGGGCGCCGAAGTGAGCGGCGCCGTCGCGCGCCGCGCCGCGAGCCAGCTCAGGACGGTGAGGAGCGCGCTCTCCAGCTGGTACCGCTTCGGCGCCGGCTATGACCCGCTCTTCTCGTGGTGGTGCGAGGCGCCTTGGGGAGAGCTTGATGAGGCCCTCGAGGATTACGGGAGGCATCTTGAGCGGGACGTCGGCGGCCTCGACCTGGACGACGATGACGCGCTCGTTGGGGACCCGATCGGTCGCGAGGCGCTCCTGACAGAGCTCTCTTTCGAGCGCGTCCCTTACACACCCGAGGAGCTCATCGCGATCGCAGAGCGACAGTTCGATTGGTGCGACGCGCGGCGCAGGGAGGCCGCCGAGGAGCTCGGCTTCGGTGACGACTTCTTCGCCGCCCAACAGCACGTGCGGAGCCTCCACGTCGAGCCGGGCGGGCAGCCGGAGCTGATCCGTGAGCTCGCTGATGAGGCGGTCGTCTTCTTGGAAGATCGCGACCTCGTCACCATTCCGGATCTCGCGAAAGAGAGCTGGCGCATGGGGATGATGTCGCCATCGCGGCAGAAGTACTCGCCCTACTTCACCGGAGGTGAGGTCATCTCGATCTCCTATCCCACAGACGGCATGGACCACGACGCGAAGATGCAGTCCATGCGGGGGAACAACATTCACTTCTCACGTGCGACGGTTCATCACGAGTTGATCCCTGGCCACCACCTCCAGCACTACTACGCCTCTCGCTGGAACCACCACCGCGGCGGGTTCTCGACGCCCTTTTATGGAGAGGGGTGGGCGCTTTATTGGGAGATGAGGCTGTGGGACATGGACTTCGCCCGCGGCCCAGAGGATGAGATCGGGATGCTCTTTTGGCGCTCTCATCGCTGCGCGCGGATCCTCTTCTCACTCAACTACCACCTCGGGAACTGGTCTCCAGAGGAGTGCATCGACTTCCTCGTCGCGCGGGTTGGTCATGAGCGAAACAACGCCACCGCTGAGGTCCGACGCTCGATCCAGGGTGGCTACGGGCCGCTCTATCAAGCGGCCTACATGCTGGGCGGTCTCCAGCTCATCGCCCTCCACAAAGAGCTCGTCCAAGGAGGCGCCTGGAGCGAGCGTGAGTTCCACGACGCGATCCTCAAGCAGGCCTCGATCCCCATTGAGTACGTCCGCGCTGCCATGGGTACGGCGCCCATCAAGAAAGACCGGTCAGTAGAGTGGCGCTTCGATGACTGAATAATCGCCCACGTTCATCGCTGTTCGTGGGCGACTCGCTCCTCTTACACGGGTAATCTCTGCCCTCTACCCAGGCACGCCATGAATCGTCCCTCAGGAAACGACAAGCCGCTCTTCACCCCCGGCCCGCTGACCACCTCAGCCTCGGTCAAGGAGGCGATGTTGCGAGACCTCGGATCGCGAGACACCGCCTTCATCGGGGCCGTGCGTGAGATCCGCTCTGGCTTGCTCAGCGTCGCGGGCGTCTCTCAAGAGGGCGGCTGGGAGGCGGTCCTCATGCAAGGCAGCGGGACCTTCAGCGTCGAGTCCGTCCTCTCGTCCTCGCTCCCCTCTGACGGCGCGCTCCTCGTCGCGCGGAACGGCGCCTACGGGTCGCGCATCGCGACCATCGCGCGCTGCCTCGGCGTCCCCGTCGTCGAGGTCGTCGCCGGTGAAGGTGAGCCCATCGACCCCGCCGTCGTAGACGCGACCCTCGCCGAGCACCCAGAGATCACCCACCTCGCGATCGTTCACTGCGAGACGACCTCTGGGGTCCTGAACCCTGTCCAAGAGGTGGGGGCCATCGCGCATGAGCGCGGCGTTGTGTACTTCGTCGACTCTATGAGCGCTTTCGGCGCCGTGCCGATCGACCTCGAGGCTTGCCACGTCGACTTCCTCGTCTCCTCGGCGAACAAGTGCATCGAGGGTGTGCCCGGGTTCGGCTTCGCGCTCTGTCGCCGCTCTGCGCTCGAGGCGTGCGAGGGCCGCGCGCGCAGCGTCAGCCTCGACCTCTACGCGCAGTGGGTGGGGCTCGAGAAGAACGGTCAGTTCCGCTTCACGCCTCCGACCCACGCGCTCTTGGCGTTCCACCGCGCCCTCTCGGAGCTCCACGAAGAGGGCGGCGTCGCCGGGCGCCAGGCGCGCTACCAAGCGAACCACGCCCGCATCCTCTCCGGGATCGAAGAGCTCGGCCTCATCCCCTACGTCCCAAAAGAGCATCAGTGCTGGATCATCACGAGCGTGCGCTACCCAGAGAGCGAGGCCTTCTCTTTTGACGGGCTCTACGACCGCTTGAACGAGCGGGGCTTCGTCATCTATCCGGGGAAGGTCACAGACGCTGACTGCTTCCGGATCGGGAACATCGGCCGCCTCTTCGAGGAGGACATGGACGCGCTCCTCGTCGCATTGCGTGAGACGCTGGATGAGATGGGCGTGGACTTCACCAGCGGGAAGGCGAGCGCACAAGGAGCATGAGCTCCACGCCGATCGGGGCCAAACCGCTCGCCGCCAGCGACGAAGGGCACAAGGTCGAGCTCCCCTCGAGCGCGCGCGTCGTCGTCATCGGCGGCGGGATCATCGGATCGAGCACCGCATACCACCTCGCCAAGCTCGGCTGGAAAGACGTCGTCGTCCTCGAGCGCGCCAAGTTCACGAGCGGCTCAACCTTCCACGCCGCGGGGCTCGTCGGCCAGCTGCGGAGCTCCGCGAACATCACGCAGCTCCTCAAGAACTCAGTGTCGCTCTATGAGTCCCTCGAAGAGGAGACCGGCCAGTCGACGGGGTGGAGGCAGAACGGCGGCTTGCGCCTCGCCTGTAACCAAGAGCGCTGGACTGAGGTGAAGCGGCAGGCGACGACGGCGCACAGCTTCGGGCTCGAGATGGAGCTCCTCACGCCGAAGGAGGCGGGCGAGCTCTGGCCCTTGATGGACACGAGCGACCTCGTCGGCGCGGCCTTCCTGCCAACTGATGGGCAAGCGAGCCCCTCTGACCTCGCCTCCGCGCTCGTGAAGGGCGCGCGAGCGCGCGGCGTGTTGATGATCGAGGACTGCCCAGTGACCCGAGTCCTCGTCAAGGAGGGGAGGGTGACTGGGGTGGAGACCGAGCGCGGGACCATCCAGTGTGAGGTCGTCGTGAACTGCGCAGGCATCTGGTCCAGGAACCTCGCCGCGGGCGTCGGCGTGAACGTGCCTGTCCAGGCGATGCAGCACCAGTTCATGGTGTCCGACCCGATCGATGGCGTGACGCCGGACCTGCCGACCCTCCGAGACCCAGACCGCCTCGTCTACTTCAAGGAGGAGGTCGGCGGCCTCGTCCTCGGCGGCTATGAGCCGGACCCGATGCCCTGGGTGCGCGAGATCCCCGCCGACTGGACGTTCAAGCTGATAGGACCGGACTGGGAGCACTTCGAACAGCTCGCCCTACAGGGGATGGAGCGCGCGCCCATCTTGAAGGAGGTCGGCGCTCGCAAGCTGATCAATGGCCCCGAGGCCTTCACACCCGACGGCAACTTCATCCTCGGAGAGGCACCTGAGGTCGACGGCTTCTTCGTCGGCGCTGGCTTCAACGCCTTCGGGATCGCGTCGGGAGGCGGCGCCGGAGAGGCCCTCGCCCAATGGATTATCGGTGGAGAGATGCCGATGGACCTCTGGTCGGTCGACATCCGTCGCTTCGGCGCGCACACGGCTGACGATGACTACAACGAGCGCCGCACCACGGAGGCGACGTCTCATCACTACAAGATGAGCTGGCCGAACGAGGAGTGGACCACAGCGCGCGGAGTGAAGCGCTCTCCGCTCTATGACCTCCTCACCGAGAGCGGGGCTTGCTTCGGTGAGAAGCTCGGCTGGGAGCGCCCCAACTGGTTCGCGCCCGAGGGGGTCGAGCCTGTGGACGAGCACACCTACGATCGGGCGAACTGGTTCGAGCACGTCGGCGCCGAGCACGCCGCCGCGCGGGAGGGCGTCGCGCTCTTCGACCAGACCTCCTTCGCCAAGTTCCGGGTCGTTGGCCCTGACGCCGTCCAGGCGCTCTCTTGGGTCTGCGCGGGCGACGTCGACAAGCCCGTCGGCTCGCTCATCTACACCCAGCTCCTCAACGCGCGCGGCGGCATCGAGTGTGACCTGACCGTCGCGCGGATCAGCGAGGAAGAGCTCTACATCGTCACGGGCACGGGGTATGCCATCCACGACCTGCACTGGATCCGGCGCAACATCCCTGAGGGGCTCGAGGTCGAGGTGATCGACGTCACCCTCGAGCGCTGCGTCCTCGGGCTGCAAGGCCCGCTCGCTCGGGAGGTGCTCTCGCTCATCACTGACGCAGACCTCTCGAACGAGGCCTTCCCCTTCCTCACCACGCGCGAGCTCAAGATCAGAGGAGTGAGCGTGCGAGCGCTGCGGCTCACCTTCGTCGGAGAGCTCGGCTGGGAGCTCCACATCCCTGTGGAGGGCGCGCGCGCGGTCTATGAGGCCCTGAAAGAGGCGGGCGCCGAGCACGGGATCAGGGACGCTGGGTACCGCGCCATCGAGTCCCTGCGCCTCGAGAAGGGCTACCGCATCTGGGGCCGAGACATCACGCCCGACAACACGCCGATCGAGGCGGGGCTCTCCTTCGCGACCAAGCTCAAGACCGACATCCCCTTCCTCGGTCGCGACGCCCTCCTCGCACAGAGGGAGGCTGGGCTGCCGACGAAGCGCCTCGCGACCTTCACGATCGCCGATCCAGACGTGATCCTCCACGGGCGGGAGACCATCTACCGTGACGGCGCGCGCGCCGGCTACATCACCAGCGGCGGCTGGGGCTACACGATCGAGCGCAACATCGGCTTCGGCTATGTCCGCGCTGACCCAGCGATCACCCGAGAGGAGCTGCTCTCCTCGAAGTATGAGCTAGAGGTCGCGACTGAGCTCGTCCCTTGCGAGGTGAGCTTGAGCCCGCTCTTCGATCCGAAGCGCGAGCGGATCTTGATCTGAGCTCACGAGAGCCGCCCGCGCACTCAAAAACCAGGTGCGGCTTCTTTCGGAAGTGGTGGGTGGATGCTGGAATGCCCACTCAGTTTGTGGCCCATCCCAAGACATGAAGATCCTCGTCCCCACAAAGCGCGTCCCCGACCCCGACCAGCGCGTCCGCGCGACGGCCTGTGGGACCGGGCTCGACGACTCAGACCTCTACTACGTCCCCAACCCCTTTGACCTCATCGCGGTCGAAGAGGCGCTCGTCATCAAGGAGCGTGAGACCGAGGAGGTCGAGATCGTCACCGTGGGTGTCGGCGTCGCTGACTACGAGAAGGAGCTCAGGACGACCCTCGCGATGGGCGCGGACCGCGCGCTCCTCGTGGAAGCGCAAAGAGACCTCGACCCGTGGAACGTCGCCTCAGCCCTCATCAAGGTCATCGAGCGAGAGCAGCCAGACTTCGTCCTCATGGGGAAGCAGGCCGTGGACGACGACTCCAACCAGGTCGGGCAGTTCCTCGCTGCGCGCCTCGGCTGGCCGCAGGCGACCTTCATCGCGAGCCTCGAGCTCGAAGGTGGTGAGGCGCGGGTTCAGCGCGAGACGGACTCTGGCCTCGAGTCGTTGACCGTGCAGCTCCCTGCGATCATCACAGCGGACCTGCGCCTCAACGAACCTCGCTACGCCTCGATGCCGCAGATCATGAAGGCGCGCAGGCTCCCCATCGAAGAGACCACGCTCGAAGAGCTCGGCGTCAGCGTCGAGCCGCGCATGGAGCTCGTCGGGTTCGAGGTGCCGTCGGCGGACCGCACCTGCCGGTTCTTCGAGAGCGTCGATGAGCTCTTGCAGACCCTGCGTGAAGAGGAGGAGGTCTGCTAGCCGTGAAGATCCTCGTCCACTTGGAACACGACGGCGCCGGCTTGCGCCAAGGCTCGCTCTCCGCGCTCTCCTTCGCGCGAGAGGTCGCCAAAGAGACAGGCGGCTCCGTCCAGGGGATCGTCCTCGGAGCGGGCCTGGACGCGGTGGCTGCGGACGCCCTCCGCTACGCCTCCGTGCTGGTCGCTGATGACCCAGCGCTCGGCGCGCTCGTCGCAGGCACGCACGCCCAAGCGATCGCTGCTGCTGTTGAGAGCGGCGGCTTCGACGTGCTCGTCGGGACCTCCACGAGCGCGACGAAGGACACGCTGGGGAGAGCGGGCGGCCTCCTCGGCGGATACATGGCGAGCGACGTCGTCGGGCACGAGGTCCGAGATGGAGCGCTCTTTCTCCGACGCCCGATGTTCGCGGGCTCTGCGATCGCGACGGTCAAGCTCTGCGGTGGACCCCAGGTCATCACCGTGCGCGACTCGAGCTACGAGCCGAGCGAGCCGGCGGAGACTCCGGGGGAGATCACGCCCTTCGAGGTGGACGCTGGCGCGCTCCCCGGTGGTGTAGTGGTGACCGGCGCACCGGCCAGAAGCGGCGGGCGACCGGACGTCACGGAGGCGCAGGTCGTCGTCTCCGGCGGGCGCGCCTGGAAGAGCAGCGAGGACTTCGAGAGCCACGTGGGGACCCTCGCTGACCTCTTCAAAGGCGCGGCGGGCTCATCTCGTGCGCTCGTTGACTCAGGGATCACACCGAACGAGCTGCAGGTCGGTCAGACAGGCAAGATCATCGCGCCCCAGCTCTACCTCGCGCTCGGGATCTCTGGCGCGGTCCAGCACCTCGCGGGGATGCGCAACTCGAAGGTCATCGCTGCGGTCAATGAAGACAAGGACGCGCCGATCTTCCAGGTGTCGAACTACGGCATCGTGGGTGACGTCTACGAGGTTGTCCCGCAGCTCATCGAGCGCTTGAAGGAATCAGGCGCATAGGGATCGTTCGCGATGCACTCCGCACAGGTGAGCGATCCGCCCTTCCCTGGAGAGCTGCTCACCCGGGAGATCTTCGGCAACATCTCCTCCGACTCTAAGCTCGCCTTCTACGTCCTCACGGCGGTGAGCCTCGCCGTCTTCTGTGTCGGTGTCAGGTCGCGATGGCGGCTCTGGCGGCTCGGGCGTGAAGACTCTGGGGGCGTGAGCGTCGCCGCCTCGCTCCGGCAGTTCGCAGCGCGGGTCCTCACCCAGCGTGCGGTGCAGGGGCGCGGCGGCGCGTCTCGCGCACACACGCTGCTCTTTTGGGGCTTCTGCGTCCTCGCGACCGGGAGCGGCCTCGTGGCTGTCGAGCACTACGCGCACGACCTCACAGGTAGAGGCTCCACGGATCCGATCTTCCACAAGGGCACGTATTACGCGGTGTTTGAGGTGACGCTTGAGCTCGCCGGGATCGCGCTGCTCCTCGGCGCCGGCTGGTTCTTCGCGCGGCGCGTGCGCGGTGATTCGAGCATCGGACACCGCACGGGTGACCTCGTCATCCTCGGGGCGCTCTTCTTCCTAGGCCTGAGCGGCTACCTCACAGAGGGTCTGCGGATCCTGAGAGAGGACACACAGCAGCCGGAGCTCTCCTTCGTCGGTCTGCTCTTTGCGAAGGGGCTCAAGCTCTGCGGCGTCGGTCGAGAGCAGTCCGACCTCCTGCACCTCGTGACCTGGTGGGGCCACGCGGTCGGCGCCCTCGGCTTCATCGCGGCGATGCCCTACACGCGCCTCCTCCACGTCGTCGCCGGCGGCCTCAGCGTCGCGACGCAGGAGAAGCGACTGGGTTATCTCACGCCTATCTCTGTGGAGGAGGTCGAAGAGACGGGTCGCTTCGGCGTGGGCCGCATCCAGGACTTCACGCGCCGGCAGCTCCTCGAGCTCGACGCCTGCGTCAGCTGCGGGCGCTGCCAAGACGCGTGCCCTGCGCACGCTGCGGGGAAGCCGCTCTCACCGCGGGACATCGTGCAGGAGACGCGCGGCGCGCTCGAGGTCCACGGCCCGCTGATCTTGGGCGCCCGGTCGAGTGGCGGAGACGAGGACGAGGCGACAAACGCGGCGCCCCCGCTCCACGGGGACGTGATCCGCGCAGAGTCTCTGTGGGCGTGCACGACTTGCAACGCTTGCAGCGACGTCTGCCCGCTCGGCGTGAGCCCTGTGAACCTCATCACGGACATGCGCAGGCACCAGATCGGGATGGGTGAGCTGCGCGGCGCGCCCGCGAAGTCGCTCGAGAAGACGCAGCGCCAAGGGAACCCCTGGGGTCTCCCCAAGGAGGACCGCATGGACTGGGCGCGGGGCCTCGACGTCCCGCTCGTCGCCGACAACCCCGACTTCGAGGTCCTCTATTGGGTCGGATGCGCGGCGGCTTATGACGCGCGCGTGCAGAAGGTCGCGCGCGCGGTGGTCCGCCTCCTCCAGCACGCCGGCGTGAACTTCGCCGTGATGGGGAAGGAGGAGCGCTGTCTGGGCGAGTGCTCGCGCCGCATGGGAGAGGAGTTCGTGTTCCAGGAGCTCGCAGAGCACAACGTCACCGCCCTCTCCGCTCACGGCGTGAAGCGCATCGTCACGCACTGCCCGCACTGCTTGAACTCTCTGCGGCAGGACTACCCCGACGTCGGGGGCAGCTATGAGGTCGTGCACCACACGGCCTTCTTGGAGGAGCTGCAGACTGCCGGCAAGCTGCCTGTTGATGGCGAGCTCAGCGGCGGGCTCACCTTCCACGACCCGTGCTATCTCGGGCGCGTCCACGACGAGACGGAGGCGCCGCGCGCGCTCTTAGAGAGCGTGCTCTCCGGCGGCGGCGAGCTCAAGGAGCCCGCTCGTAGCGAGCGAGAGACCTCCTGCTGCGGCGCGGGCGGCGGGCGCATGTGGTTTGACGACGAACCAGAGACCCGCGTCGGCCGCGACCGCGTAGAGGAGCTCGTAGAGACGGGCGCCGAGACGGTCGTCACGGGCTGCCCCTTCTGCCTGCGCATGGTGACGGACGGAGTCGCCGAACGTGAAGACCGCCCCGAAGTTCGGGACATCGCCGAGATCCTCGTAGACGTCGTGCTAGGCGTCGGCGAGGATCACCCACGAGAAGAGACATGACAGACACCCTCCCTGAACACGCACGCGTCCTCATCATCGGCGGCGGCGTCGTCGGCACCTCGGTCGCCTATCACCTCGCCAAGCGCGGCTGCCAAGACGTCTTGCTCGTTGAGAAGGACGAGCTCACGAGCGGCGCCACCTGGCACGCGGCCGGCCTCGTCGGTCAGCTGCGCTCCTCGCGCAACGTGACGCGGATGATCCAGTACTCAGCGCAGCTCTATGAGGGGCTCGAAGAGGAGACCGGGCAAGCGACCGGCTGGCAGGGTGTCGGCTCTCTGCGGATCGCGTCTTCAGAGGAGCGGATGGTCGAGCTCCGCAAGGTGGCGAACGCTGGCCGAGCCTTCGGCCTCGACGTCCACATGCTCTCTCTTGAAGAGACCATCGAGCGCTTCCCGATCCTCGACCGCACTGAGGGCGTCATCGGCTCAGCCTATGTCGAGTCGGACGGATACTGCGATCCCTCCATGCTCACCCAGGCGCTCGCGCGGGGCGCGCGAGCGAACGGCGCCGTCTTCTCCACGAAGAACCGCGTGCTGGGCTTCGAGGTCGAGGGGGGCGCGGTCAAGGCGGTCGAGACCGAGCGAGGCAAGGTGCGCTGCGACTTCGTCGTGAACTGCGCCGGCATGTGGGCGCGGCAGGTCGGGCAGATGGCAGGGGTCAACGTGCCCGTCGTCCCGCTCGAGCACCAGTACATGGTGAGCGAGAAGGTGAATGGCATGGCGCCGGTCTTCCCCGTCACACGCGACCCGGACCACATGATCTATTACCGCCCAGAGGTGGGGGGAGTGCTCATGGGTGGGTTCGAGCCGAACCCGATCCCCTGGGCGACCCACGGGGTCTCCTGGGACTTCGTCACCCAGCTCCTCGAGCCCAACTACGAGCAGTTCGAGCAGCTCATCGAGCGCGCGGTCGCGCGCACCTCTTGTCTCGAGCGCGCTGGGGTGCGTCAGCTCGTCAACGGCCCGGACGGCTACTCCCCAGACGGGGGCTACGTCCTCGGGCTCGCGCCTGAGCTCTCGAATCACTTCGTCGCCGCCGGCATGAACTGCTACGGCATCGCTGGCGCAGGCGGCGTGGGGAAGATGATCTCGGAGTGGATCTTGGACGGGCGGCCGAGCCTGGACATCTACTCCCTCGACATCCGCCGCTTCTCGAGCCGACACAACAGGAGCACCGAGTACGTCAATCAGCGCGCCCTCGAGTACTACCCCAAGCACTACTCGATCGCCTGGCCGAACTACCAGACGAAGACTGAGCGCGGCCTGCGCAAGAGCCCGCTCTATGAGCGCCTGAAGGCGAAGGGCGCGGTCTTCGGCGAGAAGAGCGGCTGGGAGCGCGCGCAGTGGTTCGCACCGGAGGGCGTCGAGCCCGTCGAGCGCCCCTCCTTTGGCCCAGGGCACTGGGAGGAGCACGTGGCGCGTGAGGTGAAGGCGCTGCGCGAGGGCGTCGTGCTTCTCGACCAGACCTCCTTCGGGAAGATCGAGGTGCGCGGCGCGGACGCTCTCGCGCACCTGCAGCGCCTCACGACGCGGAACATCGACAAGCCTGTCGGGACGCTCTCCTACACGCCGATGTGCAATGACGGCGGCAAGATCGAGTGCGACCTCACCATCGCACGGCTCGCTGAAGAGCACTTCTACGTGGTCACCGGCACAGCGCTCGTCGGGCACGACCTCGACTGGATCCAGAGCAACGCCCTCGAGGGTCAGGCGGTCGTGGCTTACGACGTGACGTCCTCGCGTGGGGTCCTCAACTTGGCCGGGCCGCGCGCGCGCGAGGTCTTTGAGGCGGTGACGAGCGCGGACGTCTCCCACGAGGGCTTTCCCTTCGGGACCTGCAAGGAGCTGCACATTGGCTCGGCGCCGGTCCTCGCCTTGCGGGTCTCCTACCACGGTGAGCTCGGCTGGGAGCTGCACGTACCGGTGGAGTACATGCCTTACGTCTACGACGTGCTCTCTGAGGCAGGCGCAGCCTTCGACATCTGTGACATCGGTTATCGCGCGCTTGAGTCCTGCCGTTTGGAGAAGGGCTACTACGTCTGGGGGACGGACATCACGACGGACTACACGCCCTTTGAGGCTCGGCTCGGCTTCAACGTGCACCTGAAGTCAGGCGGGGACTTCATCGGGCGCGTCGCCCTCGAGGCTGAGAAGGAGGCCGGCTCCAAGGAGACGATGTGTCTCTTCACGATCGATGAAGAGGTCGCCCTGCACGGCTCGGAGCCGATCCTCTCCGGGGGCGAGGTGATAGGCATCGTCACCTCTGGCGGGATCGGCCACAGCGTCGGCAAGACGATCGCGATGGGATATCTACCGCCGGAGAGGGTGGATGACGAGGACTTCAAGATCGCCGCCTTCGGCGTGGAATACCCCGCCACCCGCTCGGACACCTGCGCTTACGACCCGGAGCGCGCGCGGATCCTCTGCTAGGCGAGCGCGCTCCTCGCTCGCGACCGGCGCAGTCACCTCAGGATTCTGGGACATGTGGTACGGTGCCAACCTCAGCGGGGAGAGCACCTCATGAAGATCTGGACGTCTCTTGTTTACACCCTCTTCTCAGCCGCCCTGTTTGCGGCTCCGGGGATTTCACAGACCGTCTGGTACGTCGATGACGATGCGGCGCCCGGTGGAGACGGCTCGAGCTGGGCGAGCGCTCACAAGGACCTGCAGTCGGCTCTGGACGTCATCGGTACTGGCGACCAGATCTGGGTCGCGACCGGCCGCTATCGGCCCACCCGTCTCATAACGCCGGGCGATGGTCGGAGCGCGACCTTCCAGATCCCCATCGAGGTCAAGATCTACGGCGGCTTCGCCGGCAATGAGCTCAGCGTCTCAGAGCGCGCCGGTCTGTTCGAGCGGACCATGTTGTCCGGTGATCTCGGCGTGAAGGGTGTGGACTCGGACAACGCCTACCACGTGGTCTATCTCGGCGAGAACTCTATCGGGAACTACCCGTCGAGGATCGACGGCTTCTACATCTCCCGTGGGAACGCCAACGGGACGAGTGATCTCCGAGAGCAGCGCGGTGGAGGGATCTACGTCTCGATGGACGGGCCCGGGTACAGTCCCGTCCTGGAGTTGGCTCATTGCACGATTCGTGACAATCGTGGGCTACGCGGCAGCGGGATCGCCATCGACAACCTCGGTCTGGTCAACATGCGGGATTGTCGACTGACGAGTAACTCAGCGGAGGACCAGGGGGGCGCTCTCCTCGTCCAAACGGCGAGGCTGCGAGCGCACAGCTGCCAGTTCGATCGCAATCGCGCTCGCAAGGGGGGCGCCGTCTACTTGAACTCGAGCTTCCCCGACAACCAGACGACCGGTCCCCGCGTCCGCTTCGTGAGCTGTCTCTTTCACGACAACGTCGCCTCTCGGGGTGGCGCGGCCTTCTTGGAAGGCAACAGCTTCACCAGCGGCATCGGGACCTGGGTCAACTGCACCTTCGACAACAACTTCGCCGGCACCTCTGGCGGGGCCTTCTTCGCCAAGACCGGGGCCCCGATCCCCGCCCGCCTCACGGTCAGGAACTCGATCCTCTGGAACAACCGCGCGCCGATCCATCCGCAGATCTTCGGTCCGGATGCGGTGGTCACCTACTCGGACATCCGCGGCTCTTGGCCCGGCCTGGGGAACTTCATGGCGGATCCACAGTTCGTGGACCGAGGTGCCCGGGACTACCACACGCTGGCTGGCTCTCCTGCCCACGACGCGGGAGACAACTTAGCGATGCTCAACGACGTCGTGGATCTTGACGGCGACGACGACTTCTTGGAGCCGGTACCGCTCGACTTCGATGGCGACCCTCGGTTCGCCGATGATCCGGCCGCGGTCGACACCGGCGCTGGGACACCACCTCTCATCGACGTAGGCGCATACGAGCTCTAGCTGTCGAGCGCGCCACGGGCAGCGATCGCCGCCTTCGGCGTGGAATACTTCGCCACCCGCTCGGACACCTGCGCGTACGACCCGGAGCGAGAGCGGATCCTCTGCTGATTCCATGGTCTGGAGCCCGAAAGCGCGGGGGCACTTGATACGAGGGCAGCGCTGGCCTTCACTGTGATCACGATGGGCGAATCACTGAAGTTCAAGCTTCGCAGGACCCTCTACATGCCATACGTGCTCGCTGCCCTCTTGGTGTGCGTCCTCTCCTGTGGAGAAGAGACGCAGCTCGCTGAGGGAGGCCTCGCAGGGGCCTCTGAGGGATCCGCTAGCTGTGCGGTTTCGAGTCCGCTGGGATCTGGCGAGAGCTGTGAGGTGGGGAGGGTCGTGGATGGAGACACGGTGGTGCTCGACCTGTTCGGCTTGGAGGTCAAGGTGAGGCTGGCAGAGATCGATGCGCCAGAGAGCAGACAGGAGTATGGGCGAGAGTCCACCGCGCTCCTTGAGTCCATGGTCAAGGGCGAAGAGTTCGAGGTGGTGGATCTAGGTCGAGACCGATATGGGCGGATGCTCGCCCACTTGCACGGAGAGGAGGGCTGCGTGAACCAGCGGCTCATCGAGGAGGGCGCCGCGTGGCACTACGCTGACTACTCGGACTCAGACCAGTTGGCAGACCTGCAGCAGGACGCAAAGAGCGCTCGCTTGGGTCTGTGGGGCAGAGACGCGGTCGTCGCGCCTTGGGACTTCAGGAGGGGAGGTTCAAGTGCGACTGGCAAAGCCAGCCCCTCACGGAAGTTTGAAGAGGCTGTCTACTGGACGGGCAGCGGCAGCAAATACCACAAGGAGGGCTGCCGGTATCTCTCCAAGGCCAAGACGGTCAACTCTGGTGTCTCCCCGCCGGAGGCCTTGGGCCCATGCTCGGTCTGCATAGGGCGAGGCTCGTGAGCGCCGGCCTACTTCGAGGTAGCTCCGCCTGACTGCTCATGCAAGGCGTCGAGCTCTTCGAGCTTGAGCCGCACCGTGGCGATGTATGGCGACTCGCCCTCGGTCCAGTGGCCGTAGGTCGTCGTGACGATCGTCCCGTCAGGGAGGATGAGGACGCCGGGGTAGGCGCAGTCAGCGCCATTGTGGTTGTCCATCAGGCGGACGCGGTATTGGCCCTCTCTCCCGCCGACGATGTCTTCCCATGTGCCGACCCAAGCGACCCAGTCGCCGTGGGTGGGGGAGTCGAGGGTGCGATCGCGGAAGGAGATGAAGAGCCTCCCGTCCGGAGCGTAGACAGCGGTGTGTCGATCGCCCGTCAGGGACGCGGGGGTTTGGCGCGGCGGAGACCAGGTAGCACCTTCGTCAGTAGAGAAGATCACGTGGGAGTTCTTTCTGCGGCTGTTCTCGCGCAGGAGGACCGCCAGGGTCTCGCCGTCGGGCGAGCGGATGACACCAGGCTCGCAGAGGTGGACGTCGCTGCGAGCGAAGATCGCCTCCGGCTCGCTCCATGTGAGGCCGCCGTCTCTCGTGCGGGTCTGGTAGAGGGTGAAGACGACGGGCTTCTCTTGTTTGGAGCCTTTATGGATGAAGCGACCGTCGTCGTGGAACATGCACACATAGTGTCCGGGCTCTCCACGAACGGCGAAGTGACAACCCATGATCACGATGCCTCCCCACTCGCCGGCAAGCTCAAGCGGGCTCCAGTTCTCACCGTCGTCCTCCGTGACAGCGACGCGCGCGGGGTAGAGGCCCGACCACATGATGATCCGCTCCTTGCCCCCGGCGTCCGTCATGCGGTGGAGGGTGGGGACCTCTCTGCTGCCACCCCAATTCTCCGGGGTCGGGAGACGCTCACCCCAGCTGAGGCCGCCGTCTGTGGAGCGCTTGTAGACGATCCCGCCGCGACCGTGCCCTTTTGGGTAGACGCAGAGGATGGTCTGGCCGTCGTCGAGGAGGACCGTGGTCGGATGACCTAGGTACTGCCCCTTCTCGCGATCGACGATCACCTGGCGGTGGGTCTCCTCGGCGAGGTCGATGGTCGGGATCGTGTATCCGCGTGGGAGGACGTTTTGGGCCTGAACCGCAGTGGATGTAGAGAGTAGCGCTATGAGGACGGGGATGAGGCGGTTGATATTCATGGGAGAGGTGATGTTAGGGCGAGCTTGTGAGACTGCCAACAGCACTAGAGCTCCTACTCGTTTATGCTGCTTGCATGCGGAAGAGAGCGATCTTCATCTCCCTAACCCTCTCCATGTTCACCTTCGCTGGTGCTGCTGCAGCTCAGAGTGAGGGGGAGCGCGCGGAGGCGATCTACGCCCGCGACTGGTTTCACTGGATCGGTGAGGAACCGCGGCTTGAGGCCTTTGAGGGTCGCGCGCTGCTCTTGCACTTCTTCGTCTGCGAGGAGCCCAAGAAGTCGAACTGGCTCGGGATGATGCGTGTGCAGCGAGAGTTCGGGGACAAGGGTCTCCAGATCCTCGCCATCACGCCGGATGACGCAGGGACGGTGGAGGCGCTCCTTGAGGAGTTCCCCTTGCCTTTCCCCGTGGGCGCAGGGAGCGGGATGAATTCTGAGTGGGGGATGGGAGAGTACGGGCAGGTCCTCATCGACTCGAAGGGCGTGGTCTTCTACCGCGCCGGCGCATCGAACGCGGTCTGGGATGGGAAGATCAACAAGGTGCTCCGAAACACGAAGCGCCTCGGCGCCCGCGCGCACCTCCGCCTGACGCCGAAGGGCGAGCAGCCGAAGAAGCTCAAGAAGGCGATCGACTTCTTGAGTGAAGGCCAGCTCGCGAAGGCGGACGCAGCGCTAGAGAAGATCGCCTCCACAGGGAAAGAGGAGGAGCAGGCCGCGGCGGCTGAGCTGCGTGAAGAGCTGAAGGGTCACGTCGAGCGGGTGCTCGGTGGTGTCCGCCGTGAGCTCGAGCGCGGCGAGGTGCTCTTCGCTCGCGCGGTGCTGGAAGGGCTCGTCGAAGATCTGAAGAAGCACGCCCTCGGTGAAGACGCGCGCGCCTTGTTCGCTGAGCTTGAGGGAGACGAGAAGCACGCGGAGGAGGTCAAGGCAGCCGAGACGCTCGCTGGCATCGTCGACGCTTTCTTCCGTCGTGGCTGGGAGAAGAATGAGGCCCGCTGGGAGCGACTGATGGAGGAGCACCCCACGACTCACGCCGCCAAGGTCACGCGCCTCTTCTGGTTGCCGCGTCCTTGGTGAGAGAGATGTCAGGGCGGGCTCTCTGTGTGTGCGCGCTCGCTGTCGGCGCCTCGTCGCTCCTCAACTGTCACACGCTCCCTCTTGGACCTGCGCGTCCCAACGTCATCTTGCTCATGGCGGACGACATGGGTTGGGGTGACTTCGGACCTGGGGCTACGACGCTCACTCCTGAGCTCGATCTGATGGCAGAGGGCGGGCTCACCTTCCATCGCTGCTACACCGCGGCCCCGGTCTGCAGTCCGACGCGCGGGAGCGTGCTCACGGGCAGGCACCCGAGCCGCTACGGGATCTCGAATGCGAACGTCGGGCACCTGCCTAAGGAAGAGCACACCCTCGCTGAGTACCTCAGGGAGGTCGGCTACGCGACGGGCCACTTCGGGAAGTGGCACCTCGGGACCTTGACGACGGAGAAGAAGGACTCGAACCGCGGCGGCGAAGGGAAGACGAAGCATTACTCGCCGCCTTGGGAGCACGGCTTCGACGTGTGCTTCTCTACAGAGGCGAAGGTCCCGACCTACGACCCGATGGTGAATCCGGGGACCGGGGAGCCTTACGGGACGGCGTATTGGACGGGGCCTGAAGAGGAGGTCCTGGATGGTCTCAAAGGCGACGACTCGGCGCTCATCATGGATCGAGCTCTCGAGTTCATCGCAGCCTCGACGGAAGAGGGTCGACCCTTCTTCGCGGTGGTCTGGTTTCACGCGCCGCATAAGCCCGTGGTGGCGGGCCCCGAACACTTGGCGCGGCATCCAGATCGCAAGGGCTCGGCACAGCACTACCGTGGGTGCCTGAGCGCCATGGACGATCAGGTGGGGAGGCTGCGAACCGCGTTGCGAGCCCAGGGCGTCGCCGACGAGACGATGCTGTGGTTCACCTCCGACAACGGCCCAGAGGGAAACAACGACACCCTCGGTACGACGCGAGGCCTGCGCGGACGTAAGCGGAGCCTCTTCGAGGGCGGTGTCAGGGTCCCTGGGATCCTCGAGTGGCCAGCGCGTGTCCGTGCGGGAACAGAGACAGAGACGCCCGCGGTGACGAGCGACTATCTGCCGACGGTGTTGTCCTTGTTGGGACTTGAGCTCTGCGATGAACGTCCGATGGACGGGGTGGATCTCAGCCCGCTCCTCAACGGAGAGGCTGCCCCGCGCAATCAGGCGATCGGCTTTCACTCTGGTGGCAGGCAGGCTTGGATCGACGGGAGCTACAAGCTCGTCAAGAACGGCAAGGACAAGCCCTTCGGTCTGTACGACCTGAACAACGACCCGGGTGAATCAGGGGACCTCGCGGCAGAGGACCCTGGGCGAGCGGAGCGCATGAGAGACGCGCTCGATGGTTGGCGATCCTCCTGCGCTGTGAGCGCAGCAGGCGAAGACTATCGCTGAGTAGTTCGAGAGACCCCTCGTGGTCTCTCCCACCTTTTCTGGAAAAGGTGTCCAAGTCGCAAGCTCCCGCAGCACTTGGATATAGCAGTGCGCACTGCATCAAGTTGGAACCTCAGTTTTTTCACGAAATGGTCCCAGATACGTAGGAGTATCACGATGCAACAGACAAAGTACCTGGCGGTGCTATTGACCGCCTTTTTCTTCAGTTCTCTCCCCTCGTATGCCTTGGCACAGGAGGGGACTCCCGAAGCGAAGAAGGGGACTCCCGAAGCGAAGCAGGTCGTTCGAATCACCACTGGTCAACCGCAGAAAGACGGAAAGGTTGTGGTCAGAGTTGAAATGAAGATGGATGAGGGGAGATATAACCGCGAGATTCTTGAGAGTGTCGACTATGAAGAAGTCTTTCAGGAAGAGGTGGAGATTAATGGCCCGGATTGGATCAACGACCACGATAAGACGACCTTAAGGATTGGAAGTAGGAGGGAGGCGATCCAATTGCTCATGGTGATTTCGATCGATGCGGAGCTCGACCCAGTGGAGAAGGCGAAGAAGATCGCAGATCGAGTGGACGCGACCCTCAAAAAACTCCCCACCGTATCGACGGTCAAGTGTCCCAATTGCGCCGAGCGAGCCTTAGCACCTGATTTCGATGAAGAGCTCGACCATGCCTGCACCGACTGTCAGGAGGAAAATGCTGGAGAGGATTGGACTGTCGAAGAGGTCGTCTATTACCGCGGCGCTTTCTGTGGTCAAGGTCAGACGGATCACACCGAAGACCCTCTGTATCTGAATGAGGTGATCATCGGAAACAAGGGTGGGTTCACGATGAATACTCGATGGAGTGATGGGTCGAACGGAAGCTATTCGACCGGCGAAAGGGACAGGTTCGACACTCTCCTGAGCTCTTCATTCGATGAGAATGGCATTCTCTGCTCCTGTGACATCCAAGGTGCGCCTACAGGGGGTTTGGTGACCGTGGAGGTAAACGACGAAGAGATGTTCGTCATTGAGACCGGCATGTTCATTAGTTCGAGTGAGCTTGAGGATGTGATCTCCCTCATCATCTCAGGTCACCCTTTAGTTCAGGCCGTCTGGACGGATGAATCGCTCAACTCTACCTTCGAGGGCGAAGACGATCTCTTTGACGGAGCCCGAGTTGAGTTCATCGAAAACGGTGCAGAGTCTTTCATGATCCACGTAGACGATCCGGGGCTCAGCGTGTCCTACAACTTCAACTTCGATCTGGAGGCCGACTCCTTGGGTGACACTTATTGCCTCTCGAACGTGAACTCTACAGGGGCCACGGCGCAGATTCGTGCGCGGGGGAGTGAAGATGTGACAGAGAACTATCTCGTCCTCACGGCAGAGAATGTCCCGAACCAGTTTGGGATCTTCTTCAGTGGCCCTAACCAAATTGAAGCGCCGTTCGGTGAGGGGTTCCGTTGCGTAGGCGGAGGCGTACTCCGCCTCAGTCTTCCGAAGAAAGCAGAAGACAACGTCACAAGCAAAACCCTTGATCTAGAGGCCCTGCCTCTGGAGTTCTTCGGACAACCCGTCAACATTCAGTACTGGTTCCGCGACCCCCAAGGTGGAGGCAGCAACTTCAACCTCTCTGATGCGATCAGCGTGACCTTGGACTCTGGAGTGGCTCCCCTCTAGATCGCTTGGCCTGCCTCTTTCAGTCGGCGGCGCTCACTCGTTGGGTGCCGCCGACTCCGTATATACAAGGGGGGACGCGCTGCTTAGGAGAGCTCCGTCACGCTCTCCTCTTCCGTGACACGACCTTCGTTGAGGACGAAGACGCGGTCTACGGTGCCGAGGGTGGAGAGGCGGTGGGTGATGACGAGGATCGTCGCGTCTCTTGCGGTCTCGCGCAGGGCGGCGCGCAAGGCGCGGTC